>Ga0154008_100258_pt1 | contig 12203 bp, 22 predicted proteins | sample TSNJ092MetaG_FD_104711 | JGI IMG/M metagenome (GOLD analysis project Ga0154008, IMG submission 104711) | Attine ant fungus gardens microbial communities from New Jersey, USA - TSNJ092 MetaG | ecosystem: Host-associated > Fungi > Mycelium > Unclassified | place: USA: Connecticut, Klassen Lab...
ATAAGATGGTGCATATAACCAGGTCGTTGCCTTCTAAGCTCAATCGCCTCGTTTAGTTGGTACCAAGAACCATAGAACCATCATGCATACTATCATCGCGATCAAGCTATACAGAGATGGCGAGTATGCATTAGGTGAATCCAGGGTACACATACAGAGGTTCTAAACTCGAGATTCCATGTTTGGATGAAATCACGTCTGTGATGAATGGAATGGCAGCACTTCCTGCCTGACCAAATCCAGCCAATACAGCCCGTAAGAAGCCATTGAGGGAGAACACGTCCTGCTTGATTCATTGCGACGGGATACATAGGTCCAAGAACCACTCCGACGATGGAGACTACAACAGCTCCTCCTGTGAGGGATGGCACCAGCCAGACTATGACTTCGAGTCTGCAAGGGCATCAGTCAAGACAACACTAGAACACTAGCCAATACTAAATTTATCCTACCCTATGGCGAGTGGCGAGAAGGCTGTAAATGGACAGGACCCGACGTTCGCTGACTTATGAAATCAAGCTCGACGGAATCAGAAAGACCTGGTAATCACAACATCTCACTTTTCTATTAATCCAGAGCAGCAAGATACGCCCAACCATAAGACCTGTGCACGTCCAGATGTTAATACTGTTCGCCGCCCAATAAATAAGACACGCACCCCCCGAAAACCTGACGAGATGTAACCTGCAGAAGGACCCCCGCCATGTACATTGAGCATAAATGTGACAATCCAACCTTAATTCTTCAAATCAGCCTCTGAGATGAGGGAGGTGAAGGAACATACCACCCATGGATTAAATGCACAAACAGTGAAGAACAACTACCTGCTACCTCTAATTACAGATCTCATAGATATAATGGGAAGCAAGAAAGTATTCACTAAAATGGATCTATGATGGGGCTTTAACAATATGAGAATAAAAGAGGGGGATGGGTGGAAGGGAGTGTTTACAACACACATAGGGTCCTTTGAACCAACCATTATATTCTTTGGGATGACAAACTCACTAGCAACATTCCAAGCCATGATGAACAAAATCCTTAGAGACCTTATCAATGAAGGAAAAGTGGCAGTGTTTGTGGATGATGTATTAGTAGGAACAGAGGAGAAAGAAGGGCATGGTGAAATCATAGAAAAAGTATTGAAGAGATTAGAAGAGAATGATCTGTATGTGAGGCCAGAGAAATGTGTGTGGAAGATATGGAAAGTGGGGTTCCTAGGAGTGGTGATAGAACCCAATGGCATAGAGATGGAGAAGGAAAAGGTGGAGAGAGTATTAAGTTGGCCAACGCTGGAAAATGTCAAAGACATCAAAAAGTTTTTGGGCCTTGCAAACTATTATAGAAGGTTCATAAAAGACTTTGCAAAGGTGGCTAGACCAATGAATATGCTCACAAGGAAAGATGTAAAGTGGTGGTGGAGAGAAGAGCAGGAATGAGCCTTTAATGAGCTCAAGAGAATTTTCACGACTAGACCAATATTAGCAGCCCCTGATTTGGACAAAGAATTCAGGATAGAAGTAGATGTGTCAAACTATACTACTGGAGGGGTGTTATCAATGAAATGCCCAGATGAGTTGTGGAGACCAGTTGCTTTTGTCTCAAAATCTCTAAGTGATACAGAAAGAAATTATGAGATACATGACAAAGAGATACTAGCAGTAGTTAGAGGCTTAGAGACATGGAAATACTTCCTGGAAGGGACTACCATAAAATTTGAGATCTGGACAGATCACAAAAATCTCAAATATTTTATGAAGGCACAAAAGCTAAATCATGGACAAGCTAGATAGGTGTTATACTTGTCAAGATTTGACTTTATGCTCAAACATGTTCTAGGAAGCAAGATGGAGAAGGCAGATAGTTTAAGCAGAAGGCCAGATTATGAGGTTGGAGTAGAGAAAGACAATGAGGATAAAGTACTGGTAAAGCCAAAGTGGTTAGAAGTAAGGAAAACAGAGAGAGTAGAAATCGTTATAGAAGGAGTAAACCTGTTAAAGAAGGTAAAACATTGAAGGTGAAAGATGATGAAGTGGTCAAAGTAGTAGAGGAAATAAAGCGAGCAGGGGTAAAAATGCTAAGAGACAAGGAGTGGAGGGAAGTAGACAGCATTATATATAAAGAGGAGAAAGTATATGTATCTAAAGATGATAGATTAAGAGCAGAGATCATTAGGCTACATCACAATATACCAGTCGGAGGACATAGGGGGCAGTGGAAAACAGTAGAACTGGTTACTAGGAATTTCTTGTAGTAACTTAACCTGAGATGACTTAGCTACCCTCCAAGTCTGAGTTGACAAGGAGAACTTGATAGAGTTCCCATTTATTTGAATACACTACTTATATATATTCTACTTGGTCTATGTGCCTATCTCCCACAATCACATGACCTTCTAGAACCTTTTATCATGTGATACTCTTGTCACCTCTCTTGTCACATATGTCACACTATGTCACAACCTACTTAGGTAAGAAAAGAAAATAGAAAATGACTTAGGCATTTTTGCCAAGTCATGACACCACTCCTCTCTCAAGATTCCTTGTCCTAAGGACTTATAGCTTATCATATAGGTCCCATAGGTTCCCCATCTCATCATTGTCTTCTTTTGTCCATTCTCTAAGTCCTGAATTTTCTTGCTCCATTTCTTTTTCTTCCTCCCTGATTGTCTCCATAGTTCTTCTTTCCCCAACTTGTCCTCTTTTTTACCTTCTCCAATTTCTCTCAAGTCTCTCCTAGTATTCTTTATCATACCTCTTATCTGACCACCCAAATAACTTCCTTGCTGTAAATCTCCTAGGTAATTCTCTTCTTGCAAATATTCCTTTGTTCTTTTCTCTTTCTTGCCTCCTTATATCTTCTATGTCTCTGCAATATTCTCTTTCAAACTCTTCAACTGCTTCTTTTGCATTTCCTAAGTTCTCCCTTCCTTCCCAAGTGTTTGACTCCACCGTAAACCCTCTCCACCATACCAAGTACTTATCTTTTCCCCTAATCTGCCACTTATTTAATATCTTCTCTACTTCCTACTCTTCCTCTCCCTCAATAACTACTGGAGCAGGTTGCTCCTTTCTCTGCCCTTCTATTTGTCCTACATATTTTTGTATCCTACTAACATTGACTACTAGGTGTATCTTTACTGTGCTAGGTAGCTGTAGTTCTACTGTGTTTAGTGATACTATTTTCTTAATTTTATAAGGGTCCACAAATCTCTCTGTCAACTTCTCTGTTTGCCTTTCCACCATTTGGTACTTCAGATCTCTGGTACTTAGCACTACTAAGTCCTCTACTTTATATTCATCAACCTCTGCTTTTTTCTTATTTACATATTTCTTTATTTTCTCTTGTACTTTTCCTAATGTTGCTTTTGCCTTCTTCTGAATTCCTTTTATCTTCTCTACAAATTTATGTACCCCCTCATATTTCCCCTTTTTTCTTATTTCAAACCCCATCCTAGAATCTTGCCCATAATTTGCTTTAAAGGGCAATGTCTTTGTACTAGAGCACATCTTGTTGTTATAGGTGAACTCTGCTGTTCCCAACCAATCTAGCCATTGCTCCTGTCTATGGTCTATAAACATTTGCAGGTACTGTTCTAACTCTTGGTTCACCCTCTCTATTTGTCTATCTATTTAAGGGTGGAACACCGTTGATATCTTGCTCTCAATCTCTAGTATTTCATTTAACTCTCTCATTATCCCTGCTGCAAATTGTGGTCCTCTGTCTGATATGATACTTTCAGGGAGACCATGCAATTTCCACACATTATCTCTAAACAACCTTGCTAGTCCTTCTGTCATCGTCCTTTCTGTAGTTGGTATAAAGTGTACCATCTTGGTTAACCAGTCTACTACTACTAGAATGGAGTCATATTCCTGAGCTAGCAGTAACTTAGTTATGAAATCCACTGAAATATATGTCCAAGGTTTCTCTGGAATAAAATTTGGTATTAACTTGCCAGCTGATTGCTCTGTACAGTTTTTATTCTGCTGACAGGCATTGCATCCCTCTACATATTGTTTCACCTCCTTGGTAACTCCTGGCCACCAGAAATTTCTAGTGACCAGCTCCACTATCTTCCACTACCCCCCATGTCCTCCTATAAGTGTATTATGATATAGCCTAACTATCTCTGCTCTAAGCTTCTCATCCTTGGGTACATATATCTTTTCTTTTTTATACATAATCCCATCTACCTCTCTCCACTCCTCATCTCTCAGCACTTTTACTCTAGCTTGTTTCATCTCTTCCACAGCTTTTATTACTTCATCATCTTTGATCTTTGACTTTCTCACTTCTTCTAATAGATCCACCCCTTCTATTATAACCTCTACTATTTCTGTTCTCCTAACTTTCAGCCACTCTGGTTTCACTAACACCTCATTCTTGTTATCTCTTTCTACTTCTACCTTCTAGTCTGGTCTCCTACTTAAACTATCTACCTTCCCCATCTTACTCCCTGGAACATGTTTGAGTGTGAAATAAAACCTTGATAGGTGCTTTTATAAAATATTTGAGATTTTTGTGATCTGTCTAGATCTCAAATTTTGTCATAGTTCCCTCCAGGAAGTGCCTCCATGCTTCCAAGCCTCTAACTACCACTAACATCTCTTTGTCATGTATCTCATAATTTCTTTCTGTATCACTTAGAGATTTTGAAATAAAAGCAACTGGTCTCCACAACTCATCTGGGCATTTTATTGACAGTACCTCTTCAGTAGCATAGTTTGATACTTCTACTTCTACTCTGAACTCCTTATCTAAGTCAGGGGCTGCTAATACTGGCCTGCTTGTGAAGATCCTTTTGAGCTCATCAAAGGCCTGCTCTTACTCCTCTCTCCACTGCCACTCCACATCCTTCCTTGTGAGCATATTCATTGGTCTAGCTACCTTTGCAAAGTCCTTAATGAATCTCCTATAGTAATTTGTGAGATCCAAAAACTTTCTAATATCTTTGACATTCTTTAGTGTAGGCCAACTCAGTACTCCATCTACTTTCTCTTTCTCTATCTCTATGCCATTGGGTCCTATTACTACTCCTAGAAACCCAACCCTTTTTACTTTCCACACACACTTCTCTGGCTTGATATACAAGTTGTTCTTTTTTAACCTCTTCAATACTTCTTCTACTATCTCATCATGTCCCTCCTCTATCTCTGTCCATTTGTTGGCATAGTGGTGGACATAATACTGGAATGTTAGTTTGTGGTTGAAGAAAAATCCCAAGTATCTCCAGATAGGTTTGGGAGTGAGGATGGGGTCTTTGACTAAGGTAAGGTCAAGGAAGGGGTTAGGAGGGTGTTGTGATCTCATGAAATGAAAGACTTTGGATTTGTTGTGTTCTATGACAAGTCCAGTATCCATAAGAATCCTTGACATGATGTTATAACTATATAGAAGGAAAGATAAAGATAAATCATAGCTCTTCTTGTAATGACTACCTAGGCAAGATGCTTAGGCAGAGGCACTCAACATTTGAGAGAACAAAGAGAACTCAATGGAGTTCTCATTGGATTCAGCTACTACTTATACAAGTTCTGTGTTTACCACTATATACACTTAGTAACTACCCCATGATCCTTCTAGAAGGTTCCATTATATGGTCTATCACATGACTTCTTATTTTATCTTATCTCCACAGATCTCTGTTCTATATTTAGCCTTTTCTATAAATATATTCTTGTCCATTTTAGTCTGTCCAATTATAGTACAAGTTCACAATGTCTGAAATATCTTCCTTCTCCAGCTGAGTCATAACATTACCCCTCTCTTAAGGTTCTTCCAAAGGAAGAACTTAGGTTCCTTCCAATGTCTCCAATTTCTTTCCAACTTCTTTAAATATTCTTCCTTAAATTTTCTGTTGTCCCATCCATATAACAGCTTAGCTGTATATCTTCTTGGTAATTCTCCTCTTTGATCTTCTCTTACTCTTTTCATACTCTCTTCATATATATCCTCATACTCCTCTATCAACTCTTTTGTATTTTTCAAGTTCTCCTTCTTTTTCCAAGTATTCTCTTCTACTGTATATCCCTTCCATTTAACTAAGTATTCCTATTTTCTCTGTCTTTTTTTTTTATTCAATAGTCTTTCTACTTTATATTCCTTTTCTCCCTCTATTATCACTGGTGCTGGTGGTATCTTTTCCTGCCCTTTAACTTATTCCTTGTATCTCTATATTCTACTAACATTCACCACTGGGTAGATCTTTATTGATCCCAGCAACTCCAACTCTACTGCATTTAACAATATAACTTTCTTAACTTTGTATGGTCCTATGTACTTTTCTACTAGCTTCTCTGTCTACATCTCTTCCATTTGCCACTTCAAGTCTTTTGTACTTAGTAGTACTCAATCTCCTACTTTGTATTCCTCCCTTTTGCTTCTCTTTCTATCTGCATACTTTTTCATCTTCCTTTGTACTTTCTTTAATGCTGCTTGTGCTTCTTCCTGTACTTCTCTTCATAAATTCTCCTGCTCCTTCATATTTCCCCTTTTTTCTCATCTCAAATCCCATTCTTAGATTTCTCCCACTGTTTGCTCTGAATGGCGATACCTAAGTTGAGCTGTTCACCTTGTTGTTGTAGGCGAACTCCACAGTTCCTAACCATTCTGGCCACTGTTCTTGCCTGTGATCTATGAACATATGTAGGTACTGTTCCAACTCTTGATTCATGTGCTCCGTCTACCTGTCTGTCTGTGGGTGGAAGGCTGTAGACAGTTTTGTCTCAATTTCTAGTATTCTATTGAGCTCTTTTATGAGTCCCACCACAAACTGTGCTCCCTATCTGAAATAATACTTTTAGGCAATCCATGTAGTTTCCATACATAATCCCTGAACAACTTTGCCAACTCTTCTGCCAATGTCTTCTCTGTTGTTGAAATAAAGTATACTATCTTTGTTAGCTGATTGCACACCACTAGTATAGCATCGTAACCTTGGGCCAATGGTAATTTTATAATGAAGTCCACTGTAATATGTGTCCATGGTTTTGTAGGTGCCTCATTTGGCATTAGCTTTTCTGCCAGTACCTCTGTTCAATTCTTATTCCTTTGACAGAGATCATATCCTTCTACATACTTTTTCATTTCCTTTATCACTCCTGGCTACCAGAAATTTCTAGTAACTAACTCCACTGTCTTCCACTACCTCCTATGTCCTCCTACTGGTGTATTGTGGTATAACTGGATTACTTCTGTTCTCAACCCCTCATCTCCTGGTACATATACCTTCCCTTCCTTCAATATTAGTCTGTCTTTCTCTCTCTACTCCTTATCTCTTAACATCTTTACTCCTATTTTCTTCATTTCTTCCACTGCCTTTACTACCTCGTTATCTTTTGTTTTTGACTTTCTTATTTTTTCTAGTATATCTACTCCTTTTATAAGTACTTTTTCTACTTGCACTTTTCTCAACCACTCTGGCTTTACCAACATTCTATTCTTGTTACCTTTTTCCACTCCTTTATGCCAATCTAGTCTTCTACTTAGTCCATTTGCTTTTGCCATCTTACTCCCTGGAATGTACTTTAGAGTAAAGTCAAATCTAGACAGGAACAATGTTCATCTTGCTTGTCATTGATTCAACTTCTGGTTTGTTATAAAATACTCTAAGTTTTTATGGTCCATCCAAATTTCAAACTTTATCCTGGCTCTCTCTAGGAAATGTCTCCAAGCTTCTAGGCAATGAATTACTGCCAACATCTCCTTGTTGTGGATTTTGTAATTCCTTTCTGTTTCATTTAACGACTTAGAGATGAAGGCCACCAGTCTCCACCTTCCATCCTCATACTTCATAGACAATACCCCTCCTGTTGTATAATCTGACACATCCACCTCCACTCTCATTTCTTTATCCAGGTCCAGTACTACTAGCACTGGTTCTGTAGTAAAGACTTCTTTCAACTTCCTAAATGCCTCTTCTTGTTCTACTCCCCAATTCCATTTCTTATCCTTCTGCACTAACTAGTATAAGGGCTTGGCAATTTTTGCAAAGTCTTTGAAAAATCTCCTGTAATAATTTGCCAACCCTAAGAACTTCTGTATGTCCTTTACCCCTTGAGATGTTGGCCACTTTGTTACTCCTTCCACCTTTTCTTTTTTCATCTTGAACCCCTCTGGTCCCATAATCACCCCTAGGAACCCTATCTCTCTTGCCCTCCACACACACTTTTCTGGTTTGACATAGAGGTCATTTTCCTCTAGTCACTTCAGCACTTCCTCCATTATTTTATTGTGCCCTTCTTCTGTTTCTGTAGCTACTAGCACATCATCTATGAAGGTGGCGACATCCCCTTTATTTATCATATCTCTAAAGAGGTCATTCATCATGGCTTGGAAGGTAACAGGCAAGTTGGTGAGCCCAAAGTACATTACAGTTGGTTCAAACGATTCCATGTGGGTCATGAACACTGCCTTTTATTCATCACCTTCTTTTATTCTAATGTTATTGTAGTCCTATCTCAAGTCCATCTTTGTAAACACCTTCTTGGTCCTCATACTGTCAATTAGCTCTGATATCAGGGGTAGGGGGTAACTGTTCTTTACTGTTCTCTTGTTCACATATCAATAGTCTTGCACTATCCTCTTCTTCCTATTCTTTTTCAGAACAAACAGAACCAGTGATGTTTGTAGTGACTTGGAAGGTCGGATATATCCCTTCTTTAGTTGGTTTTCCACAAATGCCTAGACCTCTTCTTTCTCTGTGCAGAATAAGGGATAGATCCTCCCTTTCCTAGGAACAAAGTCCAGTCTAAGATCTATGGTATGATCCCAGGGCTTCCTTGTCGGTATCCTTTCATATTCTACTTTTCTGAATACCTTCAACCACTGATAGAACCACTTGGGTACCATCTCTTCCACCTTCCTATGGTCTTCTCTCATCTCTTCCATCCTTTCTTTCTCCTCTATCATCCATCTTAAGTTTTTCTCATCATTTATTTCTGCCCTTCTTGCTTTTTTTCTTTTTACTATCTCTTTTTTTGCTATGTCTTTCTTCTCTATATATTTTCTACAAATAGATGGGTATCTTATCATCTTAACTTCTCCTGTCTCCCAGTTGATCTCTAGATTGTGTGCCACCAGCCAGGGCATTCCTAAGATGACATCCACCTTCCCTAGCTCACACACATCTAGTTTTACTCCTTCCATATGCCCCTTATAGTACACATTGGCCTCAGCTTCATGTGTTATTGCTTTTCCACTATTGTTACTCCTATTTACATTTCTCACTTTTAGCAGTCTTTCTAACTTTTCTAACTTGAACCCTTCCCTCTCTGCCAACCTCTTACTCATAAACAACCCTGTTGCTCCACTATTCAGTAGGGCTTTCACTGATACCCCTTCATGTATATCTATCTTCTATAGCCTAATGTTGAGCCAGATCTCTCTTAGTGGTTTAAGTGTACACCTCATTTCCCTCTCAATGTACTTGTCCAAATCCATTTTATTCAGACCACTGAGTACATTGTATTTATTTTGGGAGACCAGCTGAGGGCTTACTGATCTCCATCCTCTTTTGACTTCTCTTGAGTCCCTTTTCTGATACCTTTTGGATTTCTGCAATTTCTAGCTATATGTCCAAATACTCCATAGTTGAAATATCTCTGATCTTCTCCTCCCCAGGACCTTCCTCTACCCACATCCATTGCATTGGGGTCTCTTGCCCTGCCGTCTCCTTGGTTCTGATCTCCTTGGAAGCCAATACTTCTAAAACCTCCACTATTCCATTGAGGCCTGAATCCAGAACCTCTTACCGCATTAAAACCTCCTCTACTGCTTTGGCCCCAAGGGGATTTCTGCTCTCTCTGGTGCTGTGCATTTGGTCCCAAGGGTACCCATGCTGCAGCCTTCCCTCCCAACACTCTTTCCTCTGCTCTACTCTGCCTAATATTGTGGTCCAACTTGACTGCCCTCTCCTGCCACTTTGTAATAGTACTGGGTAGAGATTCTGCCTCAGCAAATCTTCTTCTGATATTCCCATTCAATCCCCTTTTGAACTCCTCTACTAGTAGCCTCTCTTCATAGCCACTTACATACTGCTTTCTTCTCTCTCCTCCTCTGCTACCTCTCTAACTCAATGTTTGGACACTCCCATTTGAAGTGCCCTACTCCCCTACACCTGAAGCATCTCACCTCCTCTTCAACCTCCTGCCATCTTACCTCAACTTCTCCTCTTACTCCACACTACATCACTCTACTTGCCAACACTTCAAACTTATTTTGGGGAACTGTCTTCCCCTTTTCTTCCCCCCCTTTACTCCTACAGTTATAGGCCAGGTGCCCAAACCTCTTACATCCCCAACATTTCCTTCTGTCTTTTCCTTCTAATTCTGCTCTTAGTTTGGCAAGGGCTTTTCTCTGGTTGAGCATGCTGCTCATGAGTTGATTATATTGTTGAAGAGATATTGTGTTATGTCTCTTAAAGGTTGAATAGGATTTGGTCTTACTTATAGTCATGCCTACTAGGGCACAAGACCTTTACCTAGCTAGACTTTTACTTTCTTACTGACTACTGCCCTAATACTATGGTTAGATGATCACTCCTAAGAAGGAGATCCCTACTCTAACAGTACCTCCTTAAGGGGTAGGCATTACTTTCCTGCATGTACAAACCACAATGGGTCTTCAGCACAAAGTTCTAAGGGTTTGGAAAGTATACAAGTATGCTATGAACAACACCACCCAGAGGTAAGGTTAGGTCTTGGAAATAGCACCTGGGTATAGGGCCATTCCTCTACCATCTGTTCCTAACTAACAGACAAGTTCCCTTGAGTCTGGGGCCTAACTATAAGGAAATAGACCAGTGATCATGATGATTACCAGTCGAGAGCGATATAAGAATAAGATTGGACAGGGCTCAAGGTGAGTAGTGTTCAGGTAGTGGAACCAAGTTCTGGTATAGCAACTTAGTCTGAGATGACAAGGAGAATTTGATAAAGTTCTTGTAATGACTAGTTAAGTGAGAGGCTCAACTAGAGGCACTCAACATTTGAGAGAACAAAGTAAACTCGATGGAGTTCTTATTGGATTCAGCTACCTACTTATACAAGTTCTATGTTTACCACTATGTACACTTAAGTAACTATTCTGTGATCCTTCTAGAAGATTCTGTTATGTGATCTGTTATATGACCCCTTATCTTATCTCCTCTGTTCTATAAATAGCCTTTCTATAAATAGATTTCCTGTCCATTTAGTTCATCTGATTATAGTACAAGTCCATAATATCTGAGATTTCATTTTCCTCTAGCTAAGTTATGACAGTTCTCATTTAATTATTGTACACTACTTGTACATTTCTTTCCTGGTCTGTGCACCTATCTCCCACAATCACATGACCTTCTAAAATATCCTTATTCATGTGACATGTCACATGCTACCTATATCACATTATCACATCATCACTCTACCACAACTACTTAGAAAAAGAAAAGAAAAGAAACAATAGCTTAGGTATTCCAAGTTATAACACTCATAGGTTTGCAACATCAAAGCTCACAGAAAAACAATACAAAAAACTCAAGAGCCCAATCAAAGATGTTAATGTCACTCATATCTGGAAAGACAATACCATCACCAGTTGCCCACAAATTCAAATGATGAATGTTGCCCCTATTGAAGCCAAACTAATGGCCATCTATATAGGTCTCATCCCTGTAATGGATAACAACAATACCCACAACATTACCATTATCACTAACTCCATCAAAGATACAAAAAAAATTATAGAATCAAAGGTCAACCCATTCCAGAGTCTTGTCATACTATTAGCCACCAAGATCAAGATGTTCTTCTGCAAAGATAGAAGAAATAAAATTCAATTTTGGTTTTGCCCAAACAAAGCAGAATGGCCAAAACACAAACTTGTTGACAGCCAAGTCAAAGCAGCTGTAGACAACCCAATACTTCCAAGCAAGAATTCACTCTTGTTCAGTAAAAAGAAGGAGTGCAACAATATACTCAGAGAGTGGCAGGAATTGTTTCCAACAAGCAAAAAGAGAGGCCAGCTATTCTTGGACTTCAAAGACAAGAATCAAAGTATCATAAAGCCCACTTATGCAAAGGGAGGCTCATAGCTCCCATTCATAGGCTTTACTAATGCCTTGTGTGCAAGATTTATGTGTATGACCACAGGGCATGCACCCATAGGCAAGTATTGCCAGCAATTCTTCCTGAATGAGCCCACAAGATGTCCATACAGCA
>Ga0154008_100271_pt1 | contig 11929 bp, 13 predicted proteins | sample TSNJ092MetaG_FD_104711 | JGI IMG/M metagenome (GOLD analysis project Ga0154008, IMG submission 104711) | Attine ant fungus gardens microbial communities from New Jersey, USA - TSNJ092 MetaG | ecosystem: Host-associated > Fungi > Mycelium > Unclassified | place: USA: Connecticut, Klassen Lab...
AATAGCTAAACTCATCCTTCGAGACTCACCCTGAAGGCAGCCTCCACTTCTGGGAGTATCCAAGCAAAGCGGCTGAGAGGCTACCATTACCCAACCAAGGAACGGATACAAGATTCATACGACATGTTGAGGCAAAAAAACAGCAAAAACCGCCCAGAAGAGTGGGTCACAGACTTTACCAAAGGTGACACCAGGGAATGGGACTTCCTGATGAACAAACGCGACGAATCCCGACCAACGTACGCAAAAGGGGGATCATGGCTATCCCTCTTCGGTTACTATCACCTTTTGTGCGAGCCACCAGGACAATTCTAAACCACGCCCCTATTGGCGAGTATAGGGCAAGATTTCGCCCCCAAGAGCCAATCCCATGCTCGTGCGGCGAATTAGACCTCGAGACCAGAACTCATATACTTACAGAGTGCCCCAGGTTCACAGAAAACCGAATGACGCTATCCTCCCTGTGCTTAGGCGACCTCATCAAGTTTCTTACATCCAATCCCACGGCATTTGCCTTCACACCACCCAGAGAGCCCCCATAGCTCTTCAAAGATACTGTGAATACACTCCCCACTCTGTCCCCTCTCTTCAACTGCAAACCCTGACGTATGGAGCTTCATTTGGTCATGCTCTGCTACCCTCCTCGTCTCCAGCCGTGTGCTGCCTCTTTTCCCCTATATTTTTCTCTGCTTCTCTCCTGTTCTGTGTTTGTCTCCTCCGTTTGACTTGATTTGTATATTCATCAGAGGCACTGAGCCTCCGTAGTCAGTAGACTACCGCAGGCTGTGTACGCACACCATGTTATAAATTGTTGATTAAAAAAAAGACCAATAAGACCAGTGCCAGGAGTATAACGACATATGGAAACTTGGCACATGTCCGGAGCACAGTTGGACTTTCTGAGATTGAGGTAACATTCAATCGCTTTTCTGACCCAACCGGGTCGTGAAGTTACACCGTCATATGACGAAATCAGTTGTGTCAAAATAATTGTCGCCCTCTTTGTTGATGTTTTAACAGTTATGAAAACCAGGACAGCCCTCGTTAGTACCCTGGTTGCGTCTCTCACCAATGCCTACACGTTTTCACCCGACAAAACATCGACCGGCCGTTTGCTACCGTTTCCTCAGCATCGGATCCCACAGAGCGAAGCTGTCGATCATGTCAACCTGTGAGAGCATGTTCCTGTACTTATATCCCCTTGCTGAAGTGCTATCAGCCTCATAGGGAACGGAGGTGATAGCCCCAATGGTTCAGGCGGAATGATACCCTCAACCGGTTCACCGTATGCCATGACGCGATGGGTTGCACAGACACAAGAAAACTACGTGTCTGCGACTCCATACAATGTGACAACCCGCAATAAGATTCATGGATTCCAGGCCACCCGTCAGCCTGCCATCTGGATGGGCGAAAGTGGAAGCATTGCAATCGTTCCTGGAGTTGCTTTGGAGGGCAACGCTGCGGGGATTGAGTGGCAATTTCAAAAACGTGGTCTCCCTTTGGATTCCCGTTTCAAGGAGGCAGGAGAGGAGATCATAAGCCCTTCGTACTATGCCGTTGAGCTATCTGATAATAAGGGTGGCCATATTCTGGTTGAGCAATCTTCTAGTCCGTTATCATCTTTTGGTTTTCAAACTCTACTGCTAATTCAAGTCTTCCAGCCTCCCGTGCTGCCCATTTTCGTATCCGTTTTAACACTGCCAATGTCATCGACTCTCCCTACATTTACGTTGATGTCGCCCGGCCGTCCATCCGGGGTTCTAATCCCTCTAACAGAACCCAACCAGAAGGTTTTGCTGTCATTTCTCCAGAGCAGCAAGAAATCTGTGGCTACAATACAGAACGCCAGGACGATATCATCACACCCATTTCTAGTCGCGACCCTGCCGACAATTTTCATGGATTCTTCTGCATACGATTTAATACCAAATTTGCATGGCACGGCATTATCAAAAATGGTGAAGTCCAACGAAACGTACACCATGGTGTTGGTGGACCTCTTGGCGCCTATGCATTCTTTCCCCCGTCTCCCCAGAAACTTTCCATTGTTTCAGCCCGGGTAGGCACTTCATTCATATCCATCGACCAGGCTCGGAAGAACCTTGAACTTGAAATACCTGATATCATATCAGATATGACTGATAGCAACGGATTGATGATTGGGACATTAGAACATACAGCTGCAAATGTGAGGAGACAGTGGGCAGAGAAATTAGATGGATTCAAAGTCGAAGGTGCAAGTGATGTGGAGAAAGAAATATTTTACACTGCTGTCGCTCGTACACTCCAATACCCCAGTGAGCAGCACGAGTATATGCAATACTGGTCAGCATACGACAGCGAGATTCATCGCATCGAATATGGAGAGGGATCATACACTGGCTATTCGATTTGGGATACTTTCCGTGCAGCATGGGCGTGGCAGATTCTATTCTCTCCCGAACGTATACCTGGTTTTGTCAATTCCATGCTAGCTGACTATCAACAAGTACACGTCTATCTCTTCGATCTCGGATTTTACTGACTTTGGTTCAGAGTGGTTGGCTCCCGATGTGGAAGAACATTGCTGAGACTAATATCATGATTGGGACTCATGCCGATTCCCTCATTGCAGAAGCAGTCAAGAAAAGTGTTACTGGATTTGATCAGGAGCTTGCTTGGCAAGCTGTATGGAAGGATGCAACCGTGCCCCCTAGGAATGATGCGACAACCCAGTATGGTGATAGAGAAGAGGTTCTGTCATCATTCGTTTTGGTCGCTTTCATGATCTTACTGGATGTTGCAGTTTGTTGACTACGAAGTTCGAGCTGGCCTGTCAACGTCTTATAATGTCGAGGGGAAAGGATGGGTTGCTGACGATTTGCACTCTGAGAGTGCGTCTCGCACTCTTGACTACGCATGTAAGTCTGTTACCAAAAACCTATTCCTCCATTCTTATTTGTATTAGATGATGATTATGCAGCCTACGTCCTTGCGAAAGAACTTGGTAAACCCGAAGCGAACTTCCTGCTAGAGCGTTCCCGGCGCGCTCCCTTCACACTCTGGAACAAGAAGACAGGCTTTTTTGAGGCTAGAAATGCCGATGATACCTGGGCAGGCGAAGACCGGGGATGGACCGAGGGTAAGCTTCATCAGTTTACCCGATGACGTTTGACGGCGAACCTGACGTACATCAGGTGATAAATGGGCTTATTCGTTCGATGTTGTGCACGATATTCCTCAATTGATCGAAAAGCGTGGAGGCAAAGTGGAATTCGTTCGAAGCTTAGAGGAACATTTCAATGGTGGACATAATGACCACACAAACGAAGTGCGTGTCGAAATAATTACCTCGTGTCTTTCCGTTGATTATTTTTGTCAGCCTTCCCATCATATCCCTTACCTTTATGCGCTCTCAGGGGCTGCTTGGAAAACACAAGAACGAGTACGCGAAATTGCTCATTCCAACTATAATAATACACCCGTTGGTCTCTCTGGGGTGTGTCAATCCTCACTACGACTGATCCGATCCTGACCAACCTATTCCAGAATGAGGATTGCGGCCAGATGAGCGCTTGGTATCTGTTCTCTGCCCTTGGTTTCTATCCTGTTAATCCTGTTTCGGGAGAATATGTTGTCGGATCGTAAGAGCCTACTCTTCCGCTATCTCTAAGTTTTTCTCATCGTATTTCAGTCCATTCTTTGATCGTATTGATATTCAACTTCCTCCTCGCTCTGGCCAAACTCATGGCAAGCCGCTTACTGTTGTTTCTCATGGAGGAAGTAGAATGCCTTATGTCAAGTCGGTGGAAGTAAATGGTATTATTCTTGACAAGCCTATCATCACCCATGACCAGATTGCTGATGGCGGGATCGTTGTATTTACCATGAGTTCAACAATCGAAGAGTGGGGAAATGAACCGGAGGTACTCCAAAGTTTGGGCTCCAAAGTGGTGAGACTTTTGAAACGTGGCATGCGGTCGATGTCTTATGTCTCAATTAGGCACCTGAGCTCACTCCGCAGGAACCAGTGATATCTGAACTAAACAACAAAATGAACGAAGCTGAAGCTCAACGGGAACTTTTGCGTGATCACTCAGAGCTCTAATATCCGCTGTGCTTTGCGGTAAAGATCATGTTAGAATCATATTACCTGGAACATTGGATACATGGAACCTTCACTGGAATTTAAGGAACGTTCTCAGATGAACATGTTGCTGATTAACGGGACCTGCCTGTCCTACACGAAATAGGCGAGCATTTCCACAACCCAATAGTACATTTCTTGGTTTGTGAATGTAAATTGAGGAATAGTTATACCCCAGTGAGCCACTGGGTGAGTCCCCGTAGAAATTCTGAGGATATAGTGCAATTCCAGTCTGAGGAAATCTGGAATCTTCATCACATCACGTAACCTTTGGTGGTTCATAAAGGAGAAAAAGAAAAAGAAAATAGCAATCCAGCTTCATTATAGACTGGAGACAACATTTGTATATGCAATCTTGATCTGTAATAGGGAAGATATTTATGCATGGTATATCACTCAGATCTATCTGACTAGAAGAGGAGAATAGGTATTTAGGGAAGTCTGGAAGAGAGTCTGTGTTATGAACATGGAGTGGGAGTATACTGACTATAGACCCTGGAGCGATAATGAGTGCAAGAGATTTTGTGGGTGCTGGGCCAACATTCTGATTTTTTGGCTTGTATAAGTAAATCAAATCGAGTTAAAGGCCCACGGGTCCGTGTGATTATGTCATCACAAGCTAAACTAGAAATAGTAAGAGTTTTTTTTTTTGGTCAACAATTTATTACACGGTGCTCGAACGCAGTCCATGAAATAGTAAGAGTCTCTGACCCAATAAAAAATAAAAAATAAGAGTCATTTAATTTACTTATGTAATCCCAGTTATCAGAACCTTGGCAGCATGGACTCTTGGCCCAGAACCTGCAAAATCAACACCAACTGTAGCATCAAGTGCAGTGCCATTCACAATGTTTTGTATTAGTCTAGTACTATCTGAATAGTATGCCCTGGAGGTCCCCATTGCAATTGGCTTGGAGCCTTGGGGATCCACTAGGCCCACAGGTCCATGTGATTTGTCAGGACAAGCTAAACTAAAAATGGTAAATTCCATTACATAATCCCAGTTATCAGAACCTCAAACATACACCATGTAATAAGTTGCTGAATATACATATCAGAACCTTGGCCTAGCACCTACAAAATCAACTGTAATGCCAACTGCAGTGTCAAGTACAGTGTTATGAGAGCCCCAAACAGGAAAAGGTTTCCCACACATTTGAACACTTAATCCAAAACCTCAAAGCATACAATGGAGTAAGGATATAAATAGGGCAGGGACTCAGTAAGTCAAATCACATGACAAGGTCAGGTGATCATAGAACATTCTGGAAAGAACATGTGATCGTAGAACTCTAGGGTACAGCCACTGTAGTAGTAGTATAAGTAGGGCTGCAATCCAACAAAGAACTCCATTGAGTTCTTCTTGAACATCCACCTAGGGTAATTGCTAAGGACATTTACTGTCTATTGATAACATACAGCACTGATTATAATAGTTTATATAGTCTAGTTATAGTACTATCTAGATAGCATGCCCTGGTGGTCCTCATTGCATTACAATTCATACATTGGCTTGGAGTCTTGCACTGGGTTACTTAAACTTGGTCCTTGACTACTTCAAAGTGACTAGACTCTTGCTTGTACTCATCCTTAGGAGTGGGCTTTGAGCCACTTGTTTCCAGGCACTGGACCAAGGTTCTGATTTTTTTCTCTAATTTAGCAATTTATCACATAGTATACAGAGGTTTGGAGGCTTATGTAATTATATTTTCCATTTTAAGTTTAGCTTGTCCTAATATAATCACATAAACCTGTAGGCCTAGTAGATCCTGGAGCCTTGCACTGGGTTACTTAAGCTTGAGCCTGGTTGTTATCAATAGACAGTGAATGTCCTTAGTGATCACCCTAGGTGGATGTTCAAGAAGAACTTAATGGAGTTCTTCATTGGATTGGACTACTACTTATACTACTTTACAGTGGCTGTACTACTATTAGTCCACAATCACATGTTGTTCCAGAGTGTTCTATAATCACCTGACCTTGTCATGTGACTTGATTTCCTAAGTTTCCATGCTATTTATATTTTGATCCCATTGTATGATTTGAGGTTTTGGATTAGATTTTCAAATGTATAGAAATCTCTTTTCCTTTTGGGGGTCTTATAACATAGCCCTCTTTTCAAGTTTCCTTATCCTGAGGAATTTTTCCATTGATTCCAGTTCTCATCCCATCTCTTTTCTCTTTCTCTTTTATACCTCCTTTTTCCCCAACTGTATAATAATTTTGCCATGAACTCCCTAGGTAATTTCTGACTAAATTCCTTCTCTTCTTCTTCCAGTTTCTATTGCCTTAGTTCCTCAACCTCTTCTCCATACTCCCTCTTGAATTTTTCCACCAATTCTTTTGCATTTTTCAAGTTTTTCCTATTCTCCCAAGTATTCTCTTCTACTGTGTATCTCTTCTACCTTACCAGGAACTTTTCCTTCTCCCTAACTATTCTTTTGTTTAAGATTTTTTCTACCTTGAATTTCTCTTCCCCTTCAATAATGACTGGTTTTGGTGGTATTCTTTTTTGTTCTTCTACCTGCAGTTTATAGAGCTGTACTCTACTTACATTAACTATGGGGTATATTTTAATAGCCTTAGGTAGTTCTAACTTTATCGCATTACTAGAGACAATTCCCTTGACTTTGTAGAGGTCTACATTCTCCCTCTCCTCACCTTCTGTTTGCAAACTTCTTCATTTCCTCCTGCATTTTTCCTAGTGCTGCTTTTGCTTCCTCCTAGATTCTCTTCATTCTTTCTACAAATTTCCCTGCTACTTTGTACTTCCCCTTTCTTCTTCTCTCAAATCCCATCCTTGGGTCTTGGCCATAGTTTGCTTTGAATAGTGATATTTTTGTTGCTGCATAGATTTTGTTATTGTATGCAAATTTTGCCATTTCTAACCAATCCAGCCACTACTCTTGTTTATGGTCAATAAAGACCCTTAGGTACTGCTCTAACTCTTGGTTTATTCTTTCCATTTGCCCATCTGTTTGAGGGTGATAGGCTGTCAAAAGTTTTGTCTGGATTCCCAATAAGTTATTCAATTCCTTTATTATTCCCACTGCAAACTGCACTCCCCTATCTGATATAATACTCTCTGGAAGTCCATGCAACTTCCTTACGTGATCTTGAAACAGTTTTACAAGTTCCTCTACTGATATTTTCTCTGTTGTTATTATGAAATGTACTATTTTACTAAAGTGATCACATACTACTAAGATGGCATTGTATCCCTGGACTAATGGTAGTTTGGTGATGAAGTCTGCTGAAATATGGCTCCATGGTTTTTCTAGGATTGCATTGGGCATCAGTTTTCCTACTGGTGCCTCACTTCAGTTCTTGTATCTTTGACAAGCGTTATATCTTTCTATATATCTTTCTACCTCCCTTGTTACTCCTGGCCACCAGTAATTTCTGGTGACCAATTCTGTTGTCTTCTATCTCCCTCCATGCCCTCCTATTGGGGTGTCATGGTGCAATTGTATGATCTCCCTCCTGAATCCTTCTTCTGGTACATATATTCTTTCCTTCTTCATTACTAACCCATCTTCTATTTTCCATTCTTCATCTTTTAATGTCTTTATTCCTGCCCTCTTTAGCTCTTCTACTGCTTTTACTACCTTTTTGTCCTCTTCCTGTGCCCTTCTGATTTTTTCTTTCAAGTTTCCTTTCTCTATTATCATTTTCACTCTCCTGATCCATTCTGGCTTTATTAACTTCTGGTCCTCATTGTCTTTTTCCACTCCCTCCTGCCAGTCTGGTCTTCTGCTTAATCCATCTACCTTTCCCATGCTTTTTCCTAGAACGTGCTTTAATATGAAATTAACTTGTAATAGGTATAGAGCCCATCTTGCTTGTCTATAGTTTAATTTTTGGCTTGTCATAAAATACTGGAGGTTCTTATGGTCTGTCCAGATTTCAAATTTGAGCTTTGCTCTCTCCAAGTAGTGCCTCCATGCTTCTAGGCATCTTATAACTGCCAGCATCTCCTTGTCATGAATTTCGTAGTTTTGTTCTGTGGTATTCAGCAATTTAGAGATGAAGGCTACTAGTCTCCACTTGCCATCCTCATACTTCGTCAACAACACTCCCCCTGTTGCATAGTCTGAGGCATCTGCTTCTACTCTCATCTCCCTATCAATGTCCAGGATGGCTAGAACAGGTTCTGTGGTAAACACTGTCTTGAGTTTCTCAAATGCCTTCTTCTGCTCCTTTTTCCACTTCCATTTCTGCTCCTTCCTGACCAGCACATGTGACGGTACTGCTATTCTAGCAAAGTCTTTTATGAACCTCCTGTAGTAATTGGCAAGACCTAGAAACTTTTGTACTTCTTTGATATTTCTAGGTGCCAGCCAGTTCAGGACTCCTTCTACCTTCTCTTTTTGCATCTCTACTCCCTTGGGACTGATTACTACTTCCAGGAATTCCACTTCTCTTACTTTCCATTTGCACTTCTTTGGCTTTACAAACAGGTCATTTTCCTCTAGTCTCTTTAGTATCTCCTCTACCAGCTCATTATGCCCCTCTTCCATGTCCATGGCTACTAAGATGTCATTAATAAATATTACTGTATCTCCTTGGTTTATGAGGTCTCTGAACAGGTTGTTCATCATTGTTTGGAAAGTAGCAGAGGAGTTCATTAACCCAAAATACATGACTGTGGGTTCATAAGCTCCAATATGTATTGTGAATACTGCCTTTCATTTGTCCCCTTTCTTGATTCTGACATTATTGTATCTCCATCTCAGATCCAGCTTTGTAAACACCTTCCTCTTTCCTACTCCATCCAGTATATCTGTGATGAGGAATAAAGGATACCCATTCTTTATTGTCCACTGGTTTATATATCGATAGTCTTGTACCATTCTCTATGTGCTATTCTTTTTGCTACAAAGTATACTGGTAATGTTTGGGGTGACTTGGAGGGTCGAATGTATCCTTTCCTCAATTGGTCCTTTACAAATGCTTGTACTTCTTCCCTTTCCTCCCTCGACAGTAAATACACCTTTCTCTTTCTCGGTATAAACCCTTCCTTCAACTCTATGGTGTGGTCCCAAGCCTTTTATACTGGCATCCTTTCAGACTCCCTTTTTCCAAATACCTTTTTTCACTTTCAAAATCATTTGGGCACCAATCTTCCTAATGTCTCTTCATCCTTGTCCTTTTCTACCCTTTTTACTTTCCTCTTCTTCTCCTTTTGCTTTCTCCTTCCACATATAGGTGGATAACATGTCATCTTCACTTCCTCTTTCTCCCAGTCTATCTCTGGGTTATAGGCTGCCAGCCATGGTATTCCCAGTATCAACTCTGTTTTTCCTAAATTATATATGTCTATCCTTGCTCTTTCCACATGTCCTTTGAAGAACATATTGCACTCAACCTAGTATATTATGGCTCCTCCCACATTTAACATTCCATCTACATTTCTAACTATCAGGGGTTTCTTTAGCTTCTCTATTTTAAACCCCTTTTCTCAGGCAAAGGTCATGTCTATGAATAGGTCTGTTGCTCTGCTATCTAGTAGTACCCTTACTATTACCCCCTTATAGTTTTCTAGCTTTTTTAGCCCCACCTTCATCCAGACTTCTCTTAGTGGCTGCAGAGTGCACCACACATCCCTTACTCTCTCAGTTGTATTAGTGCAATTTGATTTATTTTCCAGCTTTTCTGGGTATAATATACTGTACAGGTTATTGGAGGCCAGCCAAGAGCTCACTGTCCTCCATTTTCTTTTGCCAACTCCTACAGTGTTTCTACTACTCTTCCTTTATGTCTTTCCCAACAATTTTTGGCCATATGGCCCTACTTCCCACATATGTAGCATGTCCTGTCTCCTCCCCCTCCTCTGTTTATATCTATTATATTTGGGTCTCTTCTTAGACCTATTTGAGTTCCCCCTCTATTAAATGTATTTCCTCCTCCTCCTTCCCTGTACTCTCCTCCTGTTCTCTATATTATTTGCCCCCCTCTTCTCCCATATGATCCTCCCTCTCTAGGCTGCACATTTTCCCCTGGGCATACTGTATTCCTCCCCAATATTCTCTCTTCCATTCTACTTTGCCTCTGATTTCTATCCAGCCTTACTGCTCTTTCCTACCATTCTCCAATGGTAGTTGGTAGCTCTTTTGCTTCTGCCAACTTCCTTCTAATACTTCTATTTAACCCTCTTTTAAATTCTTCAATGAGAGGTCTTCCCTCATAGCTGCTCCCCCTGGCAATCTTTTTGAATTCCTATACATACTCGTCACAGGTTCTCCTTCCTTGCTCAATTGTTCTCAGCTGTTCTATCTTCCTCTCTTCCTCCAATGTCTCCCCAAAGTCATTTCTTATTTTCATAAACAGCTGCTCTGCTGATTCCACTTCTGACTCTCCCTTGGCCAGCTCATCCAGTAGGTTATCCTTCTATGCCTCTGCTATTCCTCCCTGTATATATGACAACACCCAGGCCACCTGGGTTGCTGCTACCTCTTCTATTATCTTTATTCTAATGTATAGGCAAGCTGTGTTAACAAATGCGCTCACCTCTTCCACCTTTCCACTGAAAACTTGAGGTCTTGCAACCTCTACTCTGCTCCTCTGTTGCTAAAGGAGCATAGTGTTGACCTACTGCTGCAGGGTCACAATCATGGCAAGGAGTTGCTCCTCTCTGGTTTGGTGGGGGGGCGGGCACCAAAGGACATTCCCCCTATTGCTGTTGTTATTGGCAAGACATATGCAATGGTGATGGCAATAGCGATGATTCCTTGTAGGAGGATGAATAATCTTCTTCATCTATACTTATGGCTGACTATTGACTAAGAAGGGTAAAACAATACTATCCCTAAGAAGGGAATCTCTAAGCTAAATGGGCCTTTAAGAGATTACTGTCATTCTCCTGCATAGACTGATCACAATAGATTGGTAGTATGGAGCTGATAGTGAAGACTAGTTACAAGCCCACCCAATATGGAGGTCAGGTCTCGGATGGAGACACGAGCTTTGTCCAGGCCATCTATCCACTGTCCCTAACTGACAGTGAAGTCCTCTTTATAGCTAGGGCCCACTATCCAAGATACTTGTGAGTGCTGTACCCACTAGCAAGGGAGATCAAAGAGTAAGTAGGTGGTGAGACCATGAGGTATGAGGTCACCATTGGGTATTGAGTTCTTATATTATTGATAGACAGTGAATATCCTTAGTAATCACCCTAGGTGAATGTTCAAGAAGAACTTGATGGAGTTCTTTATTAGATTGGACTACTACTTATACTACTTTATAGTAGCTATACTACTATTAGTCCACAATCACATGTTGTTCCAGAATGTTCTATGATCACCTGACCTTGTCATGTGACTTGATTTCCTAAGTTTCCATGCTATTTATATTTTGATCCCATTGTATGATTTGAGGTTTTGGATTAGATTTTCAAATACACAGAAATCTCTTTCCCTTTTGGGGGTTTTATAACACTGGTACTGGGATCTACTAGGCCTGTAGGTCTGTGTGATTATGTCAAGACAAACTAAACTTAGAATGGAATAAATAATTACATAAATCACCAAATTCAGTTATCAGAACCTATCTATATATACATGATAAATTGCTAAATTAGAGGAAAAAATCAGAACCTTGGCTCAATGTCTGCAAACCAAGTAGCTTAAAGCTCACTCCTAAGGATGAGTACAAGCAAGAGCTTAGTCACTCTGAGGTAGTGTTATGAGAGCCTCGAGTAGGAAAAGATGTCCCACACATTCTGAACACTCAGTCTAAAATCCCCAAGCATACAATGGAGTAAAGACAGAAGCAGAATAGGGACTTAGTAAGCCAAGTCAC
>Ga0154008_100283_pt1 | contig 11664 bp, 7 predicted proteins | sample TSNJ092MetaG_FD_104711 | JGI IMG/M metagenome (GOLD analysis project Ga0154008, IMG submission 104711) | Attine ant fungus gardens microbial communities from New Jersey, USA - TSNJ092 MetaG | ecosystem: Host-associated > Fungi > Mycelium > Unclassified | place: USA: Connecticut, Klassen Lab...
GCAGCCTTATTTATACTACTACTACAGTGGCTGTACCCTAGAGTCCCATGGTCACATGTCCTTTCCAGAATGTTCTATGGTCACCTGACCTTGTCACATGACTTGGCTTACTAAGTCCCTATTTTGCTTCTGTCTTTACTCCATTGTATGCTTGGGGATTTTAGACTGAGTGTTCAGAATGTGTGGGATGTCTTTTCCTACTCGAGGCTCTCATAACACTTTTTTCTATATAGGAGTAGTCCATTTTTATAGTTCCAGTCTTGCAAGGATTTTCCAAATTCTCTTGGACTAGACTTAAGTAGTGTTTTATAGTCTTTGGTGACTTCATCCAATAAGAGTACTACTTTGACCTCCTTTAGGATTATCTCATTATTTATTAGTATTTCATGAGTAGCCTCTAGTACATTGATAGCAAAGAACTTAGGTTTTAGCAACATCTGGTTTGTATTGTTGAGGTCTGTTCCTATTTCATAGTCTGTTCATCTAAACAAAAGGTCTTCCACCTGCATTGTCTTTCCCAGTTTATGATAGAGTACAAAGTCAAAATAAGTCATAAAAAGTACTCATCTTACTTGCCTCCTGGTCAGCTTTTGAGCTTTTTAAAAAAATATAAGGTTCTGATGATCCAACCAGATCTTAACTTTATATAGATGTCCCTCCAAATAGTATTTGTATTTCTCTAGTCCCCAAATTACTGCAAGTAGTTCTTTGTTATAGATTTTGTAGTTCCTTTTATGGACATTTAATAACTTGGAGAAGAAAGCTACTAGATACTACAGGTTAGTTTGCATATTCTTTTATGATAAGACAGCTCCTGTTGCAAAGTCACTAGCATTGGTGGACAACTTAAAGAGATCTTCATTATTTGGTATTCTTAGAACTAAAGCCATAGTAAAGACCTTTTTCAGTGCCTCAAAAGTATTTTGTTGCTCTTTGTTCCAAGTTCAGGTACTATCTTTCTTGGTCAAGTTAGAGAGTGGCTTTGACATCTTAGCAAAGTTCTTAATGAACCTATAATAAAAATTTGCAAAGCCTAAGAATGCTTGTACTTACTTAACTTTTGTTGGTACTGGCTACTCTAGAACTCCTGAAAGTTTCTCCTCATTCATTTGTGCTTTATTTTCTGAAATAATTACACCTTAATACTTAATATTACTTTGCTTAAAGAAACACTTTTTTGCTTTAGCATAGAAGTCATTAAATTGGAGCCTTTTCAGCACTTCCTTGACCAATTGCCTATGTTCCTTCAAATATGTCCCAAATATTAGAATATCATCTAAATATACCATTACTAGTTGTATACAAATCAAGTCTTCCAATATATTATTCATTATACTTTGGAAGGTCACTGGTGTATTGAAAAAACCAAAATATATAATGGTTGCCTCAAAAAGGCCTTGCCTTGTAATGAATACTGTCTTCTATTCATTCCCTTCTTTGATGCAAACATTGTTGTATTTCTACCTCAAGTTAATTTTGGTAAAAATTGAGGCTTTGCTAAGTAATTCAATCAAGTCAGCTATTCTAGGGATTAGATAGCAATTTTTGATAGTAATTCTATTGAGGGCTCTATAGTCCATAGCAGGTCATAAGCTTTCATTGTATTTTTTTACAAAGAAGAATAGAGCTGCTATTGGGCTAGTAGATGGTTGGATATATCTTTTTCTGAGTTCCTCATCGATCCACATATCAAAAGAGTTTCTTTCTACTAGAGAGAGTGGATAGACCTTAGCTAGTTTAGGAAGCATTGTATCTTCCACAAAGTCAATCACATGGTCATATAGTTTCTATATTTGCATTCTCTCTGACCTATTCTTTGAAAACATATTCCCATACTTGTATAGCTATTCTGGCATACGAATCTTCTAGGTCTTTGTGTCTTTGCAATCTGAGTCTCTATATTGGTCTCAATTGTTAAGTATAGCTGCAATTATCATTGTCCATTGATGACTACCTAGGTCAGTTGTATTTGCCCAGCTAAGAATATGGTTGTTGAGGTCCTTATTTCCTATATTGTCCAATAAGGAAGATCTGCTGACATCCAGTTTGAGATGAAGTTCATTAGCTCCTGCTTCTACATCTTGTATTTTATAGGCTTTACTAGCATATATATCCGGACATCTGGTGAACTCCTATTGATCTTTTTGCTAATCAATATTTGGATTATGCTTATACAAGTACAAATACCCAACCATTATCTTTTTATTTCCTAAGTTGGTGACAAAGAAGTGCTAGATCATCCTATGTGATCCAATTTCTATATAAGCTTGGACATACTCAGTTATATATCCTGCCCTGTTGGGAGTGCCATCTGCATTGATTATATGATATAGATTTGCCAGTTTATAAGTTATCAGGTTATTATTTTCCACAACAACTTTGTCAACAAAGTTCATGGTGGCTCTTGAATCAACTAAAGCCTTGGTCTGTACTTTTTTTCTGTATACCCAAAGTGTAACTGGAATTTTAAAGGAGATAGTCTTATTGTATACTATATTATTACAAGATTTTAGTACTACTTCTGACTTTTGTGAGCTAATAGAGAGTACACTTTTCTCTGACTATAGATTATAGACATTATATTTTACAGTCCCAAGAGAAAATCCAATATAGATATCCCCTTTCCCTTCCCACTTGGGAGAACAGGATCAGGGATTTTCTTAATTGATATACTATTAATTTTGATGTCCTTAGGGGAGGAATCTGGGTCATCACTATCTTCCTCCAACATCTTCATCAACTATACTCTAAATGACTGATTTTTATTCTTGCTTGGACCTAGTAGAGATAGTTTCTAGGAAGAGGTCTTATAAGAATGCTTGTCCTCATTACTAGACTTGTCATAACAGTCTACTATATTGTACATCTTTGACTTATTCTTAAAGCCTTTTCCAGTACATATCTGATAGTATTATGAGCTTTTTCCTTTCTTTCTCTGAATTTCATCTATTTCCATTGCATTTGGATCCTTCTTTCCTCTACTTTTCTCTCCAATTGCCTCTGGACCTTGTCCAGATATAAGGTTTTATATACTTGCATCAATAATTTGAGGTAGTCATCCTATATTTTTGGAGACTAATTTGTAATTTCATAGATGACAAGTGCATTTCATAGCTCATCAGGAATGACTTTCTGAGTTTTGTTGATGTGAACTTCATTACTATAGTTGACAATTCTTGCCAATGTCCTATATCATTCTGCATACTTGACAAAGTTCTTTCTTGCTAGATTCTTGTTGACCCTAAGCACTGTTAATTCCTTTTTCACTCCCTTCTTGTCATTTTATTGTTTGTAAATATTTTTGAGTTCTTGGGCAAAGTCGCCCCAAGAACCAACACTTAATCCTGTCTAAACCTTGTCATAATATGATTTCATATATGTGCTGGCAGGAACATATAAACAGGTGAGAGTATATATGATTTTTTAATTATCTAATATAATACCAGATACTGAATAATAGAGAGCAATCTAGCTTAACCAATCATGCAAATGCATCTTATTTTTAGAGCCTACAAATGTTGGTGGCTTTGGTATTTTGGTTTTGGAGGTAATATTTCCTCTAGGGAGCCTTGTCAGCTCTTCCCAAAGATAAGTAACTTCTGTCTCTAAAGTTACAATCCTATTGTATGTGGTAGTCAAGACACTGTTATAATAGTTGATTACTCCATTGAGCACCTGGTCAATGTAGTTTTTGAGAAGAAGAGAAGTTCCTTGATGTACATTTTGCAGCATCTATATCTCAGTCTTATCCCAGGGTATATACTTAGTGCTTGTACCATCTTTGACAAGTGCATTCCAATTCTTAGCACTGAAATCAGAAAAGGAAACAGTAGTGGTAAAGTTGTTGAAAGTTGACATATCTATTTAAGTAATTAATTATAGTTCTTGAGTATGTTTTCAAGGGAGTAAAAGAAAAAAATACCCAAATTTAGCCTCTTAATGCCATTATGTTATACCAAATACCATTCCAATTATATTATGTCTATGGAATAGTAATATTGAACTCTAGAAGAGCTTTACAAATCTCTAGTACTTTAGTAGCTAGTTTGGAAAAATCTATATCCTTTAGACACTTATAAGTGTCTTTTAGTATTCTCCACTTTTTAGCTATAAGCTTGTGACCAATTTTGTCCAGCTCTATAATTATATCCTATAGTTGATTGAATCATTTCCACAGTGAGTCATACTATAGATCCTCAGCTCAGATCTTGTTTTCACTTATTTTAGTAAAAAATAGTGATATGCAATCCAAGATAGGTTCTAGGAGTTCTTTGTACTTCTTTATACATAATAACTTCTTGGTTTTGTGAAAATGTAATTCTAGAGGGCAGGATGCAAAGTAGAAATCATTTACTTTATGTCAGCAAAGGTTTACTTTAATGAGTCTATCATAGAGTTTGGTAGATAGAGTGGATTCTATTCCTATTCTTTCTAGTAATGACTTCTCTGTCATACTTTTCTTTTTCAGCAAGAGATGTTCAGTAAAAGTCTTGGTGTTTCTGATGGTGGACATGGCTTGGAGACAAAAGTGAGCACAATATTCCTAGTTCAGCAGATAAAGTATAGTAGGCAGAAACTATACTACAACTATACTAAAAGTGTCCTTCCAACAATGTAGGTTTTGTCTTGAGAAAAGAGTTCAACATTATGTTCAGTTTTTCATACTAGCTCATGGAAGAGAAATAGGGGTCTCAAAGTGATTCCAGCCACCTATAAGGGTTTTTTGAAAATGTTTATACAAATCTAAAGTCTTTCAGGACCAGCTGTGATACACAAGCTAGCCTGCTCTCAATAGTTTAAGAGACATACCTTCCCCTTTATGCTTGGGGTCCAGCCTACTATAGAGATAGATTCTTGATAGAAATCCACTTTAAGCCCTCAGTGAGTTATCTGTCCTGTAACAGAAACAGAAATATTCTCAGGAAAGTTATCTTGTCCTATAACAGAGACAAAGAAACCTTCTTATAGCCCCCTAAACCCACATCTAGAATGAATACAACCCTATGTCCTTTGCAGAGACAATAGGGACAGAAAACAGTAGACTTAATAAACTATCACAAATGGCCACTTACTGATTTGTGAGTTGATGATTTGATAATCAAAAGGCTCAAAAAGCAAAGTTTAGACAGTAGCAAAAAATGTTGTTAAGTTTGAAGTTTATCCTCAGACATACAGTTCTTAAATACATAATTATAGTAGTCTATATACCAGGACAGCCTACCATATGATCACTATCTATTGTTCTTAAAATAGAGATAATCTAACCATCTTAGGGCAGTCCTTTGTTCTATTCAAGGACAGATGATAATCCATAGATAAAGATTAGTATTATATGTAAACATTGAGGACCTTGTATCTCCATGGGATCTTATTGCCTTGGGTTCTATTTATAGCCAAAAGAAGTGCATTGAAGAGAGCTTCACAATGGTTATTGAAGCAAACAATTACATTAAGTGATTCCCAAGATATCAGCAATTTAGTGTCTAGTAACTTAATGATCACAGACTGATCTGCTAATAACTCAGTGAATACTGATCACTTTGAGATGTTTTTGGTACCATTTGAAAGGTCTTCTTAAGGGCTTTTGGTGGCTATTTAGATTGTTGAAATCAGTCAAGTATTCCTGGAGTTATAGTCTAAATGAAGTTTATGACACTTCTAATCTTCCTACCTGTCTTCTTTTATGTCTATCCACTGAATTCTGGCCTTTGAATATAGCTCAAGGAGTCTCAAGATTAGTACAAGTAACCTGCTCTTAAGGTCGGTATCTTCATTGATCTTCCCAATTCTAACTTTCTCAATCTCTCTATTCTATTCTTCTATATTTCTGATCTTTCTTCTTAGTCTCTGATATCTCTTCCTTCCTAAACCCCCTAATGACATTGCCCTCAAGAGGATTGCTCATGACATTTTTAACTACAGATGATATCAAAAATAATTGCCAAGGTTTAAAAGTCATACTAAAGCCTAATTTATTAAATATAATAGCCACTGAACTGTGACATTCTTCTATTAGAGAAGACTAGTTTCTCCAAGGTTCAGACAGTCCTGCTCAAACACTTCTAGAGAGAATTTTTGGTTTGTATCTAGTACAAAATGGCTAGACAGGCCCTATGAGGCTAGTATAGCAATAGTTATAGCCACTATTCTACTACTCAGATAATATATACAAGTCCAAAACTGGAGGTCTAGTAGTATATAATTAGTGTTACTTTTGTTGTTTGAGCTGAATTATAGTATAAACTTGTGATAAATATCACTTAAATTGTCTAAAAAGACTATCTAGTGTAATATCAAGTTTTAAGTAATGATTTAGCAATGGCCACAAGAGTGTGGCCATTGAGAAAGAGATACTGTCGCAGTCCTTCTGTGATATACAATCACATTTTTTCATACAAGAACATTATCACCTTAGTTATACTATTTACAAATAATTCAGACTCTTTGTACTATTTTGTTAGAGCTCTTAGTTATAAGTTAGCATTTGTAAAAATCTATTTCAGCTTTGTTTTCTACTTGGTAGACTTTTTTTGAATCCATTGCTTATTTGATCTCTTACTGAACCCATCTATTCTGTACATCAAAAGAGAAAGTATAGGGATTAATCCAACTAGCTAGCTAAGATCAAGTCAAGATAGAATTATGGAGTCCCTATTTAACAAGCTTGATCTTAACCAAGAGAGATTGTGTTATCTTCTGTGCCTGTTTACAAGAATAAAGTAGATCTAAAGTACTCAAAGGGAGAGGTATCTTACTAAAGAGTAAACTTAGTTGATATTAAAGCTAGAGAAATATCTACTAGGTTGTTACTTTATATAACCAAAAACTATATAGTACTTAGTTATTCATAAGAGATCAACACTGAGATAAGTATAGTATAACCATTGGATTGAGCTAACCCTAGAACTGAGTTGTTTTTTATTTGGGGTAAACAAAGAGAACTCAACAAAGTTTCTCTTAGATTTGGACTGCTACTTATATCTTTTATATATAGTCTGTGCTACTAACCCTAATCTACTAATGATCTAATAGAATCTACTAGAATGTTTTTTGATATATGATCTATGTAATATAACTAATTATATATCTAATTTGTTACAGAATATAATGGATTGTAATAAATATAACTGGTTATGTGACTCCTCTATTATCTAATTAAAAGTAAAAAAGTAAAAAATAAAGAATTAAAGAAATAAAAGTTATTATAGTCAAAGTGGCTCATAATATTAAGAGACTGCATCTTCAAGTAACTTAAGTCTAAGCTTGGTACAGTTAGTATAATACTTAGTAGTAAACAACTTATGTTAAAGCTATGAGTTTTGTTTCTAAAGGGCTTCCAATAACTATTCTGGGTTATAAACCCAATTTATTAGAATAAAGCTCTGGGTAGTTTGGACAGAGTATAAGGAAGCCTTTTCAGAATAAGCCTAGTAAAATACAGTAATGTTCTATGATATGTTTAGCATATTCTAATCACTAGTAGACTATTGAGGATAGAGAACTATATTCTGCAAAATCTTTTTTCTTGATAAAAAGCATAGGCTTTGAGTTGCTAGAAGTCTTGTGGACCTTTTTGGCAGGAAGTACTATCTTATCATCTCATTGTTATTACTATTAGAGTCAAGTTTAGAAAAAAAAACTTAAATTCTCAGAGTTGTTATTGTCTAGGTTATCCATATTAGCCTTCTTATTGATTAATACTTTAATGTCAAATGTTTTCTGGATATGAGCTAGTAAGTTAGTTAACAAGCTCTAGTAATCTTAAAAACAGACTATGATATAGCATAAGCAAGATTAAAAGAAGTAGGTAATTCTAAATTATTGTTATTGTTTTTAGGAAGGAATATTATAGCAGGATCAATGGAAAGAAGCCTATCATGGTAAGTGAAGATAAAAGTTAGTACTAGTAGTACAAAAGTTAATCTATAATAAAAGATTAACTGATTTACTTAACAATAGTTATTAAAAACCTGTAAGAGAACTATACTAAGTTGCACTTCTGATATACTAGTGGTAGTCCACTAGAGTGGTTCTATACTAAGTAAATGATAATTATCTAATATTTAATTAGTTGTCTTACTTTTATATTCTTGATCCTGACTGTCAGAATATTCTATAGTTAGAGAAACTTGTATATATAGTATAGATTACTTGACCAATTCTAATGATCTAAATAGCCACCAAAAGCCCTTAAGAAAACCTTTCAAATGGTACCAAAAACATCTCAAAGCAATCAGTATCTACTGAGTTATTAGTAGATCAGTCAGTGATTACCAAGTCACCAGACACTAAATTGCCGATATCTCAGGAACTGCTTAATGTAATTGTTTGCTTCAATAACCATTGTGAAGCTCTCTTCAATGTGCTTCTTTTGGCCATAAATAGAACCAGAGGCAATAAGATCCCATGGAGATACAAGGTCCTCAATATTTGCACATAATACTGATCTTTATCCATAGATTATTATCTGTTCTTGAATAGAACAAAGGACTGCCCTAATATGGTTATGTTATCTTTATTTCAAGAACAATAGCACTCCTATATATAGAACAATGGATAGTGATTATGTAGTAGGCTGTTCTGGTGCACAGACTACCACAATTATGTATTTAAGAACTGTATGTCTGAGGATAAACCTCAGACTTAACAACATCTTTTACTACTTGTCTAACTTTACTTTTTTGAACACTTTAATTATCAAATCAAGCAATCACAAATCAGTAAGTGGCCATTTGTGATACTTCCACTCTATATAGATATCACATGTAAATACTCTCCAGGATATAGCTAATGTTCTGGCCTATCTACAGTATTATTTGTATAAAGTCACTAAGAGACAAGATAACTCAGAAACTAGCATCAACAATACCCTTTCTACTCTAACTATCCAGCTGCAACAATTTACATAGCTAGTATCAAACTCTCTCTCTCAATATTTGACTCTAGTGATAAACTTTCCTCTACTATCTCTTATATTGGCATTCTCTTCTTCAGCAGCCTCTCATATTTGCATCTGCCCTAAGCTTTTCTTCCCTCTAGACTTCAATAGCAATTGCAGTACTAGACAAGTATTTCTAAACTCCTGTGCTCTCTATATATGCCTGGTCTCTATCACAAACTTCATTTGGACCATAACTCTAAAAATACTCAACCAATTTCAATGATCTAAGTGGCTATCAAAAGCCCTTAAGAAGACCTTTCAAATGGTACCAAAAACATCTCAAGGCAATTAGTATTCACCAAGTTATTAGCAGATCAGTCTATGATCACTAAGTTATTAAATACTAAATTGCTGATGTCTTGGAAACTACTTGATATAATTATTTACTTCAACAACTATTGTGAAGCTCTCTTCAATGTGTTTCTTTTGGCTATGAATAGAACCCAAGATAATAAGATTCCATAGAGATATAAGGTTCTCAATATTTGCACATGATATTGTTCTTTACCTATAGATTATTATCTGTCCTTGAATAAAACAAAGAACTATCCTAAGACAGTTAGGTTATCTCTATTTCAAGAACAATAGCACTCCTATATATAGAACAATAGATAGTGATTATATAGTAGGCTGTCCTAGTACATAAACTACTACAATTATGTATTTAAGGACTGTATGTCTAAGAATAAACCTCAAACTTAACAACATCTTTTGCTACTATCTAAAACTTTGCTTTTTTGAGCCTTTTGATTATTAAATCATCAACTCACAAATCAGATAGTAAATAGATTAACAAAAATAGTCCATTTTATTCCTACTATAGAAAGAACATTAGTGGAAGAGCTAGCTAGATTGTTTAGAAATAATATGTAAAAGTTGCATAGACTATCTAAAAGCATCATCTTAGATAGGGGACCCTAGTTTGCAGCAGGATTAATAAGGGAGTTGAATAAGATGTTAGGGATTGAAAGCAAAATGTTGACAGCATTTCACTCTTAGACAAATAGACAAGTAGAGAGGGTTAATCAGAAGTTGGAACAGTACTTAAGAATATTTATCAACTATAGACAAGAACAATAGCCAGACTGGTTAGGAACAGCAGAGTTTGTATACAACAATAAAGTACACTCAAGTACAAAGACATTGCCCTTCAAAGCAAATTATGGGCAAGATCCTAGAATGAGGTTTAAAGTAAGGATGAAAGAGAAGTATGAAGAGGTAGAGAAATTTGTAACAAAAATAAAGAAGATTTAGGAAAAAGCAAAAGCAATACTAGAAAAGCATGAGAAGAGATGAAGAAGTATGTAGATAGAAAAAGAGCAAAAGTTAATGAATATAAAGTAGGAGAACTAGTAATACTAAGTACTAAGGATCTGAAATATCAAATGATTAAAAGAAGAACAGAGAAGTTGATAGAGAGATTTGTAGAATTTTACAAAATCAAGAAGATTATATCAACAAATACAGTAGAATTAGAACTGCTAGCTACTATTAAAATATATCCAGTAGTCAATGTTAGTAGGGTATAAAGATATATAGAGAAAGTGGAGGGAAAAAGAAAAGAACAGCCTATCCCAGTAATAATTGAAGGAGAAAAGGAATGGGAGGTAGAAAGAATATTAAATAAGCACCAGATTAAAGGAAAGAATAAATATCTGGTATAATAAAAGAGATTTATGGTAGAATCAGATACTTGGAAAGAAAAGAAAAACCTGGGTAATGCAAAAGAGGTGATAGAGGAGTTTGAAAAGGAGTACAGAAGAGATATAGAAGATATCAGGAGACAAGAAAAAGAAAAAGAAGTATTCAGAAGAAAAGAATTGCTAAAAAGATTTATGGCCAAAAAGTTATATGGGTGGACAGATTAAAGGTATGATAAGAAGTACTGGATAAGGTTAGAAATAAATTGGAAATACTGGAAGAGAGAACCAATTAGAGAACAAAGAATGATAGAAACAATCAAGGAGAAAGAAAAAGAAATTAGCCAAAAAGAATCTGGACTTAGAGAGTAAAACAAAGAAGATGATAAAATGGGCAATATACAAGATCTATATGAGAAACTATAAAAGAATCCTCAGAATGAGGAACCTTAAGAGGGAGGTGGTGTTATAACTTAGTAAAATAGCTAAGTTATTATTTATATTTCTTTTCTTTTCTTTTTTCTTTTTTTCTTAGTTGGACTTATTACATAAGAAAGAAGTATAGGAAAGTATTATATAACTAATATCATATATTACAGTCACATGTCAGAATATCACATAAATAGAGTTATATAATAAGTATGGAAGAGTAGTACACAAACCATACAGTAGTTGTACAAGTAGTATACAAAATCCAATAGGAACTCTATTGAGTTCTTCTTGTTAACTCAGACTTGGAGAGTAATTAAGTTATCTTAGGCTAAGCTATTATATAGATAGTAAAAGAGATAATGGCAATAAAAGATAAAGAAGACAAAGATAATACAATAAATGATATGTCAGTATATTAAAACTATCACAAAAAAGTGACTACTAAATAATAACATGGAGGTATAACAAAATACCTGTTCAAAGAACTATATAAATAGCTAGACTCTCATTAATAAGTAGCCTTGCTAATATCGCTCTTTTGGTATAGTAGTAAACTATAATAGTATATGACTACTAGTCTATAGTACAACTATAACAAAGACTAGGTTGGACTTCAGACTTGATTGGACTAATTATAGATATTAGACTAAA
>Ga0154008_100299_pt1 | contig 11444 bp, 17 predicted proteins | sample TSNJ092MetaG_FD_104711 | JGI IMG/M metagenome (GOLD analysis project Ga0154008, IMG submission 104711) | Attine ant fungus gardens microbial communities from New Jersey, USA - TSNJ092 MetaG | ecosystem: Host-associated > Fungi > Mycelium > Unclassified | place: USA: Connecticut, Klassen Lab...
CTTGAATAGAACAAAGGACTGCCCTAAGACAGTTAGGTTATCTCTATTTCAAGAACAATAGCACTCCTATATATAGAACAATAGGTAGTGATCATGTGGTAGGCTGTCCTTGTACACAGACTACCACAAATCATGTATTTAAGGACTGTATATCTGAGGATAAACCTCAGACTTAATAACATCTTTTGCTACTGTCTAAACTTTGCTTTTTTGAGCCTTTTGATTATTAAATCATCAACTCACAAATCAATAAGTGGCCATTTGTGATACAATGGCTTACCTAATAGATGAAAGGCTGTGGGCAGCTGTATTATCTTCCATGAGAAATAAAATGGGCATGAAAACTTAGTTAAGTTCAAGATATGTATAGTAGCTAAAGGCTTCTCATAGATACCTAGAAAGAACTTCATAGATACTTTCTCATCTGTCACAAAGTTTTCCACTCTCCAGATTTTCCTTGTTTATATAGCTTATCTAGACTGGAACCTTCATTATGTTGATGTCATTACCACTTACCTCTATGGTCCCCTTGATGAAGAAATCTATATGACCAGACCTGATAGTGTTGAACACTCTGGATCTGGTCACTATTGGAAACTCAAAAAGGCTCTCTACAGATTAAAACAGACTGGGAGACAGTAGAAAAAGTGTTTGCATAAAGTTCTAATTATATTTGGATTTATATGTGCATTTGCTGATAACTACCTTTATATCAAGTATTATAAAAGAAAAATCATCTTACTAATCCTGGTCTACATTAATAACATGGCTGTAGTAGGACCTAATAGATACCACATAATCTCCTTTAAGTTGTTCCTGGGTAAAGATTTCGAAATTCATGACTTAGGCAAGCTCAAGCATATGCTTGGAGTTTTGATCACCAGAGATCATTCAAGATGTCTCATTTATCTTAGTCAAATAGCCTATATTCAACATACTATCACTCATTTTGGACTAGAAGACTCGACTCTAGTATCTATATCTTTTGCTGTAAAATACAACCTTACCCTATCCTAGTCATCTATAACTAAAGCCAAAAAATGTGCCTTCAAGGATTATACAGGTGATATTTATTATTTGTCATTGATAGGCTTATTGCTTTTTGTAATGCAAACAAGGCCAGATATCCAATTTATGGTCAGACTTGTTGTATAGTTTAGCAACAACCCTAGAATAGCTCACCTGGAGGCAGCAAAGTGCATTTTGTGCTATTACAAGTCCATGGTAAATGTCACAAACTTCATTTGGACCATAACTCTAGAAATACTTGACCAATTCCTCTATTTTATTTCATCTATTAAATTTTCCTCCTAGTAATGAAGCCCAAGGCTCATTCATTTTACTATAAATAGTTGTATATTTTGTCTTGTACATAAAGTGTCTGTCTGTAAGCCCTAAGGCCAGTTGTTTCTGTCTGGTCTTAGGTGTACATACCTCCCTGTATCTTCTCTCAAATGTTTAATCCAAGTTGTTTTTGTCTGGCCTTAGGTTAGCATTTCTTTAACTCTCAAAGATATACCTGTGCATTTATCTTGTCATCTACTTGTTTACTATATGCCTCTCCTAATTAGGCTATTGATCTTTTCAGAACTGGTTAAGTTAATATTTGTCTTAGAGAATGGATATTTCCTGGGGCTGAACATCAAACAGCTGTGAGAATGCTAAACATTGAGGTGACAAATATTGAATGTACAGATGATATCAGTTTTCAAAAGACAAATAGATATCCCATAATACCAGCTCCCTGATGAAAGCATGTTATAATATGAGTTTTGAATATATACTCTGTACATAGAACAATGATTGATATGTGAATCTGGATTGCTTGGCAAAAGTTGATAAACAAATAACCTCTGTAGAATTACATTAGGTTCCCCACTTTCATCTGTGCTTTGACTCCTATACTGTATTTGTTGAGTAGACAAACATTTGCAAGTCTGAGATAATATAATTGTGACCACTTGTGGTCACAATACAAAGTGGCAATTGTTCATATATTGGAAACTATTGTATTTACAGGCTGTGTCCTTGAAATCTTGTACTATCTATTGTTGCTATTGTATTCAGAGAACATATATAAGTAGCTAGGACATGTACTGATACCTCAGTCATTTACACATGAAGACTGAGTGTCACAAGTTTATTATATTTCTACAGGTTATTGAGCCCTGTTGCATAGAATAACTATCATATCTAGTACTACTGCTATATCTCTTACCAACTCCCTTCCCACCACAGTTCCTAAACTTGACCCCTTTGGTCTCAACTGGGCCATCTTTCACATCCACTTTCAGGATGCTGTTAAGACAAAAGGCTTTTGGGACCACTTTGATAGTACCAGCCCAAAATCTTCTACTAGAACTACAGATAAAGAAATTGCCAACAGTTTTCAATAGGAAAAGAATAAGAGAGCTGCAAAGTCATTGCTTACTCAGAAAATCTCTGATTCAACCCTTATGAAGGTTCACTTCAAACCAACTGTTAAGGATTGATGGGATCTGATTGTCAAAGAATATACAACTAAAGAAGCCTATACCCAAACTAAGCTTCATATGCAATTTCTTGACATAAAGTGTAAAGACTCCAAGAATGTTCAAAATTTTCTTGAGAAACTTGTAATCAAGCAAGAAGAATTATCTACTGTTGGTGTTGTTATTAGTAAAGAAGATTATAGATCAACAATCATTAGCTGCTTGCCTAGAAATTTTGCAAGTTTTGCATCATCACAGCTAGCTGTAGCTCAGCTAATCAATTCTATGAAGAAAGTGGATCCTGATGTGTTAATCTTGTTGATTTCTGAAGAGTATGACTGCTAATTGAGACAAACTAAAAGGCTTTATGTGACCAAAGGAGGTTATAAATCAAGGGCCAACCAAGACAAAGCATTAGCTGTTATAGATGCCAGAGATAGAAAGCCAAGAGGTACTTGCTGGAACTGTAGTAAAAAGGGCTACCATAGGGCTAGGTATTCTAAACCTTCAAAGAATAAGAAAGGAATGAACAACAAGAGATTCTTCAAGAAAGGGAATGACTCTGTTAATGCCATTGACTTTGACTTAGAAGCTAATAGAGTTTATGCAGCCACTTATGACTCAGACAACTCTGATAGTGAGAATGACAGTATATATCCTCAAGAAAGTATTTACAATAATGAGGACTGGTTTTCTGAAGTGGCAGAAGATGAAGTTGTAGTTGTCACATCCAGTGAAGCTGAACCTGCATCTCACATTGAGCTATATGACTCTAGTTGCAGTACTCATATCACACCTTACCATGAGTATCTTGAAAACTACTCTGAAATCACACCCAAAACCATGAACATAGCAAACAAACAAAGCTTTCATGCTGTTGGAAAAGAAAATATGACAATTGAAGTACCAAATAGCACAAAAACCTCTGAACTCAAACTCACCAAAGTCCTGTACTCTCCTGAAGTTGGCTATACTCTTGTCTCAATTGGAAAACTTGACAAGTGCAGTTTTCAATATTCCTTTGGCAATAGAAAGTACAGTATCTTTATGAAAAAAGAAAATAAGACTGGTGAAATTCCCAAAAATGCTCATGGCCTGTACAAATATACCAGTAAACTACTAACAGCCAATGCTGTCAAATAGGTTATTCTACAGCAACTCCATTGACATATGGGTCATATCTTATCTGATATTACAAAGAAGTTAATCATTGACAGATTTATCACTGGTCTTCAACTCATAACAACAAACTCTAATGATTTATTTTTCTATAAAGTATGTATATATACAAAGTCAACTCAAAAGCCCATACCAAAAATACATAAAGAAAAACAAGCTGAAGACTTTGGTAATAAAATATACAGTAACTTATGGGGTCCTACATCTGTAAACATATGAGAAAGATGAAGATATTATATTACCTTTACTGATGACAAGATACAGCTTACTAGACTCAACTTGCTAAAATCAAAGAATAAGACAATAACAGTCTACAAGGATTTTGAAGCTTGGTATCATATGTAGCTTGACAAGAATATCAAGATATTGCACTTAGATCAAGGGAGAGAATATATGGAGAAAGAGTTCAGTACATACTTAAAGTCTCGAGGAATGGAACAAAAGTTCACTATACATGATATCCTATAGTACAAATGATATTGCTGAATAGAGAAATTGCTATATTCTAGAATGAACTTATGCTCTTCTCTACCAAAGTAGCCTACCCAAATTCTTGTGGGGTGAGGCAGCAAGACATGTTGTCTGGTTGATGAATAGGACCTCAACACACTCTGTTGAGGACATGACACCACTTGAAGCAGTTTTTGGTACAAAACCTGACCTTAGTAATATTCATGAATAGAGTGAGAAGTCTTGGGTAAGGACAGAACATGGTAACAAACTTGGTAGAAGAGTCCAAACTAGCTGCTGGATTGGTCTAGGCAACAAAAGCAAGGGTCATCATATCTATTGGCCAGACAAGTGAACTGTATCTGTTGAGTGCAATATTTACTTCAACAAGTTGGCTATATCAGCTTTTTATTTTGAGAGGGAGAAAGAAGAATCAGTACTCATTGAGATAAAACCTAATCAACCTATTTCTGTTATCTCCTATCAAACCAAAGTACCAGCAGTTATAGCTTTACCTGAAAAGTCAGATTAACAAGTCACAAAAATAAGAAAACCTAGTGAACATATACAGTGATTACTTTATAGTGAAGGAACTACTTCAAACTAGCCATCTGATCCAATCATTTCCAAGGGAGTCCAAATTTCCCAACTATCTATTATTTCTGAGAAAGAGAAAGCAGCTAAGTAGATGATGTCCACAGATTACCTAGACGAGTATGCTTTGGCCACAGAAATTAGTAATACAGAAACTTTTGAACTGCAGTTCTTGAAAGAAGCCAAGAGTCAACCTGACTGGCCTCAATGGCAAGATGAAATAAAAGAGGAGTTAATAACACTCAAAGCAGCTGGAACATAGGAACTTGTTGATCTACCCAAAGATGCAAATATTATCAGCTCCAAATGGATATTCTGCATCAAAAAGGATACAAGCGGCAACATTATCTGTTATAAAGCTCACTTCATAGTACAGGGTTTTTTCCAAGTCCCAGGTATTGATTATTTTGATATATTTGCACCAATAGCCAAACTACAATCTATCCATACCATTCTTGCCATTGCAGCTAAAGAAGACTTTGAGTTGTATCAAATTGATATCAAAGAAGCATATCTAAATAGTAAACTCACTAAAGAAGAAGATATTTATATGAAGCAGCCACCAGAATATGTAGAAAAAGGTACTGAAGACAAAGTATGCTATCTATAGAAGACACTATATAAACTAAAGCAATCAGGACATTGTTAGTACCAAAAGCTAGTCAATATACTTGTACACCATCTTGGGTTCACCTACTATTACGTTGATGAAGCTGTCTTCTACCGATTTATTGATGAAGACTTTGTTGTGATTCTAGTGTATGTAGATGACTACACTATTAGATCAAATTCAATTGAGTGTATTATGTACTTTAAAAATTCAATCCAGGAACATGTTGAAATCACTGACATAGGCAAGCTACATTAGCTTTTAGGATTGGAGATTACAAGAAATCATGAATTATGTACTATCAGTATCTCACAATACTCTTATATTGACTCCATCCTCTGTTGCCACAACTTTAACTGCCTCAAACCTGTATCTATCCCAATAGATCCATTCCTGAAGCTATTCTCAGCCCAGTGTCCCAGCACCACTGCCAAGATTACAAGAATGCACAACATACCATACCATGAATGTGTTGGGGGGCTTATCTATATCATGATTAGCATATACCCAGATATCTTTTATGTTATGAGAGCCCCAAGAAGGAAACAGTCTTCTACACATTTAAACACTTAATCCAAAATCTCAAGTCATACAATGGGGTCAAGGTATAAATAGTGTAGGAACTTAGGTAACCAAATCATGTGACAAGGTCAAGTGACCATAGAATATTCTAGAAGAACATGTGATTGTAGACTACTAGTAGTATAGCTACTGTAAAATAGTATGAGTAGTAGTCCAATCCAAGGAAGAACTCAATACCCCACTGTTGACCCTGCATCTCACAGCCTCAACATCCTTACTTATACTTACTCTTTTATTATCCTCACTAACAGGCATAGTACTCAAAAGCATCTTGGATAGCGGGCCCTAGCTATAAAGGGGACTTCACTGTCAGTTAAGGACAGTGGGTAGATGGCCTGGACAAAGCTCGTGTCCCTGCCTGAGATCTGACCTCTATACCGAGTAGGCTTGTAACTAGTTTTTTTACTATAAGCTCTGTGCTACTGATCCATTGTGACCAGTCTACACAGGAGAACAACAGAAACCTCCTAAAGGCCTGTCTAGCTTAGAGATTCCCTTCTTAGAGATAATACTGTTTCACCCTTCTTAGTTGGTAATTAGCTATAAGTACAGACAAAGAAGACCACTTGTCCTCTTACAAGAAATCATTATTACTGTCACTATCATCATCATCACCATCATATATGTCTTGCTAGCAACAGCAACAAGGGGAACCTTCCCCGGTACCCGCCTCTCAAGAGGAGCAACTCCTCACTATGATTGCAACCCTGCAGCAGCAGGTTAGTACCATGCTCCTTCAGCAACAAGGAAGCAGAATAGAGGCCGCGAAACCTCAAGTCTTTAGTGGAAGGATAGAGGAGGTGAGTGTGTTTGTTAATGCAGCTTGCTTATATATAAGGATGAAAATAGCAGAAGAAGTAGCAGCAACCCAGGTAGCCTGGGTACTATCATATATGCAGGGAGGAGTAGTAGAGGCATGGAAGAACAACCTACTGGATGAACTGGCCAAGGGAGAGTCAGAGGTGGAATTAGCAGAGCAGTTGTTTACTAAGATAAGGGACAACTTTGGGGAGACATTGGAAGAAGAAAGGGAGATAAAACAATTGAGCAAGGGGGAAGGACCTGCGACAAGTATATACAGGAATTTAAAAAGATCACCAGGGGGAGCAGTTATAAGAGAAGACCTCTCATTGAAGAATTTAAGAGAGGACTAAATGGGAGTATTAGAAGAAAGTTGGTGAAAGTAGAAGAACCACCAACTACCATTGGAGAATAGCAGAAAAGAGCAGTGAGGTTAGATAGAAATCAGAGACAAAGTAGAATAAAAAAAAGAATGTTGGGAAGGAATGGGGCATGCCCAGGGGGAAATGTGTAGCCAAGGGGAGGAGGATCATATGGAGGAAGGGGGGGGACAAATAACATGGAGAACAGGGGGAGGATACAGAGGGGAAGAAGGAGGAAACACGTCCAATAAAGGAGGAACTCAAATGGGTCCAAGAAAAGACCCAAACGCAATGGATGTAGACAGAGGAAGGGGAGGGGATAGGATGTGCTATGTATGTGGAAAGTGGGGCCATATGGCCAAAAATTGTTGGGAAAGATACAAAGGAAGGGTAGTAGAAACACTGCATGAGTCAGCAAAAGAAAGTAGAGGACAGTAAGCTTTCAGCTGGCCTCCAATAATTTGTACAGTGTATTGTGCCCAGAAAAGCTGGGCAATAAATCAAAGTTCACCAATACAACTGAGAGAGTAAGAGATGTACGACGTATACTCCAGCTGCTCAGAGAAGTCTGGATGAGAGTGGGACTAGAAAAGTTGGAAAGCCATGAGGGGATAGTAGTGAAAGCATTACTAGACAGTGGAGCAACAGGTCTATTCATAGATACAACCTTTGCCAGAGAAAAGGGGTTTAAAATAGAAAAGTTAAAAAACCCCCTGTTAGTTAGAAATGTGGATGGAACAGTAAATGCGGGGGGAGCTATAATGCATCAAGTAGAATGCAACATGTTTTTCAAAGGACATATGGAAAGGGCAAGGATGGATATATGTAACTTAGGAAAAACAAAAGTAATACTGGAAATGCCATGGCTAGTAGCCCATAACCCAGAGATAGATTGGGAGAAAGAAGAGATAGAAATGACACGCTGTCCACCTATATGTAGAAAGAAAAAGCAAGAAGAGAAGAGAAAGGAAGTAAAAAAAGTGGAGAGGGACGAGGATAAAGAAACATTGAAAAAACTGGTGCCCAAAAGGTTTTGGAGATGGGGGAAGGTATTTGGAAAAAAGAAGTCGGAAAGGATGCCAGTATGAAAAACCTGGGACCATACCATAGAGTTGAAGGAAGGATTTACACCAAAAAAGGGAAAGGTGTACTCACTGTCCAGGGAGAAAAGGGAGGAGATGCAAATGTTTGTAGAAGATCAGCTAAGAAAAGGATACATCTGACCTTCCAAGTCACCTCAAATGTTACTAGTATACTTTGTAGCAAAGAAGGATGGCACATGGAGAATGGTGTAGGACTATCGACACATAAATCAGTAGATGATAAAGAATAGGTATCCCTTATCTCTCATTGCAGACATACTGGATGGAGTAGGAAAGAGGAAGGTGTTTATAAAGCTGGACCTGAGGTGGGGATACAATAACATCAGGATCAAAGAGGGAGACAAGTGGAAGATAGCATTTACAATGCATATTAGAGCCTACAAACCCATGGTCATGTACTTCGGATTAACAAACTCTCCTGCTACCTTCCAAATGATGATGAATGACCTATTTAGAGACCTCATAAACCAGGAAGACACAGCAACATTCATCAATGATATTCTGGTAGCCACAAACACTAAAGAGGGACACAACGAGTTAGTAAAGGAGGTACTAAAAAGATTAGAGGAGAACAACCTATTTGTAAAGCCTGAAAAGTGTAAATGGAAAATAAGAGAGGTAGAATTTCTGGGAGTAGTAATTGGTTCAAGAGGGGTAGAAATGCAGAAGGAAAAAGTGGAGGAAGTACTAAACTGGTCAGCACCCCGAAATGTCAAAGAAGTGCAGAAGTTTTTAGGTCTCACCAATTATTACAGAAGATTTATAAAAAGACTCCACTAGGTTAGCAGCACTACTGCATGTGCTGGTCAGGAAGAAGCAGAAATGGAAATGGAAAAGGGAACAGGAGAAGATATTTGAAAGGCTTAAGGCGGTATTTACCACAGAACCTGTCTTAACTATTCCAGATATCGATAGGAAGATGAGAGTGGAGGCGGATGCTTTAGACTATGCAATGGGGGGAGTATTGTCGACAAAGTGTGAGAATAGAAAGTAGAGGCCAGTGGCCTTCATCTCTAAATCATTGAATGCTATAGAGTGAAATTACAAAATTCACGATAAAGAGATGCTGGCAGTTATTAGGTGTCTAGAAGCATAGAGGCACTACTTGGAGGGAGCAAAACTTGAATTTGAAATCTAGACAGATCATAAGAACCTCCAGTATTTTATGACAAGCCAGAAATTAAACCATAAACAAGCAAGATAGGCCCTATACCTGTCATGATTTAATTTTATATTAAAACACGTTCCAGGAAAGAGCATAGGGAAGGCAGATGGACTAAGCAGGAGACCCGACTGGCAGGAAGGAGTGGAAAAGGACAATGAGGACCAGAAACTGATAAAACCAGAATGGATTAGGAGAGCCAAAACAATGATAGAGGAAGGAGACCTAAAGGAAAGAATCAAAAGGGTACAGAAAGGGGATGAAAGGGTAGTAAAAGCAGTAGAAGAGCTAAAGAGGGCAGGAATAAAGACACTGAAAGATGAAGAATAGGAAATAGAGAATGGGATAGTAATGAAAGAAGGGAGGATATACGTGCTAGAAGAGAAACTCAGGGGGGAGATAATACGATTGCACCATGACACCCCAGTAGAAGGACATGGAGGGAGATGGAAGATAGCAGAGTTGGTCACCAGGAATTACTGGTGGCCAGGAGTAACAAAGGAGGTAGGGAGGTATATGGATGGATGTGACATGTGTCAAAGAAACAAGAATCGAAGTGAAGCACCAGTAGGAAAACTAATATCCAATGCGATCCCAGAAAAGCCATGGAGTCACATCTTGGCAGACTTTATCACCAAGCTGCCATTAGCCCAGGGATATGATGCTATTCTAGTAGTATGCAACTGTTTTAGCAAAATGGCACATTTTATAGCTACAATGGAGAAAACATCAGCAGAAGGACTTGCAAAGCTGTTTCAAGATCATGTATGGAAGTTACATGGGCTTCCAGAAAGTATTATATCAGATAGAGGAGTGCAATTCGCAGCAGGAATGATAAGGGAGTTGAATAACTTGTTGGGAATCTAGACGAAACTCTCGACAGCCTATCACCCTCAAACAGATGGGTAGACAGAAAGGATAAACCAGGAGTTAGAGCAGTATCTGAGGGTCTTCATCGACCATAGACAAGAGTAGTGGCTAGATTGGTTAGGAACAGTGGAATTTGCATATAACAACAAAATCCACACAGCAACAAAAATATTGCCATTCAAAGCAAACTATGGTCAGGATCCGAGGATGGAGTTTGAAGGAAGGAGAAAGGGGAAGTATAAAGCAGTGGGGAAATCTGTGGAAAGAATAAAGAAAATCCAGGAGGAAGCAAAAGCAGTGCTAGGGAAGGTGCAGGAAGAAATGAAAAAGTTTGTGAACAGAAGGCGAAGGGAGGAAGAAGAATATAAAGTAGGGGACTTAGTACTGCTAAGTATGAAAGACTTAAAATGGCAAATGAAGAGGAGGAGATCAGAGAAATTGACAGAGCATTTTGTAGGCCCCTACAAAGTTAAGGGAATTGTCTCTAGCAATGCAATAGAGTTAAAACTACCTAAGTCTATTAGAATACACCCTGTGATTAACGTAAGTAGAGTATGACTCTATAAACCACAGGTAGAAGGGCAGAAGAAGACACCACCAAAACTGGTCATTATTGAAGGAGAAGAGGAATTTGAGGTAGAAAAAATCATAAACAAAAGAATGGTTAGAGAGAAAGAAAAGTTTCTGGTAAGGTGGAAGGGGTATACAGTGGAAGAAGATACTTGGGAGAATAGAGAAAACTTGGAGAATGCAAAAGAGTTAGTAGAAGAGTTCAAGAGAATATACAGAGAAGAGGTTGAAGAACTAAGATGACAGGAGTTAAAAGAAAAAGAAAAGGAATTTAGTCAGAAGTTACCTAGGGAGTTCATGGCAAAATTGCTATATGGTTGGGGAAAAAGGAGATACAAAAGGGAAAGGGAAAAGAAGTGGGACAAAAACTGGAGTCAATGGAAAAATTCCTTGGGACGAGGAAACTTGAAGGGGGGGCCATGTTATGAGAGCCCCAAGAAGGAAACAGTCTCCTATGCATTTAAACACTTAATCCAAAATCTCAAGTCATACAATGGGGTCAAGGTATAAATAGCATGGGAACTTAGGTAACCAAATCATGTGATAAGGTCAAGTGACCATAGAACATTCTGGAAGAACATGTGATCATAGACTAGTAGTAGTATAGCTACTGTAAAATAGTATAAGTAGTAGTCCAATCCAAGAAAGAACTCCATCGAGTTCTTCTTGAACATCCACCTAGGGTGATCA
>Ga0154008_100302_pt1 | contig 11417 bp, 24 predicted proteins | sample TSNJ092MetaG_FD_104711 | JGI IMG/M metagenome (GOLD analysis project Ga0154008, IMG submission 104711) | Attine ant fungus gardens microbial communities from New Jersey, USA - TSNJ092 MetaG | ecosystem: Host-associated > Fungi > Mycelium > Unclassified | place: USA: Connecticut, Klassen Lab...
ATGTTATGAGAGCCCCAAACAGGAAAAGGTTTCCCATGCATTTGAACACTTAATCCAAAACCTCAAAGCATACAATAGAGTAAGGATATAAATAGGGTGGGGACTCAGTAAGTCAAATCATGTAACAAGGTCAGGTGATCATAGAACATTCTGGAAAGAACATGTGATCGTGGGACTCTAGGGTACAGCCACTGTAGTAGTAGTATAAGTAGGGCTGTAATCCAATAGAGAACTCCATCGAGTTCTTCTTGAACATCCACCTAGGGTGATTGCTATGGACATTTACTGTCCATTGATAACATAAGAACTCAATATTACATCCGAGCACTGTTCACCTCAAACCCTGCTCAAAATTACTTAAAGGAGCAGTTGGCTTCATACTAGCCCCATGAGTGATTTCCTCTACCACTACTTACTCTCTTACCTTCCTCGCTAGTGGGCATAGTGCTTACAAGCATCTTGGATAGCGGGCCCTAGCTGTAAAGGGGACTTCTCAGTCAGTTAGGGACTGAGAGAGGAGACTGGGTATTAAGTCCAAGTATCTTGTTCAAGTCCTGACCTTGTAATTGGATATTGTTTATTACCCTCTTCTTGATATAAACTCCATGCTACATTCCATTGTAGATGGTATACGCAGGAGATTAGTGGTTATTCCTTAGAAAGCTACTTAGCTTAGGGGTCCTCTTCTTAGGGGCAATTGTATACCAAATTTGATTGGAGCAGTAGTCAGTAAGACAATAGAAGTCTAGACAGGTAAAGATTGCATGCCCTGTTAGACATAGGCCTTAGTTAGCAACCCTAGATCAGGAATCATCAGAGTATGAATCATCAACCCCCCCATTACTATCACTACCACCACCACTCTACAACATGTCTCGATAACAACAACAGGGGGAAACTCTCTCAGCATCCACCCTCTGCCAAACTAGAGAGGAACAACTCCTCACCATGATTGCAACCCTGCAACAGCAGGTCAATACCATGCTCCTCCAGCAGCAAGGGAGCAGAGTAGAGGTTGCAAGGCCTCAAGTCTTTAGTAGAAAAATGGAGGAGATAAGCGTATTTGTGAACACAGCTCGATTATATATCAGAATGAAGATGACGGAGGAGGTAGTGGCAATCCAGGTGGCCTGGGTATTATCGTATATGTAGAGAGGAATAGTGGAGGCATGGAAGGATAATTTATTGGATGAATTGGCAAAAGGAGAATCAGAGGTAGACTCAGCAGAGCAGTTGTTTGCAAAGATAAGGAATGACTTTGGAGAGACATCAGAGAAAGAAAGGAAGATAGAGCAGCTGAGGACAATTGAATAAGAGAGGAGGACCTGCGACAAATATGTACAGGAATTCAAAAAGGTCACCAGAGGGAGCAGCTATAAGAGAAGACCTCTCATCAAAGAATTTAAATGAGGATTGAACAGGGCCATCAGAAGGAAGTTGGCTGAAGCAGAAGAACCACCAACCACTATTGGAGAGTGGCAGGAAAGAGCAGTAAGACTAGACAGAAACCAAAGGCAGAGCAGGGCAGAAGAAAGAATATTGGGGAAGAGTATGGCATACCCAGGGGAAAATGCACAGCCAAGAGAAGGAAGATCATATAGGGGAAGAGGGGGACAAATAATGTGAAGAATAGAAAGAGAGAACAGAGGAGGAGGAGGAGGAAATATGTCTAATAGAGGAGGAGCTCAAACGGGTCCAAGGAGAGACCCCAACACAATGGATGTGGACAGAAGAAGGGGAAGAGATAGAACATGCTATGTGTGTGGAAAGTGGGGCCACATGGCCAAAAACTGCTGGGAAAGATATAAGGGAAGAGTAGTAGAAATACCACAGAAGTTGGCAAAAGAAAATGGAGGACAGTGAGCACTCAGCTAGCCTCCAATAATGTATACAGTATATTGTGCCCAGAAAAACTGGGCAATAAATTGAACTCCATCAATACAACTGAGAGAGTAAGAGACATACAATGCACACTACGACTATTAAGGGAAGTCTGGTTGAAAGTAGGGTTAGAGAAGTTGGAAAGTCATGAAGGAATAGCAGTGAAGGCGTTGTTGGATAGCGGGGCAACAGGTCTGTTCATGGACACGACCTTTGCAAAGGAAAAGGGGTTTAAAATGGAAAGGTTGAAAAAACCCCTCTTAGTTAGAAATGTGGATGGAACGGCAAATATGGGAGGGGCTATAACGCACCAGGTTGAGTGCAATATATTCTTCAAGAGACATATGGAAAGAGCCAGAATGGATGTATGCAACCTAGGGAAGACAGAGTTAATATTGGGAATGCCGTGGCTAGCAATCCACAATCCAGAAATAGATTGGAAAAAGGAAGAAGTGAAGATAACACATTGCCCACCTATATGTGGAAGAAGAAAGCAAGAAGTGAAGGAGAGGAAAGTAAGAAAGACGGAAAAGGATGAGGACAAGGAAGTGTTAAAAAAGCTAGTGCCCAGGAGATTTTGGAAGTGGAAAAAAGTATTTGGAAAAAAGGAGTCAGAAAGGATACCAGTACAAAAGATCTGGGACTATGCCATAGAATTAAAGAAGGGATTTACGCCAAGAAAGGGGAAAGTATACTCACTATCAAGAGAGGAAAGAGAGGAAGTACAGACATTTGTGGAAGACCAGTTGAGAAAGGGATATATCTGACCCTCCAAGTCACCCCAGACATCGCCAGTACACTTTGTGGCAAAAAAGGATGGCACATGGAGAATGGTACAAGACTATTGACACATAAACTAGTAGATGATAAAAAATGGGTACCCCTTACCCCTCATTGCAGATATATTGGATGGAGTAGAAAAGAGAAAGATGTTTACGAAGTTGGATTTGAGATGGAGATACAATAATGTCAGAATCAAGGAAGGAGACAAATGGAAGGCAGTGTTCACAACACATATCAGAGCGTATGAACCTACAGTCATGTATTTTGGGTTGACAAACTCCTCTACCACCTTCCAAGCAATGATGAATGACCTGTTCAGGGACCTTATAAACCAAGAGGATACAGCAACCTTCATTGACAACATTTTAGTGGCCACAGATACAGAAGAGGGACATGATGAGTTGGTGGAGGAAATACTAAGGAGATTGGAAGAGAATGATCTGTTTGTGAAACCAGAGAAATGCAAATGGAAAGTAAGAGAAGTAGAGTTCCTGGGAGTAGTAATCGGTCCAAAAGGAGTGAAGATACAAAAGGAGAAGGTAGAAGGAGTCCTGAACTGGCTGGTACCTAGGAACGTCAAAGAAGTACAAAAATTCCTAGGTTTCGCCAATTACTACAGGAGGCTCATAAAGGACTTTGCTAGGATAGCGGCACTGCTACACGTACTAGTCAGGAAGGAGCAAAAGTGGAAGTAGGAGAAGGAACAGGAGGAAGCATTTGAAAAACTTAAGGCAGGGTTCACCACAGAGCCTGTTCTGGCCATCCCAGACATCAATAGAGAAATGAGAGTGGAAGCAGATGCCTCAGACTATGCAACAGAGAGAGTGTTGTTGACAAAGTGTGAAGATGGGAAGTGGAGGCCAGTGGCCTTCATCTCTAAATCGCTGAATACTACAGAGCAAAATTACGAAATTCATGATAAAGAGATGCTGGTAGTTAGAAGGTACCTAGAAGCATAGAGGCACTACTTAGAGGGAGCGAAACTTGAATTTGAAATCTGGACAGACCATAAGAACCTCTAGTATTTTATGATGAGTCAAAAATTAAACCACAGACAAGCAAGATGGACACTATACCTATCACAATTTAATTTCATGTTAAAACATGTTCCAGAGAAGAGCATAGAGAAGGCGAATAGATTAAGCAGAAGACCAGACTGACAGGAGGGGGTGGAAAGAGATAACAAAGACCAGAAGCTGATAAAACCAAAGTGGATTAGGGGAGTAGAAACATTGATGGAGGAAGAAAACCTAAGAGAAAGAATCAGAAAGGTGTAGGAAGGGGATGAGAAGATAGTAAAAGCAGTAGAGGAGCTAAAAAGGGCAGGAATAAAAGTGCTGAAAGATAAAGAGTAGGAAATCGAGGATGGAATAGTATTAAAGGAAGGAAAAATATACATGCCAGAAGGAGACCTCAGGAGAGAAATAATACAACTATACCATGACACTTCAGTAGGAGAGCATGGGGGAAGGTGGAAGATGGTAGAGTTGATTGTCAGGAATTACTGGTGGCCAGGAGTAATGAAGGAGATGGGAGGATATATGGATGGATGTGATGTGTGTTAAAGATACAAGAATTGAAGCAAAGCGCCAGTGGGAAAACTAATGCCCAATGCAATCCCAGAAAAGCCATGGAGCCACATATCGGCAGACTTTATCACCAAACTGCCACTAGCCCAAGAATATAATACAATCTTAGTATTATGTGACCATTTTAGCAAGATGGCACATTTTATAGCAACAACAGAGAAAACGTCAGCGGAAGGACTCACAAAGCTATTTTGGGACCACATATGGAAATTGCATGGACTTCCAGAGAGTATCATATCAGACAGGGGAGTGTAGTTTGCGGTGGGAATAATGAAGGAGCTGAATAACTTGCTGGAAATCCAGACAAAGCTCTCAACAGCCTATCACCCTCAAACGGATGGGCAGACAGAGAGGATAAACCAGGAGTTAGAGCAATATCTAAGGGTCTTCATTGATCATAGACAAGAGCAGTGGCTGGATTGGTTAGGGACGGCGGAGTTCACATATAACAACAAAATCCACGTGGCTATAAAAACATCACCATTCAAAGCAAACTACAGTCAAGACCCAAGGATGGAATTTGAGGGAAGAAGAAAGGGGAAGTACAAAGCAGTGGGAAAATTCATAGAAAAAATGAAGAAAATCTAGGAGGAAGCCAAAGCAGTATTAGGAAAAGCACAAGAGGAAATGAAAAAGTTTGGAGACAGGAGACAAGGAAAGGGAGAGGAGTACAAAGTGGGGGACTTAGTGCTGCTAAGTATGAAGGACCTAAAATGGCAGATGAAAGAAAGAAGGTCGAAAAAGCTAACCGAACGCTTTGTGGGCCCCTACAAAGTAAAGGGAATCGTCTCAAGTAATGCAATAGAATTAGAGCTGCCTAATTCTATCAAAATACACCCTGTAGTTAATGTAAGTAGAGTACAACTCTACAAATCACAGGTAAAGGGACAGAAGAAGATACTACCAAAACCAGTTATCATCAAAGGAGAGGAGGAATTCGAGATAGAGAAAATCTTAAACAAAAGGACGGTTAGAGGGAAGGAGAAGTTCCTGGTGAGGTGGAAAGGCTACATGGCAGGAGAGGATACCTGGGAAAATAGAGAAAACTTGGAAAATGCAAAGGAGCTGGTAGAAGAGTTCGAGAAGGAGCATGGGGAAGAGGTTGAAGAACTAAGGCAATAGGAGCAAGAAGAAGAAAAAAAGGAGTTCAGTTGGAAATTACCTAGGGAATTCATAGCAAAACTACTGTACAGTTGGGGAAGAAAAAGATACAAAAGAGAGAGGGAAAAGAGATGGGACAAAAACTGGTATCAATAGAAAAATTCCTCAGGACAAGGAAACTTGAAGAGGGGGCTATGTTATGAGAGCCCCAAACAGGAAAAGGTTTTCCACACATTTGAACACTTAATCCAAAATCTCAAAGCATACAATAGAGTAAGGATATAAATAGTGTAGGGACTTAGCAAGTCAAAATCACGTAACAAGGTTAGGTGATCATAGAACATTCTGGAAAGGACATGTGATTGCAGGACTCTAGGGTACAGCCACTATAGTAGTAGTATAAGTAGGGCTGCAATCCAATGAAGAACTCCATTGAGTTCTTCTTGAACATCCACCTAGGGTAATCACTAGGGACATTCACTGTCTATCAATAACACAGCGCTAGGGAAAGCATAAGAAGAAATGAAGAAGTTTGCAAACAGAAGGCGAAGGGAGGAAGAAGAATACAGAGTAGGGGACTTAGTACTGCTAAGTATGAAAGACTTAAAATGGTAGATAAAGGGGAGGAGATCAGAGAAATTAATAGAGCATTTTGTGGACTCCTACAAAGTTAAGGGAATTATCTCTAGCAATACAATAGAGTTGGAACTACCTAAGTCTATTAGAATACACCCTGTGGTTAATGTAAGTAGAGTATGACTCTATAAACCACAGGTAGAAGGGCAGAAGAAAACACTACCAAAACCAGTCATTATCGAAGGAGAAGAGAAATTTGAGGTAGAAAAAATCCTAAACAAAAGAATGATTAGAGGGAAGAAAAAGTTTCTGGTAAGATGGAAGGGGTATACGATGGAAGAAGACACTTGGGAGAATAGGGAAAACTTGGAGAATGCAAAAGAGTTGGTAGAAGAGTTCGAAAGAATATATAGAGAAGAAGTTAAAGAACTAAGATGACAGAAGCAAGAAGAAGAAGAAAAGGAATTTAGTCAGGAATTACCTAGGGAATTCACAGCAAAATTGCTATATGGTTGGGAAAAAAGGAGATATAAAAGGGAAAGGGAAAAGAGGTGGGACAAAAACTGGAGTCAATGGAAAAATTTCTCAGGACAAGGAAACTTAAAGAGAGGACCATGTTATGAGAGCCTTAAGAAGGAAATAGTCTCTTATGTATTTAAACACTTAATCCAAAATCTCGAGTTATACAATGAGGTCAAGGTATAAATAGTGTGGGAACTTAGGTAACCAAATCACATGACAAGGTCAAGTGACTATAGAATATTCTGGAAGAACATGTGATCATGGACTAGTAGTAGTATAGCCACTGTAAAACAGTATAAGTAATAGTCCAATCCAAGAAAGAACTCTATTGAGTTCTTCTTGAACATCCACCTAGGGTGATCACTAAGGACATTCACTGTCTATCAATAACACTGATAGTGAAGAACTAATTACAAGTCCACTCAATATAAAGATCAGATCTCAGGCAGGAACACAAGCTTTGTCCAGGCCGTCTATCTACTATCTCTAACTGACAGTGAGGTCCTCTTTACAGCTAGGGCTTGCTATCCAAGAGGCTTGAGAGCACTGTGCTCCCTAGCGAGGAAGAGTGTGGAATAAGTGTAGTAGGGGAAAATCACTCATGGGGCCAGTATGAAGCCAACTGTGCCTTTAAGTGATTTTGAGCAGGGTTCAAGGTGAACAGTGCTCAGATGTGGTATCAAGTTCTTATGTTATCAATAGGCAGTGAATGCTCTTAGTGATCACCCTAGGTGGATGTTCAAGAAGAACTCAATAGAGTTCTTCGTTAGATTGCAGCCCTACTTATACTACTACTATAGTGGCTGTACCCTAGAGTCCTGCAATCACATGTCCTTTCCAGAATGTTCTATGATCACCTAACCTTGTCACATGATTTTGACTTGCTAAGTCCCCATACTATTTATATCCTTACTCTGTTGTATGCTTTGAGGTTTTGGATTAAGTATTCAAATATATAGGAAATCTTTTCCTGTTTGGGGCTCTCATAACACTGTATGTCTGAGGATAAACCTCAGACTTAACAATATCTTTTGCTGCTTGTCTAACTTTGCTTTTTTGATTATCAAATCAAGCAATCACAAATCAGTAAGTGGCCATTTGTGATAATTATTATTTCTACTTTCCTGATCCATTCTGGCTTTATCAACTTCTGGTCCTTATTGTCCTTTTCCACTCTCTCCTGCCAGTCTGGTCTCCTGCTTAATCCATCTGCCTTTCCCATGCTCTTTCCTGGAACATGCTTTAATGCAAAATTAAATTGTGATAGGTATAGAGTCCATCTTGCTTGTCTACAGTTTAATTTTTGGCTTGTCATAAAATACTAGAGGTTCTTATAGTCTATCCAGATTTCAAATTTGAGTTTCGCTCCCTTCAAGTAGTACCTCCATGCTTCTAGGCATCTTATAACTGCTAGCATCTCCTTGTTATGAATTTCATAATTTTGTTCCATTGTGTTCAGTGATTTAGAGATAAAGGCTACTAGTCTCCACTTGCCATCCTTACACTTTGTTGACAACACTCCCCCTGTTGCATAGTCTAAGGCATCCACTTTCACTCTTATCTCCCTATCAATATCTGGAATAGCCAAGATGGGTTCTATGGTAAACACTACCTTGAGTTTCTCAAATGCCTCCTCTTGCTTCTTTTCCCACTTCTATTTCTGCTCCTTTCTGACCAGTACATGTAGCAGTGCTGCTATTTTGGCAAAGTCTTTTATGAACCTCCTGTAGTAATTGGCAAGGCCTAGAAATTTTTGTATTTCTTTGATATTTCTAGGTGCTAGCCAGTTCAGGACTCCTTCCACCTTCTCTCTTTGCATCTCTACTCCCTTGGAACTGATCACTACTCCTAGGAATTCCACTTCTCTTACTTTCCATTTGTACTTCTCTAGCTTCACAAACAGGTCATTTTCCTCTAGTCTCTTTAATACCTCCTCTACCAGCTCATTATGGCTACTAAGATATCATCAATAAATGTTGCCATATCTCCTTGGTTTATGAGGTCTCTGAACAGGTCATTTATCATTGTTTGGAAAGTAGCAGGGGAGTTCATTAATCCAAAATACATGACTGTAGGTTCATAAGCTCTAATGTGTATTGTGAATGCTGCCTTCCATTCATCCCTTTCCTTGATTCTGACATTATTGTATCTCCATCTCAGATCCAGCTTTGTAAACATCTTTCTCTTTCCTACTCCATCTAGTATATCTATGATAAGGGGTAAGGGATACCCATTCTTTATTGTCCATTGGTTTATGTACTGATAGTCTTATACTATTCTCCATGTGCCATCCTTTTTTGCCACAAAGTGTACTGGTGATGTTTGGGATGACTTGAAAGGTCAGATGTATCCTTTTCTCAACTGATCTCCTACAAATGCCTGTACTTCCTCTCTTTTCTCCCTCAACAAGGAGTATACCTTTCTCTTTTCCAGTACAAACCCCTCTTTCAATTCTATAGTATAGTCCCAGGTCTTTCATACTGGTATTCTCTTTAACTCCTTTTTTCTGAATACTCTTTTCCACTTCCAAAACCTTTTGGATACCAATTTTTTCAACATTTCTTCATCCTCGTCCTTTTCTACCTTCTTTACTTCCTTTTCCTTCTCTTCTTGCTTTCTCCTTCCACATATAGGTGGGCAACATATCATTTTTACTTTTACTTTTTCCTAATTTATTTCTGGGTTATGGGCTACTAGCCACAACATTCCCAGTATCACCTCTGTTTTCCCTAAATTACATACATTCATTCTTGCCCTCTCTACATGTCCTTTGAAGAATATGTTGCACTCTACCTGATGTGTTATAGCTCCCCCTGCATTTACTGTTCTATCTACATTTCTAACTAACAGAGGTTTCTTTAGCTTCTCCATTTTAAACCCCTTTTCTTGAGCAAAGGTTATATCCATGAATAGGCCTATTGCCCTGTTATCTAGCAGTATCCTTACTGCTACCTTTTCATGGTTTTCCAGCTTCTCTAGCCCCACCCTCATCTAGACTTCTCTTAGCGACTATAGAGTGCGCTGTACATCTCTTACTCTCTCAGTTATATTGGTGTAATTGAATTTATTGCCTAGCTTTTCTAGGTGCAATATACTATACAGATTATTGGAGACCAGCTGAGAGCTTACTGTCCTCCATTTTCTTTTGCCAACTCTTGTAGCATTTCCATTACTCTTTTTTTATGCCTTTCCCAACAATTTTTGGCTATATGGCCCCACTTCCCATACATGTAGCATGTCCTGTCTCCTCCTCTTCCTCTATCTATATCTATTGTATTTTGGTCTCTCCTTGGACCCATTTGAGTTCCCTCTCTATTGAGCATATTTCCTCCTCTGTACTCTCCTCCTGTTCTCTATATTATTTGCCCCCCTTTTCCCCCATACGATCCTTCCCCTCTAGGCTGAGCATTTCTCCCTGGGTATGCTGCATTCCTCCCCAACATTCTTTCTTTTATTCTGCTTTGTCTCTGATTTCTATTCAGCCTCACTGCTCTTTTTTGCCACTCTTCAATAGTGGTTGGTGGTTCTTCTGCTTTTGCTAGCTTCCTCCTAATACTTCTATTCAACCCTCTCTTGAATTCTTCAATGAAGGGTCTTCTCTCATAGCCGCTCCCTCTGGTGACCTTTTTGAATTCCTGCACATACTCATCACAGGTCCTCCTTTCTTGCTCAATTGTTCTCAGCTGTTCTATTTTCCTCTTCTCCTCCAATGTTTTCCCAAAGTCATTTCTTATTTTTGTAAACAGCTGCTCTGCCAATTCCACTTCTGACTTCCCCTTAGCTAGCTCATCCAGCAAGTTATCCTTCCATGCTTCTACTATTTCTCCCTGTACATATGATAACACCCAGGTCACCTAGATCGCTGCTACTTCTTCTATCATCTTTATTCTAATGTATAGGTAAGCTATGTTAACAAACACACTCATCCTATCCATCTTCCTACTGAAAACTTGAGGTCTTGCAACCTCCACTCTGCTTCTCTGTTACTAAAAGAGCATGGTGTTAATCTACTACTGCAGGGTTGCAATTATGGTGAGAAGTTGCTCCTCTCTGGTTTGAAGAGGGATGGATACCAAGGGACGTTCCCTCTATTGCTGTTGTTGTTGGTGAGACATTGGCAATGGCAATAGCAATGGTGATGATTCCTCGTAGAAGGATGAATAGTTTTCTTCATCTGTACTTATAACTGACTACTGACTAAAAAGAATGAAACAATATTATCTCTAAGAAGGAAATCTCTAAGCTAGACAGACCTTTAAGAGGTTACTATCGTTTCTCTGTATAGACTGGTCACAATGGATTGGTAGCACAGAGCTGATAGTGAAGAACTAGTTATGAGCCTACTTGATATAGAGATCAGGTCTTGGGCAAGGATATGAGCTTTGTTCAGGCCGTCTACCCACTGTCCCTAACTAACAGTAAAGTCCCCTTTATAGCTAGGGCCCACTATCCAAGATGCTTTTGAGCGCTGTGCTTGTTAGTGAGGATGATAAGAGAGTAAGTGAAAATAAGGATGTTGAGGCTGCGAGGTATAGGGTCAACAATGGATATCAAGTTCTTATGTTATTGATAGGCAGTGAATACCCTTAGTGATCACCCTAGATAGATGTTCAAGAAGAACTTGATAGAGTTCTTCGTTGGATTGGACTTTTACTTATACTACTTTTACAGTAGCTGTACTCTTAGTCATGTCCTTCCAAAATGTTCTGTGATCATCTGACCTTGTCACATGACCCTAGTTCCCATACTATTTATATCTTTAACCCTATTGTATATCTTGAGGTTTTGGATTAAGTATTTAAATGCTTAGGAAACTTTTCTCCTTTTGGGGCTCTCATAACACAATTGGAGAGAAGAGTAGAGGAAAAAAGGACCCAGATGCAATGGAAATAGATAAGATTCAGAGAAAAAAAGAAAAGAACTCATGATACTATCAGATATATACTAGAAAAGGCTTTAAGAATA
>Ga0154008_100304_pt1 | contig 11398 bp, 9 predicted proteins | sample TSNJ092MetaG_FD_104711 | JGI IMG/M metagenome (GOLD analysis project Ga0154008, IMG submission 104711) | Attine ant fungus gardens microbial communities from New Jersey, USA - TSNJ092 MetaG | ecosystem: Host-associated > Fungi > Mycelium > Unclassified | place: USA: Connecticut, Klassen Lab...
CCGCTTCTTAGTTGAAGGAGTAATCCACTCATTCCAAGAGGAAGAGACTGAATACGAAGAATGGACCAAAGTGAAGCACGTCCCTGTCCAACGAGTTGTCGCGGTCTTTGATGGTTCATGGCGCGGTCACATTCGTTGGCGGAGAATGGGCTCATACCCGAACGTGATCTCTTCTGCTTCTTTACCTTTGTCTTCATGTGACTGCCTATCAAACTCCTGTACATCACCTCATGGTGCTTCACGAACTGATCTCCTCCATTCTGATTCCGAATACGCGACATTGGTCGATTTGACGACATTACAAGTGATACCCAAAATAGTACGACCGTTAGAGAAACAATTACCAAATGAAAGTAGAAAGCTTTGGAGAAACGTTACGGAGAATTTGATGAATAAAGAGTATTCTGAGGCTACAAAGGAGAAACATGCGATTGAACAAAGACAACGGGACGAAGCAGCAGAGAGAAAACGGAAAGGGGTCGAGTGAGTATTGGTCTATCCTCTTGTTCACAAAAGATTTCATGACTGCGATTGCAGGTTTATGCCTAAATACTTTGAGAGGAAATACTCTGCTGGGTATGCAAATCTTACAGAACAAGGCACGAAGGCAGTAAAAGAGGAGCTTGAAGAATCATCTCCTGCTAATTGACGTTCATTATGCCCTTTGGATACTTGCTTACAAAGCACCTTTGCCATGTGACTAATTACGACTTGCGATGTATTAATTTCTCTACTTACCATCTCATCGTCATCTATCGGAATAGAATTGAATTACTTCCGAACCAATACGAAAATGAAAACACCATCGTTCTTGGAATCGGTTCAACCAGTCGTTTCTGATGAATGAGAAGATACAAATAGAACATGCTTCCTGTGACACTGTTCGAATGCAGACGCTCAAGGCTGTAAGAGTCACCCCTTCTTCTGACTGTCATCAGGCTACAGGCCCATCTTGTTGTCACTACATCTTCTATGCCCTCTATGTCAGCTGGAATACTACAAGGTGCACACAACTTCGTAATCAATGAATCGACATTCATTGCAAACGAACATTCATCCCGCGAAAGACCTGGTGAGCCTTTGGGTGATTTTGTTTGTAATTCTAACCAAACGATTTAAAGACATTAATAAGCTGCTTGACCACTCCATGTCAGATGCATTCCACAACGCAGCTAGTCGCTGGCCACCTCCGATGTGCCACTACAGCAGCCACCTGGAGCTTCGGACGAGGATCACTGACTGGGGAACCTGCCGCTCAAATGATATACTACAATCGCTGCTATGGATGCAAGGCCCTTTTGGTGTTGGAAAAAAGTGCCATTGCGCAAAGCTGTGCTGAAGCACTGGAGAAGGAGGGCAAAGTCTGTGCTTCTATTTTCTTCTCCAGACCCAACAAGCGAGATGATCCCAATCGTGTCTTCACTTCTATTGCCTACCAGCTTGCTACCAAATGCACCTCAATTGCTGACATTCTTGATAGTCAAATCCTGAATGATTCTACCATCCTCAACGCTGTGCGGCCAGTACAGTTTAAGGATCTCATCGTCAAACCTCTGCGCCAAGTCACTCCCCAGAGTCTGCCTTTTGAAGAATGGGTGATCATTTTAGATGGTCTTGACGAGCTTGATGGTGTCAATGCCCAAGCTGAGATAATTGATATTGTCGCCACGTCAATCCATGAACGCACCACACCGTTTCGCTGGTTCATCCTGAGCCGCCCAGAGCTACACATCCAGCGTGCGATGAATTCTGATGATGTTTCGTCTTTGTTGTACACCCTCTACCTCCCTCTCTCCTCGCCGGATGACCACGAAATCCTCATATTCTTTCAGAAGGAACTCGAGAAAATCAGGGGTTACTATAAACTCCCGGACACATGGTGCTCTGAAGCTGAGGTCGATACCATTGTCAAACTTGCTGATGGGATGTGAATTTATATAAACACGGTTGTTCGTTTCATTGGTGACCGCAATTCTTTTGGACCCCGTGGACAACTGGATCTCGTCCTCAGTCTTGCCAAACAATCGGGTGCAAGGCCACAGAAGAATCCATTGGCAGCAATGGATGTGTTTTATGACCTTATCATGCGCGTTATTCCACCAGATGTTATCTCAACGGTTCTCCAAATATTGTTGCTTGACACAATATCCATCAGAATAGCCAATCACCCAACATCGTTCGAGGGAGGAACGCTCATCACTAATCTTCGTCAACCCATATACATGTATTGCCTTGGACTATCTTTCGAGGAGCTTGATATCTGTTGTGGTCACCTCCAGTCTGTCCTGTCTGTGTTTAAAAGTAGTGATGGTATACCTGGCCAGATCTATCATGTTCATATCTCCTACTATCATGCCTCATTCATGGATTATATGCGGGACCCGGCCCGGTCGAAGAATTTCTGTGTATTTGGTAATGCCGTGCAGGGGGGGTTTACCAGGAAATTGTTCAAAGGCTCAACAGTATACGTACATTGAGTGGTAAGAGTTATTTGCTTGAACCTACTGGACAAAATGCATGACCGGATCAATACCAGTTACCGCCACACACCGACCGTTAATGCCCCGTACAGATGTTCCTTCTTTCGATCTATATCATTATTTGGTTTCGTCCCTGGTTGAACTTCTTGCGTATCCCGATTGCCCTGTCTCACTATCTGCTGTTGATGCCCTTCAAACTATCCAGTTTTTTCGATTTGCAGTTCTATTGAACAAGACTACACAACCGTCACCTGTACTCCACATAAAGGAGATTAGACAAAATGTAGGTTTCAAACATTTTATCGCTTACTGAGTTTGAGAGCTTCTTAGTTGTCACCAGAACATCGGGATAATATAATCTATCAAACCTCAAATCTGCTCTACTTCTTGATGAAACCAAGAAAAGCAGCCTGGGCCTTGCCTATTTTTCTATGTCAGGGGAAAAACAAACTTGTCTGCTAGAGGCGACCCGGAGAATCTGAATATGTCTTGGTACCGGCATGTCTTCTATTCTTCTGGAACTTGATCATGATGACTGATTCCTCTACTAGGACCATTTATAATGTACGTGCGCAAGCTCGTTCGGCTCGATCCTCATGGTATTCCAATGGCCTTTACATCTATCACTGCTTGTTTCTGATGTTATGATTCTGTTCATGTTTCATCTTCCATCGGAATACATCAGTTCTGCGCTACAAGGGCTGTGTTGACGTCTTGACAGGTGTCAATCAATAAACATCTTGAATGTTCTGCAAGAATCATATCCAGAAGATAGTAAACTTCTCACAATGAATGTCAATTTAACAACCACAAAACAAGTGTTCATACTCTAATTTGCAATGACTCTCACTCGGTGTTAGCATATGAACACTTTTTCTCTGCACTCTATGATTTCCTTTCAGCTCTTCTCGAATGCATGACTACTAAGTCGAACCTAACATTATATTGAGATATCTGAATTGTCATAATCTTCCTATGTTCCTTCAGGGACCAATAGGCTTCCAGACTATAGGTACCGCATTCATCCCAGATGTTGTTCTAGGATGCAAGCTGTTGACATTCCAAACCAACATGACAATTCCTTGTCCTAATGCTTCGCAGCTCAAGTTATGACTAGGAGTGCTCCGATGAACTCTTTGAAGCTGTTTTCCCTTATTGAGTTGCTCGAGTTGACTTTACGAACAATTCTCAATCCTTTGAACCAGACACTCGGCACTGGCATTAAGGACATTCAGACCCTTGAGAAGAACAGCATAGATACTTTCAACCGGAGAAACTTGGTCTTTCCTCAATATCAAGGACAAGAGTGGGTGAAGATGAAGCAAGAGCATAGAGTTGTAGAGCACCATGCCAAGCCACTGTGGTCACGATTGAAGGGCTGAATAGCTCAACAACAAGCGGGATGATCATAAAACATACCTAACATGACGCGAGAGATGTCAACAATTGCCAGATTATCGAATCAGGCTATTGGTACGAAAAGCGAAATAAAAGCGGTAAGGCAGATACAGCTCTGTCTGCTGAGAGGAGGAGTAGAGCTGAGACACGATATACAATACACACCACGAATAATAGTCGGTCGATGAGGCTGGTCTACGGAGGGGAACAGGGACTCTGTAACAAGAGCTTTGGAATGCCTTGGTCTACTATGTAAGGATTCTAGTACTTTATTTCTTATGAAATCATCCAAAGGTCTGTTATGGGTGCGAATATAAAGGTGGAATCAGTGAATCGAAAACAGCGCGAAAAAAAACGGCAAAAGGTTTGTTTCAGTTCTGGTAACCGCGGGTGATCCAAATACACGTGTGAATGTGATTATCCAGATGTGATGTCACATTGTCGAGCCGTGTTGCGCGATGCGACATTATATAACTCGAAAATAGGTATAGGTCTGGGCTGGCCTTCTTGAATCACAACATCTGGGAAAGTCTGGGAGACCCCCAAATTTGAAATTCAGGTCCGGCATCTCAGACTGCTTATGGGAAGCTACATCCCTTGTCGACCTTGGTGTTGTGGAATGACATCATGTAAAGACATCGAGATGTCACGGGAACCCCACTTGTCGGAGCATTTGCTTCAGTTATTTAGATTCATAATGGGGAATGTAGTATAACTAAGTCTTCTGTTCTCTCCCTCTCTTCCGCAATTTATTTTGCTGCGACACTTGGTTCGCTTCTATAACCATGCTTATTCATTGTCTCATCATTCCTCCATCTATTCAAAGAGGTAAATGAGTACTCTGTGCCAGACGCCTTCCTATTGCATACTCCGAAGAGTTTCTAGCCGAAGAGATGGATACAGTTAATTCAAGGTCGAAATGTCAGTCTGAGGCAAGCTCGAAGTAGGGTCATGAGAGATCAATGAGATATCACGTGGTTGTGAAAAGTGCTTAAGTACTGGTCTCACTTGTGCGTCACCGAAATTCATGTCTACTCGTCTTTCATACTTATCTCTGCATTTTACATGGCGACCTTCCAGATATGTTGAACGCCATTATACGGTATTGTCCAATGTGCATCGCGGTGTCCAGTTTGAGACTCGAGCTCTGTCTTTACTGGAACAGCATTTCTCGATGTCATTGAAACGCGTTGGAGGGTGTGGAGACGGGGGGATAGACATGCTTGGTTGGTGGTGGATACCAAAATTCACGAAAGAAAAGCGCAGACGCATTCGAGTAATTGTGCAATGCAAAGCTGAGAAGAAGAAAATTAGTCCAAAGTATGTTCGAGAGCTGGAAGGGGTTCTACTCCGTTACCATATGTCGAATTTGTTGAATTCAAACCAAGGGCTTAATAGCGTCGACGGAAGCGAAGTATCAGATGATAGATCACAGTTGTCGGTTCCCCACCATACCCCCTCTGTCGGTGTCTTGATCTCGGAGTCTGCCTTCTCAAAGGCTACTATTCTTCATGCGCAGTCTTCATCAGTACCATTACTTCTCCTACAACTACCTTCAGACAAGGATGTTACATCGAACGCAAATGGTTTGGGTGCCGCAATATGGAATTCTGCACTTGCAAAGGATCAAGGTCCTTTGGGCGGACATATGGAAATCCGGTGGGAGCGATCCTTCCAAGGATCTAACCGACCGGGCCTCTGGTGGAAGAATGAAAAACTTCCCAGCTTTGTCCCTGAAGGTGATTTCGAATCAAGTACAGAACAGGATACGATGATGAATAGCAATGGTAACGACCGACGACAGCACTGATGGGAAACTTGCATCATGCCATCAAGCTTTACTTTATCGTATCCTTCCAGACAAGCACTTGGAAGCCTAGTCTGCTCATAATTGCTCATAATTGATCTACACGGGTCTAATCATTGGAAGTGACACCAGACCTCAAATCCTTTCACGTAGTCCTGCTGCAGGGTGCATAGAATCTTCAACAAAGAAGTTGATAAAGCAGATGATTTTTAGGGATGGCTCCGTCTAGACTGTGTCATATGGGACGAACGAAAAATAACGAAAGAAATATTGAGTTTTCAAGTTGCATACATCATAACGAAAACCATGTTGAGCGAAAATCCTGGCCCAGGGGAAGACCTCAGCTACGTTCCGCTCCCGTCGAACCAGTATTGTAGGTCAAGAGCGAAAACATTGTTGGGCGGGTTGGGAGCTCAGTCATCGAACTATAAATTGACCTTTTCACCGTAGGGTAGTTCCTGAAAATTTCTCAAGCGTGGCTGGAAACTAAGGATGAGACTACTTTGCTTAAAAATAGTAGGAAGCCAAAATTTAATGATTGGATTTTGAATGACCCATGACTGTATTTAACCATGAATTCGATATATGCATAGCATTACTGTGGTTAAAGCTAACGCTGCGTTATTTGAATCTCAAACTTTGAATAATCGAACTGTAGGTTCGGCCTACAAGTGTAGTTATGGTCATGGTAGGTTAATCAACGGTTCATTTCAGTATACAAAACAGTGAGGAGATCAACGACTGCATCACCTAGTCCAATTCACGCCATGGCTTACCAACCCCTGCACCTAGATCCTCTTCTGCATCCTGCATTGCCATACTTTCCATACGACGAGTAAGATCATTCACGTCTAATGCTGTTGTGTTCCGCGCGGCAAAATCATATCCACCTGTTTCATTGATAGGTTCCGATGGGTCCCAGGGAATGTCGGGTCCTCTCCAGCCCTTGTTTCGATAGATATAATTGAGAAAAGATCGCCAAAGTGGATCGAGACCCAAAACTTCAGGATCTCCGACAACAATTAAGAGGGCCTTTGCGCGTGTCACCGATACTGTGAAATAGTTAGGAACTTTTTGATATATCAGAAAGATCCCAGAACAGACCGTTGAAGCGGCGCGGGTTAGCCACAAAACCAAGTGTATACCTGATGTCATAAGCTACAAAATCTTTACTGCTTCGAACAGTAGGGATTATGATGACGGAGCGCTCCTATAGTTTCATTGAATGTCAAGAACACGCACATTACAGTTTTACTAGCTAACTTGCCTGGCCCTAGAACTCTTCCACTGATCCAATTTTCACACCATCAGCAACCTTACAGAGGTCGTTTCGTATTTTGCGGCATTGGGCACGATAAGGAGTTATTATTCCGATTTCATTGTCACCTGTTGGTCCAGATCAGATTTCCGAGACAGCTGACTCCATTATACTGACTCGATCAGCTTTCAGTTGCTGAACATAGCTCTTGACCTGTAGTACCTCGTGGACATTGAAGAAGGAAGGCGACGAGGCTTCCCGATCGTCCTTCCCAGAGACAGCATGGAAGACGACAGGAAATTTTGTTAACAAGATAAGGCGAGTTCAGATAACTATTTATCACGCAACTATCGCCACAAGGTTTTAGATCATTTCCATAAAACCTCTCATTTGGAAAACGGAGGATAGCTTCGTGGGAATGGAAATTCTTGATGAGCTTGACGATACTATTTTAAGTGATGATAAGAGTTTAGCTTGCAACAAAAGAATAAACGAGCAGAAAAACGTGCCTTCTACCATGTCCTGTCGACTGATCGTACGGAGGACGAGCCATTATACATTCAATGTAGCTTAGTTCCAACCTAAGACGGGTAGCAATACCAGAGCGAATGATAGGGCCCAGTTGCTTTGGATCTCCAGAGAGAACAATATTAGTTTTTGGATCTGCCAATGTCTTGATAGAAACAAAGGCCTCAGGTTCTGTCGCTTGGCCAGCCTCATCAATGATAATATGGCTGAAGTGTCCCCGCGGCATGCTTATTCCAAAAGGAATAGAGGCTAAAATGAGAGTCGACACAATGACGCGATAATTCATCATGGTGACCATAGGAGGGATAGAGAAACAAGGCCGCGAGCTCCCATCCTCATGGTAATAGCTGTATGCCCTCAGGACATCCGGCACCTCTCTTTCATCCTTTGATGGCGCATATATGCGAAACAATTCGTCCGTCCTAAAGTTATTGATAAGCCGGGAAGCAATGAGGTCGGCAGCAGAATTTGAGGGTGCACATGCGAGTATACGGATATTATCATTTTTCTTGGTTAGTTGCGTGATGGCTTCAATGATGGTAATTGTCTTCCCAGTTCCGGGACTCTCAATAGGACGTGAGTTCTGGATCATTTCATCAGCAGGAAATGTTACTTACGGCCCAAAAACAACAAAAGGTAATGAGCCTGGATGTGCAACCACGATAGATGTCACAGCTTATAATTGCGGGATATTGGAAAGAATCAGTTTGTTAACGGCATTCGAGAGCAATTTAGGAACTGGCGTCTTTGGAAGATGGGACACTTCTGGAAATAAGACACGCGACTCGGTAAACACGGTGTCTAGAGCTTGGTGCTGGCGTTGTAACGGGATGCGGGTGAGTTTAAAGCGAACATTGTATTTTTGGGTTGTTGACCATCCTCGGAATGATCCATGAAAAACTAATCCAACTTCATCACGACGAACGACATGCACGTGGCCCGCGTGCCAGTGCCCTTGAAGATCTTCCTGCTTCTTAACCAGTATCCTGTCACCTGAAGATTGTAAGAGCATATTGTTTACTGATACAGTCAGGTGGGCTTACCCAAAAGAACACTCGGTCGTTTCCCTGCGACCCCAGGAACAGCCAGGCTGTAACGAAGTGTAAGAATCGAAAGTCTAGATCTGGTACGTAAGAGAAGATTCTGACTAGTAGTATCGATTGTATTTGCTCAAAGTTGATCCCTGCATGTCATACCGCTCCAAGTCTTCACTATCAGTATGTCAGAAAACATTAGAGCAGTAGATATCGGACAAAGTCTTTTGAACTCTTGAGGATACTGTTTCTAAAATTGCTAAACCATTTTATGTTCCTCAATCCAGATGAGCGTCTTAAAATGCCTGCTGTGTGTCTCAGAGTTAAGGGCTTTTGGTAAATACCCACGTCTATCTTGATACCGTCCAATGTATTGTTGGGTGAATATAATGCTGAGAACGATGTGTCGCAAGGAGACTTTACGATTACTGCCCTCGACTTTAAAGATGAATCTGTGAAGAACGCCTTCATTACTTCGATTGGATCAAAGAGCAACATGGGAACACTGACGGTGAAGCAACCTTCTTTCTCGTCTGCACCCCTAAGTCAGCGCTGAGCTTGACTGAAACTAGAGTAATCTTCGCCGAAGGGACATTCGGCGATATTTTGGGGGTCGTCGTCTTTCCTATGGCGGCTATCGCTGGTTCCAAGATACCCAGATCAGCTTCACCTTCAATCGCCACACCATTCTTCTCTTTTTCCAGCCTCGTCCAGGATACTCTTGAATGATGCATATCACTCCTTTGCTCAATGGCTCCGACCGTGGATATGTGAGTGCCAGCGAAAGGTTGCGATCGATAGTTGGCAAATTGTACAGAAGGTGTGAGTATTTGAAGGGACTACAGGGTCAGGTTCGAGATTAGCGTCCAGCCCTCTGAGTTTCGCCTTGTTACGATGTCGTTTAGCGTTCTTATGTTGCATCCATGACTCAGAATTGATTGGACGCTGGCAAATATGACAATACCAGGTCTGATGGATATTGCCCATGAGCACTTTCTTATGCTTCTTGCTCTGCAAGTGAGTTTAGTATTCATGGGGATTAGAGGCTAAATAACCGCAAGGATCACAGGTTGGTATGTTATGATTGAAAATACAACGTGCGTCTGGACAACAGCCAGACGCAATAATGTTGGGGCAATTTTACATGATAGTGATAGTAACAAAGACCAGTATCAGCAACCTTTTAAGGGCTCTGAGAGCGCCACAAACCGGTACATAAAATCCCACGCTGTATTTTTCTGCCGCAAATCTGGAATTAGCCGGACCAATAGAAGCAAACAAAATATCTCGGGTACATCCGGTTCTGCTGCGATGTCGATTGAAAATTTCTCTTGAGATGACCGAATATCTCATACGCCTTTTTCATACGTGACTGGGTCATTCGAGGTGCAACCTGGATTTGAAGGAAGAATAAACAAGATGCAAATTGAAGTATTATGTAACAGTCGTGATTGTACTGGCATCATTGATCAGAACGAGCGCTGCGATCGTTGAAGTCAATATTTTGTTGTACAAGAAATAGAAATACATTATGTAAATATCTGTGCAAACCTGAGCAAGTGGCCTATTCCATCTCACGCCAGGGTTTATCGACGTTTGCATCCAAGTCCTCTTCAACACCTTCCATTGTTTGGCTTTCCAATCGGCGAGTGAAGTCATTCATATCTAGAACTGCAGTATCTCTAGCTGCAACATCATACCCACCAGCCTTATCAACAGGCTCGGAAGGATCCCATGGAATATCGGGTCCTTTCCAACCGCCGTTGTTGTATATGTAGTTGAGAAATTCCCTCCAAAGAGGGTCCAGCCCAAGAACATTGGGATCACCGATAATAATAAGGAGAGCTTTGGCCCTGGTAACGGAGACTAATTGACGTTCAGCTCACGCCATAGGTCAGAGACGTATTGTTACCATTGAAGCGTCTCGGACTGGCGATGAATCCAAGGGTGTGACGAATGTCATAGGACACGAACTCTTTGCTGCTTCGTACTGTTGAAATGATGATGACTTTGCGTTCCTGTCAAACTTCATGAGACAACCAAGTCGTCAAAGCTTCGCTTCAGGGCTTACCTGGCCCTGAAATTCCTCGACAGAACCGACTTTGACTTCGCTAGATCCAGCATCAAGTTGCTGACGAATCCTCTTACATTGGGCATGGTAAGGTGCAATGACACCGATATCCTGTTCGCCTGTGAACCACCTTGAATTTCAACTCATAGTGTAATGGGAAAAAAAACAAACGCGTTCGGAAAGTACGGTCCTTCAATTGTCCCACATACAGCTTTACTTGAATCACTTCGTCTATATTGAAGAACGAAGGAGAAGAGGCTTCTCTGTCATCCTTCCCGAGCATAGCGTGAAATACTATAGGGAATTTCTTGTTGGGAAGATAGGATGAACCAAGGTAGGCATTGATATCTTGAGAGAGTGCCCTTGGTATGAGATCACCTCCATAGAAGTGTTCGTTCGGGAATCTGAGAATGGCCTCATGGGACCGGAAGTTCTGGACAAGCTTGACAATACTAATTCAAGAGTCAACAAACATGGGCCGAAGAAGATATATCCCAAACTCTACCTTTTTCCCGAGCCATTCTGCAGATCGTACGGTGAACGTGCCATCAAACGCTCGAGGTAACTGATCTCGAGACCGAGCCTACACGCAATATCGGAACGAATTATAGGCCCAAGTTGTTTGGGGTCACCCGATAATACTACATTGGTCGCCGTATCTGCCAGAGCTTTTACAGAGACAAATACTTCAGATTCAGTGGCTTGTCCAGCCTCGTCGACGAAAATATGGGTGAAGTGGCCACGAGTCATCCCAATACCAGTCAGCATGGCCGCAGAAATACACGTAGAGACGATGACTCGAAACCGTTTCATGACAGCAAA
>Ga0154008_100310_pt1 | contig 11353 bp, 16 predicted proteins | sample TSNJ092MetaG_FD_104711 | JGI IMG/M metagenome (GOLD analysis project Ga0154008, IMG submission 104711) | Attine ant fungus gardens microbial communities from New Jersey, USA - TSNJ092 MetaG | ecosystem: Host-associated > Fungi > Mycelium > Unclassified | place: USA: Connecticut, Klassen Lab...
AGGCCTTTTGATGTCTCCGTCGGAGAAAGTTGAAAGGCATGCCAAATTGTACAAGGTTGTCACAACGCATACATCCCATTCTTGGGCTTCGATACTTGTCAAACGATTATTAGGACAACTCAGGCGACAGGGAATGGCGCGGCAGACTCCTTATATTCTGAAGCACCAGTTGGAACAGTTGTATACTTCGGCGAAGAAGAGGCTATTTTTGTTCGATTACGATGTAAGCTCTCTTCAGACCCAGCTGAGTATGATATCCTTTAATACTGATCGCTTGATGCTAGGGTACCCTCACTCCGATTGTGAAGATGCCTTCAATGGCCGTTCCTTCGAGTGCAACATTGGAAGCCCTGGAGAAACTCGCTAGTGATCCGAAAAATGTGGTATATATCATCTCGGGACGGGACCAGGAATTCCTAGACCTTCATTTAGGTCACATCAAGAATATCGGATTCTCAGCAGAACATGGTGGTTTCGTCAAGGAAGCTGGAGCAGGAGAGTGGAAAAATTTCACAAAGAATCTGGATATGAGTTGGATGAGCGAGGTCGAAGAAATATTTCGATATTACACTGAGGTGAGTGCGCGAGTTGGGTTTGATCAGGTTGGATGTTGATCTAAGCGTGATTCAAGCGGACGCAAGGCAGCCATGTTGAGATGAAAAAGAGTTCGATTACTTGGCATTATCGCGCTTCAGATCCAGAATGGGGGTGAGTGCAAAACTTACTTCAAACCCATTCGTGAACTTGCTGATGCTCTGAGAAACCAGCGAGTTTCAGTGCAGACAATGCCAAGATCTACTCGAAAATAACTTGGTGAATAAGCGACCCATTGAAGGTTTGTCAGATGCCCTATGGGTGTAAGACCTGCTCTGATGTCTGCTGTAGTGATGATTGGAAAGAAGAACCTCGAAGTGCGACCCATCGCTGTCAATAAGGGAGAGATTGTCAAGAGAATACTCTACATGAATCCTGATACCGAATTCATCTTCTGTGCTGGTGATGACAAAGTTAGTTGCGGTCCATTGTGTCCTAAAACTCCACGTTAACTCATTATCATCTTGAAGACTGACGAAGACATGTTCCGTGCGCTCCTTCTATTCAATCAATCGGGACAGCAGCAATCGCAACGAGAACAAAGGGCTTCTCTCCTCCGATTCGAAGCACCACTATCCGTAACGCTCATCGATAATAAGGATGCCCAGCCTGTAGATCTGAAAATCCAACACGAGGCAATATTCACGACCGCCGTTGGCCATGGTAGCAAGAGAACCCTAGCAAGTTGGCATGTAACAACACCTCAAGAAATTGTTGAACACATGTTGGACCTTGTAAAGCAGCCTACGCAGATCGAGGTCAACAGCATCCATAATGATGGTGCGAAGCTTTGAGGATCGTTCCCTTTATTTGATGGAACAAAAGATTCTTCTATGGTCATGGGAAGTAACCCGTTCAGATTAAGATCTGGCTTTGATTCTGTGGATGGCGTCACGATCATCGTTTGTTTCTATCTTACAGTCTACATATCTTGTTTTTGTGTTTGGTTCATTTTCGCTATAGGGTTTCGGTTGAGTCTGTTGAATTCATAGATATATCTAGAGGACAATGAAGTGGCCTGAAGGAACTGTTCAGTCAAGTGTGATCGTCACGCCCCTGATATCCTGCTACGGTTCCTCTACGCTCAGGTCAACATTTGATTTCATCTGAAGAAGTGTATCAAGAACAGGGATGTGAGTCCTGACCTTCAATCCTCCTCGAAACATCTGGCAAAGTGATCAATCACTGGGTTCAAGGAGATACGTGGATAAGCATGACAAATCAGCAAATCTCTATCAAAATAGAGGCACTGGATCAATTTGTTGTCGATGGAAGCTGATACCTTTCAACCTTTCAATTTCGTTCTAATGAGAACCTGCCTAGCCACACGCCTCTCCGCTGGAGATCCGCTTGTCACGTGCAAAATGACAGCTAGCCTCCTTACTTAGCTTTTGGAATCCGAGCACCCTTGGAGCCTGCGCAGTATACGTGCTGTATTTCAACTCAAGGTTCTCAGGTTATCAGTATTGAGATATTTAACACCTGTTGTATTTGTTCAGGGACGATGGTTATCATAATCACATCCTTCCTAGCGAAAGCTGCGTAGTTGGCATAGGGACGGGGAGTTTGTACCTGGGACATTGCGCAGTCGCGCACTGCTTTTGAGACAACAAGGAATAAACATACATTTGTGATCAACATCTACATCAAATTTTGTGAAGTCGAATTACTGCTTAGGACAGTGTCAAGGGATTGAGATATGCTGCAACGTTTTCAGATCACCTAAAGTTTGAGAATGATTAAGTATGTCAAATTTCTGATCGACGTGCGACAAGTCGATCAATCGATACAGTGCATGTATTGTACTGGTATGATGTTCAAGTTTTCACCAACCAAAAACATAGCATTCAAATACATCCACAACTCACGCATGTGTCCACTATTTTACAATGTCTCGACTATCAACACTTTCAGAACAATAAAAACGTTGTAAACGTCCGGCCAATTCCACGTTACTTGCACTAGACTCAACAAGGACGGAGCGTGGTGATAATTGTTACGGCTTCGTGACAGGCATTTATAAAGGTTCACGGGTTTAGCCTAAATGCTGGCTGTTGCTTTCCTTCCCTTCACGACACATTCTCTTCCATCTCCTGTCGCTCACCAGCCTTTCTTTTGCTTTTCCTTATTCAAAAATGATCTCGAGAATTTCGGTTATGGCTTTTGCTCTTCTAGTAACCTTTGCTGACGTCGGTCATTCGGCGCCACTGGACGTGTACTCACCACCACTACTTACTCCTGCTGCGGGTGAGGTATGGCAAGTAGGAACAAGGCAGAAAGTGACGTGGTGAGTGCTTCACTTCGAGAAACACAACTGAAGATCGCTGCTAATTTGTTAACCCAGGGACACTTCGAATCCGCCCAAGCAAATCACAAACCACAACGGCACTCTTTTCCTCTCCCAGAATGGATATCTGCTGGACTATAGTATGTGGAGTTCTGTATAAACATCCTTGTTCAGTCATGACAATGTGTTCGATAGAAGACCCTTTGGCTCGTGGTTTTAATATCATGGATGGTTGGGTTTGGGTAGATGTGCCAAAAGTGCCGAATGCGAGTGACTACCAACTTGTATGTGAGTATCCTGTCTCTCAAACTGTTGTCGAATGATAAGTGATATTTACACATACATTGAGTGATGGGTGACTCCGGAAATGCCGGACCTATTTTCGCTATCCAAAACTAAAGACTTCCTGATTTGTTGCAGACGGAAAAGCAGGGATTTTGAGTTCATCGGGGTAGGGTAGTGGTTGCGGTGGTTGAATTAATACGCGTCGTAGGTAGGTTTTTCATGGATCTCGGTACGGACGTTTGACATTGGGCAATCAACCTGGACCTTGCACTGGCGTAATTTTAACGTTTCGTGGATTTCTTGTTAGCACAATAGTATAGCTCCACTTTCGATATCTGTATATGTGTATCTGCCTTGGACAGCGCCTTAATGCTTGTTCTTTATCTTCGAGAGACTGATTGCAGAAAGTCATTTATGATGTCCTGCTGGCTAACGGAGTACATGGTTTGGTGTACCGGATGCATGACATCGAATATTATGAAGACTTATCGGTCAGCGGAACATACTACACTATAAGCTCATGGATGTTCGTGAAATGAATAAGGAAGCCTACCATGACACCCATAAGACGAGTAGTCGAAACGTTGCCATTTTCATCTTTATCAACTTGCTCAATATATTGGTTACGTGTCCCGACCGGGATAAACATCCGGCCAGGAGATGCAAGTTGGTCAACAAGGTCTTGGGGAAGCGTGGGTGCAGCTGCTCCAACATGAATAGCGTCATAGGGTCCTGAAAGAGTCAGGCAGCACAGGCGTGAGTGCCAAGAACAAGAGAAGCGCTTGGTTTCTAACCACCACTGGGATAGCCTTTTCTACCATCACCAACAATCATCTCAATTTGCTTCTTCTCCACAGCTGTGCCAAGGCCATCCTGCTTTAAATTACTGATAGACCAATCGACAAGCTCAGGGATGTGATCGATTCCAATAACTTTGCCGGTGGGGCCAACAATGTGGTGAAGAACAGCAGTCAGATATCCAGATCCGCTCCCAACATCGAGAACTTTGGCTCCAGGTTGGAGACAAGGAAGGAGGTTTTCTGTAGCATAGGCATGCTGGGGGAAGGCGGGTCAGTCGATGACGTATGGTACATGGTTACGTAGGAATACGTATACTGACCATGTGCGGGGCACTGATTGTAGCGCCATGCCCGATAGCCCTGTCAAGCAGCTGGATGAGCCAAGGATCTTGGACAGGATCAAAAGAGACGCGACTGAGGAGAATCCTCATATGCACTGCTCTTGTTAAACACATAGTTGGCTCGATCTACATGCGTCATGGCCTGAAGAATTGGAAATATGTCAAGGGAGCTGTTAGTAGTTCCACAGGGATGCTGTTGGTATGCTGACTTTTGCGGTCCGATCGGCGTGGAAGATTCCGGACTTGCTCATGTTGTTTATGAGCTCAAGATTGGTTTTTCCTGTGCAATGCCAAGCCATTGTTATATACTGTCGCGGACAACAAGATGAAGCGAGTGCTGAAATCAATGATGTTGAAGGAGCCCAGTTGGAGCTGATGCGATCAGCTGGCACAGGACACCCTTGATATGAAACATCCATGACTCGATACCGTAGCTTGGGTGTGCTAATGAATACAAATTCGGTCAATCTAATGCTGATTTAGTTGATCTAGTGCTGAAATCTAGTGCTAAAACGTGTTTAGCTAATTTGGTGCTCCTGTCTCTGTCTGAAGCGAGAGTCGGAGTACCAGAAGGGGTGAAAAATCAACACAGCCACATATGTACTCACCTCCTGTCATTTTTTTCCATCATCAGATTATAATGTGGTGTGCAAGACCCTCACCTTCTGTCATCGCCTTTCTTTCCTCCAACTCCAGTCGTTCATTAATACATGATCACTCTATCTAGTTCTCAAGGCACTCCGTTTGGCCCTCTCTTGCTCGCTGTCTTCACCGTGCGTACTCTTAATGGTCATCAGTAGTCTCGATTGATAGGTCTCTCGTCTCAGTCAATCTTTGAAGTATTTCTCTTATGTCTTGCGGGATATATCCTTGCGGCACGTGGTGTGCTTGACAAGAAAACTCAAAAGGTTCGTAGATTTACCCGAGCTGTGAACTCACTTAATGACTGAGTGTAACAGCAACTCAATCGTCTCAATGTATCTCTCTTTACGCCTGCCTTGCTATTTTCAAAGGTCGCATTCTTCCTGACACCGGGTATGTATTTCGGTTCCTATCTTTGCTGCCAAGCCTACCATTCCTACAGAAAGACTACGAGAATTATGGGTTATCCCAGTTTTTTTCCTGGTAATTACTGCTGTCTCAGGCATAGTGGCTTCAGTGTCAGGCTGGTTGTTCAAGCTCAAACGTTCGCAAAGGTAATATACCCTGGTTTTTTTGCTTGAAGGATTTTGACAAACGTGCGTGGCTATTTCAGGAATTTCGCTATGGCTGCAGCCATGTTCATGAATTCAAGCTCGCTCCCGATTGCATTAATGCAAAGCCTTGTTGCCACAGTTCCGGATTTGCGCTGGGATCTTAACGATAACAGGGATGCAATGGTTGGTCGAGCATTGACTTATCTAGTTATGCATAGCACCCTTGGTATGGTTGTGAGTGTGCTGTTCCTCCTTATACCTGAGGCTTTGCTCAGAATCTATTTAGCTACGTTGGAGCTATGGTGTTCACTTGCTTTCACAAGCAGACTCAGAAGTTGCAGAATTGGAACCCAATGAATCCACACCCCTATTCGGAGACTCCCCTTGTGACAGTGGTTACTCCAGGTCAACACCATTTACCTGGGAATCTTCACTTGAGGAAGATGCCAAGAGCTCCAGGATAATTTCTCAATCGGAAGTGCCTAGACGGCGGCCATTTCCCCTGCGTCAAAACATACAATTTCCCCGTTCATATCCTGACTCACCCAACCGGTCTCGCGCGGATCTTGATCAATACGAGAGTGGACCTTCTGATGACTGTGCTGTGGACATGGAACTACCTAGTTTCAACCAACTATCAGACTCAAATCTGACTGGAACGATCAGGCGATGTTTTGTGCGCTACTGGACGGCTTTCAACGACTTTATGACAGCTCCCTTATGGGCTGCATCTGCATCACTCATGGTTGCAACGATTCCGGTTCTGCAGCATTGGTTACAGTTTCATGGCACAGCAGTTTCGAATGCGATTTCTTCTGCTGGGAACTGTTCAATTCCAATTACTCTCGTCGTTCTCGGAGCCTACTTCTATCCTCAGCCACCAGAAGCACAAACACCCTACCTTGGATCTGATGTCCCTAACATGAGCACCAGCAGTTCATCAGCATCTGCCTCATCGCTCCCCTTGTTACGTGCCCTCCAATGCCTCTTCACGAGGGAAGCTCAATCTAGTCAATCCACCGCCCTGACAGGGCGTCATTATAGAAAAGGGGAAACGAAGACAGTTATTATCGCTATCCTCTCCAGAATGGTTCTTACCCCTGCTATACTGATACCACTCCTCGCATTCCACGCGAAATATGGTTTTACTGCCGTGTTTGAAGAGTGAGTATCCATCTTTTGTACAACGATTGCTGTGGTTCTGACCCGTTTGGTGATAGTCCGATTTTCGTCGTAGTGAATGTTCTTCTGTTTGCATCTCCTCCTGCTCTTACGTTGGCCCAGATTACGCAGAGAGCATCAGGAGAGGCATTCGAACGTCTCATATCTCGCACTATCTTTTGGTCATATTGCATCGTTACGCCATTCACTACTATCATAACTGTTCTCATTGGCCTTTTGCTCGCCAAGTTATGAGAATGTATATCTGTTTCTGCATGTCTTATTTTTATTGTGAATTAGATATCCTAGAAAGAATATTAGTAGAGTTCTATGGTTGCGTAACGATAGTACTTTTATGGAGGGAAAAAAATAAAAAAGTTGTCCTCTACTAACAAAGTCAGACTAACTAAAAAGGTTAGTCCAAGGCATAAGAGGTCGTTCATTTTTTTAATTCAGCAGTGTATTACACGGTGCTCGAACGCAGTCCGTGGTAGACAAGAGTACATACAAGACACAAAGGAAACAATACAAGTTGACAGGAAGAAGGACAAGGAGCATAGCTGGTTGGGAAAGCAAAAACCATAAGTGCCCTTGAGAAAATCTACCAGATCAGATAGTCGTTTGTGAGAGGTTGACAAAGATCTGTTACATTCGAAGGAGGGACTTTGTTTTGATGCCAGCATTTGCCACGTGGACAGTTGTAAGATTCTTGGGGAAAGAAAGAAAGAGACCGCTCATGCGCAACACAAGAGATATTTATCAGTTATTACCTAGGCAGCTGTCGGCTACTCTTCACAGTACAGCGTCTATGCAATGTAGCTTTATTTGTTCTGATGGTAACTCCTTTTGTTGATTTTGCTATCAACCATTTGTCCAGGTGTATCGAACTGTGATATTATTGCTACCTATTGATGGGGAGGACCCCGTTGATCCGCCCGATAGTGAGTCCCTTCTTGATGCAAAAAAACATTGAGTTATTTGAATTGTTACACAATCACATCTCAACTTTACTGTTCAGATCATTCCGACACCTCATGAGAATGTTGTCATTTATGTGTGCGTGAACATTGTTTTGTGAATCACGCAGATAAGTAGGTACCTCATCGGTATGGGGATTTTGAAGCACACTTTTTCAGATTGTATTAGTCCCCCAGAGGATACATTGCCAGAGAATCTCCAGATTCTTCACGGAGTTGAGGACGGTATACACCGGACCGATGTGTCATTGTCAAATCTGATCTTAGTTTCTCCTAATTCTCATAATCAAAACCGTCCATCCTTCGATCTTCATTAGTCGGAGATTGATCTGAATCTGCTCTGCGTCAAAGGACAATGATATGAAATATTGAATCGTCCAATGATGAGATATCAGCGGAGTATTGGTGAAATGTTCTTGTCCCTCAAACTCGTCACAAGAGCAATTGCTATAGATAGTCAAATGATAGCCGCTCAGAGGCAAAACCAAATGTCTCTGGCTCCCTGTGATCATTATTATTAGTATGCCTTGCCACCCATACTCTGAATGTATAAAAAGTCGAAAATTTGGTTCCTCCAGGTAAATAAATCGTATTCAGCCCTCGCACAGTCACGATGGTCAGTGACGAAAGCGATCCTACATCCCTTCCTCTCGATATACTCATCGCTCTGATGGACTATATACATCCACTGGATTTGATAGCATTTCGAAAGGTGTGCCTGTGAAGTTTATTTTTTGGCCCTATCTCAAAAAAAAATGCCAGACTTGTAAAGCTCTCTACTATGCTAGTCACCAGACCCATGTCTGGACTAGGGCTCTCACAGATCTGAATCTAGCGCATGGCGTTTTCCTGCCCACTTTTGAATTGGACCAATTGACCGCACAAGAGCTTGCTGAAGTCACTACGGCGCCTGGGAGGTGGCTGGCAATGATGCGGCAAAGGTATCGTCGACAACTAGAACAGCCCCATCTCGACTTGAGGTGGAAGCCCTCGACGATGAACCTTGACCCGATAGGGCTTGGGTTGGGCGCAGGAGATGGAGTCCGGGCTTTGTATCTCGTTCCTGGAGGGCGAGTTGCATTGATTTTGACGGTGTTTACACTTCAAATTTGGGACCTTGGGCTTGTGGGGAAGGATAATGTGGCGGCACATCGTGTGGCTTGGGTTAGAATGGCTCAACAAGTCAATGTAGCGTTTTCAGCCCAGCCGACCAAGGATAGTTTGGGTTTACGTGTGGTCGTGTCCTCCTTTGTGATAGCTGATGCTAAGTAAGTGCTTCTTTGTGTTATCGTTTCCCCTCAGCGACTCAAGGGCCGTTGACCGTTTATGCACCGGGAGGGAATAGTCGTAAGCATATTTCGGTTTATGAAGTTTTTCTGCTGGAGGACCAACCGACGTTGAATATGATTGGGCGGGCTGAAGCTGACGCCACGACGAACGGCGGAACCGAGCCAAGGCTTGCTGGGGACGTTGTTTTCTTATTGGGGGATCAGGTTATTCTTTTATGGGATTTTGTCAACGACCAATGGGCGAGATGGTATACACAGAAAGATGTCTCAATTGTGAGTCGACAATGCCGTTTTTCTCCTTCGTAGAACTGACGGAGCGACTAAACCTGGATAGGATATATTCATGACGCTAGAATCGGTAGTGTTTTTGGACTATGAGGAAATGATTATCTGGAAGATTCCGAATTTCAGGCCCCCCACTCAGCAACCAAGCGTTGTGATAGAGCAAGTGGTCGATCATCGCATCTTCTCGTCCTCTTCACTCTTGGGAGGTGGAGTATCGGGGGTTATGATTGGTTTTTGTGGTCGCCTGTCCGACTGGTACTGGAATAAGCAGCAAGTCGTCCTCGGTATCCGCTCCATGACGAGCGAACCCTATACGATATTACGCTTCAAGCCCTCGTCACACTTCTGGTCTTCGGCATCCACTGGCCACCTGCTATGCAAAAAAACAGTGTTTTCCCTTCCGCAGAACATCCCCAATTCGGCATCGATATATCGACTTTGCGAGAATAGTCTCATCGCCTGTTCCCCATTGACGGGCAGAGATCTCATTGTATCGATTTCGGGGGAAGAGCCTGAGAGTGTGGTACACCTTAGAATGCGCCTGCAACACCCCATGAATCGCGCGAAAGAGTTTTCTTTTTGTCCTCTATCTGGAAGAATGTGTTACATTACGAATGTCAACGAACTCGAAATCGCAGATTGGTTCACCAGTATCGAGTAGGGGGAGGAGTCCTGTGCTCGATGTAGTTGTATCTGAACCTTTCATGAGATCAATGTAGCATTTTGAAATATCGCATACGTTCAATTGTCTCTTGGTTCAGAAAACAAAACTGTGCAAAAGCCTGTCCTTATACTTTGATTCCCCATTGGATGGAGTAGTGGTGAATTGAACCGGAGTTTGAAAATATGACCGAAATAGGCAGAGACTTACATTGACACAAAAACTCCGGCAGAGCTTTTGCCTCTTACCATCACGGGTTCAACAACCAAGTTGACTCATTCTATCTGTTCTTTTTCTTTGCGCAAAAATTAGAAAGCGATGGACATCGACATGAAAAATAAAGAGGGCGTCGACGAGGATAAGACCATGCCTGTCGCTCGAGACCGCGAAAGAGAGAGAGACAGGGACAGGGATTATGACAGAGACAAGGAAAGAGACAGGGACCGTGAACGTGACCGTGAATATGATCGTGATAGGGACAGACGGGACAAGGACCGAGAGCGCGACAGGCGAGAGTCTGGTACGTCTCATTTCCCCCTTCCCCCCTTCTCCACAAATTGTTGTACCACTTTTTTTTATTACTGACATTCACTTAGGCCGTTCAGGACGACGTGCTGGAGATCATTGGGAGCCGGACAGGCGTAACGGTGATGTAGGGGGTTGTCTTTTATTATTTACCACAAAAATCATCTGACAAAATTTATCTCGTAAATTAGAGGAGGAAACGATCGAGGAGTCGCTCAAGGTCTCGTTCCCCTCGCCGTCGTTCAGCTTCTCTTCGTCGGAGACGTCGTTCTCCAAGGTCGAGAAGCCGTTCGAGCCACTCGCGCAGCAGGACCCGCAGTCGCGACAGGAGAGGTGGAGATGCCTTTTCACGTTCTCTTGGAGGACCCACGAATGCAGACCACGAAGAAGCAGTTGAATTTGCAAAAATCAGCAAGAGAGAGAATCGCGTCTATGTCGGCAATCTCAGCTATGATGTCAAGTATCGCGATCTGATTGAATTTATGAGGGGAGGTGGGTTTCTTGGGCCGCCATTTTTTCGTGTCGTTAGTCGCTGTCCTTTGACGAGTTTGAGAGGCTCTATCACTTGCGGGGGATAGAGGAGATTTGTGCCACTCTTGAGGAGAGGATTTTGCACAGAATTTTATCGCATGGCGCGATATGATCTGTGTCCGTTTTGATGGAGATGATTTATGGCCTTCTTTCTGTATGAAGGGGGGTGCAGTAAATGGGAATTAGGTTCTTGTGACCTTTTTTCCCCCGTCTTTCCGATGAACTGGGAGCTTTGGAGAAGAGCTTGTGGGGAGGAAGAGATGTGTTTATCCTTGAGTGGGAGAAGAGAGCGTGCATACCTTTTCTTTGCGAAACATCTTCCTTTTTGATGGAATTGGTTGAGTTGGCAGGGTATTGATGGGAGATTTTGGTTTGGCAGCTGGTGAGGTGCTCTTCGCCGAAGTCCTTGTAACGCCTACCG
>Ga0154008_100311_pt1 | contig 11349 bp, 6 predicted proteins | sample TSNJ092MetaG_FD_104711 | JGI IMG/M metagenome (GOLD analysis project Ga0154008, IMG submission 104711) | Attine ant fungus gardens microbial communities from New Jersey, USA - TSNJ092 MetaG | ecosystem: Host-associated > Fungi > Mycelium > Unclassified | place: USA: Connecticut, Klassen Lab...
ACTAGCTCAAAGGAAATTTTGTATTTTTAGAGTATTTTTTGTTTTAGTTTTTTTATTTAAATAGTGGCCTTTTTTATTTTTGAGAGGCTTCTTTTAAGAGAATTATTTGTGTAATTTTAGCTAAAATATTATAATCTAAATATATTGGAAAAGAACTTGGAGAAATGAAATTAGAAAATAAAATAAGTAAAGGAATATTTATTGCTAAAAAACTATATGCTTATAAAAATACAAATAATGAAGTTAAGATTGCGTCAGCTGGTATTAATAATTCATATTTAACTTGGGATAATTTTGAAGAATTAATTGCAGGTAAGGATATAGTTAAAAATGTAGAAAAATTTATTGTAAACCCAGGAGGTGTAGCTATAGATAATAAATTTAAATTTACTATTAAAGGGATTAGTAAAGGTTCTCCTATTCAAATGCACATTAAAAATCCTTCTCTTTGGTTAAAATCAAATAAGTTATATAGTTTAACTCCGATAATACCTAGTTAATAAATAAAATAATATATAATATTTGTTAAATCTAGTTACGGTGAAAAATGTGTTAATTTGGTAGTAATTTAGATTAAAATATTTATTATTAATAATTTATAAACTCTCTTATTTGAGATAATTATCATTTCTATATTTAAATTTGTTCATGTAACGGTACCTTATTTAATAACCAGTCGTGTGATATATTTTATTATCAAAACAACCCTTATTAACTGCATCTATTATATATTGAGTTAAGTAATAGTTTTTATTAAGTTTAGGTATAAAATTAGTATAGTTGATAGTTTCTTTCATTTTTAAAAGTGTTAGGTTTACATCTTGTAATTGCATTACATCTTTTGTTTTTTTCTTTGATAGTTAATGATAGTTTGAGTGCATCTCTATAAACATTTTTATATTTATTGTTATTATATGAATTAAAAACATACGCAATTTAATTGTAGTCCCACGGGTTTAGGTGAGTTTATATAAAAATATATTAATCTCCACCTCAAGGTTCCAAGTAATGTGCCATTCTTCACTGTATAAAGGGTTTTCTATTGATATTTACCACCTGTCTTAAATAGTTGATAATCCTAACACTCTGGTTTTATTAATTCATGTTTTAGGTATATTTCTTCTTAATACTGGATCTTGATTGTAATTATTAAATTGACTACCCTTACTAGTAATTCATTTTCAAAATTATGGTAGTGTTAACTTATTTTACCTTACCTTTATGTAATTTTACATAGTTTATTGTGTTATTTTTTAACAGATCATAGTATTATTATAAGGTAGCCATAGTTCAAATAGTTTTACCGAAATCAGTAGTTTTACTAAAGGTTTTAATTTATCTTAGTCTGTCACATCTGCACCTTTTATCAATGAAAACTAAAGTAAGAATACCATATATCAAAGTAAATAGAATATTATGCTGGTATTAATCTAAAATATAAAATTTATTTTCTCATATCATCTTTTTCTTCTAAATTGTTATCTAATGATTGTTTATACTTAGAAACTAAAAATTAGTGTATACCCAAATTAACAAAAGAAAAACATAAATATAAAATCAATAATATGTTAAGAAGCACATGTTAATTATCGTATCACATGATCTGTATATTTGTTGTATAGTCCGTGTTAGTAGCTTATTTTCCTTTTCAATTAAAGTTTAATTTTTTTTTCTTATAATATTGTTAGGACAAGGATCTTTTCTGGTTTTTTCTAATACTATACTAATAAAATAAATCTTAGCTTATAATTATTTAAAGTAAAAAAGTATTTCAGAGGTGATTATTATTTAGTTAAATATTAATTTACAACTAAAAGTAGTTAAGTTAAACGTATTACCTAAGTCTAATTTTAGATTAGTAAAAAAACAACAAAAAATTATAATTGAATTGCCACCAGTAAAAATTAGAACAAAAGTAGGAACTATTGCTGGTGAGGTTTCCATTTCGTTTAGTCAATCTCAACAATCTCTCTGCCTAAGGCGAGCTTCAACCACAAATTCAACATTCAACATTCAACATTCAACATTCAAAATTAAAAAATTAAAAATTAAAAATTAAAGTAGTTTTTCAGTGCCTCTAATTGTTAAGGCAAGCAAGTGCTCCCTTAGAAGGGTAGAATACCAAAATTGTTTTTTAAGGTTACCACAATTTGTTTGGGGGAAATGTTTATTAAATAGAGCCTATAATTTAATGGTAGAATAATTTCTTGATGAGGAATCTGTAGAAGTTCAAATCTTCTTAGGCTTATAATTTTATATAGTTATAGTGTCAAACCAACAATTACCTTCTCATATTTTTATTTACTTGCAGCATACCTTTCTAAAATAAACAGAGATAATTAGAAGGTTGAAACAGATAATAATAAGAGTAAGAGAAGATAACAGGTCATATCAATAATGAGTTGCTATGCCTTATATTAGGCAAATATATTAATTAAAGCAATATCTAATTTAAAAAGAGTTATATAAATAACTAAAAGCTATAAGCTAGATAAATATAATAATTTAATTAACTAAAAAAACAAAATAGTCTATATTAACTAAGTATTATACTTAGCACTGTTAAGCTAAAGTAATTAACCATTAATTTAGTAAAGATTTTTAACCAAATCCTTTGAAAATACCCTGTTATAATACAATATTAATTAGTATTAGGTTCTAAAACTCAAAAAATGATTTTAATGTCAACCAGAATCCTACAATAACGGATGGATGCAACCAGACAATACAAATTTTAAAAGCAACAGTAAAAATTTTGTTTGTTAATAATAAATTAATCATAAAAAACAGTAATTTCATTTAGTTTAATAATACTTGAAAAAAACAAAACAAAAAACTATAATTTATATTAATCTTTTTATTCTTGTTGAAGTTTAATCTTACAATAGCTGTAGCCTTAGCGGAAATAAAACAAGCACTTGCTTAGGCTAGATCTTAATATTTAAATAATATTCACTGCTGCAATTCTTTAAAGTTAAAGCTTTCTTAAAGATCTATTTTATTGTATAGCTATTCTAGAATAGCCTTTTTAGGGTTTAGATCAACGCATAACATTAAGCAAGGTGTGCAAATAAAATTCCGAGGGAAAAGTATTTTAGGGTGTTGTAAAATTAATATTGGCTAATGGCAAGATCAAATTAAAATTTAGTACTCAAAAGTAAACCTTAATAATAAATTAAATGAAAAATAAAAATAAAAATAAATTTAAAAATACAAAATGTTAGGAATAAATATAAACAATATAGCTATTTTTCTATTAAGCTTACTATTTAATTTAATAGATGTATTATCGGTAGTATTACCAGTTTTATTAGGAGTAGCTTTTATGACAATAATAGAAAGAAAACAATTAGCTGCTCACCAAAGAAGAGTAGGACCTGTTAAGTGTTCTGGGAAAACATTAATATGGGAAAAACTATCAAACTCCGGGGAAACCTTAAAGACTATAGTACCAAACTGTAAATGAAAATTTATAAGTGGAGGGAGTAATGATCCATGTATGGTAATAAGCTATAGTATGAGTGAAAACGAAATGGGTTATCGCGGATCTAAGTCAAGGTCGGTCTTATAAACAGATCTTGTAAAAGAGCAACGAGTAGACGGTAGTTGGTTTTTAGCTACAAAAAGGCTATAAGCTTAAGGTATACTCTAATGGGCGGCGAAAGTCGTTCTCAATTCAAAATCCCTTCTAAGCAAGTAAATACTAGAAAGTATTATTGTTCTTATTCTAACTCTAATTCTACTTTAGCTATAACTACTTTGAATCCTTATTTTATAACTGGTTTTGTTGAGGCATAATTAAAGGTATACTTTAAAGGAACCAAACAATAAAACTAATTGAACAGTTAAAATAAGATTTTCAATTGGTCTGCATAAAAACCACCAAAAAACTTATAATGAATTAAAACTTAGTTTGGCGGGGTAGTTGCTAATCGAAGGGACAAGTCTACTCAAAGGTACAGAAAGTGTTCTATATCAAGTAGGTTCTATAAAGAATATAACAGATAAAATAATACCTCATTTTGATAAGTATCCTTTATTAACGAACTTCTAAAAGCAAATTTTTTAAAAATTAGAAACCTAATGAACTATAAAGAACTTTTCAGTTTAGAAAGATTTAAAAATTAGTGGCATTTAAAGGGTATTTAAGTTTATCTTAAGAATTAAAAACAAATTTTCCAAAGATGAATACAATAGAAAGACCAGTTGATGCCGTTCAAAATAAAACACAAAATAATGTACCCTAATTGGTTCTCAGGGTCTACTAGTGGAGCAAGTTAGAATGAAAAATTCAACAAAATATAAATTAGGTGTTCAAGTTTTCTTATTCATGTGGCTAAAATTAGTAAACACGAAAGAGATAAGGAAATAATTAATATGTTTAAAATTTACTATCATTGTGGTACCTAAGCACAAATTCTACTTTGATAGATTACACTGTTTTTAAACATGAAGATCTAAAAATCAAACCATTTTTTTTATAAAATAGTTGGAGTAAAGTATAAATACTATTTAGATAAAAACAAAAAGTAGCAGAGTTAATAAGAACTAAGAACCCTACATCTTTTGTAAAAATTAAGAACCATCCAATTAAAGGAGGTATGAATAAAGAAAGATAATTAGCTTAGATATTTATTTGTAAGATAAATTTGATACCATGAATACAGTAGGGTATTATGGAATATTACAACCGTAGCATAAATTGGATTGGCGAGCGGCATCCTCTCGAGAGAGATGATTGAAAACAGAACTATATGCTGGGAACTACGCGCATAAGGGTGTACTAGGTTCCAAACCAGTAAAATTTATTCTTAAAGTACAATCAGCAGGGAAGATTATCATTAATGACTTTCCCCTCAAAGACTACACGTTCTGCAAGCTAATAAAGCATGATGATATAGTTTACCACCTAAGTAGCAATACTTCTATTAGTCTCTCTTAGCCTCTACTGAAATATTATCGAAAGTGAAGTCCACTGCTTATCTATTTTACCTTTTGTTAAGGGTGAAGCTGACGGAAGTTATTATACCGGCATATTCTTAAATACAAGTATTGGCCAAAATTTTTACGAACCAAAAAACACACAGCAGTTGCGCATTGTGCTAATGTACCTCGTGACATTGTATCGTTAAGAAATAGTTGGAAAGGAGTTAGTGGTATCTACAAAATCACATTCCTAACATACCGTCTCTTTACTTAAAAAGGATCAAGTTCGTACCTAGGTATGCTTTTAAATACCCCTACTTCAATGGCCCAATTAAACATAATTTACTAGCCCTTTTTCTTAAGGTATAAATTTTTAATAACAGTAATTGAAACTTGTCCACGAGATATGCTACCAGAACGACAAAACTGGTACCTGCTTACATTTCATCCTTTACTCAATGTTCTTATGAAAAATTCCACAGATCCGCGAGTTCCAGGTACTCAGTCATTACTAACTCGCTCTAAATTAAGTGCTAGTAAAAGTACGGTAAAGATAACGAAGTGACACCTATCGAGTAAAAAGTGCTTATCGGATAGGATCTTTAAACCCTTTCTTTGGTAAAGGTCCATTAATAACAGCGGTTTAAGTTGCAGCAGAACAGTCAGGTACAAAAGTATATGTTTACGATGTAAAAAGTTTTACTCTGGTTAATAACAAACCTTTTCGAGGTATTAGGAAAGCGGGGCAATCTATGCCAATTAACGCTGTTACACTGCCTTCCAAACTAGATACAGGTAACCAATAAAAGGGTATTACTAATACAAAAGTCCGCAAACATCAAAGGTAAGTATGTTAATATGTAGAGCGTTAATGTGATTAGGTTAAGTCGCAGATGCATTAAAATTAATAGTAAAAGAAACAGTAATACCTTCTCAATCTAATAAGGTTTTATTCTATTTAGCCCCAGTATCAACTTTAATCTTTAGTTTATTAGGTTTTGTTAAATTAATTACAATACCCAAGAAGAAGTAATTTAAAAACAAAAAACAAAAAACCTGGCCTAATTAAAATTTCACTATATGCTGGAAGGTTCTAATATCTTGAATACTCTTTCTATATATAGTAACAATTTCAATTTTAAAGGATAACCAGCAGGAAACCAAAATTATATACTTAAAAATAATATTATGAGTAGGATCCTCAGAGACTATACGTGAAATAGTATAAGGTTAGTTAAAAATTTTTTATTTAATTACTTTATATTAAAGATATAGTCCAATTGTAATTCTATAGTTGGGTATCTTTTCTATATTTATTAAATTATAATAGTTAATTAATTTATTTTAAATCTATTTCTTTTTGTTTTGCACCCCTATAAAGGAATAGCTGTAAAACCATTTTTCTACACAAATTTTTAAAAAATTAAAGGAACTAAAACTCTAACAGCTCCATAAATTAAAGATTATCAAACAGGACAGTACAGGACAGAAGATAAGTCCAATATGGTTCAAAGTTAAGAGATTTAACAGCATAGCGATTTTATTTAAAAGGTCAAACTAGGATGTTATTTTATATGTCTAAACAAAAATATTTAATTTATCATTGTATTCAATCTTTTGATGAAACCTTAAGATAACCGGGTGAGCTAAAGGGTGTAAAAGAAAATTTAATAAATTCACTAAAGCTTTTATCATAAAAATACGGACATTAGATTTATTTTATAAAAAATATCCATTAATGAAGAATTTAATATTAAATTAAATAATAAAAATATTAAAATTGTGCTTAATCATTCCTAATTATAGTTAAGATAAATTAACCGCACTAGAACTATCACTAGAACTATATTACCTTACTGGATTATGGACGCTTTACGAGTCATAAAGGTTTATTAATTAAATTAAATTAAATTAAATTATTTTTACTTAATCTTATACTAAGGAAGAGGGTAATAAAAACACACTTAATTTCAATATTTAATTTATCTTGTGGACTAATAGAATACAAAAATCGGTTATATAGAATAAGATTTAATAAATCATCAATACCTCAAGAATAAATAAAATTATATGTAATTTCCTCTATGCTTTATAATTAGAAAATAGCAAAAATAGCTGTAAATACTTAATTTAAACTTTATAATTTATAATTCATATAAAAAGATCTACAAAAGAATATGATATATTAGTGGGGAATTATACCTTTCGGACAAGGATTAACATTATCAGATTTATCATTAGGAATTTTATATACTTTAGCTTTATCTTCATTAGGTGTATATGGAGTATTATTAGCTGGATGGTCAGCAAATTCTAAGTATGCCTTTTTAGGAAGTTTAAGATAAACAGCAGCCATGATATCTTATGAATTAATTTTAAGTTCAGCAATATTAATAATAATATTATTAACTGGATCATTAAATTTCACTACTATAATAGAAAGTCAACAAGCTATTTGGTTTATAGTACCATTGTTACCAGTATTTATATTTTATTTTATTGCTATTTTAGCTGAAACATCTAGAACTCCATTTGATTTACAAGAGGCTAGCCTACTATTATAGACGTTTATTGCAAAAGTGGAGTAGTATTATATATTACTAAGAAACTCGTATCGTAACCACTTAATAGGTTTAAATTGTTAGTGCCAATGGTGAGAAAGCAATTAATTAGTTTGGCCTCTATTGATAAATATCGCTATATGCTGGAATATCCTAAAGACTTGAATACTTAGAACAACAGTGAAAATTTCAAGTATAGACTTTATTTAAAAAGTTAACTTTACTTTAATTAAATCAGTATTAATGGATAATCAGCAGGAAACCAAATAATATTTATCTAATTGATTTCTATGCTATGCTATACTAAAAACAGATAATATTAAAGTAGGATCCTCAGAGACTATACGCGGTACTTGAATTTAAAGATGATATAGTCCAATCTTTGTCGAAAGGCATAGTAAATATGGTAAAAAACAAACAAACAAAAACAAAAATTACTCGGTCTTATCTTTTCAAATTTTCTCGAGTTTTAATCTTATATTTTTAAGTTTTATTTTCTTATTTATAAGGTTTTTTTTAATTAAGACTGCCATACATTATATGTGAAGAAAAGAAAAACAACTGCCCTGGTCAAGTTACAGATATATTAAATCTAAACTTTGTGCTCCTATACTATTGCCAGTATAATTATATAAAATAGAAACCTTTCAAATTATAAACTATTTAAATTGTAACTTAAAATAACCACCCGAAAAGGGGAAGATAAAGGGTATTGTTCCCCTATTAATCCGGAATTAATATAATTTAATATAATAACTTAAATAAAAAACTATATATAGGCTCTAAATTAGATCTAGGGACTGTTTTAAACATTAAAGGAATTAGTTTTTTTACTAGTAAAGTCAAACAAAAATATTATATTGCATATAAGTATATCTAATAGAAATAAGGGTGATCCTAAATAATTTTATTATTTTTATTTAACAATTTCATAAAAAGATTAAATATCCAAAGGTCACAGAGATCTATAAATAATGAGTACTTTACTTTACTGGTGATATTTAAAACCAAAATTTTAAAATCTTCCCTTTCCAATAATTATATATCTTTATAAGTATATCTTTGGTTTTGTAGCTACTAAAGGGTAGTTTATGATCACATCAAAAAATAAACCTAAAGCTATAGCAAAAATGAAGCGTAAGATTCGTATATAACCTAAAAGGAACATCCTATTTAAGGGAACCCAAAACACAGTATTATTGATATTGAGAAGCTATATAAGCTATAAGCAAACCAGGACCAAAGAAAAGATCTATTTTTCGCCCTGAGTATTAAACACCCTATGAATAGTAATAGTTTATGTTAATAACAGCGCCCAGATAAGGGATCGAACATCACGATAAAAAATTTAAAATGGTCAGATTTATTGGAAAAATCCAATAGGATTATATAGTTTATAAGCATGAAAAGCTAGTTAAAGTTTATAAAAATTAAACAAACCAAGGGCCTATGATTTTAAATTAAAATAAATCAACTCTTTTGTAAAATTTCTTAAGATAGCTTAAATCATAAAACTTTTTCAAGGTAAATACTTTATATGAAAACTTTAAATTATCTTTAGATTAAAAATTTAAACTATCTAGCTTAATTTACACATAAAACCAATTGGCAAAATTTAAAATAATTAAAAAAAATTAAAGCTGTATTAATTTACAAATTTACCGTTTTGTATGGAATCAGAATTAGTTGCTGGATTCTTCACTGAACACTCATCTGTACCTTTTGTTTTTTTCTTTTTAGGTGAATATTCTTCAATAGTATTATTTAGTTGTATAACTGCTATCTTATTCTTAGGAGGATATAATTTACCTGAAATCTTTATTAATGATTCTTTATTTAATTTACAATCTATAATTTTAGGTTTAAAAACTTGTATTTTCTGTTTCTTATTTGTTTGGTGCAGAGCAACTTTACCTAGATTAAGATATGATCAATTAATCGATTTATGTTGGTTAAATTTATTACCTGTAGCGGTAGCATTTATCATATTAGTACCTAGTATACTAATAGCATTCGATATAGCTCCTTATTAATCAAGTATATAATATATATTTAATCATAAAACTAAATGTTTCATAAATTGAAATTACACCCACTAATTTTTCCATATACCTTATGCTATATATTGGTTAGGGTGCATTTTATTGCTATTGGGTGGCTTAAATACAGTAACAGTAAAAAATATTTCCTTATTGAACATCTAAGGCAACAGGTATTATTATCTGGATACGTATTTGGTATTGGATTTTTATTTGGATTAAATCATCAGTAAAATACAAAATTATAGACCATATTAAATAGTTATTATTCCTAACTCAAATGTTCATATAATATATATATATTATAAAAGAGAGTTATATTAATTAATATTATATTGCTAAGAAAAGTTAATGTTTTATATAAGGGCAGGTGATCCGATTGGTAATGGTGGTTCTCTGTAAAAGAATTGGTTAATATCCGTAAAAGGTTCGATTCCTTTACTGCTCACAAAAAATATAGGCAACAAATAATATTTTAATATTAGACAAAGTGGCAAAATTTTTAATACACAACTAATTAATAAGTTAAAGCAATTAAAATACTTTATTAATAAAATTAATGTAATTTGCTTAATAAATACATCTTTCCCTTAGAATAATTTACTTGCTTGCCATTTTATTTTTTTTTAAACACCCCATTGTTATTTCTATTTCTATTTATATTTATATTTATATTTCAATATAAGCAACAACAAATAGCCGCAAACCTAAAATATTTCAGAATATATTTTTTTGTTTTATCGATTACAACAATTATTAATTTTAGTTTCTAGAAACACATAACTTGTTTTTAAATGAATTAGTTCTAGAGAAAGACTATGTCATATATCTATAAAATCACTCTTTTTATGCTAAGGCAGTTTTAGTTAGGCTGTAAATTTTCAGCTATTATAATTTGAATAGAATTGCAAGTCAACAAAGCAAGTTGCAGCATAATCTTTATAGATAAAACCCCTAAAAATTAACTAAAATTGATAATTGGATATCTATCTATTAAAAAATTTATACAAAATTAAGGCATAAAGAATTGAAAATATTGCTGCTTTACTAATGCTTTTATTCAATTACAAGAAGAGTGTATAGGATTGTATTGGAACATAGAGTAAATTTAACAATGGTTAGCTATAAATAGCCTAAAAAGGTTTATTTTATTTCTATTCCTATTTCTATTACTCACCAACAGTAGCAATGCAAGAAGGCAACCAAATTCCAAATAAAATTTTACACCCTGATAAGATTTTTGTTTGTTAGTTTGTTTACTAGTAAAGTACAGTAAACTCAAATATTGAGTCATAAATTATTTTTAGTTTATATAAAAACTATAATAATATTACTTTAATTTAAAAAAAAATAAAAAATAAATTAATAATAATTAGGTATCAAATGTAATAAAATACAGTCAAATAAATAAATAAAAAAAGTTATGAAAACATTATTCATCTTATCTCCATTAAGTCAATTTGAAGTTACAAGCTTAATAGGCTTAAATGCTCCAATATTAGGTCACTTAAATTTAACATTAACAAATTTAGGTTTATATTCTTTATTCGTATTATTTGTAGTTGTAGGTTTACACTACTTAGGTAATAATGAATCAAATTTAATACCAAGTAAATGGTCAATTTCATTTGAATCATCATATGCTAGTTTAAGTTCTATGGTAAGAGAACAAATAGGAGCACAAAGTGAAATATACTTACCTTTTGTATATTCATTATTCTTCTTTATATTAATAGGTAACTTAATATCTAATGTACCTTATTCATTTGCTATAACAGCTAGTGGAGTTGTTTCTTTAGGTTTAAGTGTTACAATCTTTATTG
>Ga0154008_100315_pt1 | contig 11259 bp, 10 predicted proteins | sample TSNJ092MetaG_FD_104711 | JGI IMG/M metagenome (GOLD analysis project Ga0154008, IMG submission 104711) | Attine ant fungus gardens microbial communities from New Jersey, USA - TSNJ092 MetaG | ecosystem: Host-associated > Fungi > Mycelium > Unclassified | place: USA: Connecticut, Klassen Lab...
GATATGTGAATATAACATTTTATTCATACACTCAACTTAATACGATAACCGATACAATACGCACCATAGCTTCAACACCTGCAAGGCAGCTATCAGATTTGCAAATAGAACGGTGCCAGCCTTCGCAAATCGGAGTCGACCGAGTCTTAATTCGACCAGACTGAATTTTCTCGGTGGGGAGTGTGGAATCCTGTAATGAACTGTGCTCAAATTATCGTTCCGTGGGCTTTCCTTGACAAGGATGGACTGACTGGGTATGTGAGTCGGCAGGTATATAACTATAATTATATTCTATTTACGCACGCTTCTTGGGCACTGACATCCATCACATATGCAGTCCTCACCTGCAAAAGGGCCCGCACCACCCTTATCCGATGTTGACACCGACTCTCAGTGGCCTTCAAATGATTTATCTTCACAACCCAACTCGTCGGCCTCTGGGTCTGCGCAGCATCCAACTACTACTCCACTCATTCTCGTCCATGAAGAAGACGACGATGAAGACGATAGAGACATAGAGCGTCCTCTTATCATGGACTTTTCATCTTCAGATGAAGACAATGATGACCTCGATGGCTCACTCAGTCCCCTCCACCAGATAAACGGCAAATTGTCCATACCCCCTTTATCTCCATTCACGATATTTATTTATCTCCTCTCGCCCTACCTCAAGTTAGGAGCACTTTTGCTACCCTATTTCCAGCTTCCGCTTAGGTACGGGCTCAGTAGTTTGCTGATTAGCGCTGTATTGGCTGTCGTCACAAGACATCTATTGTACCTTCTTGCAAGATATCTCAGAAAGGGAGACCTGGAGGATGTTGTGACCAGTGCTTTTTTCAGCACAAAAAAGCACGGGAAAAGGAGGGAGAGAAGGAAAGAAAGGCGGCGAGAATTTCTCAAATTTTCGGTTAGGCTTGGGACAGCGACGCTCAGAATATTAGTCGCAGCGGTTTATCTTCGTGGCAAGTGACAACGGCTATTTTCTCCTGACGGTTCATTTTCTAAGGTATTTTTGATAGAATGTGTCCTATTCATTCTCCCTATCGTCGCTCCTATGACTTCGTTGCATCGGTCCTCAGTAGAGTTTGGTCTTATCATCGCTACCATTATACTTGGGTCGTCACTCTCCTACCCCGGATCTCTGGCTTCTCGACTGGTTGTCTATGTTACAGGGCTTTCCATATTCACATACCTGCTATGGATGACCACCATGATGTACCTCTATACTCAAGGCACTCTTCCTATAAATCCGGAGCGGTTGGAGTCCAGAAATATCTGGAATGGAATAAGTGAGTACAAGTCCTGCCCATTAGTCATCGCCATTTGAACATCGAGTTCCTATAGTCACCACCGCGTTCATTTTTACCTCGTCCAACACACTCCCCTTGTATGCCTCGACAAAAGGCACTATTCAACCGCTTCTTTTCGATACCAACGCTTCGTTAGCCTTGCCAATCAGCGGTGCTGCTCTACCTGCTTCCCGAAAAGATGGAAGTCTTAGGCAGCCTCTTTATCGTTCCTTCAAGTTCCTGTCGTTGTCGTCTACTTTTTTGGCTGTAGCACTGATCCTACCTCTCGTTGGGTCCGCGGCATATCCAAACGAGAACCCGAGTGCACCGGCCTCAATGATAAGGTCTTTTATCTATATAGGGCAATATAAATCTCTTCACTGGCCTGGGGACTCCAGTCCTGCAACCAAGATACAATGTTACATCGCTCCTGCCCTCGCTTCCCTCACTATCCTTTTCGGCGTCCCTCAACTTCTAATCACTATCCCTACCCTCCCACCTGGGTCGTTTGAATGGCTCCAGGTTGGCTACAGACATGGATCTGTGCCTGAAGCTCTATCAAGAATGCCCCTGGTCTTCAAGAAATCAATGGTGCCATTATTATTAGCTGCACTCATGTTCATTACTACCTCCTTCGAGCTTACAACATCTGTGAGACTGCTCACGGTCACTTTGACATCCCTCGCGACATATTTTATACCCGCGCTCCTTCATGTACTAGTTCACACATTCAAATCACCGCTATCTATCGTTCTTCCTTCAACATACTTCTCTTCCTCGTTTGTAACGACTCCCATTGCTTGGCAATCATATATGAACCTGCCAGCACCCGGTTCCAACAGTGGTATTGATACCACTTCGTCTGTCGGCCCAGGCAATAACAACACGCAATCTGTTACTTTTGCTTGCCCCCAGACTTCTTCATCCTCGCGCGTCCGCCACACAAACTCTCAACCAGAAAATGATGATCTGTTACAACGAAAAGAAAGGGCTCTGCAGAAACGGCAAATGCGAAGGCGTATTGTTTGGGACATCTGGGCTTGGACCATTTTCTTTGGGGCATTTATCATCCTCGTTGTCAGAGCTCGTATGTTATGATGTAATTTTGTTGTCATTGCCATGTTACACTCTTCGGTATCATGTATTAGGTTACTATTGTAGCATTTCTCTTTAGGGGTATTGGATTCACGTAGTGTTCTATTGTTCCGGATGCAGGCATCAGTTGAACTAGCACCATACAAAGTGTTGCCTTTTATCGTACAAAATATCTCGTTAATGTGTGACAAGTGCAGTCCGGGACAGCACAGTATATAATAAAGTGACAGGAAGAATTCACACAGATGGTAAAGGTACACTTTATTGAGCCCAAGAACTGTCAAGCAGCTCGAGCAAATGATTAGTTTCTTCGCGATAGTCACTCTTCTCGATCCGCAAGACACCGTATCGAACGCGCACACGATCCTAGCAGGCAGAAACATAAGGACGAGGAGAATTTCAACCAAAGAGTATACTTGCATCGAATGAATCTTTTTTTGCCCGACACGAGAAATTATACGTGTGACAATTCGCTTTGTGAATCACGGTTTGATATTTGTTCTCGTCCTGCATCTAGGGACACCTTCAGTATAGTAATGGTGGCAATCCGATATGACACGTACTCTGAGTTCTTGCAACTCATTGGCTGACATCCCAAAGACGACAATACCAGCATCATTGAACACCTGGAGCCAAGCTTGGCCCGACCAGTCTGCAATGGCCATTGACACGATGTACCTAGCGCGCATTATCTAGACACATCGGTCTGCTTCAACCTGAGATTAACATACCGGTATTCAGGCGCCTCTGCGCGGTTTCCACATCTGTCACAAATCCAGGAGTCTCCCTCGTTTGTCATCTTCTTGCTGCAATTCTGACCTGTGCAAGCGGGGTAGAAGAGGTTGTCTCCCCGGATGTGAACAATTGTTCCTCTGCAAGAGAAGAAGTCTGGCTTGTCACCCATTCCAAGCTCAGATTCTTTGATTTCATTCAGGCTACGCGCTTCGGTTCTTTTGAAACCAACGGAAGAAGGCCCACTAACTCCGATGACTGTCTTGGATACAAAATCCACTGTAGTACCTTCCGAGTCATACCAGCCACGGAGTGAATAACAATCCTCCACGGGAGGGTCAATTTGCATCTGGCTTGAACTTAGCATTGAGAGGGATACACCTAGTGGAATGTGTCAGGATGAACAACCATAAGCGAGAACTGGTACCGACCACCAAAATCTCCGACTCGGATACCCTTGAAGGCACCAATAGAGCCTGGTGCAGCATTGAACGACTCAGCTTGCTTACCCCATAGCGTCATTTGAACGGAACATTTGGTTTTGTCGACGAGAGTAAGCTCTCGCTTTTGGAGCTAGCCTCTTTGTCAGTTTCGAACAAAATATATGCACCAAGCTACCTACAAGTCGATTTGTAGATCGGGTAGTGATTTCTGTGAGAGCTCCGACGTCTTTAATGATACCGATGACATCTAGTCCACAAGTTAGACAAAATATAGGGAATAATAAAAGAAAATCATACCAGCAATACTATCCTTGTCAAGAGCCGAGAGTTGATCAAGGCGGACGAAATTGTATCTGACTTGCGGTAAACCGGTAGCCTCGTGACACTGACCAGACACCATGTCAGCCAATCCAGTCAAAACTTCATAAGATGGAGAGCTCACCTCCTCGATTTGAGAGTTTTTTTCTAATGTCAACTCATAGTCATTCGACAGATTATTGAACTTTTTCTTGGCAAAATTGACACGAGCTTTAGAAATATAGTAGACGTTTCCCATCTCCAAGCGCGAATAAAACTCGTCTACGACAGCATTGAACGCGGTAGCTCGAATCTCGCCCGTATTATCCACAAGGGTTACATTGAATAATTTACCCTCGCCTTTGCTGTTCGACCAGGTTTTGATATCACTTTTCTGTGTAACACGGGCTTTTATGGTCCAATTGTTCTGGTACGGGCTCAAACCTTCAATTGGGAAGGTTGTAGGAGCATGCCCATTGCTCCCACTCGTTGTTGCTATGGCTGAACTGCCAGCTGGCTGTGCGGGGATCTGTGCAGGGTTCCATTCTTCCAAAGCAAGTGGATTGCCGATCTTCTCTCCAGGATTTCCAATAACGCGAACACCAAGTAGTATCACCAGCCTTCAAACCTTAAACAGTATTCCCAGCTAATCCGGATAACTACTTACCGCCTGTTCTGGACGAGGCTACATGAGGCTCTCTCGACTACTGCTACGGTGAGTTTCGTGATGGTCCCATTTTCAACCATACTGTTGCATTGTGTCGCAAGCATGGCCTGGATGAAATTATCTCCATCCGAAATGATGAGACGGTATCGGTCGGGGACACCAGGGAGTTTTTTCACTGACAAGAATTGAATGACTTGATCTCCACCAACAAATTCATTTTCTGCAGTTAGGCGGGACTGGAGCTCCGTACAGCATCTAGGAGTAAGTTGGTAGGAGTTCATGGTTCAGATCAGGTCAATGGAACGCGTTCCGGTGCAATATAACATAACGCGCTTCGCGTTGATCACGCGCATTGTCACAAAGTAGATGTGTGTGTGACACCTTGACTATCGAATGCCATGGTGTTGAGGAGCAAATGAGTAGGATGCAAACCGAGTAGCCCAATTGACTTTTTGGAAACATACTCCACAAAATCCGATTCCAAACTGTTGAATGCAACTGGAGCTAAATTTTGTAAGCTCAAAGATATTCTTAATCGAAATCCAGTTCAAGTATTGTTCAACATGTCAGTCCACAAGAAGAATGGAATCGAGTACTGAGAACCCCGTAGCGACACCACCTTCATTTGTTTCGATCCCTTTAGTCCGCACCAACCATCCAACTGTCTCTTCCTCCACAATGCTATCACCTCCATCATCTCCAAAAAGCGACCATCCAAAAATTCCCAATTCACTGATGGTATACGTCTTCAGAGGTGTCTGACTTCCTGAAGACCCACTTGTGCTGCCGGTCCGGATCAAGTAATTGCCGACTCCAACGGGGGTGACAATTAATCGCATGGCTATCCATGCTTCTCGCTCTCGGGACTCTAAGTTGTCGAGGAATGTAGGTATATCTTCTTTGTAAATGTTATTCCCTCCTCCTTCACGTTGTGGTTTCAGGACCACAGATTTTGCCTCCTCGCGTGCTTTGCGCACACCGAAATTTTCATTGCCAATTTTGATAGTCTGTTTATCAGGAAGAAGCATATCTTGATCTACGTCAAGGCTCCACATGTCCATAAAATTGTCTCTTAGTTCCTGTATTTCTTCCTTGCTGAAAACTCGAGAGTATTTTGTATTATCAGCAAGGAACTTCTCCAACATGTCTGGTCGCCCTAGAACTTCTTGGACCTTCTTTCCACCAGCAAGCTGTAGTGCGAGAGAAGGACATTTAATTGCAACAGACCGTTCAAGGAGGAAACGAGTCGTATAGTGTACGGGAGAAGGGAAATCGTTCGGGGTATAGGCTGAGCGGAAGTAGACTACCGAGATTTCGACAGAACCACAAGATTCTAGGTCTCTCGGTATATCGACATAGAGCTTTCTCGTAATGGTATCAATCCTTGCAGTTTGACCTAGCTGGGTGAGAGTTTGTCTGATCATTCGTATTGAATGCCTTCCAGAAACAATAGTAAGAGATGGTCTAGTTTTTTGACAAACGGTACTAACTTTTCCAGAAGCTCATACTCGAGCCACCTCTGATCAAATACATTGCGTTCGTTATCTTGGGTAACAACCAGAATGTAAGAGTTCCTGATATTGTGTCAGCCCGAGTAGAAGCTGGAATGACCAAACACTGCTCACCTCGAAGAAGAAGAGTATGCAATATGAGCTGCAGCTAGTCCAGATATTATACCAGAAATTGTCTCATTAGGAGGGAAATTTTCTAGTTGCAAGTTGGGAGATATATCATAGTAGGCCGAGATTTGGTGAAGATAACTTCAGTTCAGTTAATCTTTTGTCATTTAAGGATCCCCAGAGACATACCGATGTAGCTCTGAAACGCGCTGCGACAATGAACCAAAGGATGATGAAATAGTATTAAATTCCACTTGTTTCAGAGTGGGTTCCTGGTTCTCGGGCGAGTGAAGGAGGTAATCAGATCTGAATATTCCCAGGTGTAACCTCTACACGCGTGGTGTTGTTAAAAAACACAGAAGAAACCGAACACAACATCCATGCCTGATTTATTCCTTCATCCCTTAGTGCTTTCCAGCCTTTCCATAGTTGACCCGTAAAATCATCTACCTTTCCTACCCCATGTTCTGCGCCCATTACTCTATCCAGGAATTCTTCGTCTAATGCAACCCTACTATAGAGGACGTTGTAGATCTCCTGCAGTTTCTTCGCCTGTTCAAATAACCGCCTTGGAAGCGGTGATGGAAACAATGACAACGGCGCATGGATCGCCGCGCTTGGGACTGAGGGCAAAGGGAGTACTGGTGGAAGATAGAGGAGACCGTGTGACAAGGCATAAGAAGTCGCATGAACTGTGAGCTCTTCAAGTTGAACTTGGGACAATTGGGGGGGCCAACTGGCGAAATCAAATCCAGGCATTGATAGATGGAATTTCGCCCGGATCTGACCACACCCAGAAGTTAGAGGGAGAATCACTCAGAAATCACTCAGAGTGATAACACTGAGATGGTAGTTGTAGTTTCGTCACTCGATCTCCTAAAATTAGTAATATATTGCACCTGAGTGCAAGTATTAGCAATGTTTGCTACATATGATGAAATCAACTACAGCAATGATCTCTCTACGCATGAAATCACATTAGTATCTCCCAGTTCCCTGATCCAAGCCAGTCTTGCACCTGCCACCTCACTTGATGACTCAAAGCAGACTGGAGGAACCCATATTGATCCAGATGGTTTCTGTCGATAGCTGATGACTTCCCTCACAGTGTCGTTATTTCCTTGTCCCACAACAGCTTTTATTAGCTTCTCAGCTCTAGCTTTATTCCGAGGTCCCTCATTTTGTAGATCTTGCCAGATGTTTGACGCAATGTGATGCACTGCAACCAATCGTACAAAGCCCTCCAAAGGCCCTTTCAAAATTGCCCTCAGGAACGCAGCGATAAGTTGCGAGTCGTTTTCGATAGGATACAGGTACTCTCTCAGGTCACTGGAGAGGACTTGACTGTATGGCGTATGGATAGTTTTGATTATGTGGTTAAAATCAACCCAGAGATGTTTACGATAATCAGGAGCATACTGCATCGAGGTCGGTGGTAAAAGAAGTTTAGCAAAAGTAGTCTCTGAAAACGATATCGCATCATATAGGGCCACGAAATCGGTGTAGAATTGGTAAAACGGGGTTGACCTCCCAAGGAATTTTGTGGCAACTTCTTCCAAGCTATGGGCTGTCCTCAAAGGTTGTGAAACAGCTTTCCCATGCGAAAACGGGTCCAGTAGCTGCATCATTAGTTTCTCTACGATGGAATCTCTGAAGACTTGAATAGACAAATTGCTGTCCATATGGCCATGCTCCAACATAAATACCTTCATACACCCAAACACAGTCTCTTCTCGTGACAGCAAGAACTGATCAAGAGAGAAGCGTGCCAGAATATCACGACAGAGATTTGAAAAGAACAAGGTGGCTCGAGTAATTTCAAGCTCCGAAGAGTCCCACCCTGGAGGCAAATTCTTGAATACCTCTGAATCAGCTGAGCGCAAAAGGTGGTCTAGTGGTGTTAATGACCAGTCATAACTCAAGGGAAGGCCGAATTTTTCGCGAGACGCAGACATAGGCAGTCTGAGTGTCGAGGGATTGGCAATAGACTCAGGCGCAGGTTGTAGAGGCGCAACACGAGGAGTCTTTCTCGGCAGAATTGCATGAGAAAAGAATGGCTGAAGGATGGCCAATCCACCTCTATCCCAGATGGCTTTTGGAGAAATGATGTTTCTTCCGTTCACCCAATGAGAGTCAATGAGATGTGATAGCCGCTCAACCACGCTCATCGCAAATTTTTCATCACCAGGCATAAGCCTCGAAAGGATAGATAAAGCCTGAGCTACCCATAATTCCTCCGATATACCCGGAAGTCTCCTCGATAGCAGCAGATATGAATTAAGGAGTCCAGACAATTGACGAGCATGGACGTAGTTTTTTGGTGCTATGCTGCCTGCACGGACACTGTCCCACAAAGGATGTGTGACTAATTTGGCAGAAATAGCGGAAATGGCGGGGAATGGCAAGTCAAAAGGTGGAGACGGTGGCGGTCCATCTAGATGTGGAGGCAAGGATGCCAGCCATACTTGCATGGCAGCTTTCAACAATCCAGCATGAAGGGCAGCACGTCCAAGGTCTTTTGACACATCATCAGCCTCCAAATCACTCCGCAGTGCATCTATGGCTCTGATGACAACCTGGCCTCTTATACCACTACTAAATGTAGTCCCAGAACGCTCTAAGAACTCCGATCTCTCAGTCTCACCTCCTCTGGTGCTATTGATCTTGCAGCCCTCCAGCCACTGAGCCTCAGCTCGCCATACTGCATCCCACAGCTTCCAGTCCTCTTCTCGATCTCCCAAATTTTGTGCAATAAGAACGACCTCGTCTTTCCAAAGCCATCCAACAACCTGACTCCAAAGTAAATCATGAACAGGCGTCGTTTTATGAGGGTCAATAGCACAGACTGTCCACATGCTCTGCAAGTCCAACCATGCAATTTGAAGAGCCTGTGAACCACAAATCGAAGATGTGACATATTGGCCGAGGCGAGAGAGTGGTTCTACCGCAATTTTTGCGATATTAGAGCAAAGCCCGTAGGATGCCAGAGCACAATAAAAGTGCATCGACAGCGTCAACAGGTTTACAATTTGCGTAGATGGTAAGAGAGACGATGGTGGGAGCATGGTGATGAAGCGAAGTAGAATACTTGCAGGCCTTTCAAGTTCCTGAGGTCCATTTGACTCTTCAGTGCCCAAAAGATCCATTAACCACCTGGGTCTACTATGCCCTTCCACTTCCTCAGTGTTCTGAAGGGTGCCAAGAGCCTCTGCATTATATCGAGAAGCTGAAGCTAGGGTAATAAGGAATTCAATAGCCGCTGGCTCTGGTTGACGCCCGTTTTGACTTGTTGGGATTTGCAGAAATGTATAAAGGATGGTGGCCAAGAGATTGGGAGTGCGAAGAACAGTCTCGGCAATCTTGTTATTTTGTTTTGCCAAGCAATGCAAAATGGCAAGCAACTGATTAGATGACTCCAATGGAATGTCTCCTTGCAAAAATGCATGCACAATCTGAGGCAGGAAGAAGTCGAATTGAAGGGATGAGATAGAAGCATCGGATTCCTTCTGCAATTCTACGCCCTTGATCTGTATTTGTTCCTCATCCCAACCGACTATAGACGCCCACACAACTTCAATGGCTCGGATACCGACACTACCCCTTTCGTTCATGGCCTCAACACCGGCAGCCATGATGCGTCTTCTAAAATCCTCCGCTCTAGGTAAAAGTTCCTCTAAACCAGGACAATCGCCTTTGACAGCCTTTCCCAAGTTAAGAACTATAGACGCTAAGACGCCTAGCATGGCTGCACGCTGGGCCGGTACCGTTGATCTTGATAGCAAAAATATGTCATCCAAAGTATATCCTGCCATCGAACCTTCGGAATGATGGTGAAGACCTAGATGTGTTGGAAGCTGAACTGCCATGCAGGTTGGAACAATTTTCCCAGACAGATCGAATCGAAGAGAAGCAGAGGCTTGATCAGCTGGCGTAGAGAAAGGACTTCCCTGCATCCAAGCGAGGTTAGGATCATTGGCAGATGCACCAGGGAAGTAGCGTCGTCGTATGAATTCTGGAGTTCCCTCTTCCGGCTCTGCAGGACTACTTACTCCTGCTGAATTAGGCTTGGAAATTTCAACTGGCAATGATTGCGGTGATGATTGTGGACTAGGCATCGCTGTCGGTGGCATCCTTCCACGCCATTGGCCGAGGGATATAGCTGTTCCGTCCTCCTTTGCAGGGGGAAGAGCTAATGGTTGCCTCTTGGGTGACGAGGGAGCGGACTCGTACACATAAACGTCATTAGGACCAAGTTCAGCAAAACGAAGCTTGCGATCAACCCGGCTAGATGGTCGCGAATCAGGTCGCGAAAGTACTGGTGGTGGAGAAAATCCTACAAATAGTCAGCCGAACCCGGACAAAAAGGAGCCCTTCAATAAATCATCCTTCAGTGCAAAACGCGCTTACCTCGTCCACTAGCACGAGAGGAAGCAGGCTCTTCATCAGATATTGGAACTAGTTCAGACCCAACAACGTGAGCTTGCAATTATAATAAAATTTTCCCGTAACACGGCACCTTCGGTCATTTTCTGAAAGGCTTCTTTGTCAGCTTCAGACGAAGGTGGGGGAGATCTATGTTTATGACTGAGCCGGCCTTTGGTGGTAGTCATCTCCCGAGCTTGACGAGCACGTTTCAAAACATCCCCGACTCCTATCCCAAATCGTTCTATAACCTCCCGTTTCGCTGCTTCCCGTTCCTCGTCTGTCATGCTAGCCACGCGCATCGCATTGTCTGCACTCACTTGGGCTCTCCAGTCATTTGAACTCGATTGTTGTGACTGAGCGTCCTCTGCTAAAATTTTTGGAATCGATTCCACTATTGGAGGTGCCTGTGATCGTAGCTCTGTTCTTTGCGCCTGCCGGCTCCGAGCAAAAGCACTCTGAGAACGGTGTTGGACTGCCGGAAATCCATGGACACTTGAATTGATCTGTCGGAGTGGGGTAGCAGATTTACTAGGTGTTCTTTCATGAACTGAGCCCAAAAGAAACTGGCCACTCTGTGACATTGTAACCAGGTAGATGGCGGAGACACATCGCACATTTGCAAGGCAGATCTCGATTATGTCATCGTGGGGCCTAAATTGGCTCCCACTAGGCGCTCAGGTCTGTGCCGCTCA
>Ga0154008_100318_pt1 | contig 11206 bp, 12 predicted proteins | sample TSNJ092MetaG_FD_104711 | JGI IMG/M metagenome (GOLD analysis project Ga0154008, IMG submission 104711) | Attine ant fungus gardens microbial communities from New Jersey, USA - TSNJ092 MetaG | ecosystem: Host-associated > Fungi > Mycelium > Unclassified | place: USA: Connecticut, Klassen Lab...
GCTCCATTGTTAGCAGTACGTGTGGCAAGAGAAGTGACGCTGCTGTCACGGAGTAAACCTGAAGAAGAGTTGATGCTGAAAGTTAGATTGAATGTCAGGGTCTCGGTAATCGTTTCGTAGGATGGTTGAACCGACTTCATAGATTTTATGCCAGTCCAGAAGCTGCCTAATGAGAGGTACCAATTGCTGCCATCTGATGGAGAGGTTAGACGAGAAAGGGTTGATACGCGTAAACTCACCGATCAGAAGGCTGGAAGATCACTCCGGTGTTGAGTATCACGATGTTATAGGGGCAAACTTGGACTTACTTGGGATCGATAGCCTTTGAAAAGTGTCATTTATATAGTGCTAAGAATCACATGATTGCACTCACGTTGTAGTTGTTAGCAGTCGACGTGGAAGTGACCAGACCAACATGAGTGAAGCTGCCTTATTTCACAATAAGATGCAACGGCATAATGACTAGAAGTTCAAGAATACCTGGCATTCCAGTCGATGACTTGGCCAAAAAGATAGCTGACTATGAGCAAGTGCATGAGCAAGTTCTACACTTGGATTGGGGGAGTTATGTTTACATTCTGAGATCCAAAGCTAGATGCGGCATAGTATAGCTAGTAAATGAATAAGAAGATGGGACGATGGAAAGTAACTGACAACTCACGAAGAATTCTCCGTTGACGATGGTACAATCTGGCGCCCAAAGGTTACTATTCAATGTGGTAGGTACAGTGTTGTGTCCGAAAACTATGTTTCAATTCACCCATTGGATGTACCAGTGTACTGGTCGGTCCAGGAGGCACCGTTTGGCCATACTTTTCCGACAAGAGTCCAAGCCGTACGGTCTGTAGACGTTCTGATTTCTATCCCGACGGCCGTAGCTTTCAAGAGGGCACAATTACTGAGGGCTCTGATCTTTATGCCCGAGCTACTTACAGAAAACGAAATATTTGCCAGAACTATCCTTGCACATCGTCGGATCGTGAACAGCTGTGTTACCGGTCACGACACCAGGGCCGACGACAGCATATACAAGGGTAGCGAATGAAAGCGAAGCTAAAGCAGAGAGCCAGCGCATTTTTGTTTTAGCTCTTGACCAAAAATCAGCTGAGAGCTTTTATAGAAAATCGACCGTCTATGAACGCGCTTTCATGACTAGGTAATTCAATGTCGCGAGAAAACGCGGGGCCCCAGGAAATGACATGACAGTGACATCTGAATTCATCGTTGACAGATCTGTTCAACGAAGTTCTTGTCAGCTGGATCATGCAGACTTCCCGGCCCGTTTCCGGTCCGGCACTTGATGGATTCGCACTCCGTATGAGAAAGATGATCTCCAATGAGAAGGAGCCCCTATGGCTACTTACAATGTGATGTAATCACGACATTCTCAGTGTCTTCCCGACAACCACATGGCCTCCCCTCTGCCCGACATTCAGAGAGCGATTCGTTGGCACCCTCCCTCTTATGATATCCGAGTCGAGGAAGTGCCTGTTCCAAGGTATGGGTCGACTTTTGGGTTGACTTTATCATAATATTGAACACTGAATATAGAATACAGCACCCTGACGACGCCATCGTGAAAATCAAGGTAGGTAATTCTGTTCAATGATTGGAAGCAGTCTAGATTGATTGAACGATCCAGTTGGGTGGCCTTTGTGGTTAGTCCAGAGGATCTTGAGTGGCATTGTTGACACCTAATCATCAAGTAAATAGGTAGTGACCTCCATATATATCGCGGCCACGGAGGCATCAATCAAGTGTAAGAGTTCAATCATCTATGATAGAGTGGAAATTTGATTGGTGCGGATAGACACGTCTGTGGTCATGAATTTATTGGGGAGGTTGTTGCCTTAGGAGAAAGTTATAACTCAAACGCTCAGGGTCGGCCTGCTCTATATTCCAGTTTGAAAATTAACGACAAAGTTGTGTCACCATTCACTGTAAGTTGCGGGGAATGCCAGTGGGTTCCAGTCACAAATTAATGGGCTCTTCTAATTTACTGGTCAGTGTTTGTCGGCTGGGGTACACGGGCCGCTGTCCTGGCGGATTCCTCTTTGGCTCGCCTGCGCTTGAAGGGGGACAGGCACAATATGTGCGCGTTCCAAAGGCTGGAGGCACCTTGTTCAACCTCAGCAATCCTTCCACATGGTCTAGTGCCCTGCCAAGTGATGTCAAGCAAACAGCTCTTTCAACTATTTCCGATAGTTCTCTTGTCCTACTTGCCGACATTTTACCAACCGGCGTTTTTGCAGCCCTACAGACTATCAATCATCCCAAAGTTGCTCCAATGATCACTGGAAAGCCATGGCCTCTTTGTTTCTCTCAAGAAGAAGTGTCTGCGAACGAGGTCGGCTTGACTGATCTTGATCGGATCCTGACGATTGCAATCATCGGCCTGGGCCCTGTTGGTGTCTGTGCCACTGTCAGTATGTTGGATATCCTTGCAACTCGCAATATTCCGTTCCGAATGGTTGCCATCGACCCAATTCAGTCTCGCCGAGAAAAAATGAAGGCAGTATACAACACCATAGACTCTACAGGGAAAGGGACCAGGGAGTTCACTGTTCTCTCTATTGATGAGGCCAAAATCCGAGTTCAGGAATGGACCAATGGTGTTGGCGCAACGGCTGTTTTGGAGGTAGGTTTTTGGCGTTCACCGGGCTTTGCTTCGGTTCACCGCGCAGTAGGTCGTTGGAAACACAAATGCTATGAATCTTGGGTACGAACTTGTGCGGGCTTTTGGCGTCATTGTATCCGTGGGCGTACATGGTACACCACTCCTCCCTGTAACTGGCCGCCAACTGTATAATAAGAACGTCTCTCTTGATTTTGGTCGATGCCCGGCTCGTGCGATGTTCCCTTTGGCCTTTGATCTTCTTGGTGAGTTGACCGTAGAAATTCCTTCAACTGATTTAGTGATATTTCAAACAGTCAAACGGCAGGACGTCTTTGGTAAGGTCGGAGAAACGGCCAGTCTGATTGATCGGATAGTCGATTTTAGTCAGGCAGCGGAAAGCTATCGCGCTTTTGACAAGGGGGAGATTGGAAAGGTAATTTTTGACCCATGGAAAATCTAGAAGAGTGCGAAAAGAAGCGTTCTTCGTGGAAAATAATACTCATCATTTGTTGTACAACTACTGTTTTTGAGCTTGTTCCATCTCTGCATGTGGCTACATGCTCAGTTTTTCCTGGACCGTGGAAGTTATGAAAGAGAGTTATTGATTGGAGGACTGTCTTCCATCCAAAGCCTTTGACATTGAATAAATATATTTCTCTGTCATATGGATTAGTTGGGTCATCCAAGCTGAATTGTTATAGTATATGATATGTGCACTATTGGACAGGATTGATCAATATGACGTCGCTTTTCTTTATTCTCTTTTATTATTATTATAAATCTGAAACAACCGAATTCATATAAATTGTTTTTCTTATTGTAGGCTCACTCAGTCGTCTACCACACCAGGTAACGTCTGAGATCATTTATTATAGTTTATAAGTTGCATGATTACTTATGACGAATGGAAGGACCTACCTCGAGAAAACAGCCAGGATCTAGGAAGCGTCATAACGTTAATGGCATACCTTGTTGTCCGTGCGGATAGATGAGTCAGGAGGCGAGATCCCGCCGAATATAACCCATCAAGTATCGACCAATACACGGAGGCCTTCGCGTACCATTTCTGGCCAACTTCAGCAGGCTCACGACTCCGGGGAGTTTCTCCCGTGTCTGCCTTTTGCTTGTACATCTTGAATGACAGGTTATGCATATGTTTTGATCACGCGAGAACATCTAGTTGTTCCGAGATGTTTAATCGTGATTCATTCCTGGAGGATAAATAAATCATTGTATTGAGCTATCATACTGATTATGTTATGGCTGTGGCTAATAATTATTGTTGTAGATGTTCGTGATGTTGGAATATCGAGCGCTACACTAAAAATAGGTAATGTTTCATCTCTTAGCTACCAAACGTTTCGGATTAGTATATAGGTACTTCCCTTATATTCACTATCCGTACCACACTGTACCGTTCGTATTTCAGCACGTGATTAGTTTTGGTTGATCGGTCAGTGATCAATAATGATATGAGCAATGTCTAGAAAGTGCTCTAATACTCATAGCATGCGTGGAGAACTTGCTCAACAGCTTACTTCCAAAGTCAACCGTTTTCCCTATGCTTGTATCTCCATAACAAGGAATCTGATGCTGAGATAAGGGAGATCATTTTAAACTACGTGTATCCGAGTTTGTAGATTTTTCAATTTATCTGTGACCTCAGCATTTTAACCTCTAGGATCCCTCTCTATTTCTCGGATAGATCAAAAGAAGTAATATACGTCTCCCTCCGCATCTAAGTACTACTTTGGTTCTTGCGAAATAGAAATACATCCAAGTATACATCACGTAATGTTGATTGATAGTAGCACTCCTTCTCTAACCTTTGCTAATAATGATTTTTCGTATCATTGGACTTGATCAGGATAAGCATTAATTTTAACATCATCTCGATACTGTTCATGTCATATGATCCTCGTTCACGCACAATTTCTCGTCCGAGTCACCCAATTACTGGAATTCCGACAACGTCACCAGGCTCACGTCTTGTCATTCCTCCATTGAAGCCATCGCCCTCGCTGTCGAACCTACACATTCACAGTCATAATATTACAGCTCCGGAAGACGAATCTGACTTTTCTACTTCACTTCCTCTACCGCAGGAGGGAGCACTAGGGAGCTCAGCTTCATCCGTCATCAATGTGGATTTGAACGAGGGCATATTGATTCAGGATGCAGACATAGACACAGATTTTGCTGAAGAAGACTCGACGGAGGTGTCCCAACCTGTCATCACCACTAATGATGAATCAAAAAGGTACCTGCGGGAACAGCTAAGGAAAACTCTTTCAAGCAAACAGGTACAAAAAGGTCAGGCTTCTTGCTTCACTTCATAGTCTCCTCAGATGATTGAACAGCTGGAAAGAAAGCGAGAGTTCTCCATCTAGGTACAAACAGCATAAAATCGATTTACAGGAGCTTCCCTACATACCTGGTTCGTAATCCGGCTATTTTGCCGTAATACGCTTCTTTTGATTTGCATGACAGAGACTAGATTTTTGCCTCGGCAATATTTTGTGTTAACTGACGCAGGAAAGCCCGTGTTTGTCAGGTATTCCTCATCAACAATCATGAGAATATCTTGAAAATCAACTGTCTTAGTCGACCAGGAAACGCAAATCACGATAATGCGTCGACTATCGGAATCATACAAGCATTAATATCTGTTTTCATCGATGATGCTGATAAGATACGCTGTATCAATGCTGGGCAGTCAAGGATAACATTCTTGCTTCGCTCTCCCCTCTATTATGTCTGCGTTTCATCCTGGGGTGAGCCAGAGTCCGTTGTAGGTTTTCCTGAAAATGGTCGGAACATGAACTGATTCTTTTTCCAGTCAAAAACACACCTGGAATATCTTCACCTGCAGATGATAAGCATAGTCACTGCTTCTCAACTCAGACGTATATTTGAACGGTGGACAAACTTTGATCTTCGACGGTTGCTTGGTGGTACGTTTGGTCTCACTGCTGAGTCGATCTTTGTCTGATACTCCTCTCCAGGAGCCGAGTCTTTTTTGACCTCCCTAATTGACGTGTTTGAGCTTGATATTGCGATTAGTAGTTCATCCTTGAACTGCCTGAAGCTGGATCCTAACCTCAGGAAGAAGATAGCTGAAGCTTTGGTACCAAAGCTTCCGTCTGGAAAAACTAAAGTTCGTCTGTCCCCGATGGAGCTACTGAATCCAGTAAACCCGGTCTCAGGAATTGTTATACATCATTCTTCTTGTTGGAGACAGAGTCGTTACTCTTATCCGTCCGAGGAAGCATTCAATTCACCCTGCAGGGATGTCATATCAGGTTTTTTACCTCGGAAAAGTGACAATTGTCTTTTAGATATTCACATACTTCTCAACACTATCAAGTCACCCTCCATAATGAATTCACAGGCATCCGCTTCCTGGATACCTGTTTGCCTTCCCAAGTTCTATCCTTCTGGATTTGTTAATGCTTATATCTCGTTTCTCCTCCGAGACACTTCATGTGGGAGCTTAAGTCCCCCATCTCCTTCCGCAACTTCTACTTCATTAACAAAGACAGAAATGGACGAGGTGCAGGAGCCAGACGTCAGTTTGATTTGTGTCAGCAGTACTAATGATTTTGAGCACGTTAAGAGTTGGTGTGAAACAGCAACGAAGGTGGAGCCCAACTCCGCTCGATTGTTAAACTTCTGACAGGAAAATAGAAACTCGCTGCTGATGGCTTGCTACGAGCGTTAACAAAAGCTGTGTTATCACAGCAATGTGTCTATACTGTAGCGGAGGTTGGTGTTCCTGGACTTCGACATTTCGTATATAAGTCTCGGTCTCAAGTCCAAATCACATTCCCGACTTTTGAAGATCCTTATAACGGGGTGAACGAAAAGCGCAGGTGAGAACTTCGAGATAAAATTTCTGTTCGATGCAATCTCATCTTTCAGACTAATCGCTCTATATCAAACATTACACGATTCAATCCATGCCAAATCTGGTCAGTCCCGATTATTGAAGCTCCAATATATTCGTACAGATACGGAGAGTGTGATGGGCTGGGTCCGTGTTTTATGATAACAGATCACCACTGCTAACCTCTAACTAGATAACCCAGCCCTTTGAATTATACATTGCTGTTTCCGCCCGCTTGCCCAAGAGTGCTGTGATCGGAGCTGCGAACGCAGTTGTCCGCTGGGTGAAGAAGGAAGAAGCGAGATTATTCCTACGAGATGCACCTATTTTCTAGTATTGAGAAGAGAGGGAGTACAATGGTATAAATGCAGTCATCGTTGATAATCCCATATGCTGGAGACTGTTTGAAAGCCACATCAGACAGGGAGGTGTCTAGAGCGATCGAGAGGCACCGGAAATGATATCTACTAGCTCTGGAGCTGCAAAAGTGCATCCTAATGCTGCTCTAAACTACCCTTGTCCTATTAGAAATTTGCCTGAAATCAACACATACATTGGACAGTGGAGAAACTGAAAAGAAAAATACTAGAATTTTTTCTATGAGATTTCTTGCCCATGTGATGAGTCTCACCAGACACGCATCCATACCTTTTGCAACTGCAGCTGCCACGACGACCATATCTTAGAGGAGGTCTCACCTTCCAGAACTTCTGTAGACATCCTGGCCACTCGCAAAGGCCTCGCAGAATTTGTGGCTAAATCTAGTGCCTACATCAGGTTAGGCTCATGCACCAGGCATGAATCAACCGTTGATGACAAACTCCTAGAAAGACTACCTCTGAGAAGGGATTCGAGGGCGAGTCGCCCATCACTCGTAATCTTTCCTCTGTTGTAGTAACACCTTCGGAGGTATCTCTACCCCGTCCATCTATTAGTACTTCCCTGCTATCTATACGTTCCTGATGCTAGGCCTTGTAGACAGTGTTGAGTATTTCATATTGAATACATGTGACTCGTAGCTCCATGACGGTCTACGAGAAATGACGTTCAGCATATGATCGGATCACTATTTCTACATAACTATACTTATAATAACTCACTGGAAAGGTAGACGTAGGAAATACTATAGAATATAATTTATTCATCCTAAATCCTCTACTAAATAGTTGAGTATCCGAAGCCCACCATGAAGTTTAGACCTAGAGCACATCCCACTGCGTTGCATGGGTGCCTGCTTTTCAGAAAGAACCCTTCGCGTCTTCACACTTGTTGCGGAATAGATAAAAAAAAGAACGGGCCTAATCATGTGGACGCACTCCTACCCCAGCCATCTACCAGCGATCTTCCTCCACACCTTCCTGCTCTGGCCTTATCTCTTTTGTAGATACACCCCTAATGCCTGGGCCCGGTCCAGGCCCCGCGTCTTTGCAATCCAAAAAAAGCCTATCATGTGACTTCTAAATTTCTTTGCACTTGCATCATGCTAGTGGGCTTCGCTCCCCGTCTCGGCACTATCGCACCTAGACTCACACGCAATCTTGTCAGCAGAACTACTCTTCGTGAGGTGCCAAAGCCTCATGTTCTCCCTCCTGTTATCTCAGATAGAAAACCTTTGCAAATCAACACACCCCAAGAATTCCTGACTGCCATTGGTCGCTCATGCCATGAAAAATTAGAACCTGAATCCTGGGATGTTTTCTGGAAAAGCACCCGAAACGATTTGAAAAAATCTGGTCTGGGAGTTAAAGAAAGAAGGTACTACTCATGTCTTGTCGATCGGTTTTCGGGTGTTCTGACTTTTGGGTGACAACAGATATATCCTGTGGTGCATGGAAAAGTATCGCTCGGGGAATGATCCGCGGGAGTTTGCGTACGAACAGAAGCCGGAAAAGGTTATTCGAGGGTATGATATTCTTATATTTGAGCTGATTGATTTTGGTATGAGCGAGCACCTTCTGTTTACAGCTGGGGTCCCGCAGTTCAGGGAGGCAAACGGATACGTTCAAGGCGTTAATCCTATGAACACATTTATGAAAGAAGCGCCATTGATTTATTGCTTCAAAAGTTACAGGACGTGCGTAGATCAGATCACATGAAATAAGTAATGGGTTGATGTTACACTTGGTATGTAGAGATGTTGGAGGGGACGGAGATAACGGCATACAGACTGTAATCAAATCCTATTTCGCCTTGTATTGCCAACCGACACATGTCCCATTGGCGTTGTCCAGGTGTCTTTTGAGTGCATCCCGACGACTGAAAGTCCGCCTACAACCACCTATACGCTCTTGCCCCAGGAACTCGAACGATTTAGCACCTTTCGAGATATTGAATCTATGCGCATCCTCGAGAGGTACACCTTTACACCACCAGCCCTGAGATTCGTCACCTTCATCTGGTCGAGTATGGGTGCGGAGATGACGTTTGAAATCAGGAAGTCTTTTATTTACCTGCTTCCACCCACACTCAGGACAGACCAAGTTGAGATCGAAGCTATTGCAAGTTTCAATTGCTACGACAAAATTTGCTCGTTTGTTACGAGATAAGCGTTTCTGGGCATTTGATGAGGAGGATTTAGTCGTATTCCGGGGAGAAGGGCGGTGAGCAGGGAGACGAGATGATATACGCCGGCGTTTAGGGCCAGAAGAACGAGAGGTTGGAATGTAATCATCGTCGTCATGATCACTTTCACTACCTGCATCCTGATCTTTTCGGGAAATTCTACATTTCCGTGTCCTTTTTCGGCTAATCGGTAATTCCGGTTCCAAGGCTTCATGATCTGAAGTTGAGAGAGTGCCCAAAGAGATTGCCGATTGATGGGTGGTTGTACAACTAGGAGGTATGGGGTGTGAAATGGTATGTGATTCATTGGAGGATCTGCAAAAATATCAGATACAAGCTTTAAGAAATGCGTCAACGCTGATCTCATACCTGGTTCTTTCATGATCTTGCATCAAAGGTGGGGACAATGTCCCAGCAACTGATAATTCTGCTTTGACATGGTCTTGACCAATCGAAGGACTTCTACTCGAGTCCGAGGTATCGGAGGAGCTAAAGCCACAGGTTGCCGCAAGGATCATCTCAATAGAATGGTTATCTTCGGGGAATCCTTTCCCAAAGATGTTAGTGTATTGCGCTATGCGGGCATCGATGTCGTAGTCCAAGGCAGGGTAGAGTTGAAGTTGAAGAAGGTCGAGAGACTCGTATGAAACCATAGTGATGGATCAATCAAGTTGAAGAGGGTAGTTTCTTTCGATCTCATTTTCTGGTTTTATATAGTAGGTTGTTTCCAATGACAGAAGGCTTGGTGATTTTCGGACCAAAGAGCGTATAGCTCTGGAACCTATGACCCGCAAAGGTGCTACATACCCTTGTTTATTGTTGCCTCGTTGCCAACCAAATCCGGTAGGTGGTTGCCTCAGCCGGCATTGGTACATTTACGCGCCGACTCGGCAAGAAAAACGTCGTTATGGTACTTGCATTTGTTGGATACGTTAAATGACGAAATGCTTTATCGTCCTTAAAATCGCAATCAGGACCAAATCCTGCAATCATCATTTGTCCTTGAGTGGTCTTTGTTCGTAGACAATTTATCGTGGCAATTGGCAATAGTGCTTTGTTCGGCTGATTGAGAACAACAATCAATTACAAGTTCAGCGATGACGCACTGTAGTGGTGATCCACAGGCGCCCTAAACCCTGTGACGGCGCCAGGTGAAAACAAGGAGGCAAATCTGCCCCGATAAGACATTTCCATATGGTTATGACCGTGACATACGTGCCTTCGTTGGGAGAACAAAGCTGGCTTCAGTGCATTTTAGAGACACGCGACACACCATTGATCAATCAGCGAGACGTATCGTGCAAATGAGTTCATGAGTGATGCATTTCTAAGGGGCACAGTGAAAATATAAGTATTATGAAGTAACTTCCTCATTCAATAAGACATATTCTCGGTTCGAGAGACCGAACTTGATCACTGAGAGGAAAGATAAGTCTTATCGCATGATTGGAACGCCAGCAACAACAAACCGTCTCCAGCCCTGAGCTCATAGAAGCGAGCTGCCGGTACCTTCTCATCATTGACCAAGGTACCATTGGTTGACTCCAAATCAATGATAAATGGCCTAGAACAGCGTACTGTGAGGAAAGGCATTACTTTCAGACGATCATGATATTCACTTTACAACACCTTTCGATTCACCCTTCTCTTGGATGTATCGATCTTAGAAGGCCTTTAGATAGGTTACTCATAACTGATGCACAAGGCCTACACTGTATAGCAGCATGTTGTTTCGAGCAAGAGGGATGGTCCACAGCAATGTCAGAGACAAGCCGATCACGTCCAATCAGATATGCACTTTGCCGTTGGATATGAAGAAGTTCTAGTGAAGAATGAGATTTGGTTAGCGATTCAATTTGAGGCTTACCCATCTGTTCACTGCCTTTGAAAACATAAAGCCTCCAGCTCAAGGTAGGCTTTCGTGCTTCTGGGGGTTCATTGTATTTCAAAACAGTACTCGTCCCATCTGCTGCCTTCACAGTATTGGTTTCTGTGGCAAGTAGTCCAGATTGAGAAAAGTTAGGTTTGCCCTTCTCAAGCCTGGGAGAACGGGACCCAGAGGAAGACCGAGGCCTCAAGGAACGCTCTCTTGGCGAAGCCGACCGATGATAATCTCGCGGCAGTTGATTTTCATGTCTTCC
>Ga0154008_100340_pt1 | contig 10968 bp, 14 predicted proteins | sample TSNJ092MetaG_FD_104711 | JGI IMG/M metagenome (GOLD analysis project Ga0154008, IMG submission 104711) | Attine ant fungus gardens microbial communities from New Jersey, USA - TSNJ092 MetaG | ecosystem: Host-associated > Fungi > Mycelium > Unclassified | place: USA: Connecticut, Klassen Lab...
AGGGTGGGGACTCAGTAAGTCAAATCACATGACAAGGTCAGGTGATCATAGAACATTCTGGAAAGAACATGTGATTGTGGGACTCTAGGGTACAGCCACTGTAGTAGTAGTATAAGTAGAGCTGCAATCCAACAAAGAACTCCATTGAGTTCTTCCTGAACATCCACCTAGGGTGATCACTAAGAGCATTTACTGCTTATTGATAACATAAGAACTCGATACCACATCTGAGCACTGTTCACCTCAAACCCTGCTCAAAAATCACTTAAAGGTGCAGTTGGCTTCATACCGGCCCCGCAAGTGATTTTCCCCATCACATTTACTCCACACTCTTCCTTGCTAGGGAGCACAGCGCTCTCAAGCATCTTGGATAGCAGGCCCTAGCTGTAAAGAGGACTTCACTGTCAGTTAGGGACAGTGGGTAGATGGCCTGGACAAAGCTCGTATCCCTGCCTGAGACCTGACCTCTATATTGAGTGGGCTCGTAATTAGTTCTTCGCTATCAGCTCCATGCTACCAATCCATTGTGATTGGTCTATGCAGGGGAATGACGGAAAACCTCTTAAAGGCCCATCTAGCTTAGGGATTCCCTTCTTAGAGATAGTACTGTTTCACCCTTCTTAGTCAGTAGTCAGTCATAAGTACAGATGAAGAAGATTGTTCATCCTCCTACGAGGAAACATCAACATCAACATTACCATCACCATCATCAATGTCTCGTCAACAACAACAGCAACAGGGGGAATACCCTTCAGCACCCACCCCCCCCAAACCAGAGAGGAGCAACTCCTTGCCATGATTGCAACCCTGCAGCAGCAGGTCAATACCATGCTCCTCCAATAGCAAGGGAGCAGAGTGGAGGTTGCAAGACCTCAAGTTTCAATGGAAGGATGGAAGAGGTGAGCGCGTTCGTTAATGCGGCTTGCCTATACATTAGGATGAAGATGACGGAGGAAGCAGCAGCAACCCAGGTGGCCTGGGTATTATCATATGTGCAGGGGGGAATAGCAGAAGCATGGAAGGATAACCTGTTGGATGAGTTGGCAAAGGGAGAGTCAGAGGTGGAATCAATGGAGCAGCTATTTGTAAAAATAAGGAACAACTTTGGGGAGACATCGGAGGAGGAGAGAAAAATAGAGCAACTAAGGATGATTGAACAAGGAGGGAGAACCTGCAACGAATATGTGCAGGAATTAAAGAGGGAGACGAGTAGAAGGCAGCATTTACAATGCATATTGGAGCCTACAAACCCATAGTCATGTACTTCGGATTAACAAACTCCTCTGCTACCTTTCAAATGATGATGAACAACCTATTCAGAGATCTTATAAACCAGGGAGATACGGCGACATTTATTGACGATATCCTGGTAGCCACAGACACTGAAGAGGGACACAATGAATTAGTAGAGGAGGTACTAAAAAGGTTAGAAAAGAACAACCTATTTGTAAAACCCAAAAAGTGTAAATGGAAAGTGAGAGAAGTAGAATTTCTGGGAGTAGTAATTGGTCCAAGAGGGGTGGAAATGCAGAAGGAAAAGGTGGAGAGAGTACTAAACTGGCCAGCATCCCAAAACATCAAAGAAGTGCAGAAGTTTTTAGGTCTCGTCAATTATTACAGAAGGTTTATAAAAGACTTTGCTAGGATAGCAGCACTGCTGCATGTGCTGGTCAGGAAGGAGCAGAAATGGAAATGGGAAAGGGAATAGGAGGAAGAATTTGAAAGGTTTAAGATGGTATTCACCACAGAACCTGTCTTAGCTATTCTAGATATTGGTAGGGAGATAAGGGTGGAGGCAGATACTTCAGACTATATGATAGGGGGAGTGTTGTTGACAAAGGGTGAGGATGGGAAGTGAAGGCCAGTAGCCTTCATCTCCAAATCGTTAAACACTACAGAGTGAAATTATGAAATTCATGATAAAAAGATGCTAGCAATTATTAGGTGTCTAGAAGCATGGAGGCACTACTTGGAAGGAGCAAAGCTCGAATTTGAAATCTGGACAGATCATAAGAACCTCCAGTATTTTATGACAAGCCAAAAATTAAACCATAGACAAGCAAGATGGGCCCTATACCTGTCACGATTTAATTTTACATTAAAACATGTCCCAGGAAAGAGCATGGGGAAGGCAGATGGACTAAGCAAAAGACCCGACTGGCAGGAGGGAGTAGAAAAGGACAATAAGGACCAGAAACTGGTAAAACCAGAATGGATTAGGAGAGCCAAAACAATGATAGAGGAGGGAGACCTAAGGGAAAGAATCAAAAAGGCACAGGAAGGGGATGAAAGGGTAGTAAAAGCAGTAGAAGAGCTGAAGAGGGCAGGAATAAAGACACTGAAAGACAAAGAATAGAAAATAGAGGATGGGATAGTAATGAAAGAAGGGAGGATATATGTGCCAGAGGAGAAACTCAGGAGCAAGATAATATAATTGCATTATGACACCCCAGTAGAAGGACACGGAGGGAGATGAAAGACAGTAGAGTTGGTTGCCAGGAATTACTGGTGGCCAGAAGTAACAAAGGAAGTAGAGAGGTATGTAGATAGATGCAATGCATGTCAAAGGTACAAGAATCGAAGTGAAGTACCAGTGGGAAAACTAATACCCAATGTGATCCCAGAAAAACTATGGAGCCATATCTCAGCAGACTTTATCACCAAGCTGCCATTAGCCCAGGGATATGATGCTATCCTGGTAGTATGCAATTGTTTTAGCAAAATAGTGCATTTTATAGCCACAATGGAGAAAACATCAGCAGAAGGACTCACAAAGCTATTTCAAGATCACATATAGAAGTTACATGGGCTTCCAGAAAGCATCATATCAGATAGAGGAGTGCAGTTCACGACAGAAATGATAAGGGAGTTGAATAGCTTGTTGGGAATCCAGACAAAACTCTTGACAGCCTATCACCCTCAAACAGATGGGCAGATGGAAAGGATAAACCAGGAGTTAGAACAGTATCTGAAGGTCTTCATCAACCATAGACAAGAGTAGTGGCTGGATTGGTTAGGAACAGCAGAGTTCGCATACAATAACAAAATCCACACAGCAACAAAAATATTGCCATTCAAAGTGAACTATGGTCAGGATCTGAGGATGGAGTTTGAAGGGAGGAGAAAGGGAAAGTACAAAGCAGTGGGGAAATTTGTGGAAAGAATGAAGAAAATCCAGGAGGAAGCAAAAGTAGTGCTAGGGAAAGCATAGAAAGAAATGAAGAAGTTTGCAAACAGAAGGCAAAGGGAGGGAGAAGAATACAGAGTAGAGGACCTAGTACTACTAAGTACAAAAGACTTAAAATGGCAAATGAAGGGGAGGAGATTAGAGAAATTGACAGAGCATTTTGTGGGCTCCTACAAAGTTAAGGAAATCGTCTCTAGCAACATAATAGAGTTAGAACTACCTAAGTCTATTAGAATACACCCTGTGGTTAATGTAAGTAGAGTACAGCTCTATAAACCACAGGTAGAAGGGCAGAAGAAGACACCACCAAAACTGGTCATTATCAAAGAAGAAGAGGAATTTGAGGTAAAAAAAAATCATAAACAAAAGAATGACCAGGGAGAAGGAAAAGTTTCTGGTAAGATGGAAGGGGTATACAGTGGAGGGAGATACTTGGGAGAGTAGGGAAAACTTGGAGAATGCAAAGGAGTTGGTAGAAAAGTTTGAGAGAATATATGGAGAAGAGATTGAAGAACTAAGATAACAAGAGTCAGAAGAAAAAGAAAAGGAATTTAGTCAGGAATTACCTAGGGAGTTCACAGCAAAATTGCTATATAGTTGGGAAAAAAGGAGGTATGAAAAGGAAAGGGAAAAGAAGTGGGACAAAAACTGGAGTCAATGGAAAAATTCCTTGGGACAAGAAAACTTGAAGGGGAGACCATGTTATGAGAGCCCCAAGAAGAAAATGGTCTTCCATGTATTTAAACACTTAATCTAAAATCTCAAGTCATACAATGGGGTCAAGGAATAAATAGCATGGGAACTTAGGTAACCAAGTTATGTGACAAGGTCAAGTGACCTTAGAACATTCTGGAAGAACATGTGATCATAGACTAGTAGTAGTATGGCCACTGTAAAATAGTATAAGTAGTAGTCCAATCTAAGAAAGAACTCCATCGAGTTCTTTTTGAACATCCACCTAGGGTGATCACTAAGGATATTCACTGTCTATCGATAACACCTAGGTCTTTTGCACTGGCATTCACTCTAACTTTACCTTTCCAAATACTTTCTTCCATCTCCAAAATCTTTTTGGTACTAACTCTCTTACTACTTTTTCATTTGGCTTTTCTCTCCTTCTTACTTGCTTCTTTCTTTTGCTTTTCTCTATTTCCTGGTTTCTTCCACACAAGGGTGGATACCTTGTTATTTTCACCTTCTCTTTCTTCCAATCAATTTTGGGGTTGTGTACTGCTAGCTATGGTATCCCCAAGATCACCTCCATCTTTTCTAGATCACATACATCCATCTTTACTCATTCCATATACCCCTTGTAATACAAGTTACATTCTATCTCATGTATTACCATTCTTCTGCTATTGTCTGTTCCATCTACATTCCTAATCTAGATTGGCCTTGCCAATTTCTCCTTCTTAAATTCCCACTTCTCTACAAACTTTTTATCTATAAATAACCCTGTTGCTCCACTATCCAATAGTGCTTTAATAAATATCCCTTTGTAAGTATCTATTTTTTCCACCTCCACTTATATCCATACTTCTCTTAGCAGTTTCATTGTTCTTCTTACATCTTTTACTTCCTTAATATTTTGGGTACTTGATCTATTGTCCAATTTTACATATTTCAAAACATTGTACTTATTATAGGAGGGCAGCTAGGAGCTTACTAACCTCTGTTCTCTTTTGACAGCTCACCTCCCTGATTGATTCTCCTTTCTTCCCCAATCCCCTGTCTTTTACTTCTACAGTCCCAAGCCATATGTCCAAATCCTCCACAGTTGAAACAAATTTGATATTCCCTCTTCTTTCCTCCTCTATCTACTGCTATTGGTCCTAGTCCAGTTTCAGTTCCCCTATACTAATTCCCTCTATTTTGATATCCCCCTCTGAAGTTCTGAGCTCCTGCCTTCCACATAATCTGCCTTTCCCTCCCTTCATACAATCCTTCCCCAAATCCTCCTCTTTGCTGTGTATTTCCCAAAGGGCATACCATGTTTCTTCCTAACATCCTCTTCTCTGCTCTACTTTGCCTTTGATTCCTATTCAACCTTACTGATCTCTCCTACCACTCTTCTATTGAACTAGGGGGGCTTTCTGCTTCTGCTAAATTTCTCCTGATTCCCCCATTTAATTCCCTTTTGAATTCTTCAAGAAGAGGCCATCCCTCATATTCACTTTCTCTTGCTATCTTTTTAAACTCCTGGACATACTCATCATACATCCTACTCTCCTGTTCTATTGTTATTAACTGTTCTACCTTTCTCTCTTTCTCTCCTGTCTTCCCAAACTTATTCCTCATCTTTTTAAATAGCTCTTCTACTGTCTTTACCTCCAACTTTCCTTTTGACAGCTTATCTAACAAGTTATCCTTCTATGCCTCAGCCACTCCTCCCTGTACATAAGACAGTACCCAGGCCATCTTTGTTGCCTTTGTCTCTCTTGTCATCTTCATACTCAAATATAGACAAGCTATATTGATAAATACACTTACTTTCTTTATCTTTTCTCTATATATAGGAGGCTTGACTACTTCCACTCAGCTTCCTCTCTGCTGTTGTAGGCTGGCAATCAAGGTGAGAAGTTGTTCTTCTCAAGATAGTAGGGACAGGGTAGGAGCATGTGACTCCTTGGGTTGCTGCTGATGAGACATGAATAGTAGTAGTGATGGTAATGGTAATAGTGATAATTCCTCTTCTTCTGAGAACATATAGATTTCTTGGTCAGATAGGGTAGCTATGATATCTACTTCTAGCTACCAAGGGTGAAACAATTATTGTCCCTAAGAAGGGAACCTCTACTCTAGACAGGGCTTTAAGAGCTTTACTGTCATTTTTCTGTGTAGATAGATAACAATACACCTGTAGCATGGAGCAGATAGTAAAAAGAAAGTATATAGCAATACTAGAAAGTGAGGTCAGGTCTCGAAGCAAGAACACTGGTATTGTCCAAGTTCTCTACCTGCAGTCTCTAACTGACTACAAAGTTCCCTTTTGTTATGAAACAGTTTCCAAAAAAAGAAACTATTTCACATGCATTCACTAATTTGCTGGACAACATAGGCAAATACAACAGAAAGATATAAATAGCATGGGAAACTATTACATAATACTAGATAGTTATTAGTAAGAGGTCTTGTGATCATAGGAGGTAGGTGTACAGACCATATACAATTTGTATAAATAGTAGATCTAATTCAACAGGGAACTCTATCAAGTTCTTCCTTAACATCCACCTCAGATAGTCCTTAAAGTCTTCACAACTTAGCAACAACACCTTTATACCTGGAACCCAGCTTCCAAAAAGCCTATGAGTGCTGTGCTCACTAGTGAGGATGATGGTAAGAGTAAGTATTGGCAAGGCCTCGAGGTGAGGGGTTACCTAAGGTACAAACTTAGAACTGAAGCTCTGATCCCAACCAGTGATGATTGAAAGAAAAGAACTCAATAAAGTTCTCTATTGGATTTCTACTAGTACTTATACAAATATCCCATGGTCTGTGCATCTGCTTCCCATAGTTACAAGACTATGACTAATAACTATATAGTTCTTACATAATACTGTTCCATGCTATTTATGTTCTCCCTACATTATATTTCTGGAGATTTTCCATCAAGTTGATGAATATATAAGAGATATTTTCCTTCTTTGGAGCCAACTCATAACACTGGAGACTTCTTTGGTTATAATATCTGGTTATGTTCTCTTGCACCTTTTGTTATGAGTTGGTTCCAAAGAAGGAAAATATCTCCTATGCATTTATCAACCTAATAGGGAATCTGTAAGGGCAACATCAGACAAAAGGCTAGAGGTCACACTGAAAAGCTAGATAAGGTCCTGGAAGCTAGAGTAATATTTGAGTAAGAGTAGATCTACCAATACAGGCTCTTATATATACTACAAGAGATGATCTGTGCACAGTCATATGAGCTACAGTCCAATAATAGTACTTTCTAATTAAGGTAACTAGAATGATTGCAATGACATATAGACAGAGAAGTAAGAGAGTAGATGGATATATGTTATAAAATAAAATCCACTAGATAATTATGAATCAGACACTTAGCTAAGCCTTATCCTAGGGTGACCACTGTCCCCTTACAGAATCTTCAGGAATATCATACAGAAAAGATATAAATAGCATGGAACAATATTATATAAGAACTATATAGTTATTAGTAATAGTCTTGTGACCATAGAAAGTAGGTGCATAGACCATGGGTGTCATGACTCAGCCAAATGGCTAAGTCATTATTTATTTTTCTTTTTCTTTTCTTTTATTTTAATTAGGAAATCAATGAATATGTGAGAGAAAATGACTCAAAGGGGATGTATGGGACTTTATAAATAGGAGTAAATACAGAATGTGTATAAGTAGTATACAGCAATTGAATAGGAACTCTATTGAGTTCTTTTTGTCAACTTGGACTAGAAGTAGTTCTAAGATGTCACTGTCTAAGTTTTTACAATGCAATATTTGTATAAGTAGTAGTAGAAATCCAACAGAGGATTCTATTGAGTTCTTTTCTTTCAACCATTACTGGTTGGGGTCAGAGCTTTAGTCCTAAGTCTGTACCCTTAATATCTTTTCAATTGTAGACTTGGTCCCTTCTACTGCTGCTCTTATTCTCTTCATGAACTTGTTTACTATTTCTAGTCTAGAGGGGCATTGTCTGGGTTTAAAGCCCATATAAAGAGTTTGTCTATGTTAAGGTGTGGACTTAGGACTAAAGTTCTGATCCCAACCAGTGACAATTGAAAAAGAAGAACTCAATAGAGTTTCCTATTGAATTTCTATACTTATACAAATTATCACAAACTTCATTTGGACCATAACTCCAGGAATACTTGACTAATTTCAACAATTTCAATGGCCACTGAAAGCCCTTAAGAAGACCTTTCAAATGATACCAAAAATAAATCAGTATTCACCAAGTTATCAACAGATCAGTTGGTAATCACCAAGTCACTGAACACTAAATTGCTGATATCTCAGAAACTACTTGACATAATTATTTGCTTCAATGACCATCATGAAGCTCTCTTCAATGCACTTTTTTGAGCTATAAATAGACCCCAAGGCAATAAGATCCCATAGAGATACAAGGTCCTCAATGTTTGCACATAATACTGATCTTTATCCATAGATTATCATCTGTTCTTGAATAGAACAAAGAACTACCCTAAGATGGTTAGGTTATCTCTATTTCAAGAATAATAGCACTTCTATATGTAGAACAATAGGTAGTGATCATGTGGTAGTCTATCCTGGTATATAGACCACTACAATCATGTATTTAAGGACTATATGTCTGAGGATAAACCTCAAACTTAACAACATCTTTTGTTACTGTCTAAACCTCGCTTCTAAGCCCCTTTTGAATCTATATTCATCAATTACAAATCAAGTAAGTAGCTATTTGTGATACAAATATCCTATAGTCTATGTACCTACTTCTCACAGTCACAAGACTCTTACTAATAACTATATACTTCTTATATAATATTGTCCCTATGCTATTTATATATTTCCTGTGTTATATTTTTGGAGGTTCCTCATCAAGTTGATGAATATGTAGAAGATATTTTTCTTTTTTGGAGTTGATTTATAACAGTCTAGTATTGAGTAGGAATAGAGTTTGTTAAGTAGAGGTATATACATTGTCATGAGTCACCCTAACTATGACAAAGTGCTATAAATAGAATAGACATGGACTAGAGTCAAACCAGTAGCTGATGGACAACTTGTAGTTTAAACAAGAACAAATACTGTACTTGTATATATAGTAGACTGTAATTAATCAAGAACTCCATTGAGTTCTCTTCTAACTCTAAGAACTACCTTGAGCTAAACCCTAACTTAAGGTTCTTGAGTCAGTTACTGACATAGTTGTTGTGCTGGAACTCTACTATAAGCAACAGGTCATATTAGTCATTCTGTCATTTGTTGACAAAGAGTCACAGATACTGGTCAAGCTCTTGATTGTAAGGGCAATATCAGATAGAAGGCTGGAGGTTATACCAGAAAGCTAGGTAAGGGTCCTAGAAGCTAGAGTGATATTTAAGTAAGGATAAAACTTATAAATCTGTAATGATAAATAGCTATAATATAGTAAGAGCCAGTCATGAATACAGAAGACTAAAGCTTATCTCAGATATCACCCAATATGGTAGATGACTGAGTATAAGCCTATGCACAGTCTGGAATTTATACTAGAGGTATGTTTTATATTTGTCATACAAATAGATCAAGAGAGAAGGAAAGAAAAATAACATCACAATGTCATTATTAATCAGTCCTGTTTGTTAGGTAGATGGAGATAGTAGGGTAGGAAGACTAGAATATACTGTGAATTACTATGAATATACTATGAGTACATACTCTGGGTTCTGGAAAGTAATGCAATGAGTGGAGTTGGAGAGTAGAACATGCTACTAGGTGAAATGAGAAATGTTGCTCTCCAGTCCCATGGTTTTACAGCTGGTCTGGAGGGAACACAACAATAACACAGGAGTAGAACAACCTTGGCCTCAGCTCATACACTGTGTCTCAATCTCCTGTTGCATATGTGGTTGTTTATTTCAGAGTAGTAGAACATTGTCTGAAGTAGGGGTAAATTCAGGAGTAAAGAGTTATATAGCAGAGAGAAAGATGCTACAAGAATATGGGAAAAGTGGCTTTAGGACTTTAATCTATGAACTGGGTTACTACCATGTATCTACCCCATATATATGCTATAACTAGAGTAGGAGAGAGCTAGTCTGAAATACAATACTTCTCCCAGTCTGAAACATGATACTCCTAATTCTAACCAAGTAGGAGATAAATAATAATAAAGAAAATTAAAATTAAAATTAATTATACCAAATTTCCAGTATATGACACTGTTCAATAGTAAATCTACCAATACAGGCTCCTATATATACTATAAGAAACAGTCTGTGCATAGTCATGTGAGCTACAGTCCAATAATAGCACTTCCTAATTAGGATAAATAGAATGATCAAGATAGCATATAGACAGAGAGGTAAGGGAGTAGATGAATATATATTATAAGATAAGATCTACTAGATAGATTATAAATCAGATACTTAGCTAAGCCCTATTCTAGGATGACTGACTGCTGTCCCCTTACATTGATTCACATATTCTGTCTGTCTATCTACCAAGTCATAGAGGATGCCAACTGTATTCCTAGTAATCTGTAAAGTTCTTTGGTGAAGAAGGCTATGAACTGGGGTCCACAGTCCAAGATTACATGTTTGGGTAATCTATGGAGCTTCCATACATTGTGGAGGGATAACCTTGCTACTCCTTCTACAGTCACTGCTGTGTGCATCAGAATAAAATGGGCCCACTTCAATACTGAGTCTACTACTGTCATAACTGCATTGTATCTGGAGGATTTGGGGAGTTCCACTACAAAGTTGATGCTGAGGGTATCCCACCTTGTCTCTGGCATGGGGAATGGGTGCAACTCTCCAACTGGAGGGTGTCTTATCACCTTTGTACAGAGGCAGAGCCTCAGAATTTGAAGAAGTAGAGTCAGATTAAGAGGTTTTATGTAAATCTGGAAAAAATGGATGTGTATTGTGGAGATATACCTATATCAGCAACAACAAGCGTCTGGTTGTTCAGGTTCGGAAGGGATAAAAACGTAAAGATTACTAGACATTAATAACTAAAAATATGACCCTCTATTCAACGTCCAATTGAGTGATCCGCACATTCTCCCGTATTTAATACCATCTCCGTAATCTTGAGTGACCCACATGGCTTCTCAA
>Ga0154008_100343_pt1 | contig 10950 bp, 15 predicted proteins | sample TSNJ092MetaG_FD_104711 | JGI IMG/M metagenome (GOLD analysis project Ga0154008, IMG submission 104711) | Attine ant fungus gardens microbial communities from New Jersey, USA - TSNJ092 MetaG | ecosystem: Host-associated > Fungi > Mycelium > Unclassified | place: USA: Connecticut, Klassen Lab...
ATGGCTAAGTTAATATTTATATTTCTTTTCTTTTTCTTTTCTTTTAGTTTCCAAAGATCAGATATATGAGATAGCTGGATAAAAAGAAACACATGGGATATTATAAATAACCATAAATAGTAGAAAATGTATAAGTAGTATATAGTAATTGAATAAGAGCTCTAACAGGTTCTCCTTGTCAACTTAGACTAAAAGGAGGATCTAAGTCAGTATAACTTAATCCTTATACCAGAACTTGTTTTTATTACTCTAGACACTGCTTGTAATAACTAACTAAGTGAGATGCTTAACTAGAGGCACTCAACATTTGAGAGAACAAAGAGAACTTAATGGAGTTTCTGTTGGATTCAACTATTTACTTATATACATTCTCTATTTGCTACTATATATACTTAGTCACTATTCTATGATCCTTCTAGAAGATTCTATCATATCACATGTCATATGACTCTCTTATCTAATCTTATCTTCTTGGATCTCTGTTCTATAAATAGATTCTTGTCCATTTGTTTGTTTAATTATAATATAAGCTCATATAAGGATCTAGCTGAGATGACTTAATCCCACTCCTTATCCAAGTTGACAAGGAGAACTTGATAGAGCTCTTATTTAATTATTGTATACATATTTTTTCTGAATATTTTTTTACATCTATTTAACAGATTTATTACCTCTCTTCTTAAAGGCAAATTTCATTAAAAAGTAAATTTTTAGTAATTTAAAAGGGGAAACAAATAATATTAGAATACTTATACATTTTACTACTAGTCTGTGCATCTATCTCCTATAATTATATAACCTTCCATCACATGACATGTTATATACTATCTACATCACATCCATTGTCACAACTATGTCACATTGTCACACTTTTCACAACAGGAAAAGAAAAAGAAAAAAAAAACAATAATGACTTCGACTTTTTGGCTAAGTCATGACAGTCCACAATGTCTGAAATCTTGTTTTGCTTATGTTAAGTCATGATACTGCTCATTACAGAGCCCTGCCACTACTTACTCTTATCTCATCCTTGGTATGCTAATCATTGTGATCAGTAATTACTTTGACATAGCTGGGTTCTAGGCTTAAGGAAACTTGTCAGCCAGTTAAGAACTGACAGTAATAGGACAGTACTATACCCAAGTATTGTTTTCAAGACCTGACCTTGCAATTAGGTGGTATTGCTTAGTAGATTACTTGTATCCCTTTTCTAATATGCAGAGGAATAGTGTCTACTCCTTAAGAAAGTACTACTAGAGTAGGGATTCTCTTCTTAGAGGTGATCATATAATTTTTTGATTAGGACAGTAGTTAGTAAGACAGTAGGTATCTAGCTAGGTAAAGGTCTTGTACCCTAGTAGACACAAATTTAAGTAAGACAAATCCTTTATTTGACTATGCTAGGGACAAATTGCTATGTTTTTAACACAATACAACCATCTTATGAGCAGCATACTTAGCCAAAAGTAAGCTTTTGCTAAGTTAAGGACAGAACTAGAAGGAGAAAAGAGGAGGAACTATTGGAGCTATAAGAGGTTTAGACACCTGGCCCAAAACTACAGGAATAAAGATATAGAGAAGAAGGGAAAGTCAATTCCCCAAAATAAGCTTAAAGTATTAGTGAGTAGAGTAATAAGGTATAGCATAAGAGGAGAAGTAGAAGTAAGACAGTAGAAGGTAAAAGAGAAAGTACAATACTTTAGGTGTTGGGAAATGGAGCATTTCAAATAGGAGTGCCCAAACATCGAAGTAAAGAGAAAAAGAAGAAGCAAAGAAGTAGCATATATAGCTAGTCCATGAGAGGTGCAGCAAAGATAGAGAAAGCCAGTGCAACTCTTATGGATAAAGGTGTAGGAATATAGTAGCACATAGGGAATACCCCTGAGAAGCACAGTACTAGAAAAGAGAGAATGGAGTATAAAGTGGGAAGTAGTAACATATGTAGAGTGTGAAGGGTACAAGTATAAAGAGATGAAAACCCAGGAGAATTGTGGGCAAGGATTTGTCTCTAGGAAACAATTAAGAAATATATAGTGTAGAGACTGCTTAGGAGCATGGAAGTAGAAGCAGAAAGAGAAACAAAAGTAAGGTATACAAAGTATAAAAGAAAAGATGGTGACAGGAGAAGAGATATATGAGGAAGAAAAGAGGAAAATCTTGTGCCCAGAGTGTAAAACAGGCAAGAAGAAGCCATTGTAGAATTGAGGAATGGTGGCACATTCTAAATAGGAAAAGGTATAGCTAGAGAGAAAAGTGAACACAAGGATATGAGAAGGACCCTTAGCCTCTTAAGGGAAGTATAGCTAAATATTGGGATGAAAAAGGTGGAAATGCATGAAGGAGTATTGGTAAAGGCATTGTTAGATAATGGTGTAATAGGAATGTTCATAGACAGAAAGTTTGCAGCAGAATATAGCTTTAAATTGCTGAAGTTAGCAAAACTACTATAAGTAAAAAACTGTTAGATGTGCTCTAGACAGTCCCTCAGTAATATTTTGGTGATTACTTACTTAATAGGTCACCTGACTTGATATACAATTCCCTGTGGACTTGAAGTTGACACTCAGTCACTTATAGTTGTCCATAGGTGATAACTAGTCCTTATCTCTTCCAACTTAGTCACTTACAGTTGTCTACAGTGTTACTGAGTTGCTAGGACCTCATAACTGTCACCACTGCTCTGGTTTTATCAGAAACATAGATGGGACATCAAATAGTGCAAGAGCAATTATGCACAAGGTAAAAGTTAATGTATACTTCAAAGATCATGTTGAAAAAATAAGAATAGATGTATGTGACCTAGGAAAAACAGCAGTGATATTAGGTATACTATGGTTACAAGCCCATAATCCAAAGATAAATTAGGAAACAGAAGAGATCAAGATAACAAGATACCCACCACTGTGTGGAAGGAATATAAAGATAAAAGTGAAGAAGGAGATAAAGAGAAGGAAACAAGTGAGGATGATAGAAAAAGAAAAATTAGTTAGATAGGCAGTAGACAAAAAGGAAAACTGGAGGAGAAAGGAGGAGATTGAAATAGACCATAGGAAAATAGAGGAAATAATGCCAAGAGAGTTTCTAAAGTGGAGAAAAGTATTTGGAAAAGTAAAGTCTGAAAGGATGCTCACCAGGAAGATTTAGGATTATGCCATAGACCTTAAGAAGACATTTAAGCCACAAAAAGAAAGAATTTATTCTCTATCCAAGGATAAAAGAGAGGAGGTTCAGAAATTTGTGACTGAGCAATTGAAAAAGAGATATATTTAATCATCTAAATCCCCTCAGATATCACTGGTATTCTTTGTAGGAAAGAAGGATAGGAGCAAGAGGATAGTAATAGACTACTGTAGTCTGAATGACCAAACTGTGAAGAATAACTATCTATTACTATTAATCACAGACCTTATAGATATGATGGGAAGTAAGAAAGTATTCACCAAAATAGACTTACAGTAGGGTTTCAACAATATAAGAATAAAGGAGAAGAACAAGTAGAAGAGAGTATTTATGACACATATGGGGTCTTTTGAGCCAATGGTCATATTCTTTGGAATGACAAATTTACTAGCTATACTCCAAGCAATAATAAATAAAATCTTAAGGCACTTGATAAATAAAGGAAAGGTTGCTGTGTTTGTAAATGATATATTGGTAGAAACTGAAACAGAAGAAGGGCATGATGAGATAGTGGAAGAGATATTAAAGAGGTTAAAGGAGAATAACTTATATGTCAAACCAGAAAAATATGTGTAAAAGGTACAGAAAATAGAATTCTTGGGGATAGTGATTAGGCCAAATAGGATTGAGATAGAGAAAGAAAAAGCAGATAGAATACTAAGCTAGCTAATACCAAAGAATATCAGAGAAGTCAGAAAGTTTTTGGGACTTGCAAATTACTACAAGAGATTTGTCAAGGATTTCACAAGAATAGCAAGACCACTAAATATATTGACTAGAAAAGACATGAAGTAGCAGTAGAGGACTGACCAACAAGAAGCATTTGACAAAATAAAGAGAATTTTCACTACAAAACCAATATTAGCCATACCCAACTTAGACAAGGAATTCAGAGTAGAGATGGATATATCCAACCATGTAACTGGTGGAGTGCTATCAATGAAATGTATAGTCAATTTGTGAAGGCTAGTGGTCTTTATTTCCAAATCGCTAAGTGACACTGAAAGAAACTATGAGATTTACAATAAGAAAATGTTGGCAGTAGTAAGGTATTTAGAGACATGGAGACACTTCCTAAAAGGAGCAACAACAAAGTTCAAGGTTTGGACCAATCACAAAAATCTCAAATATTTTATGAAAGCACAAAAGTTAAATCAAAGACAAGCTAAATAGGTATTATATCTATTAAGGTTCAACTTTGTGTTGAAACATATTCCAGGAAGTAAGATGGGCAAGACAGACAACTTGAGTAGAAGACCAGACTAGGAGGTAGGCATAGAAAGGGATAATAAAGGGAAAACACTAGTGAAACCAGAGTGGTTGGAAGTAAGAAAAGTAGAAAAGGTAGAAATAATAGTAGAAGGGGTAGACTTGCTAGAAAAGGTAAAGCAGTTAAAAGTAAAAGATAACAAAGTAGTTAGAGCAGTAAAAGAAATGAAGCATGTAAGAGTAAAGATGTTATAAAATGAGGAATAGAGAAAGGTAGACAGTATTATATATAAGGAAGAGAAGGTATATGTACTAAAGAATGACCAATTAAGAATAGAAATAATTAGGTTACATCATAATACACTAGTAGAAGATCATGGAGAATAATAGAAAACAGTGGAGTTGGTCACTTGAAACTTCTGGTAGCCAGGAATTATGAAAGAGATGAAACAATATATGAAGAGATATGACACTTACTAGCAAAACAAAATCACACAGAACAACCAGCAGGAAAACTCAATCCCAGAAAAGCCATGGACATATATTTCAGTAAACTTTATCACTAAACTGCCATTAGCTCAAGGCTATGATTCAATCTTAGTAGTAGTTGATAGATTAACTAAAATGGTACACTTTATTCCTACTACAGAGAAGACAATGGCAGAAGGACTAGCAAGATTGTTCAGAGATAATATGTGGAAACTACATAGGTTACCTGAAAGCATCATTTCTGATAGAGGGCCCCAGTTTGTAGCAAGTGTAATGAGAGAATTAAATAGGGTATTAGGGATCAACACAAAACTGTCAACAGCATTCCACCCACAAATAGATAGGCAGACAAAAAAGGTTAACCAGGAATTGGAACAATACCTTAGAATGTTTATTGACTACAGACAAAAACAGTGGCTAGACTGGTTGGGAACAGCAGAATTTGCCTACAACAATAAAGTGCACTCATCAACTAAAGTGTCACTATTTAAGGCAAATTATAGACAGGATCCCAGGATGGGTTTTGAGATAAGGAAAATGGGAAAGTATAAGGGAGCAGAAAGATTTGCCAAGAAGATGCAGGAGATTCAAGAGAAAGAAAAGATGGTCCTGAGGAGATCCCAAGAGGAAATGAAAAAGTATACAGATAGGAAAAGAAAGAAAGCAAATGAGTATGGGATAGAAGATTTGGTAATGTTAAGTACAAAAGACTTGAAGTACCAAATGGTAGAGAAAAGAATGGAAAAACTTACAGAGAGATTTGTAGGACCATACAAAATCAAAGAGATTGTATCAGCAAATGCAGTAGAGTTAGAACTACCCCCTACAGTAAAGATACACCCAGTAGTAAATGTGAGTAGAGTATGTAAATATATGGGGCAAGTAAAAGGACAAAGAGAGGAGCAGCTGGCTACAGTAATAATTAAAGAAGAGGAAGAGTGTGAGGTAGAGAAAATCCTAAACAAACAACAAGTTAGAGGAAAGGATAAGTACTTAGTATAATAGAAGGGGTTCACAGTAGAAGCAAACACATAGGAAGAAAAAGAGAACTTAGAAAATGCAAAAGAAGCAGTGAAAGAATTTGAAAGAGAATATTATAGAGATATAGAAGACAGGAAAATAAGGGAATATTTGCAAGAGGTGAACTACTAGGGAGATTTATAGCAAGGAAATTATCTGGGTAGACAGATAAGAAGTATGACAAAGAATATTAGACAAGGTTAAAGAGGAGATGAGAAACAGAGAAAGGAGATAGAGATGAAAAAATTGCATGAAAAAATACAAGACCAGAAACATAGAATAGAAACAAGTACTTTTAGATCAATGAGTTAGAGGCAGAAGAATCATGGAGACAATCAAGGAAGAAGAAAAAGAAATTGAACAAGAGAGATTAGGATCTAAGGAGTGAACAGAAGATGATGATGAAATGGGTAATATTTGTGATCTATATTATGAGCTATAAAGAATCCTCAGGACAAGGAACCTTGAGAGGGGTGTAGTGTTATGACTTGGTAAAAACAGCTAAGTTAATATTTATTTTTCTTTTATTTTTCTTTTCTTTTAGTTTCTAGAGACTAGATGTGTGGAATAACTAGATAGAAAAGAACACACAGGACATTATAAATAACCATAAATAGTGGAAAATGTATAAATAGTGTACAGTAATTGAATGAGAGCTCTAATGAGTTCTTCTTGTCAACTTACTTGTCAACTCAGATTAGAAGGAGGATCTAAGTTAGCATAACTCAATTCTTACAAAAAACTCTGAAAATACTTTGGAATGTTATACACTTCAAATCTAGAATAGACTTAGGTGAACATGATATCTAAATAACTGATCAAAAGTCTATCAGCAAATCATGATCATATCACTACTAACCTAAACTAAGAATTGAACAACATATATGACAATTATATAAGCTAGAATACTTGCATGTGTTTGAATTAGTTTCTAGATTAGGTTCAAAGTGGAAAGTAGCTGGTTGGAAGAACAAAAAATATTGGTAAGAAGTGGTAGTATAAAGATAAAGCAAGAGTATATAGTAGGGAACATCTAGAATCTTCAAGAATGACTTGGACTGTAGCAGACAAGGTTCTATTATAGTAGCTACATTTAAGCCAGTAACTTTCCTGAGCCACTGCTTGATTACCTCCAACTCTGCTATAGATGCAACAAAGTTAGTAGACATAGGGACACTATTCTATGCCTTGTGCACTGACTCAACTCTCAACTTGAAGTAAGTCTCAACTAAGCCCCTGTTACAGGACTACTGCAGTAGTAGCATTGGCCACAATAATCTCTGCAGTAGGAGCATCAAGTGGGATCGACACTTGGTGCCTTGTAGGCCCATAGGTTGTTATCTTAGGTGTTCTTGAGGTACTAGGATGAGTAGTACCTCTTCTGTTAGAAGAGGTACCTGCACCAAAGCTAGACTAGTGTATAGCTAAGACCTTTTCCATAGAAAGGTCAAGGAACATGTTCCAAAGACAAAGAAGGCTCTCATACTCAGGATAAACAGAGAGTAGAGCAAACCTTGGAGTAAAATGAGCATTTCCACTGTGTGCCACTTGTAATTCAGAGGATACCTTTAATATCATTTTATGAACTGACACTAAAATGGACTTTGGATTTATTAGAAAAAAAGATTCAATTAATTATCAAAGAACTTGGGTGCCTACTTAGACACTTGGGGTATAGTAGCCATCTTTATGTAGGTGGGCTTAACAGCAGCTGTCTTGGCTGATGAAGGTGGAGGTGATGCTCTTAACACTACAGTAGAGGAAGAGAGAGCATTCTGGGAGAGTAGAGAAGGGTTAGTAGAGAAAGGGACTTTACCCTTGTTCTTGTACTTTTTGTTAGTAACAGTAGTGAAGGAAGCTTTCTCTACTACTAGTTCATCAACAGCTATCTCTACATCTGGAGATGACTCCTCAGGTAAGTTAGAATTATAGAACATTCTCATAGTCTTTATAAAAGAGAGGGTATCAGAAAGAAGTGAGATCTTAAAGCAATCCTAACCTACCACAGACATAGTCTAGAACAAATTCTATATAATAGAGCTTACTTCAAGAATAGGGGTAAACTGTTCAATAGGACAGCTTTCAATTAGATGCTTTTGAATGAAGTGTACAATATATATTATAGGCAAAGCAAACACTTTAGTATCACTCTGTATAAAAGCAAAGTGACTTAACAAAGATGTGATATGGTGGTCACCATCCTACAAGTCACAGCTATGTGTGACATAATATGTGACAATGTTACTTGTCACTGGGTATGACATCTAAGGTAAGCTATCATAGTTATAGGTAATTAATCAATTACAGTTATGGTCACCTGTCATATTATAAGGGCTGGACCTGTACTGCTACCTCCCACAGGAGAGCATGACTTAGCTGTCCTATGGTTTATGCCATGAGGTATCAAATTGATAACAGAGAACACCTAGAGGATAGAATCCATCCTAGAGACAATGCTCCTGCTTTCCTCAGCAGCAACTTGGTCATCCCAACTCATAGAATGTATTTTCTCTTCAGGAGCAAGGGAAGAGAGAGAGCAGCAGGGAGCTAGAGAGGGGCAACTCTGTTAGAGAAGAGCTTACCTACAATGATTCTTGAGATAGTAGGTGTTCTAGGACCAGGACTGACCTCCTCTTTACTTTTCTCTTCCTCAGAGAAAGAAGAGAACTCAAGAAAGGCTTTGCTAAAGTCCTCAGTAGCAGAGACATTCCTAGTGGAGCATCTAATAGTATAATAAATATCAGAGCAACCTCTGGGATGAATGTGTTTACCAGCCCTAAAGCTGGTCTGGGAAATAAGATTGAGTGAGTTTGGAAACTCATCAATACTAGGAGAAATGGCCTAGGGACCAGGAGGACAAGCACTGAGTGCAGAAGATTTATTAAGAATATTCAACTTAACTATGGTGGTAGTTAGAGAAAAAGAAGAAATTGCTGACCTCTTTGGTCTTATATGCTCATTGCCAGTGCTTCCTGTCCCTACTCATTATTTGGACACTAATGGTTATGCTAACTCAGTCATAGACCTCATCTTTCTAGGCTTAAGCAGTACTCAGGTTTCTTATCACATTAAGTCTGATCTCAGACAACCCTCAGATCATGCCCTATTGCTAGTTAATCTCCTTATCTCACCAGAGAACACTTGTCTGAGGAAGAAGGTACTTAAGCACAGCAGTGAAAAAAAAGATACCTTTCTGTCTTCAATCACCATAGAACTACAAGCTCTCAATTTCTCTGGACTAAACTCTGTTGTTGGTCTGGACTCTATCTCTAAAGCAATCTCCAAGGTACTTTCCAATGCTAATGCTAGGACTATCACTGTCACTTCTTAGTCTAAGAAGTGGTGGAATGATGAGTATAGAAATGCACTAGAGGTTTGTAGGTGCACAAGAGCCAGAAATGACTAGTGTTTGTTTTGCTCTTCTACTAGATGTGCTAAATAATCTTTCTTTGATAACAGGATCACAGAGATTGCATCTACCAACAAATGCCCTTGGGACCTAATGAGTTGGGTCAAGTAGCATAAGTTACCTGCAGTGGAGGCTATTTAGTATCAAGGTCTCCCCTGCAATACTCTTCTTGACTTAAGGCATGCTCTTTACTTGTCTTATAATGTAGCAGCTAATTGTCCTATTCAGTTGTCTGTTCTAGATGATGTCCTTTACCTGGCCCCTTGATCATAGGTTCCTTTCTCCTTGTTGGAAATGCAGGAGGCCCTTAAGGCCTGTTCTAATGTCTCTGCTCTAGGTCCTAACCATATCACTTGATGTTATCTCAAGCATATCCTATCTGACAATACTTGTTTCTCTGGCATTCTCTCTCTGGCCAATTCCTGTATTTCTCTTAGGCACTGGCCTCACCACTTCAAGGAGTCAGTCTTTGTTATTATTCCTAAGCCAGGTAAACTAGCCTACAACACTTCTAAATCCTTCCATTCTACTGTCTTTCTCAACACACTTGACAAGCTCATTGAAAAGATGATTGCTAGATAACTTTAGTTTGATTCTGTTAAGCATGGGGTCCTTTATCCCAATCAACTTGGTGGTATTGCTCAGAGGTCTACTAAAGATGCTGGCCTCTTTCTCACCCATCTGGTTCACTCTGGCTAGACCAAAGGCCTCAAGACTAGTGTTGTTGCATTCAACATTGCACAATTCTTTTCTTCTTTAAATCACAGTATGCTCACTATGATTCTTCAATACTCTGGCTTTGCAGACTGCTTGGTTGACTTTTTCTCTGATTATCTTGTAGGTAGATCAACCTAGTCATTCCTCTAACCACCACTATGGTTAAATCAGATAATCCTAGTAAATCTTCTATACTTAGTGCTTGTCCCCCTAGTCCCCAAGCCACTTCCCCCAGTATTGGTGAGTCTCCAGACTCACTCAATCTTATTTCCTAGGCTAGCTCTAGGGCTGGTAAACATGTTCATCCCAGAGGTTGCTCTGATGTTTGTTGTACTGTCAGATACTCCTCTAGAAGTGTTTCTGCTGCTGAGGACTCTAGAAAAGCCTTTTCTGAGTTCTCTTTTTCCTCTGAGAAGAAGGAAAGCAAGAAGGAGATCAGTCCTGGTCCTAGGACATCTATTGTCTCAAGGATCATTGCAGGCAAGCTCTCCTCTAATAGAGTTGTTCCTCTCCAGCTCTCTGCTACTCCCTCTCCCTCTGCTCCTGAAGAGAGAACACATTCTATGAGTTGGGATAACCAAGTTGCTGCTGAGCAGAGCAGGAGAGTTACCTCTGGGAATCAATTAAAAAAAATATTAAAATCAGATAAAGCTTCTTTCAAACTATCAGATAATCCAAAATCAGTTAAATTTTTTAAATAAAAACAGGTTAGGGTTAGGGTTAGGGTTAGGGTTAGGGTTAGGTTAGGTTAGGGTTAGGGTTAGGGGTTAGGGTTAGGTTAGGGTTAGGGTTAGGGTTAGGGTTAGGGTTAGGGTTAGGGGTTAGGGGTTAGGGTTAGGGTTAGGGTTAGGTTAGGGTTAGGTTAGGGGTTAGGTTAGGTTAGGGGTTAGGTTAGGGTTAGGGTTAGGTTAGGGTTAGGGTTAGGG
>Ga0154008_100345_pt1 | contig 10929 bp, 9 predicted proteins | sample TSNJ092MetaG_FD_104711 | JGI IMG/M metagenome (GOLD analysis project Ga0154008, IMG submission 104711) | Attine ant fungus gardens microbial communities from New Jersey, USA - TSNJ092 MetaG | ecosystem: Host-associated > Fungi > Mycelium > Unclassified | place: USA: Connecticut, Klassen Lab...
AAACAGCTACCAGCATTCATATAAAGAAACATCAAAAAGATCAACGTAATGATCAAAAAGTTATAATTAGAATTTCGATTAGATCGACATGTGGCAATCGGGCCTGCCGTATCCTCCGTGCCGCAGTTTTATTCCATGCTCCACACTTTTCGAGTCGGTCCTTCTTATCATCGTCATGACGAGCCATTTCAACGACCAAATCATGACCTTTTCCCATTGTTGATAGATGTGCCACAAGAACACAATTGTATTTGATGGTTCCAAATCAAAAAGTACAAGGAAAGCAGCAGTAAAATTGAGATAAGCTTTGGCGACACACCATGGAGCTGCTAACAATCCGTTAGTAACAAGAGTGGAGATGTTCCAAGATTTCAGAACCTCGTGAATCTGGAATGGAGATTTACAAATCAGATCTATTTTTATCCGCATCAGGAGTTTGATTATGATTGATGTCCCAATATAGGCATAGTGGCAGGTACATACAGGGATGTAATGCTCAGTACACAGATATGTATGTCTCAACTTTTTATTGCTCATTACTAGATACATGTAATGAGACAGCAGTCTCTCAGCAAGGGAATGTAACGATTCGTGACTGATCGCCGACCAACTTGGTCTCATCGGAATCTTGATACATGTTCAAAAATAGCACTCATGCGCGCGAGAAAATATTTTATACTTGCCTTGTCTTTGTTTTCAATATGCTGCGGGGCCACCTCCTGAACAAGACTCGAACATGAATGTTACTAGGGTTTGCTGATATAGAATTAAGGCAGAATGAATTTGTCATGGAGCACGCGGTGCCCCCGAGTACCCCCTGATCTAAGAAATCTCATATTCTTTTCGACAGCCTGCTCCGTAAACCTCCTATGTCCGGATTTTTTTCAGTTTTCATTTTGACTTGTCCTATACCTACTAAACAGCCGTTCGAAACCATGGAAAATTTTTCAAAGTGCGGAAGTTTCAGGAAGGATACTCTGATTCTGTGGTCCAGACTACATGTGATTGAGTGACTCAGACAATTAGTGGCTCGAGCTAGTGTGTCTGGGACTGCGACAGGACCTCACGTCGTGTTGGAGTGAACCTGACTATGACTCATCCCCAAAGATTATGCCCCGGATAGCGCCGAATGGAGCGAAAGTGGTATCTCCACAGGAACGAGGCCAGACGTGTAAGTGTTGGCTAGAAAAATTCACTTTACATCTATACTATAATAATCATATACAAGCATGGCGGTAAGATGAAATACCAGCAGTCATTAGCACGACTCATACTCCCGCGTCTGTCTCACACAGATTTCGTAAATTTGTATGGACGTCTATTCCTGGTACGTAGCACGTGGCATCGGCATGACGAAAGGACCCATTTGCTGATTGGGTCAAACGCTCTTTTTCCCGCTCATGATATGGGTGTTTGATAAATGAGAAGATACGAGCTTAGTTCACTTGTATTAGGAAATAAGTTTCTGTATGATTCGGGAGATGGAAAACTTCCTGGATCAATTATTGATATGAGCTAGACTAAAAATAACTGAGTCGGCAAGGAATGAAATGACAGTTTGCACATGGACATTCACGTTGACTGCCAAGATATGTCATTCTGACGATAGGTACTACTGTATCAATGGTAAGCTTATAGCTCGAGCCTCCAATGAGGTGATAAAAATGTATCTGTTGTTCCATTAATTTCATAGATCAATTCTGAGCCAGATTGACAGATTGGGAGATATCTAAGTTGTTCAGTTCCGTGACCAGATCTGAGAATTCCTGAAGGACCTCTATGACTCGAAGACCCCCTGATTCAAAAAAGCATAAAAATCTATTAGAATATCGAGATTCCCTTAATATACTAAGGCGCATAATTGACAGCGAAAAATGTCTGAGTGGGGGCCGTAAAGACGAAACGTACCTCCGGAGCGAGCAAACTCAAACTATCAATACTGGGAAAGTAGCGAGTAGAGGGAGATGTGAGCTGGAGAGGCGGTTAGTGTATGTTCATCAGTTTTACAGTCTTTCAGATGACCTGACGGACTTATGGTCAACGAGAATGCTGACACAATACTCCCATTCTCAAGAAGACATCCAATGGGTGATGCAAAGAAGAAACTGGCCACCGAGTCTAATGAAAATTAAAAACCGCAGCCTGAACATTTGTATTAGAAAAACAAGCTCATAAACCAGATCGTTGAGTTATTCATTCCTTCTTGCCATGAAAATATGCACGAAGCTTCTCTTTCGTATCCGAGGTTCAAACATTCAGGTGGTATAAAAATAGGAACACTGGCCGATGAATTGCCGTTGGCAAGGTTTCACATGTTTCATTCTAGTCACAACCTACTAGCCAGCCAACATGTAACATGATAGCCCATGCAGTGATGGGCTTCCCTCCCATCCCTCGTCTGACGACTCTTCTACACCTAGGGATTGGAGCAAGCAGGGCAGAGCACCCCAGAGGCACAGGTGGGGTCAGTAGTATACCATATCATATCTCGTTCGCAGGGTTTTGCTACTTGCTCGCTTGTTTCATTCTACAAGCCGGGAGCTCTTTTTTGTTCTCTATTTATACATGACGGCCTGCATGAGAAAGTTGACAATTGAGGGACCAGCCTTAGCGGTCACTCATATTCTTTGTCGTATTTATATCCCACAGGAAGAAAAAATGCAGGTGGTAAATTATACATGAATTATCAAGGTGAAAATAGAAAAAGGGAGGAAGTGTAGTAGACAAGTGTCCGAATGTGCTACCGTAGCAGTCAGAAGAAGTGACATCCAAGGATAAATCAAAAAATCATGGCATCATATGCTGGCTGAAGAGGGGATGCAGCAGGCAGCAGGCAGCTCGTCCTCAGGTCCTGCACACCCGGGGCCCGATGCGATACAGATCGTGGGTATGTTAAGAACAAACACTGGTTGTGCTTGGAGTTTCAAGAATTTCAACTTGATAATAGAGTCTATGGTGTGTACAGTGATTAAACACCAAGTGCTGGTACAGTCAGCTTCTGTCTCGATGCAATAAACTTCATGTCTGCCGGATGATAGACATATATAGAACTTCAATTATTGATGGTATTTAACAATCACGTCTACAATAAATAACATCTTGCAATGATTTTCTGATATTATATTTTCAAGGCTATGGCCCGACAGAAACACTTCAGCGGTTTCACGCCAATACCGATCATCTATTCTAGTGAAGCAACTCATTATGTCTATGCGCGCTCTCACTCAGTTGCCAAAAAAAATGATGCGCTCCCGATAGGCCGAACTCTTTTTCTGGTCAATGTACCACCAGACGCTACAGAACGAGATTTGGTCCAGCTATTCAAAGAAGCTGGGACAGTCGAAAGGGTGGTCTTTAACACAGATAGTACTGAGGGTTCTAGGCATGTTGAGGAAGAGGATACGTCTGAAGAAGAGGAAGACGATGAGATTCCAGAAGTTGAGGGTGAGAAACTGCGGAAACGAAGAAAGATTTCCAAAGACGACGTACCCAAAGTCACGCCTTTGCCGACTGTTCCATTGCGTACTTTGCGCAAAACCGGAGGCTCTGCTCATATCGTTTTCTTGGACTCCTCTTCACATGATCGAGCAGTAGATTCATTGTCAAAACCGCGTCCCTGGCCAACGACAGAAGAGCCAGGTGGTTTTGCTCATTACCTTGCCCTTTATGATTCGCTTCGGCCACCACTTGACATTGTCGAAGAACATGCGGATACTTACATGGAATTATACGACTACCAATTGGCAAAGAATAGACAGAAATCACAGTATAAAAAGGGAGAAGCTATCGTGGATGAAGATGGATTCACTTTGGTGAAGAGAGGTGGTGCCTATGGGCAAACTCTGGGAGGTGGTGTGCGCGTTGCCACCAAAAAGTTTCAAGAAACAGGGGAGACAAGGGCACGCAACAATAAGAAGAAGGAAAAGAAGGAGAAAGAAGGGTTCTACGCTTTCCAAAAGGCAGAGAAACAGAGAAAAGGTATGATCATCGATACATAGTAAACCGAAAGGACACTCATAATTTGTTCTAGAAATCCTGGACTTGAAGCGGAAATGGGAGGAAGATAAAGCGAAAGTTGAGAAGCTCAAGGCCTCGAGACGATTCAGGCCGTATTGATGAGGAATGATAGTTCCTATCCTGCGGATGTAGTGTACCAATTAATGTGAACGTCGACTGCGGTCGTCGATATCAGCACGGTGTTGCTATGCCATCCGGGCGTACAATTACAAGGCTTTATGAGCATGAGAAGAATACCATAGAGTGTGCTGTGCCAGGCTTAATAGATCAATGATCGTGTATGAGATGCTTGATGTCAATGTCCCAGGCAGTGACCGCCTCTCTTTATCCCTCTCAACTTACATCCAAAGATGGCTCTTAACTGGACAATGCTCACACCTAACCGTACACCCATTCCTCTACCCAATGAGGCAGCCATTACAACAGTGGATCTCGGTGTCGAAGTCGATCTCTTTATTCCTAACCGCCCACCTTCGAGTCACGCTCTCGCCGGGGGTTCTGGAGGGGCCAAAAAGCTCAGGTCTATGGGAAAGATCTGGCTCACTGACCAACGAGTGCGTGGATATCGGTTCAGTTCATCAGCCTGGAATAGTTACCCCGCCGATTTCACAGTTCATCTTCGCTAGCGATTCAAAAAGCTCGTTAGATTCCCTATCCGTTCCACTTCACTCCATACTTTCGACAGCATTTTCGCAGCCGACTTTCAGTGGGAATTATCTAGTTTTTGAAATCAAACCGTCACCAGATGGTGGTCTGACTGATGGAACCAAGGCCGAGGTCCGTTTCAAGGACCGGCCCATGTTTGAGTTTGTCAGTCTGCTAGAGAAGGCACGAGAAAAGTCCATTTACATGCGTAGACAAGCCGCTGACGAGGCCGATGAGAATTTGCGTGCGTGTGTCCGTTGTTCCCAGTCAAGTCATCCTTACATCTATATCATATTTCAGCTACATATACCACGCCTGCCGGGTCAACTTCTGTTACACTTGTTGACAATGTTCCTGTGGAGAACCCACCAAGCTATGACAACTGATGAAGTCGTAACGTATCTAGCATCTGATTTCTGTACTCTAGCCACTCGCAGATCTGGCGAGTAATTTGCTGTGTGTCTCAAAAATAGACGTCTCTATTTTCATGACAACAGCTATCTCTTGTGAAAAGAGGTCGATTACAGGGCAAATGGATGATTACACATCATGTACTTGTTGGCCATTTTCTAAGGCAGGCTTCGTCCCGTATTGATAGCATTTGCCACCTGGCTGGTATTAGGCCGGTTGAACGCGTATCTAGAATACTCCAGATCAACTATGCATTGCAGAACGTAGAATGATCTGTCCCACCTTTCATAGCTATCAATATATAACTCTTTATCACTGCATGTGGCTACGAAAGCACGGTGTTCAAACAAGCGTTTCAACCAGGAATTGAAATTTTCTCCTTGGGGGAGGTCAAAACCACGGTAATGTTTCAGTACGACCTGAGCGCGGTACATCCCTTTACAAAATCTCGAAACCAGATCAACTTGGTGCACGGGAGAGGAGCGTACAAGGCGCAACCATGACGTCTGCCCAGCCTAGCTCTCCTCCATCGACCCACAGACCTAGACCTTTTTTCAGGGCCTGTCGTTCTCCCTCTCCAGAAACTCCACCACCATCGAGAACCTCTCTTTCCGCTCTCTCGAAAAGACCTACGAGCGTTTCAATTGCTTGATGAAATTCTTTACCTGCACTGACCTGAGCTTTTGTTTCTTGTGCTTGAAGAAAACGATAGAATCCCGGTATCAGTGTTCGATTGACGTGATCAGCTTGTAACCTGACCAAAGCCCGCGCATCTGCAAGTGCATATTAAAGAGAGGGGGACAATCAATAGTAGCTGTGGAATATGTATAGCCTACAGGGATTGGTGGAAGGCGGGAGGAGGGACCATCGAGTGGTTTCCGAGGCCAAGCTGCCCGTGGACCTAAATAAAGGCAAAAGGCGAAAGCGGATTTTATTGCGCACTCTTCAAGGTACTCAATGATAATCGTGCTCTCGTTCAAAGATCGCGGCGGCATAATGTTATCGAACCTGAGTCCGGGTATGAGGCCTTTTGGTGAAACTTGAAGCAGTCCCTTGGGCTTCTTGTATGGATCGACTTCATCTTGAAATAAGCCATCAGTTAAGAGGCCATGACTCTGCACGAGGGAAACTCATTTACAGTACTATGCACATCATTATCTAGGCACTGATGAAAAGATGAAAAGTAGTAACAGCGTACTTTATATGGTATTCCGAGATACTCAAATGCGATCCATGCACGTTGAACAAATGGACAAAAACAACTGCCGAAGAGTGTAATGTCTTCGTCTTTGCTATGTTTAATGACAGTATCCAGAGCGGCGCCTGTACATCTCGTGTGGTAAACCCTGCCTGTATCAGTTTTATTTGCCATGAGCGGGTGTGATAAGATTGATCGTGCGAGAAGTCATTCGATGTGGTCTCATGCTCATCTTACAGCAAAGTACAATATTTATCTTCCGTTCTCATCTCCACTCATTCTATCAGACGTTCCGTTCATATACTACCCAAAATGCAAGCGATAAGCTCTTTGCTGATGCTGAACGCGAAGAATCTGGAGAAGCCGACTCTCAAAATCGTCAGAAGCTCGATGCTCTAGTCCAACAACACGAGAACTGGACTGGTGAAGAACGCATTCAGGATGCCGTACTTCGTATGCTAGTTGATAAACACAAGCCTCTCAGAGAATCATCTATACTCACGGCCGAAGAAAAACTGAAAAAGAGCCCTCCACAAGTTCGGACTGCATCTCTTACTGACACTGTTGACAGTTCTCATCATGAACATACATCCACCATATCGGTTCCTCCCCACCCACGACCACGCCCTGGTTTCTGGGCAAAGGAACCTCTCTTACCTTCTGATCCGACGCATAAACCCTGGGAAACGACGTTCAAACCTCCTTCGGATGGTACAGTTTCCAATGTTAAAGTAGGTCGTATACCCCACGTTTCAGCGTCCAGCTCCTATGGTAGTTTGGATGGACTCGCGCAAGGGCGTTTCGATGAAAGATCAATACAGAAGGAGAAGGAGAAGAAAAAGAAGACCCTGCAGGTTGAGAGGTTGGGTCAAGCCTTGGAGAGTACTTTGGATTATAGGCTGGGAATTAAGATCGGAGAGCAGAAGCATCTTGTGCAGACGCCGAATCCTGTGAGCCTGAAGGGATGGAATAGCATCATTGAGGAAAAGATTGAGGTAGGTGCTGTTCGATACTGGTACGCTTCCATTGACTCGACTCTTTCTCGGGTTGGAATGGTATGCAGAAAGCGCGATTGTCAGGGGCGTTCAAGAATGTGAAGGGACGCGGAAAGCCACTTGAGCGTTCGGTCGATGAGTCAAATCCATTTATCGCTCGAGAGGAATTTCTCATGAATCGCATTGTGCAACGGAACGGTGCGACTCCGCCATGGGTTGATGTTCAGGGTGGTACGTAAATACCGGATATTTCAATCCTTTATTTGACGTGCCATATAAGAACTTGAAACTGCCGTCAGGAATTTTCGTGACGTACTGTGGCAATCATGGGTACGACGAGCCCTTCGGATACTCAACATGGAGAACCCACCGGAATTATTACTCACAGTTACCTTGAATCAAATCAAAGCACTGCGAGATCCTGAATGGGTCGAACGAGAGCGTTCATACCATGAAGTCGCTATTGCTGAAGTGAACTCGCTTGTGCGTAAGTACAATGGCCTAGCGCCGTACGTCGTTCGACGCCCGTATTACTATTCGCGAGAGGTTGAAATAGAACGGATGTACGAAGCTTGTGCAGAAGACGTCATGCGAGAGCTTCAAGAACGGTTTCGTGATCCTGTGTTGATCAGCCAGACGACAGGACTCCCTGCTGATAGCACTCGTGGTACTGCTGAAATTGGCCTAGGAGCAGTCAAGTTGGCTTCTATGGATCATGACAGACGTCTATCAGCATCGTGGCGTTTATGGGTTCTGGTTCGACAATGGTTTTATACAAGGTAGCTATGCAGAGATGAATGCTTGTATAAATATATGTACTCTATTCAATTATACCTTGGAATTGCGGTGAGTTCATTATTTGAGGGAGAAAATCCAAGCTATGATAAGAACAAAAGGTTAGTTAGGGACATCGTGCCTCGAGGCATCCGTGCGTTTATTCGGCTCAATCCTATAAAGGCTCGGCGTTCTCAGCCCTATTTTCCCCATCCTTTTCTTCTTCCCACCAACCCTGTGAGCTTTTTTTTTTTCCATTTCTTCACTTCATTGTTCCCTCAGACGTTCACATTCCCATTCTTCTAGACACCAAGGCATTACACATCCTCCCTCACCTACGAGAATGGTTTATGAATACGAAGAGATTATTCCCGGTGACATTGTCGCTGTCCGCCATGGTACCAAGGGTAGACAAGAGGGTCTTGTCGTAGGCTCCCATGTTGACTACCAAGTAAAGTTCACCTGTCTCTGCGCAAGACGAGAATCATGATTTTACCATCATCATTCACAGGGTCGTCAAATCATCGAGGTTCAACTTGACACCGAGGTCTACCATGCCTGGTATGATTCATCATAACTTGGTCTACTTACGTCGTCAGTAGAGGGTTGATGCAATGGCACTATTGCTTACAGGTATCCCACTGTCACTCGCGTGAAGCGTATCATGTCCCACCAACCGGTAGCACCCCGTGCTCGTACCATCGAACGCCGTATCTATTGGTAGATGTAGCCTGCCATATCCCAGCCGCATGTTTCTCCTTGGAGTCTGGACAGGATGAGGTTATGGATATGGGCGACTTGTCTTCAAGCCGGATTTCTCCAATCCTCGGAATACTTCTCTCTCTCTCTCAGCTACAACATCAATTTGCCAAATCTCTGTCCCCTTAATGTCGTCGTCAATATCATGCTTTACATTCTACGCACAAGACGTCTTCCGACTTGACTACTCATGGGTTTTTCTTCTGCTCTTCCTTCGCATGATGATTTCCTCCCTCTTCCTCTCCCATGTGTTTGATGTTTTCTTCTTGTATGATTAATATTAGGTGAAAGATGATTTCCTTTTGATTGACCCGCATGACTGTCTGAATTCACTAGCACAAGTATTGAGCAGTAGCGAGTACTCTGGGTTCAATGAAGCGTTTGTCTTTTCTCGGGGGCTTAAAGGGTTACATTTAACTACTATCTATTTTCCGCTATTGTGTCCTGCACTGTCTTGTTGTATTCCCTCTTTTCCTTTGGGATGATACTTAGGGTGTTCATTATAAAGAGGCAAGTTCAGAACAACAGACCAAGAGCGACTATGAAAACTGTTCCCTTTTGTAATAGCATCTTGGCAGCTGCGATGGCAACAAGAATAGTGATGGTAGTCTCATCATTCACCTAAAATAAAAGGCTTGGGTTATTGGTAATCTCTTGATATCTCTGGGCTTAATGACTAGAGAACAAGTGAGACAGTGATAGCCTGTGTTGGATGGCTGACATATGAAAAAAGTATATTATAATCTTGCATGTTTTTGAAATGTAATTGTCATGGAATGATGGTTACTGTCTACAAAAAACACATAACAATTTATTGCATGGGGCTTGCTAGTAAAAACTAAACAATGACAACATAAAAGAAATTTATTTACCCATATACTTCATCAAAATCTAGTAACATTGGGAAATAAATGGCCTCCCTATCTTCATTCCCAAAGCTGAGTATCTGTGTCATCTCAATGTTCTTTTTACCAATATACATGATCAACTACACAAAGGAATATGAAAGGAACAATTTCACTTAGTAATCCAAGAAAAGCACATCAGGGCAAGAGAAGGACAGAGTCATTCAATATAAATACAAAAATTCGTTGTTGATTGAGTGTATTTGAAAACAGAAGCTTCTGAAAGCAAAGAAACACAACATGACATCACGCAAAAAGGGAAAACCTTATGCTCTGATGCCATTTAGATGATGGGATTCTGCTGAACATAGACGCTGCACCTCCTCTTGTTGCGAACTGCTCGAACCACGTTTATGCTTCAACCTGTCTTTCGATTTCGATGGTGAATGACTCTCACTCTTGTCTGTGATCGTTGTCGTCGACAACATTCCATTCGCAACTTGCGGCAAAGTCGTATCCACTAGAGAAGGTGCCGACGCACTCATGCCAGAATGTAACCCATTTACCACCTTTGCATTTCTATGAAGCTCCTCCATTGATACAGGACTCTCAGTAGACGTCGTCGAACATGGTGTTGCACTTGCACTTCTCCTTGACATCACATTACGAACAACACGAGCTCCAGGTATCGGTGAACGGGATAATGGTGGCAGTGATGTTGGATGTGGTATCGATCCAGTCGAAAATCTGCCTTTCCTGGTATCCAGATCAACACTGGCACTTAACCCAGACGCAGGTCTTTCCTCTTCCAGCTCTGACCCCTGCTCATGTGTCCGCGGATGAATACCAGGTTGGGTTGACAAAAGTAGCGGCGGATGTACGTCAACATCAACCTCATCAGCCAGCGAAGCAACACTTTCTTCCCGATGGACAGCTTTCAACTCGGGTTTCAGCGTCTCTTCTGAGCTCCTTGGACTCCTGTCATGACCCGACGATGAATAGACACCAGGAAGATCCAACACGGCACGTTCATAGTATAACATAAATGCTCCCATTCCCTCTTGTAATACCGTTTCAATACCACATTCACGTACTGCATCATCGCTTATTCGTAACCAACCCCTCCCCGGTCGAGATTCAACTTCGTCAGAGAAGACGTAGTGAGGTGTTGATGAAGTGTATAGGTTGTTAATACTGCTATCTGAACCATCACCATGTCCGTTCAATATGCCATTAGTACCAGAGGGATCGTCTCCTGGCTTGTACATGTCGATGATCCGAGGTG
>Ga0154008_100388_pt1 | contig 10367 bp, 12 predicted proteins | sample TSNJ092MetaG_FD_104711 | JGI IMG/M metagenome (GOLD analysis project Ga0154008, IMG submission 104711) | Attine ant fungus gardens microbial communities from New Jersey, USA - TSNJ092 MetaG | ecosystem: Host-associated > Fungi > Mycelium > Unclassified | place: USA: Connecticut, Klassen Lab...
ACTTTGTTTATCTCTTAAGTATTTTTGAAACATGGTGTTTCTTCCTATGTTATATCTGATTGCAGATCAGAGTTTATATCAAGGTTTTCCAAGTCCTTGGCCCAAGTGCTAAGTATGAGGCTCTACTTTATATCTGAATATCACCCCAAGGCCAATGGACAGTCAGAGAGAGTAAATCAAATATTAGAACAGTATATTTGGATGTACTACAATTATTAGCAGACAGACTAGGTAAAATTACTTCCTCTTGCTGAATTTGCCTATAATAATACTCCTTCTACTACGATGGAGGTGTTACCCTTCTATGCTAACAAGGGTTACTACTCTAGACTACAGGTACATTCTCTACAAGACCTGTTATCCAAAAATGCCTACTTTTTTGCTAACAAATTAGAAACTGTCCACTCTGAACTGAAAGATGCGATACTAGAGGTGCAAAAATGTTACCAAGGCCCTGTTGATACTTGCAGATTGATACCCCCAAACTACCAAGTGGGCAACCAAGTATTTGTCCTCACTAAGTTTCTTTGGACTACATGACTATCTAGGAAGCTAGCTAAGAGATTCTTAGGTCCATTATCACAAATGGCTACTTACTAATTTGTGATAACTAAAGTAAAGATATGTCTTAGACATTACCCAATGTGGTGAACAACTAATTTATTTACCTAAAGTAAAGATATGTTTACATAGCATATAAGTATGGAGTAGAAAAGAAAGAAAGTAAACTATACACCTCAGACGTTATTCAATGTAGTAAATGACTAAGGTGTTTATATGAATATTCTACCTTATATGAAAATTACTAATCATTTTTGTATTATGTCCAAATATGCTCATTCTACTGCAATATTTCCCCTAAATAGGCACTCTCTACTGGACTCTGTCCTGATTCAAGGTGTAAAGTGAACTTTTGCATAGTGTCTCTTGGAAGGGGTTTGGTGAGGATGTCAGCTATGTTTTCTGATAATAGAGTGTAATGAAAAGTAACTTGGCCTCAAGCTACACAATCCTTGATAAAGTAGTGCCTAATATTGATGTGCTTGGTGCATAAATAGTTCTTGTTATTGAGACTATTTGATATTGCACTGTTGTTGTCAGTATTAATGACTACAGATTCTTTGAATAGTAAACCAATCTTATCAAAGAATTTTGATAACCAGATAGCTTGTATTGTAGCTTGTGAAAACACTATGTATTTGGCTTTAACTGTTGACAGAGTAACTGTTTCCTGACATTTACTCTTCCATGATATAGGTCCTCCTACAACTACAAAAACATTTCCTTCAGTTGATCTCCTCAAATTCTTACATCCAGTAAATTCTGAATTAACAAATCCAAAAGGTTCCAAAGTCCTATTTACATAATAGGTTATTCCATAGTATGCTATTCCTTTAATATAGACTAAAGCATGTTTGAATACATTCTAGTGTGTTTGACCTGGATTGTGTGCAAAACAAGATATGGTAAAGTGTTCTCTTTATCTCTTTAGTTTCTTCAGATATAACAGGGCAATCATCAATAGAAAGAGTCAATCTGGCTGATAATGGGATAGAAACTGGTGTGTAATTTGCCATATTGAAATGCTCAAGTATTCTCAGACAGTACATCTCCTGTGAGATTGTTATGTTTCTACTTTGTGGGTCTTTGTTGATATGCATTCCAAGTATGAGTTTTGCCTCTTCCAGATCCTTTATTTTGTAACTCATTCCCAGCTCAGACTTGGCTAGGATTTCCCCTTTGATAGTCAATGAAACATCTTCTAATATATCATCTGTTCAGGTGTCAATTGACATCAATGTAAATTTGTCCTCACACACTCTTAAATGGATTTGGGGATCAGCCTTGAATTTGTAGTACCTGTGGCCTTCAAAAGTTCTGTCCAAGTTTTAGCCCAATTGTGAGCTCCTTGCATTATCCCATATAGAGTTTTATTCAGCTTCTACACAAATCTTTCTCTTTCTTCCTCAAATCCTTTTGGTTGCTTTATATAAATATCAAAATTACTTTCACTGTTTAAGAATATAGATACAAAGTCAATTTGCCAAAGGCAAAGGTTTTGGACAGCTACTACAGCACACACTGAGCACACTGACTTTGGCCATACCACTGAAGTGTAGGTCTCCTCATAGCCTTCTCCAATCACTTGAGTAAAGCTCTTGGCAATAGTATGAGCTTTGTGTTTCTCCTCCATTTTCCTTTCATTTCAGAGCAAATATCTACTTTGATCCCATCATGTTTCATCCAACTGGTCTAGATACTAATGTAAAAATATTCCTCTGTTTCAACATCTTAATCTCCTTTGCTGTCAGCTCCTACTATAAGTCAGGCCTCTTCATAGCATCTCAGTAAGTCTTTGGGATTCAAGTATTAGTATTAATGTTGTATGCTGATAGTTAACTTAGATATTCCTATGACTCTTGTAAGTGTCTACTGGACCTTATTTCATGCTAAGTCCTTTAAAGTGCCAGTAGTTCATTAGGTATAGGGTTCTCATTCTTGGATTTGACTCAATCTGGTAGAAGGGATAATTGTTATGGAATTACATTGGGACTATGACTATCATCAGCCCTGGACTGATAACAAGTGGATAGTAGAAGAGATGACAGCGATAAAAGATAAGGAAGACAAAGATAATGCAATAAATAATGTGTTAGTACATTAAGATTAGGTTGGACTTCAGACTTGACTGGACTAATTATAGATATTAGACCACAGGAGAAACATTGGATAAACCTTGGGGTAATTATGGACAAATCTTATAATAGTTATAAACTTTAGAATAAATGGGAAAACTTTAGACTAACCTATTTATAGACTCTGACTTAACTAGTCACTCACTGTTATTTACTAGTACTTAGAATAGTAGTTTCTGTGATGTCACTAGTTAAGATAATTACAATCCAGAAAGAGGAGGGAACAGTAAGTTCTTTCTTTCTATGGTTCATCTGAAAACCTACTTTTCTTGGAATCCCATATTCTCTTCAGTCTTTGGACTAATTTGTGGAGTGTGACTAAAAGCCTCAATATTCATCCTTTCAATATAACTCTTCTAAAAACCTTAACCAAACCCTTTGTAGAGGGGCAAAAAGATATTAAGTGTTGACATAGGCTCAAGGTTAAAGTGTATATTCACTCTTGTGGTCTAGAGTCTTAACAATTAAGAAAGAACTTCCTTCTTTATCACAAGTGACAACACTCACCAAAGTCATAGTTGCCAACTCTCATTGCCTCACACTGTATCATTGACATCTCACTAGTTCTCATTGTCTTGTGCTGTACTGTGTAGAACCCCTGAGCTCTCATTGCTTCATACTGTAGCTAGGACATTGTTGTAACTGTAGATAGCAAATCTACAACCTCAACACTTTCAGAACATACTTGGTCCACCAAGGATAGTAACTTCACAGAAGACACCAGCTTCATTGACACCAGCAGTTTTATCTTTACTAGACCCATTAGTGAAAGAACACAAGAAAGGATCATCCAAGAAATCTTGAGATGTTATCCTAGTATATATCAAAATTACACAACAGAAAACCCATTCTTATCTCTCGATAATCAAGCAGACACCATCCTACTATTTCCATTGAATGAACCACCTCTCAACAAAGTTGAAAAAGCTATTAGACAATCAGAAATCCAACATAAGCCTTTGAACAAAACCTCAACACAGAAATGTCCAAATCAACAGATACAGCCTCTACAAGTACACAAGCAGCTCCCTTGACTTCCACTAATCCAGCAGGAATTCTCAGACACAGAACTTTTGGATCTTCTGCAAAAAACCAAGAAAACTCATTCTACAATGTCTTTGGAAAACCACCAACAGAATCACCAGATATCTCTGCAGCAACATCAACAATCCAACAAGAGCATTGACCCAAATATGCTCAACCAGACAAATTTGATGGAGACCCAAGAAATTATCAAAAATGGAAAGAAGACTGTCCATTGTACATGCTTGTCCACAAGCACAGTCTTCCAGATCAACACACAGCTATCATGTTCATGCTCTACCACATGGACAAGAAGGCTCTAGTCTGGAGAATGGAATTTATGGCAGTCTATACAGTCTTAGGACAAGGAATACACCTCAGAACCATGGAAAACTTCCTTGCAGCCTTTGACTCAGCATTTCAACCATTTGATATGGCAGGAGATGCCTTGTGGTAGTTGCATGCTCTCAGACAATTGTCAAGACCAGTAGACAAATATGTCTCTGAATTCAGAGTATTTGCCATACAAGCAGGCCTTACAGATGTCTCACAACTCATCCATCTATTCAGACAAGGTCTGGACTCTGATATCACAATACAAGCTATTTGCTGAGGACCCAATAATAATCTCCAAGCATGGATTGAAGCAGCAAAACAAGGAGAAGAGATTATCCACATGGAAAGAATCTATTTGGGAGGAAAGAAAAGAAAATACCTCTATAGAATTCTGACCAAAGAAAAACACTATACAAATCTGGACTGGCTTCAACCCCACAGCAACTATAAAGACCCAGATGCTATGGATGTCAATAATATACAAACCATACTGGAGAACTACAAAAATACTCTTCAGGATCAAGAAGACTCTGACAACAAACAAGAAATTACCAATCAATACATCCAGAAGTTGGTACACTAGACCCTCAGTAATATTCTTATCCAAGATCAAAAGAAGTCATTCAAACAAGAAGAATGTTTCAGTTGTGGAATATCTGGACACTTTGCTTGCCAATGCCCAAATGACCAAACTTCAAAGCTCTTCCCCATAACAAATCTTATAAGGCTAAAAAAAATCAGTTTACCAAAAAGACTTACAAAAAAAGAGACCTTACAGAAAACATCACAGAAAAAGCTTCAACTGACTCTGACTCAGAAGAGACAGAAGAGGAGGATTTTCCCCAAAGTGACTAGAAACTACATCTAGCTTGCTCAAAACTTCTAGCACAATGGACAATAGGACTACACCAAAAATTTGCTGATACATCAAATTATATAATAGAAGTAGTATTCATACAAAGAGATAACAATGGAGTTTAACACCCCTATTTCTTCTATTTAAAACCACTTTCACCAGTGGAAAAATGATATCATACCTCAGAACAAGAATTCCTTACTATTATCTGAGCTATCCAAGAATGGAGACATTATATTGACAGAGAACTAGAAGAAACTATCATCTGGACCAATTACAACAATATTATTTACTGAATAAACTCTGCCAAACTATTATGACAAATGACAAGATGGTCTATGACACTTAGTGTCTATAAAATCAAGATCAAATATATAGCCAGTAACAAGAATATCCCAGCAAATGTCCTCTCTCAAAAATTCATTAAAGAAAAAAACAAGAATGAACCAAAGCAGATAATACCAAATGAATTAATTGACAAATCAACATCTCTAGTAGAAGAATTAACCAATAAACCAACATTACAAGAAAAACAAAATATACTCAAACAACATCATGATTCATCAACCACTGGATACCCTGGTATCAAGAAGATACTCAGAAAAGTATCAGAACATCATTCATGGCCTAGATTCAAACAATTTGTCATCAACTATGTAAAAGATTATGAAAATTGCCAGAGATTCAAGATAAATCAACATCCCTTAAAACCACCACTTCAAGGAATTCCAGTACTACAGTTTAATTGACCTTTTATACAAATTGCTATAGATCTAATCACAGATCTTCCCAAATCAAGAGGATACAATTCTATTTTGTCCATAGTAGACCATAGCCTAACAAAGGAGATAATATTAATACCAACAACAAAAGGAGTAATCTCAGAAGGAATTGTAATACTTTTAATAAATAACCTCTTCTAAAGATTTGGTATTTCTGACAAGATCATATCTGATCATGACCCTTGATTCATTGCTAAGTCTATAAAAGCATTCCTATAGGGACTAAAGATTAAACAAGTGACATCTACTGCCTTTCATCCTTAAACAAATGGCACTACTGAATAATTTAACCAAAAAATTGAACTTTACCTTGCCATCTACTATGCTGATAACCCTGAAACATGGGCAGACAAACTACCAATGACTGAATACACTCATAACTTAAGACTCTATAAAGGAAGATCACATACCCCATTTAAACTTATGTTTGAACACCCCACTAAATGATACGTTAACATCCCAGAAACTTCATCTATTATAGCCAACAACAGAATTAACCATATAGAGAATATTTGGACAAATGCTAAACAAGCATATGAAGTTGTCAAGAACATTATTAATCAAAGAATCAAAAACAAGCTTTCAAATCTTGAAATAGAAACACAAGTTTGGCTAGACTCTTAGCATATCCAAATAGAAGAACCCTCAAAGAAGCTTGCACCAAAATGATTAGAACCCTTTGAAATACTTGAAAGAATGGGACCTGTGAACTACAAGCTAAAATTGCCACCACACTAGAAGATGTACTCCATTTTCCATGTTCATCTACTTTGGCCCACAGAAGAGAATATTCAATATGGTAAATTCTCAGAGAAACCCCTATCTAAGATTATTGCAGAAGAAGAGGAGTAGGAAATTGAAGATATTATTAACTCAGAAACCAGAAATAGGGTAAAGGAATTTTTAGCTCACTAGAAAGGATATTCAAATTTGGAATGCACCTGGAAACCAGAAGAAAATCTTGGGAATTCAAAGCAGATCCTTAATGCATATAAAAGAAGAGCAAAGCTACAACAATAAGGAAACTTACATTCATGTCTTCATCCTCTAGCTTATTAACTCTCATCACTACTTTACCAACTCCCTTACTAGTCAACAACAAACAAGTCAACAACTTCTTTCTGTCTATTGAACAATTCATTCATACACAAGAAAACAACATACCTCCATCCTACTATGTGACTTACCAACAAATTGCTACTGATAATACTTCTTCCATTCAGCAATATGCATTATTTGACAATCCCTTGGCCTAGTTGCAGTCTACTCTTATCAGGAATTCACTAGCTCTTGTCAATTTTAACATACTCAGGGAGAATTGAGCTTTATACTTATATCTTCAACATGCAACAGATCAATGCTTTTACCAATTTCAAAGCAATCTCAAAAATCTCAATAAGTTTTCAATCTCTAAAATCCATCAACAACTCTTATGTACCACTACAAGAAAAGTACAGTCCCAACCAAATACAAACAATCAGGACTCTGATTTACCAACTGGATCTGATACTGGAGACTCTTCTGATAACATACAAGAAAATAATACAAGAAATGAAGGGAATACTAGACAATTGGAAATTAGCAACCTCTCAGCAGGAACTAGATAAGATCTGGATAATACTTGTGGAGATCCAGAACTGAGACATTAGAGATAGAACCCTCTTCATTACAGATGACATACAATACTTTGTCTGTGGTTAACATGATCATTTCCTTGATTAATGCCCTGACTACATTTGCAAAAAGTATAACAGAAGAAACCCAGATCACTATGAGAAATTCTACCTCCTCCAACAACAATGACCCCAACTAAAATTCTTCATGGCCAAACGACAAGCTGAACAAGCCAGAATTGATTTTCCAGAGTTGTTCTATAATTAACCACTCTTCACCTTCATTATTGGTCTCACTCCAACACAACAAAAATTCCTGGAACATTTTCTTACTAAGACCCCAGAAACTCAACATTGTTCCACTACTCAAAAGTATCACAAATAAATACTCTTCAGAAACAGACTCTCCACTAGTCAAACTATTCTATTCCCCTCCATTCCAGAAAATCATAAATCTATTCTCCAACACTCTCCTATATAACCCATTCATTAAAACACCCAACAGAACTAGAAGGACAATGATGCAATAAATGATATATCAGCATATCAAAATTAGGCTGGACTTCAGACTTGACTGGACTAATTATAGACATTGGACTACAGAAGAAACTTTAAATAAATCTTGGGGTAATTATAAATAAATCTTATAATTATAAACTTTAGAATAAATGGGAAAACCTTGGACTAACCTATTTATAGACTCTGACTTAACTAGTCACTCACTGTGACTTACTAGTACTTAGAATAGTAGTTTCTATAATGTTACTGGTTAGGATAAATACAATCCAGAAAGAAAAGAGAATGGCAAGTTCTTTCTTTCTGTAGTTTACCTAAAAATCTACTTTTTTTAAAACCTTTTATTTCTTCCAGTCTTTGAACTAACTTGTGGAGTGCAACTAAAAGTCTCAATATTTATCCTTTTGATATAACTCTTTTGAAAATCTTAACCAGACCCTTTGTAGAGGGATGAAAAGATATTAAGTATTAACATAGACTCAAGGTTGAAATGTATATTTACTTTTGTAATCTAGAGTCTTAACAATAATTGTGACATAGATTTGTTGATGTTGAGACTTTCAGTGATTTCATCACTTCTAAGATCTAGTATCATTACTGAACATGGTATAATTCTATAGTAGAGCAAGCTATCAGGTTCTACTTCTCTAATACCACTTCTAATAGCTTTATACTTAACTTGGGATTTAAAAGAATCACTAATTTCAAAATTTTTGTTAGGTTCAGCTTGCTTAGCAAAATAGATTGCTCCTTTCTCAAATATAACATTATGTAACTTGAAAATTACCCTTATCTTTTTGTCAAGTAGTTTGTATCCCTATCAATCATAAAACTCCAATAAAATAGTTTTTATAGATCTTGGATGAAGCTTTGAAACATTTAAATTAAGTAGAATATGAGCATAGACAGTATTACCAAAAGGTTAAAGATAAAACACATCTTGTTTTCATCTATGCCATACCTCAACTGAAATTAAAATAGATTATCAGATTAAAGATATGAAATTCCTAGCATAAACTACTATTTGCACAGCTTTGGCCCAATATTTTGAAGATAATCTGGACTTGGTAAGTGTATATTATATAACATTTAATATAATTTGCATACTTTTTTCTACTACTCTATTCTATTGATATATATAGGGGGTTATAAATTTGAAAACAAGATTACTTAATTTCTAATAATTCTCCTATACATTGTTGCACTATTTCTAGCCCATATTAACCCTAACCTTTTTTAGTTTCCTGTCTATTTGTTACTTTGCTTTAACATAGAAAGTACAGAATACTTTGAAAGTTGTGTTTGCTGATGAAGAAAGCCACAGTATAAAATAATAAGTATCTGTCCATAATAATCATGAAGTAATTTGCTCTTCCTACTGACTAAGTTTGTATAGGTCTCCAAATATTAATATATACTTTTTTTTAGCAATTCTGTTTCCTTTTTAATTGTATTTGTACTATATAAATGAGCTGTATATTTTCTATAAATACAATCTTTGTATATTCTACCCAAAGACATTTTTCTACTGATGTTTAACCTATTTACAAGTTTTCTTAATACCATTTTCCAAATTATATTTATACTAGCATATCCCAATCTGTAATATCAAGTCTTGAAGTCTATTGGTTTCTTTTTAGCTTATGTCATGAATACTATAGATACTCTATTTTGTATATCAATAAAGTATAGCTATTTAAGGTAAGTTACTTGATAAACAACTTCCTTTTCTTTGTTGTCTTGGATTATAACTTTATTTCTGATAAAAGTGATTATAGTGCCTTTTTGGCTTAATTTGGATACTAATATGAGATTCAATCTAAATGCCATAAGTTGCTTTGACTATGACCAAGAAAAATCTATTTATAGAATAATAAACAAAAAATCAAACCAGTAGTCTCTTAGCTAGTTGTAGAATACTATCAATATAAATAAAAATAAATAACATACTTGTATAAGTAGATAATACAATTGATCAATTGGTAGTTAACTCAATTACTGGTCTTTTTGAATAGCAGATCCTAGCTATAAAAAAAAAAAGTATAGCAAAGCAGTACATAGGCAAAGACTCTAAAAAGTACAACAAAAAAGAAGAATAAATAAAAAAATATTATAAGAAGTATGGCTGAACATTAGAGTAGAGAAAGTAGACATATATGAGGGTATAACAGTCAAAACACTTCTGGATAGTAGTGCAACAGAAATATTTATGGATAAGAAAATAACAGCAAAACATGGGTTTAAACTACATAAGCTGAATAGACCAGTAATAGTTAGGAATATAAATGAAATGAACAACAGTATAAGAGTTATTGCATACCAAATAAAAGTAAATATATACTACAAAAGCCATATGAAAAGAATAAGAATAGATATATACAATTTGAAAAAGACAGATATTATACTAGGTATACTATGGTTGTAAGTATATAACTCTAAAATAAACTAAAAAATGAAAAAAATCAAAATAACAAGATGTTTATTAATCTATAGGAAAAAGATAGTGGTAAAGAAAAATATGAAAAGAAAGAAAAAAGTAAAGAAA
>Ga0154008_100405_pt1 | contig 10164 bp, 13 predicted proteins | sample TSNJ092MetaG_FD_104711 | JGI IMG/M metagenome (GOLD analysis project Ga0154008, IMG submission 104711) | Attine ant fungus gardens microbial communities from New Jersey, USA - TSNJ092 MetaG | ecosystem: Host-associated > Fungi > Mycelium > Unclassified | place: USA: Connecticut, Klassen Lab...
GCATGGCATGACATTCAAATCTATTACACTTATCCACGTCTTGATGCTGAGGTTTCCAAGCATCGAAACCACTTGTTGAAAGCACCTTTCTGTGTACACCCCAAGACTGGCCGTGTTTCAGTTCCGATTGACCCAGAGAAGATTGATGATTTCGACCTTGAGATGGTACCATCAGTCACTCAACTCCTTTATGAGCTCGATACCATTGGTACTACTGCAACAACTGCAGATGGCACTAGTGGTGAGCATTACCATGGTGAGCCTAACATGTAATTAGTTTCGACCGCCATTAACTTTGGGACAGACTGGGAGAAGACATCCCTCAAGCCATATGTTGACATATTAAATCAACACACTTCTCGACTCGTGGAGAAGACTAGACTCGAGAAACGTGCTGAAGGTGATTAGTCTTGCTTTGCAGTACTTCTATCGAGTTGCTGACACGAGCGCCAAAATTACAGTGAGCTTGGCTTGGTGACACGCAAGTGTGATTTTGCTATGCTCTCTGTGTGTTTCAATCATCTGCATGGTCGTACCTCGAATCTCGACCGGTCGTGGCGACATCAGTTCGTCCTATTGATTCTCGGACAGTCTATCAGCGTATTGGAAATATTTTTTTCCCGGTTCTATGCTGTACTCAAAAAATCTATGCAAAGTTTCTCCTCCCTTGGAGAGGCTGCAGTTCAAATCTTGCCGGAAACTAGAATTTCTCAGGGGACATTTTGGGATTTGCAAGGCCTTGAGCTGTTCCTTACTCCGCTATGACCTTATCAAATTTTATGATGTTGACCCGTTTTCCTGTCAAAGCTATGCATCCGGACAATGACATCATGTTTCTAGCAAAAGTTCTCTTGCCACCACGTAAAATATGAGTCACACTCGAAGACTGAAATTGAAGTATCAGTCAATTGGTGTCATGTCACCGCCATTGGCATGCGCCCTCTTAAGCTATGAAATTTATATAGGCTGGAATCTATGACAGGGAGGCCTCTATCTCAGTAACTTTCAGATTCTAAACAACGAAGAAAAGAGGTTAATGTGACAATACTACGACAATACCCGAGTGCAGTATGAATGCTGGACGCTGAGTAAAGTTACAAGAGACGTACATAACGAACTGAAATTAGACTTCACACCAATCTAGATATTAGGAGAGATATGCATTTAATTAAAACAGATAATTGGCATTCAGTTGGTCGAAATTTCTAGCTGAAGCCACTCATGAATAATATCGGGCCCAGTTTGGATCCGCAGAGAACTGTTAGTGCAGTACTCAGCCTTAACTTGTAAAGCCTCCATAACGTGCTGAGCAATCACAGGTGCGCACTCTTCTGCACGGCCAATCCCACTAAGACAATTCTTCCGATATTCGGCCTCGGAAAGACCTAATACAGCGGCAACCGACCCCGGGTTCTGACCTCCATAAGCACCTGACATAATAGGCAGGGCTATAAGAAGTGGAACGTCCTTAGCAAGCTCATGCACCTCGTGGACCGTAACTGTGGGAGTACCGCCATTGTAACTCCGTTTGTCAATGGCACCTAGGAGTACCGACAACGCCTCAAGCGCATCGAAAGCCTCATCTACAGCCTCCCGTGCGAGGCGAGTCGCCTCCTTGCCAGCACTCGGGCGTGGAAGGGTGCTCAATAGATCAAACAAAGCCTGTGCATCGGCAGAGACACTCGCAGGAGCACCATTGATAGGAGGAGAAGGTGGACGAGAGGGAGGAAGCTTGAGCGAAAAGCGTCCCAATGGAGGTGTAACAGGAGGAGTGTGATATGGTGATGGCGTACGGACTAGTGCACGGACCTTTTTGTTATACACCAAATCCGGAGATGGTGGAGCCGAAGAGGCATACGGGCGATTGGACAAGGCAACAAGACCCTTCCATACAATCGCAATGAGGAACGAAGCAAGAATCGTGTGAGAGGCAGGGGTAGCCGTATACCTGGAGAGGACCTTTGCATAAGTAGGCATGACTGCCCGTAAGGCAACAATTGAAGGGTGATAGACAGTCGAGGCCTTAGCTCCGACCAATGATCTGACTTGACTATCATTGGTACTCTCTAATGCCTCGATGATGGGTATAATTTCATCGCGAATGCTGGCAATGAGTGGGCCGACAACGCGGTGAACAATAGAGACAAGACCCTCTCGGATTGATTTAAGACCGTCCCCGCGTACATCTGCATCTATACCCAGGCCTAATTCATCAAATGTCTCAAGAAGTTCCTGCGCAAATGCTGCGATTGCGAGCGCGTGAGACTGAGTGGCATTCAGCGTTGGATTCGGATTAGTAGGCAAGAACGGCGAGTGAAATAAAGGGGATCCAAGCAAAGGCAGGAGATGAGCTGACAAATTACCGAGCAAAACGGATAGTGGACGGTGGAGTGATCGCAGGATAGCACGATACAAATGAGGATTATGCTGACTGGCAAGCAGTTCTCTAGGGGAAATGACATCAACAAAGGAGGGGCGGGCAAAAATGCTAGACATACAACGAAATGAGGGAACCTAATATATGACCTCGTCCCTGTGGTATCGGGCGCTTTCCAGAGACGAGTTCAGTGGGAAACCCTAGGCTCGAAGGCTGTACAAGCGCCTTCGAAACAGCTTCACTGAATTTCAAGCTGAGCATTTGCAGGTAAGAGCCATCTTGGACAAGAGGCGTTGGACTTGATGGTGCGGAAACGGGGGTAGGGCGGCGAAAATTGCCCAAGGAGAATTTATTGAGTGACTTCATAGTCTTGTCTGGAGTTGCGGGGATCTCGGTATGTGTGGCTGAAGCAGGAGCTGGTGGGGGAGAAGAAGGGCGGCTAGCAGGACGGCTGGCAGGGCGGAAGAAGTAAGGGGTCTTGAGAACGTTCATTGTAAGTTCTGGATTTCTGTATCTGATTCTGAAATATGTAAAACAGGTGGAGGGCTATTGTTCTGGAAGTCCTGGGGCGGCACCGGCGAGCTTGATATGCGAACACAGATCTAGCCCATAGAGATCTATGCAAGACAGAAAAGGATAAGGCACTTATTAACACTAAGGAGGCCGGTCGGGTTCCCGAATCACAAGGAGCGATGGACCAAAGAGCACTACGTTTACTTGTTGAATCAGACTGGGGAAAAGATGAGCCGTGATTGTCCACCAAAGCGCTTAGGTCAAAGAAAAATACCTCAGTAAGGAAACTTTCATAGAGCAGCTGTACAGGGCAATTGGAGGTTCGTCAAGGACGAGGAGTGAAGAAAAGATCCATGGACCCAATTTTTGTCTCATATAGTCATCTGACTTTCCCACGTCCACTGCCATCTGGCCCGATGATCTCGATGCGGCTGACGAATTGCTCCGATTGCATGTCACATAATGTTTGCGACTTCAATACGGTTTGACAGATGAACAGTTTGGGTCGAATCATCCACAGTGAGATGTGAGCCAAATTAGACCTCCTTGATTAAGTCATGTCTGTGCAGCGAAGCTCATTGATCTGCAAGAAGCTGCTGGACCTGGTCTCGTAAATCAAGATTACTACAACGCAGCCACCAAAGACTGGTATCCTCATCCAAACCTCTGAGTCTCAATAGAACAGTTCCACTAGAGCCACCTTCGCCTTTCGATAATATCATAATTTTCAGATCGCCTGTGTGACAGGGTTGGCATGTTGACTGGTATTTTAATCCCTGGCACTTACCTGCAAACGGTAACATATCTGCAGGCCTGATTTGCAGTTGATAATGACTAATTCCTTGCAACCGTCTGACTACTTGTTCTACGGGAGCATCATACCAACCCCTCGCACGTTGTTGCATATCTTTGTCGGAATTCCAGATGCTCTCGAAATCAAGTATTTGCTGAGCACTCTCATTTTCAGTCTGGCCTTTTCCAGACCCAAGTATAGATGGAGAATCAAATGCGATAAGATCCATGCGGGAATTCTGATATTAAATTCGGACATATTTCTGTACCGATCAAAGGTGGAACCCACCAAATCTTCCATATTAGTCCCTTTGGTAGGATCCGAGTTTAATCGTTCCTAATGAGCTTGTTTGATGATCAGATCCGACAGACATACATAAAGCATCATACCTTCGTGATGACATTCATTCCATTGAATGCCGTTGCCCCAGCGTCTGGCAGCGAACCTAAACCCAATGAGCCTGGCGAACGTGTGCTGATCAATTCCTTTCAGGATCCCAACATACTGTGAGAAGTTAAAGGGGAACCAGTCCGCAAGCTGAGACAGGCTTTGGGTGTATCATTTGTTTGGTACCACGTTTTGCTGGAGGATGCTTCGCGACATGATGTTTCAGACAGCACTGCAGAACCCTGGAAAGATTTTGTCTCCGAGTCACGATCAACATCTTTTTGCAAGAGGTTCCCACTATAGATTTCAAGCGCCTCTAGAAAGTCTGGCAGCTTAAGACGTCCATGGATTGGTTAATGTTTCAGTAGGAGAAAGTGCATGAAACGACGCACTGTCAAATTTTTGCTGTTGCCGACAATACCAAGTAACACCTCCCTTCGGCCACTGGTGAGGGTCAAGAATTGCTCACAGCGCTAGATTAATGTCCCTTTTAATTATTAAGTGCAACTGATCTCCATTCTACTCACGCGGCGAATGTGCCGACCAGCAGTTTGAACCACTTCTGACACTATTTGTATCGCTTGCTTGGGTACCTCCTCGCAATCTGCTGCCAATCTGAGCATTGCCAGCAGGCAGGGCTCCTGAACAATTGCTACCACGATATCAAATGCCATTAATAATTCATTAAAGCAATACTCACGCTGATAACGAGATAACCTATGGCATATTCCTGACAGCAATTGGACAGGCGAGAGAGATACCAAATGAGAGTACTCAGTGGCTAATACAGCTAGAATTATTGTCATCGTTGGACCAATTTCCACGTCTTTGTCACATAATGTTGCCAACATCGCTGTAGCGCAAGGCACCTGAAACATGGGATCGGCTTCAAACATTGATCAGTCCCTGTAGATCTAGATATCATCTCAATACTAGAAGCTCACCACCTCTGAGACGTAAAAGTATCCCTTCGATTGCAGCATCTATAATCCCATTTCCTGTTACATGGGCCTCTATCTGGGAAAGAAGCCATTTAATTTGACTTGCGTAGAGCTCCCCGTTCTCTCTAAAAATGACCTCCAAGATTTCTAGAAGCCTCTTGGTCCTCGCATTCAGGTCCTTCAAGGGTAGAAGGGCTTGCGTTGTAAGGGCGACAGCACGGGAGTAATAGACATTCAATACACCTTCATCTACCTGACCAAGTAAATGAAGTGTCTACAAGCAAATGAGCATGTTTTTGAATGAATTGTATTCTGCCTTGCATACCTTTTTGCGCATCAAGTCATCGTTGGAATCAAGAAATTGCATGATCTGTTCAACCTCCCTGGCTTCTAGCGCCGCAGGGATATTCTCGGATGCCCCAGACCAAAGTCCAGGATCTACACACTCTAAACAAGAGAGAAACAAATAGGTCTCGTTCGGGATCCCGGACGTCAGATAATCGCGTACAGAGCCAACGAGGGAAATTTGAGTCTGTTCTTCGAGGGCATGTAGAGTTGCCTGATCGAAAGACTTGAACAGATGATACAATCCCATTACAACCGCTAAGGAAAACAAGTCATATTTACAAGGGGTTTTGTTTTGTGACACATACCTGTGTCGTGGCCAGATGAAGAAGACATCAACAGATCAAAAGCAGCCGACAGGGACGATGTCCTGAGCCTTGGGAGAAATTAATTACTTGCACCCTTTGATTGGTACAAACATACCCTACAATACGAAGAACTTCTAAAGCAACCACAATGACCCCACGTCCCATCGCAGAATACGTATTTACGCAGCTCTCAAAGACATCGTTCACTTCATTTCGGATAGCTGGCGCCGATGCAGGGTTTATCTGAGGAAATGAAGGTAAAACACGCGTTTTCTTGCTTGTAGTCCAGCTCACAGTAGACAACGTTTCAACGACCCTCAACGCGGCAGCTGTAGTATTCATGTCTGGATCTTTGAGCCTGGTGAGGACCCTAGAATGAATTTGCTCAAGAAGTTCGGGTTCATGCTTGGAAAGTGCTCGAGCAGCATAAAGGGCCCTGCGTCGTACGGATGGACTATCCGTGCAATCCTTGAATTTGGCATTCATGTCAAACATATTCACAATACATACTGACTGGTTATGCGACAGTAACTCAGGCAATCGCCTTTGGATTGCAGGTATGACGTGGGCAGAAGAAACGTGTATGAGGTTGTCTAGGGCAAGACATATGCGGGAAATCGCACTATGTTCTAGATCCTACAATGGATGTTAGTTATGAGAAAACATTCTGTATTCGAGGTTCACTTTGCGTAAAGTATTGACCAACATCACCCTCATTTCATGGTTCGGTTCCATCATCTCTGCACAGAAGAGATAACCTGAAATTGCTGAGTCTCTAAGCAGTCAGCTTTGAATATCTCCCATACCTGTTCTTTTGTCTTCAATGGTAGTACCTGCTTCTGCCAGGTTGAGGGCATGAAGTATAGCAAAGTCAAAAGTACCACGCGGAAAGATCAAGGTAGGAGCAGCCATATTACAGTACAAGAGTGTTATGAGTACCTCCTTCAATCTTCTCTATTTTCATTTCAATGTCATTGACATGCTTCAGAAGGAAGTAGCACAAACAAGTGGCAGATTGGGTCGGGCCAGCTGCTCGCGGACAGACTTGACCTCTGTATCGAGAACTCGGTTGGCGGAATCTTCCGAATCTGAGTCCTCTACTTTACGAACAAGTGTGTAATGATTCCTGCTCAACGCTCCAGAAGAAATAAAAGGCACATTCATGATGAAAGATTGCGCAGATCAGAAGTGAACAGCACTTCCTTTGATTACGTGAGCCTTAAGCCTTAAATGATCTCGGGTTGGAGGCATGTTGTTAATGAACGATGTCAAGTAGTCCAGAAGCAACAGCACATTCTTTTAGCAAGATATTAAACTACTGGAAGCCAAGCTCGAGGTCCCGAACAACAGGAGAGCCAGATGACGGGACGAAGAAACTACGACGATTGATCCTTGTTGATGGGATCCCTTCTTCTGTGGTGAGTTATGTCATTGTCCAGCAATCGCATTTGTGACATTGTGTTGCAAGGATCCTACATTACGTCCCAGGATCTGGAAAATACTACTTCGGGTGATTGATCTCTCAGCCGATAACTTTCTTCGTTACGTCGCCCGAGGGCCTTGTGAAGTACGCGAGAAGATCAGAAACGATACATTTCGGTAAGGTTGCATTAAGCTTTCCACAATAAGACCCATTTATTAGATGACACAGGACATTGGCGACAGACAAAGGGTTCAAAGAACGTGTTCGTGAAGACATGCTCGTCCGCCTTCTCGATGCATTTGTCTGGCGAAACCATGGTAGATACTAATCCTGGTTTATAACCGTCCGCCCCCTCCCAATGAGTGTTCCTTCTAGATCAGCGGGAAGAAACATCGCAACTTGGTTTTACATACGTTCAAGGAATGAACGTACTGGCTGCACCATTTCTATACACTATGCCGTCTGAAGTTGAAGCTTTCTATTGCTTTGCGAAGTTTATTGAAGAATGTTGTCCCCTATACGTTCAACCAACCTTAGAAGGGGTTCATCGTGGCTTGAAGGTGAGTGTGGAATCTGTCTCCAAATACATATTGACGACTTCAGCAGCTACTAGATCGCTGCCTGAGGATAGTTGACCCTGAATTATATGCTCATTTACGATCCAAGAATCTCTCCGCAGAGATTTATGCATTTCCTTGTGGGTGATCTAACTCAGATTTCTTGCTCTGGACTTATACCTTATAGCTGTCCTAACGTTATGTGCATGTACGCCTCCGCTAGATGAAGTTCTGCGGCTCTGGGATTTCCTTTTGGCTTTTGGCGTTCACCTGAATGTGCTCTGTGTGATCGCCCAGCTTCTTCTGATACGAGATGATGTCATGGCCTCCTCCAGGTATGTGATGCTTCGCTACTGCGGCACTTTCATCCATGCTCATTCTAAAATACCAGTCCAATGCGTTTACTGCGCACATTCCCTCCCTTAGAAGCGTTACCTGTCATCGGCATTGCTGTCACTCTTGTTCGTGATCTGCCCTCGGAGTTGTACGATGAACTTGTGCGACATCCTTACGAGATCAATGACTCTTAGACAATCCCAAGGACCTTGCAAATTTTGTATAGCTTATATCACGCTCACTTTTTTTACACTCATTGCTAATTTGCATATTCTGTGCCCAGGATTCAACGCTCTTAGTGGTGATTGATCTGCGAGGAAGTTGACCTGATTACTTGACTTGCTTAACCAATACAGCCGATCTACCATCCTTTGTCGATATCTTTTTCCAACCATACCCGGCGAAATGAAGACCTTGCACGGAAAGTAACCAAAGTTTGGCAGTTCAACTCCTGCCCAATATCGGCGTTTATTACCATCCTATCGTATGACGTGTCAAAGAGAGTCTCACTGACTTGCTGCAGTCGACCTCGTTGCTTACAACTCGCACCGATGCTGTGCAGCGGAGATTTCCTTCGCGATCATGAAGTGGCTATTCCTCAGGTCTATTCATGTCTATCTTCTGTCTGTCCCGACATATAATTTTAAATCTATCGATCCTTTGAATGGTACCGGTGAGTCGGCGCTCACTGATGTTAGAATTGCGTCAGACCCATCCCAAAGCGCCTTAGTGAGATTCTTATCTGGGGAGACAGAGACCAATGTGGAGACTATTGTTCTCATGCAGGAGAAGCGTCTTTGGTCCAGCGTTGCTCGCTGGTGCCATAAGACAATGCATCGCTCAGACCGTCTTTGGCTCGTGCCTGGTGCCTGATCCGATTAATTGAGACCCATTGGGAAGATTACCAGGTGTTGAACATATCCAGTGTTCTGGTTTGCTCCAATACCCGGATCCATATGCTGTGGCCTGTCGGTTCCCATGTATGCGTCGCAAAATGAATCCACATGAACCCACCTGCCGAACGACGGTAAAAGCTCTCCAGACAAGACTGCCGTGCTTCTTTGAGTTTCATCATATGGGATGAACAACATCAAATCTCGTATACATCACCTTGCCTCATGTCTCTCTCTTCACTCAGGAAGGTGGTTCCTTTATCACCTCGTCAGATATCTACCTTAGTGTCCCTATTGGATACTGGACGATAGAACCTTATACATAGATACTTTTGTCCAACGGAAAATTTGCTTCTGTGAAAGCAGAGGAACAAGCGTAGCGTAGTGGATTGATGCACGAGCTAACTCACATGGTTGGTAGTTGAGTAAGGCTTAGGTAGTTAGAGACTAAGCACGATGATGGTAGCTAAGAACAAAGCAGTTTATTTACGGTGTGAAGAAATAATGGTAAGTGATGCTGCACACGGCCTGTTATGCGTGAGACGGTTCCTGTATACACAGCATCCGTTCAACACCATCCAGCACATTGATAATCTATTGTGACACCTGGACAGCACATAGTGACGACAGAAATTAAGGGGAGAAAGATTTAGCTTACAATAAGGGGATAAATGAACAACTCTGCAGATGTGGAATTCATGTCTCTGAGCAAGGCAGAGGGCAGAGGGCATAATATAGGATGTGTTTGTATAATGTGTCAATTATACTGCGACTGGCACTGTATACAGTTAATTATTGAAACAAGATGGAGATTTTTCCCGTACTCAGTTCACATTCATGATTTAATCTGGTATCAGTGTTGGTGTCTGCCTTTCTTTAACCCCTGCTTGTGACAAATTGTTTGTATTTTAGACTTGCTGCAAGTACTGAAACTACTTGTTTGATGATCAAAGCTCTGGTGGTCACCTAGGCAGTGCTATCCGAAGGCAGAGATTGGACGATAGCGGGAAAAGTAAATAGAACGTAAGATACGAAGGAAGGACAGCCCTTCGCGTTGTATCAACCTAGTCCATTATGTTGATAAATATAGATATAGACACAAGATTAAGCTCAACTTATCATCAAACACGTATGGCAAATTTATACCGAAGATATTTCAACTGAAAAATGTACAAGGCGACAGTGGGCAAAGGAATGTAACCATCCCTTCAGAATCTTGTTAGCAAGGGTGCCGAAAGTAATCTTGACGAGCGTACGACGGTTCCGAAGTTGACCGCATTGATAGAAGCCC
>Ga0154008_100432_pt1 | contig 9894 bp, 8 predicted proteins | sample TSNJ092MetaG_FD_104711 | JGI IMG/M metagenome (GOLD analysis project Ga0154008, IMG submission 104711) | Attine ant fungus gardens microbial communities from New Jersey, USA - TSNJ092 MetaG | ecosystem: Host-associated > Fungi > Mycelium > Unclassified | place: USA: Connecticut, Klassen Lab...
CAGCCTACCACATGATCACTACCTATTGTTCTACATATAGGAGTGCTATTGTTTTTGAAATAGAGATAACCTAACCATCTTAGGGTAGTCCTTTGTTCTATTCAAGGACAGATGATAATCTATAGATAAAGATCAGTGTTATATGCAAACATTGAGGACCTTGTATCTCCATGGGATCTTATTGCCTTGGGATCTATTTATAGCCAAAAGAAGCGCATTGAAGAGAGCTTCACGATGGTCATTGAAGCAAATGATTATGTTAAGTGGTTCCCAAGATATTGGCGATTTAGTGTCTAGTGACTTGATGATTACTGACTGATCTGCTGATAACTTGGTGAGTACTGATTGCCTTGTGATGTTTTTGGTATTGTTTGAAAGGTATTCTTAAGGGCTTTTGGTGGCTATTTAGATCGTCAAAATTGGTTAAGTATTTCCAGAGTTATGGTCCAAATGAAGTTTGTGACAGACTTGAAGTATGATTAAGTTGTCTTAGGCTAAGTTGCTATACTAGAACTTGATTTCACATCTAGAGTACCATCTGCCTTGGACCTTGCTTATCTTAACTCTCATAACCTTTTCAACCCTCAACTAGTGGTCATCACAATTACTAGTTACCTCCATACATAACTAGGCCCTTGGCTTAAGGGGACTTGATAGTCAGTTAGAGACTATTGGTGGAAGTACAGTACCAAGCTCAGGTATTGTGTCTGAGACCTGACCTCACAATTGAGTGGTGTTCAGTAGTTTACTTGTACTGTTTTTGCTGTATAAACCTTGTGCTAAAGTCCTATTGTGGACTATATATGTATTGTCACTTAGTTGTGAAAACTTAGGGACTACTCGGAGTGAGTGTTTAGGAAGAACTCAATAGAGTTCTCTGTTGGATTTTGCTATCTACTTATACAAATATTCAATGGTCTGGGTGCCTATCTCCCACAATCACATGATCTTTACTTAGTACTTGTAAGAACTTAGACTATAACACCTTAGAACTACTTCTAGTCTGAGTTGACAAGGAGAACTTGATAGAGTCCTCATTTGATTACTATATACTACTTATATACATTCTGTATTTACTTCTATTTATAAAGTCCTGTACATCTCCTTTGAGCTATTTTCTCTCATATATCTGTTGATTTCCTGATTAAATGAAAAGAAAAAGAAAAGAAAAAAAAAAAGAAATATAAATAATGGCTTAGCTGTTTGGCCAAGTCATGATACCACTCCCCTCTCAAGATTCCTCATCCCAAGGATTTTTCACAATTCATTGTATGGGTCTCTAATATTTCCCATTTCATTATCATTATCTTCTGTCCATTTTTTAAGTCTTAAATTTTCCTGGTCAATTTCTTCTTCTTTCTCCTCAATTGTCTTCATTGTTCTTTGCTCTCTAATTCTACTTCCTTTCCAATATCCCCAGTTCCTCTCTAGCTTTGCCCAATATTCCTCATCATACCTTTTATCTATCTACCTATATAACTTTCTTGCCATAAATTTTCCTGGCAATTTTTCTCTTCTAAATGTTTCTTTTTCTCTTTCTTGTCTCCTGATATCTTCTATATCTCTTCTATACTCCTTTTCAAACTCCTCTATTGCCTCTTTTGCATTATCCAGGTTTTTCTTTCCTTCCCAAGTATCTAACTCTGCTGTAAATCCCTTCTATCATACCAGATATTTATCCTTCTCTCTAATCTATTGTTTATTCAATATTCTTTCTATCTGCCATTCTTCTTCTTCTTCAATTATAACTGGGGTAGGCTGCTCTTTTCTCTGTCCCTTTACTTGCCCTATATATCTTTGTATCCTATTAATGTTGACTACTGGATATATTTTAATAATAGCCAGCAGTTCCAGTTCTACTGCATTTGTTGATACAATTTTCTTGATCTTATAAGGTCCTACAAATCTCTCTATCAACTTCTCTGTCCTTTTTTCAATAATTTGATATTTCAGATCCTTAGTGCTTAGCATCACTAGGTCTCCTACTTTATACTCATTGACTTCTACCCTCTTTCTATCTACATACTTCTTCATCTCCTCTTGCACTTTTTCTAGTACTACTTTTGCTTTATCCTGAATCTCTTTCATTTTTGTCACAAATTTCTCTGCTCCTTTATACTTTTCTTTCTTCCTTACTTTGAACTCTATCCTAGTGTCATGACTTGGCAAAACAGCTAAGTCATTATTTAATATTCTTTTTATTTTTATTTTTATTTTATTTATTAGGAAATCAAGCAAATGTGCAAGAAGGAATAACTCAAAAAGAAATGTATGGGACTTTATAAATAGAAGTAAATACAGAATGTATATAAGTAGTGTACAGCAATCAAATAAGAACTCTATTGAGTTCTTCTTGTTAACTTGGACTAGAAGTAGTTCTAAGGTATCACAGTCTAAGTTTTTACACTAGAACTCGATTCCTTCATCAGTACTACTCATCATAGAGCTCTGCTACTTCTTATTCTTTTATCTTCCTTAGTACCTGGATAACACAACTCAGGACCACTACAACATAACCAGGCCCTAGGCTTAAGGGAACTTGATAGTCAGTTAGAGACTATTGGTGGAAGTACAGTACCAAGCTCAGGTATTGTGTCTGAGACCTGACCTCACAATTGAGTGGTGTTGTGTAGTATACTTGTGCCATTCTTAGTAGAAACCTTGTGCTGAAGTCCCATTGTGGGCTGTATATACAGAAGAGTAATGCCACATCCTTAAGAAGGCATTTAGGTTAGAGATCCTCTCCTTGGGGTGATAGTATAACTATATTACTAGGGCAGTAGTAAGTAAGGTAGTAAATGTCTAGCTGGGTGAAGATCTTGTACCCCAGTAGATGTAACAGTAGTAAGATCATTCCTTATTTGACTTTTCTGGAGATGTAGTATTATGTTTCTGAAACAATATAACTCCCTTATGAACAGAATGCTCAACTAACAGTGTGCTCTTGCCAAACTAAGGGCAGAAATAGAAGGTAGAGAAGAAAGAATATGTTGGGGGTGTAAAAGGTTTGGGCACTTGGCCTATAACTGCAGGAATAAAAAAAGAGAAGAGAAGAGGAGGTTGGTTCTTCAGAATAAATTTGAAATGATAGTGAGTAGGGCAATACAATATGGAGTGAGAGAAGAGGTAAAAGTGAGGAGGCAAAAGATAATGGAGGAAGTGAAATGTTTCAGATATTAGGAGATTGGTCATCTCAAATGTGAATGCCCAAATATTGAGGTTGAAAAGAAGAAGAGGCAGCACATGTGGCCAGACTACAAAAGGTATAGCAAGAAAGAAGACTGGTATGTCCTGTATGGGAAAAGACACAGGAATATTGTGGGGAGGAGAGTATGCCCCCCAAAGGCACACTCCTGCTAGAGAAAAGATAGATAATAAGAGAGATGATGGTAACATATGTGGACTATGGAGGATATAAAGGCAAGGGAGTACAGACCCACAAAAATCAGAGACAAGGATTCCTTCTTGAGAGATGAGTAAAAAATATGTAGTATAGCCTATGCTAAGAAGCATGGAACTGGAGAGAAGGAGAAGCAAAGAGAGGTGTTATCAATAAGCAGTGAATGCTCTTAGTGATCACCCTAGGTGGATGTTCAGGAAGAACTCAATGGAGTTCTTCATTGGATTGCAGCTCTACTTATACTACTACTACAGTGGCTGTACCCTAGAGTCCCGCAATCACATATTCTTTCCAGAATGTTCTATGATCACCTGACCTTGTCACATGATTTGACTTACTGAGTCCCCTCTCTATTTATATTCTTACTCCATTGTATGCTTTGAGGTTTTGGATTAAGTGTTCAAATGCATGGGAAACCTTTTCCTGTTTGGGGCTCTCATAACAAGAAGAGAGGTATGATGAAATCATAGAAGAAGTATTGAGGAGGCTAGAGGAAAATGATTTATACATCAAGCTAGAGAAGTGTATATAGAAAGTGCAGAAGGTTAGTGTCATGACTTGACAAAATGAACAAAGCTATTTCTTTCTTTTCTTTTTCTGGACTTACTATATAGGGATGGAGTACAAGAAAGTATCATGTGACTAAGTGTCACAAAGTCACATGGTTATGAGTCACAGTCAGGTGATGTCACATGACTAGGTCACATGGGGACTGTAGGAAGATAGTGCACAGACCATATAGTAATTGTATAAGTAGTATAGGAAATTTAACGGGAACTCCATCAAGTTCTCCTTGTCAACTCAGACCAGGAGGGTGGTTAAGTCATCTCAGGCTAAGTCACTACAGTTAGGTTTCTAGGAGTCATCATAGGACCCAATAGAATCAAAATAGAGAAAGAAAAGATGAATAGAGTGCTAAGTTGGCCAGAGCCTAAGAATGTAAAAAATGTTAGAAAATTTTTGGGCCTTGCAAACTACTATAGGAGGTTTATCAAAGATTTTACTTGGGTAGCAAGGCTGATGAATGTGCTGACCAGGAAGGATATGAAGTAGTAATGGGGAAGAGAACAATAGCAGGCATTTAACAAACTCAAAAGGATCTTTACAACCAGACCAGTACTAGCAGCTCTAGACTTAGACAAGGAGTTTAGAGTAGAAGCAGATACTTCAAACTACACTACTAGAGGAGTATTATCAGTAAAGAGCTCTAATGGGATGTAGAGACCAGTTGCCTTCATTTCAAAATCTCTAAGTGATACAGAAAGAAACTATAAGATACATGACAAAGAAATGTTGGTAGTAGTTAGATGCTTGGAAGCATGGAGACATTTCCTGGAAGGAACAACCACAAAATTTGAGATTTAGACAGACCATAAAAATCTTGAGTATTTTATAAAAGTACAAAAGTTAAACAGGAGACAAGCAAGATGGGCTCTATACCTGTCTAGATTTGACTTTGCACTCAAACATGTTCTGGGGAGCAAGATAGGAAAGGCAGATAGTCTGAGTAAAAGGCCAGATTGGGAGGTTGGAGTGGAGAGAGACAATGAGAATGAAATCTTGGTTAAGCTAAAATGGCTAGAAGTGCAAAGGACTGAAGGAGTGGGGGTAATCATAGAAGGAGTAGACCTACTAGAGAAGGTAAAGCAGTTAAGAGTAAAAGACGATGAAGTAATAAAGATAGTCAAAGAAATAAAGCAAGCAGGGGTAAAGATGTTGAGAGATGAAGAGTGGAGGGAAGTAAATGGCGTAATGTATAAAGAGAAAAAAGTATATGTGCCTAAAGATGATGTATTGAGGATGGAAATAATTAGACTACACCACAATACACCAGTAGGAGAACATGGAGGACAATGGAAGACAGTGGAACTAGTCACCAGGAACTTCTAGTGGCCAGGAATAATGAAAGAGGTAAAAAAGATATATAGAAGAGTGTGATTCCTGCCAAAAAACAAAAACCACACAGAGTAGCCAGCTGGTAAATTAATGCCTAATTCTATCCCAGAAAAACCCTGGACACACATATTGGCAGATTTTATTACCAAACTGTCTTTAGCTCAGGAATATGACTCTATTCTAGTAGTAGTGGACTGACTAACAAAAATGGTATACTTTATATTGACTACAGAAAGAATGTCAGCAGAAGGGTTAGCAAGGTTGTTTAGGAACAATGTATAGAAACTACATAGTCTATCCAAAAGCATCATATTGGACAGAGGACTCCAGTTTACGGCAGGGTTAATAAAGGAGTTAAATAGGATGTTGGAGATCAAAAGCAAGATGTTGACTGCATTTCACCCTCAAACAGACAGGCAGACAGAGAGGGTCAACCAGGAGTTGGAATAGTACTTAAGAATGTTCATTGACCATAGACAAGAACAATGGCCAGACTGGTTAGGAACAGCAGAGTTTGCATACAACAATAAAGTATACTCTAGTACAAAAATATCGCCCTTCAAAGCAAACTATAGACAAGATTCTAGAATGGGATTTGAAGTAAGAAAGAAGGGGAGATATGAAAGAGCAGAGAAATTTGTAACAAAAATAAAAGAAATTCAGGAGAAAGCTAAGGCAGCCTTAGAGAAGGTACAGGAGGAGATAAAGAAGTACACAGATAGGAAGAGAAGAGAAGTTGATGAGTATAAAGTAGAGGACTTGGTGATGCTTAGCACCAAAGACCTGAAATACCAAATGGTTGGTAGAAGGACAGAAAAGTTGACAGAAAGGTTTGTAGGATCTTATAAAGTGAAGAAAATTGTATTGGCAAATGCAGTTGGATTGGAGTTATCTAGCACAATCAGGATACACCCAGTAGTAAATATCAGTAGGATACATAGATACATAGGGCAAGTAGAGGAGCAGAGGAAGGAGCAACCAGTCCCAGTCATAATTAAGGGAGAAGAGAAATGGGAGATCGAGAGAATATTGAATAAACAACAGATTAGAGGAAAGGATAAGTATCTAGTACAATAGAAGGGATTTATGGTGGAATCAGATACTTGGGAAGGGATAGAAAACTTGGAGAATGCAAAGGGAGTGGTTGAAGAATTTGAAAAGGAGTACTGACAGGACATGAAAAATGTAAGATGGCAAGAAAAAGAAGAAGGGATGTTCAGAAAAAGAGAACTGCCAGGACAATTTACAACAAAGAAACTATTTGGATGGACAGATAAGCAGTACAATGAGGAATATTGGAGAAGATCAGAAAGGAATTGGAGACAATAGAAAAGGGGATGAGCAAAAGGAAGAAGAACTTTAGAAACAATTCAGAAGGAAGAAGAAGAAATTGAGTGAAAAGAATCAGAAATTAGAGAATGCACAGAAGAAGATGAAAATGAAATGGATAACATAGTCAACCCCAACTATGAATTGTAAAATCCTTGGGATGAGAAACCTTGAGAAGAGGGTGGTGTTATGACTTGGCCAAATGGCTAAGTTATTATTTATATTTCTTTTCTTTTTCTTTTCATTTAATTAGGAAATTAATGGGCATGCAAAAGGGAATGACTTAGAGGAGATGTGTGGGACTTTATAAATAGAAGTAAATAACAGAATGTGTATAAGTAGTGTATAGCAATTGAATGAGGACTCTATTAAGTTCTTTTTGTCAACTTGGACTAGGAGTAGTTTTAAGGCATCACAGTCTAAGTTCTTACATATATATGCCTAAAGACAATATATTAAGAGCAGAAATAATTAGGCTGTATTATGATACACCAGTAGGAGGACATGGAGGATAGTAGAAGACAGTAGAGTTGGTCACTTGAAACTTCTGGTAGCCAGAAGTAACTAAAGAGATGAAATGATATATGGAGGGATACAATTCTTACTAGAGAAACAAAAACTGCACAGAACAGCCAGCAGGCAAATTAATGCCCAATTTAATATCTGAGAAACCTTGAATGCATATATTGGCAGATTTCATTATCAAACTACCATTAGCACAGGAATATGACTTGATTTTAGTGGTAGTGGATAGATTAACAAAAATGGTCCATTTTATCCCTACTACAGAAAGAACATCAGCAGAAGGGCTAGCTAGGTTGTTCAGAGATAATGTGTAGAAGTTGCATAGATTACCTGAGAGTATTATATCAGACAGGGAACCTCAGTTTGTGGTAGGAATAATGCAGGAGTTAAATAGGATGTTGGGGATCAAGAGTAAATTGTCAATGGTGTTCCACTCTCAGATAGATAGACAAACAGAGAGGGTTAATCAGAAACTAGAACAGTACTTGAGGATATTTATTAATCATAGGCAGGAGCAATGGCCAGTGTTATCAATAGACAGTGAATGTTCTTAGTGATTACCCAAGGTGGATGTTCAAAAAGAACTCAATAGAGTTCTTTGTTGGATTGGACTCCTACTTATACTACTTTTATAGTGGCTGTACTCTTAGTCCATGATCACATGTCCTTCCAGAATGTTCTGTGATCACCTGACCTTAGTTCCCATACTATCTATATCTCAACCCTATTGTATGTCTTGAGGTTTTGGATTAAATGTTTGAATACTTAGAAAACTTTTCTCCTTTTGGGGCTCTCATAACATGGCCCTCCTTTCAAGTTTCCTTATCCCAAGGAATTTCTCCATCAGTTCCAGTTCTCATCCCACCTTTTTTCTCTTTCTCTTTTGTACCTCCTTTTTCCCCATCTATATATCAGTTTTGCCATGAACTCTCTTGGTAATTCCCAACTAAATTCTCTCTCTTCTTCTTCCAGCTTCTGTCACCTTAGTTCCTCAACCTCTTTTTTGTACTTTCTCTTGAACTCTTCTACCAATTCCTTTGCATTCCCCAAGTTTTCTCTATTTTCCCAAGTATCTTCTTCTGCTATATATCCCTTCTATCTTACTAGAAACTTCTCCTTCCCCCTAACCATTCTTTTGTTTAAGATTTTTTCCACCTCGAATTCCTCCTCTCCTTCAATAATGACTGATTTTGGTGGTATCTTCTTCTGTCCCTCTACCTGCGGTTTATAGAGTTATACTCTACTTATGTTAACTACAGGGTATATTTTAATAGACTTAGGTAGTTCTAATTCTATTGTTATCAATAGACAGTGAATGTCCTTAGTGATCACCCTAGGTGGATATTCAAGAAGAACTCTATCGAGTTCTTCCTTGAATTGGACTACTACTTATACTATTTTACAGTGGCTGTGCTACTACTAGTCCACAATCACATGTTCTTCCAGAATGTTCTATGATTACTTGACCTTGTCATGTGATCTGGTTACCTAAGTTCCCATACCATTTATACCTTGACCTCATTGTATGACTTGAGATTTTGGATTAAGTGTTTAAATGCATAGAAGACTGTTTCCTTCTTGGGGCTCTCATAACATCTATCGCATTACTAAAGACAATTCCCTTGATTTTGTAGGGGCCTACAAAATGCTCTGTCAATTTCTCCGATCTTCTCCCTTTCATTTGCCATTTCAAGTCCTTTGTACTTAGTAGTACTAAGTCCCCTACTCTGTATTTCTCTTCCTCTCTTCTCCTTCTGTTTGCAAACTTCTTCATCTCTTTCTATACTTTCCCTAGCACTGCTTTTGCCTCCTCCTGGATTCTCTTCATTTTTTCTGCAAATTTTCCTGCTGCTTCATACTTCCCCCTTCTTCTTCTCTCAAATCCCATCCTTGGGTCTCGACCGTAGTTTGCTTTGAATGGTGATTTTTTTGTTGCCATGTAAATTTTGTTATTGTATGCAAATTCCACCATTCCTAACCAATCTGGCCACTGCTCTTGTCTGTGGTTGATGAAGACCCTTAGATACTGCTCTAACTCCTGGTTTATCCTTTCCACCTGCCCATCTGTTTGAGGGTGATAGGCTGTTGAGAGTTTCATCTGAATTCCCAACAAGTTATTTAACTCCTTCATCATTTCTGTCACAAACTTCATTCAAACCATAACTCCAGGAATACTTGACTGATTTCAACGATCTAAATGGCCACCAAAAGCCCTTAAGAAGACCTTTCTAACGGTATCAAAAACGTCTCAAAGCGATCAGTATTTACCAAGTTATTAGCAGATCAGTCTGTGATCACCAAGTTACTAGACACTAAATCACCAATATCTCAGGAACTGCTTAACGTAATCATTTGCTTCAATAACCATCGTGAAGCTCTCTTCAATGTGCTTCTTTCGGCTATAAATAGATCCCAAGGCAATAAGATCCCATGGAGATACAAGGTCCTCAATGTTTGCATATAACACTGATCTTTATCCATAGATTATCATCTGTCCTTGAATAGAACAAAGGACTGCCTTAAGATGGTTAGGTTATCTCTATTTCAAGAACAATAGCACTCCTATATGTAGAACAATAGGTAGTGATCATATGGTAGGCTGTTCTGGTGCATAGACCACTACAATCATGTATTTAAGAACTGTATGTCTGAGGATAAACCTCAGACTTAACAACATCTTTTGCTACTGTCTAAACTTTGCTTTTTTAAGCCTTTTGATTATTAAATCATCAACTCACAAATCA
>Ga0154008_100435_pt1 | contig 9871 bp, 23 predicted proteins | sample TSNJ092MetaG_FD_104711 | JGI IMG/M metagenome (GOLD analysis project Ga0154008, IMG submission 104711) | Attine ant fungus gardens microbial communities from New Jersey, USA - TSNJ092 MetaG | ecosystem: Host-associated > Fungi > Mycelium > Unclassified | place: USA: Connecticut, Klassen Lab...
CTATATATAATATAAACAACTAAAGGAATACTTTAGAGTCCAGAGAATAAGAGGAGACAGAGGCAAGTACATGTTGAAATATCAAACAATATACTAAAATTAGTTTGTTGTTTTTGTTAAGGCTCTAGACTGGAATATTGAACTGGAGGGGTGCTCTCTGGAAGTAACTGTTCCACTGTCAATTGATAATGAGAACTGTCAAGTAGATAGGGAGCAGTATGGGAGAAGCTAGAAATATACTGTGAATTACTATGAATATACTTGTGAATGTACACTCTGGGTTCCAGAAAGTGACACAAAGAATAGAGTCTGTAAGAACTTGGACAGGGATGCCTTAGAACTACTCCTAGTCCAAGTTGACAAGAAGAACTCAATAAAGTTCTCATTCAATTGCTATACACTACTTATACACATTCTGTTATTTACTTCTATTTATAAAGTCCTGTGCATCTCCTTTGAGTCATTCCCTCTTGCACATCCATTGATTTAAATGAAAAGAAAAAAAAAATATAAATAATGACTTAACCATTTGGCTGAGTTATAACACCACCCCCCTCTCAAGGTTCCTTGTCCCAAGGATTTTACAATTCATAGTCAGGGTCAACTATGTTGTCCATTTTATCTTTATCTTCTTCTGTATACTCTCTAATTTCTGATTCTTTTTGCTTGATTTCTTCTTCTTTCTCCTGAATCATTTCTAAAGTTCTTCTTCCTCTTACTTGTCTCCCTTTCTATTGTCTCCAATTCCTTTCTAATCTTCTCCAATATTCCTCATCATACTGCTTATCCAACTATCTGAATAATTTCTTTGCTGTAAATTGTCCTGGCAGTTCTTCTCTTCTGAATATTTCTTCTTCTCTTTTCTGCTGTCTTACATCTTCCATGTCCCATTGGTACTCCTTTTCAAATTCTTTAACTGCTCCCTTTGTATTCTTCAAGTTTTCCATTTCTTCCTAAGTATCTAACTCTACTGTAAATCCCTTCTATTGTACTAGATACTTATCCTTCCCTCTAATCCATTGCTTATTCAATATTCTCTCAACCTCCCATTCCTCTTCTCCCTTAATTATGACTGGAGCTAGTGGCTCCTTCCTCTGTCCCTCTACTTGCCCTATGTATCTACATATTCTACTGATGTTTACTACTGGGTGTGCTAGATAACTCCAATTCAACTGTATTTGCCAATATGATTTTCTTCACTTTATAAGGGCCTACAAACCTTTCTGTCAACTTTTCCATTTTTCTACCAACTATTTGGTATTTCAGATCTTTGATGCTGAGCATCACCAAGTTCCCTACTTTATACTCATTAACTTTTCCTCTCTTTTTATCTGTATATTTCTTCATCTCCTCCTATGCCTTCCCTAGTGCTGCCTTAGCTTTCTCCTGAATCTCTTTCATCTTTATTACGAATTTTTCTGCTCCTTCATACTTTCTCTTCTTTCTTACTTCAAACCCTATTCTAGGATCTTGCCTATAGTTTGCTTTGAAGAGTAATGTCTTTGTACTAGAGTGTGCTTTATTGTTGTATGTGAACTCTACTATTCCTAACCAGTCTGGCCATTGCTCTTGCCTATAGTTAATGAATATTCTTAAGTACTGTTCCAACTCCTGGTTGACCCTCTTTGTCTGCCTATCTGTTTGAGGATGGAATGCTGTTGATATCTTGCTTTCAACCCCCAACATCCCATTTAACTCCTTTACTAACCCTACTGTAAACTAGGGTCCTCTGTCTGATATGATGCTTTCAGATAGACTATGTAGTTTCTACACATTGTCCCTGAACAACCTCACTAACCCTTCTGCTAATGTTTTTTCTGTAGTCAGTATAAAGTGTACTATTTTTGTTAGTTGGTCCACTACTACTAGAATAGAGCCATATCTCTGAGCTAAAGGCAGTTTGGTAATAAAATCTACCAATATGTATATCCAGGGTTTTTCTGGGATAGAGTTAGGTATTAATTTTCCAGCTGGCTACTCTGTGGTTTTTGTTCCTTGGGCAGGAATCACACCCTTTCACATATCTTTTTACCTCTTTTGTTATTCCTGGTGACTAGTTCCACTATCTTCTATTGTCCTTCATATCCTCCTACTGGTGTATTGTAGTATAGCCTAATTATTTCTACTCTCAATACATTATCTTTAGGCACATACACTTTTCCCTCTTTATACATTATGCCATCTACTTTTCTCCACTCTTTATCTCTTAACATCTTTACTCCTGCCTGCTTCATTTCCTCAACTGCTTTTATTACTTCATCATCTTTCACCTTTAATTGTCTCACTTTCTCTAGTAGATTGACCCCTTCCACAATAATCTCTACCTTTTCTGTTCTCTTTACTATTAGCCATTTGGGTTTTACCAGTGTTTCATTCTTGTTGTTTTTATCCACTCCTATCTCCCAATCTAGCCTCCTGCTTAAGCTGTCTGCCTTCTCTATCTTGCTTCCTGGAACATGTTTCAGTGTAAAGTCAAATCTTGACAAATACAGAGCCTATCTCACTTATCTCCTATTTAACTTTTGTACTTTCATGAAGTATTTGAGATTCTTATGATCTGTCCAGATTTTGAACTTAGTGGTTGTCCCCTCTAAGAAGTGCCTCTAGGCCTCTAAGTATCTGACTACCACTAGCATTTCTTTATTGTGTATTTCATAGTTCTGTTCTGTATCACTTAACAATTTGGAGATAAAAGCAACTAGTCTCCACAATTCATCAGAGCATTTCATTGATAAAACTCCTCTGGTAGCATAGTTTGAAGCATCCACTTCTACCCTGAATTCTCTGTCTAAGTCTGGGGCCACTAACACCAGTCTAGTAGTAAAGATTTGTTTAAGCTTGTTAAATGCCTTTTGCTGTTTACTTCTCTATTGCCACTTCATATTCTTTTTCATCAATGTATTCATTGGCCTAGCTACTTGTGCAAAATTCTTAATGAACTTCCTGTAGTAATTTGCAAGGCCCAGGAATTTTCTGACATCTTTCACATTTTTTGGCTCTGGTCAGCTGAACACTCCATCTACTTTTTCCTTCTCTATCTCTATTCCATTAGACCCTATGACAACCCCTAGAAATCCTATTTTTCTCACTTTCCACACATATTTTTCTGGCTTGACATACAAGTCATTCTCCTCTAGTCTCTTTAGTATTTTATCTACAATCTCATCATGTCCCTCCTCTATCTCTGTTCCCACTAGTACATTATCCACAAAAGCTGCAACTTTTCCTTCATTAATCATGTCTCTCAGGATCTCATTCATCATTGTCTGAAATGTGGCTAGCAAATTTGTCATCCCAAAAAACATTACTGTTGGTTCAAAAGATCCCATATATATTGTAAATGCTCCCTTCCACTCATTCCCTTCCTTAATCCTTACATTGTTGAACCCCCACCTTAGATCCATTTTAGTGAATACTTTCTTGCTCCCCATATTGTCTATTAGGTCTATAATTAATAGGAGCAGGTAGTTGTTTTTCACCATCTGATCATTCAGGTTATAGTCCATCACCATCCTCTTACTTCCATTCTTTTTGCTCACAAAGAATACTGGTGATTTCTGAGGGGATTTAGACAGTCTGATATACCCTTTTCTCAGTTGATCATCCACAAAGCTCTGGACCTTCTCCCTCTCATTTCTAGACAAAGAATAAATTCTCTCTTTTTGTGGTTTGAATGTTTTCTTGAGATCTATGGCATGATCCCAGATTTTCCTTGTTGGCATTCTTTCTGATTCTATCTTCCCAAATACCTTTCTCTACTTTAAAAAATTTTATGGCACTATTTCCTCAATCTTCCTATGGTCCGCTTCGACTTCTTCTTCTTTTCCCCAATCTTTTTTATTGTTTACTTCCTATCTTACCACCTGTTCCTCTTTTACAGTTGCTAGCCTCTCCCCTTTTCTCTTTCCCTTTTTTTCTTTCAACTTCATATTCCTTCCATATAGTGGTGGACACCTTGTTATTTTTACCTCTTCTGTCTTTCAATTTATCTCTGGATTGTGTGCTTGCAACCATGGCATTCCTAGTATTATGTCTGTCTTTTCTAGATTGTACACATCTATTCTTATTCTTTTTACATGACTTTTATAGTACATGTTCACCTCTACTTGGTAGGTAATAGCTCCTATACTATTGTTTGTCCCATCAACATTCCTGACCACTATTGGTCTTTCCAATTTCTACAGCCTAAATCCATGTCTTGCTGCCATCTTTCAATCTATAAATATCCCTGTTGTACCATTGTCCAAGAGTGCTTTTACTATTACACCTTCATGTGTATCTACCTTTTCTACTCCAATATCCAGCCATACTTCTCTCAGCATTTTAAACATCCTCCTCACTTCTCTCTGTTCACCCCCTTCTTTTGCTGCACCTTTTGGAGCCTCTGTCCATGTATCGCTTTGCTGTACTTTTCCCTTTGTGGGGCACACTGCTTCTCCCTAGTTCCATTACTCTCTTTTTCTTTCTACCCTACATTTTGGGCATAGAATCTTTCTTCTTTCCTATTCTGACACTTTTCTCACAATTGCATCCCTTCTTCCATAGTTTACACACTCTACTCTTGTTATCTCTCCTCTTTTTGTTTCTCCTTCTCTCCAGTTCCATGCTTTTTGGCATAGACTGCACCATATATTTCTTACTTGTCTCTCAAGGAGGAATCCTTGTCCCTGATTTTCTTAGGTCTATACCCCCTTGCCTTTACATCCTCCATAGTCTACATATGTTGCCACTATTTCTCTTGTAATCTATCCTCCTTCAAGTAAAAGTACATCTTCTGGAGGCATGTTCTACCTTCTACAGTACTTGTAAGAACTTAGACTGAGATATCTTAGAACTACTCCTAGTCCAAGTTGACAAAGAGAACTTGATGGAGTTCTTATTTGATTATGGTACACTACTTATATGCCTCTTGTGTTTACTTTTATTTATAAACTCCTATGCATCTCTTCTTAGTTGTTTTATCTCATGCATCCACTGATTTCCTAATTAAAAGAAAAGAAAAGAAAAAGAAAATAATGACTTAGCTGTTTTTGGCTGTGTCATGATACCACCCCTCTCTCAAGATTCCTTGTCCCAAGGATTTTTACAGCTCATAGTAGGGGTCATAGATGTTCCCCATTTTGTTGTCGTCTTCTGTCCACTCCTTAAGTTCTGAGCCTCCCTGTTCAATTTCTTCTTCTTTCTCTTTTATTGTTTCCATGGTTCTTTGCCCTCTTGTCCTTCCTCCTTTCCATCATCTCCAATTTCTTTCCAACCTTGCCCAGTATTCTTTGTCATACCTTTTATCTGACCATCCAAATAACCTTTTTGCTGTAAATCGTCCTGGTAGTTCTCCCCTTCTGAATGTCTCTTCTTCCTTTTCCTGTCTTCTAATGTCTTCCATATCTCTTCTGTATTCCTTTTCGTACTCTTCTATTGCTTCCTTTGCATTCTCCAGGTTCTCCTTCCCTTCTCAGGTATCCGATTCCGCCATAAATTCCTTCTATCATACCAGGTACTTATCCTTTCCTCTAATCTGCTGTTTATTTAGTATTCTCTCGACTTCCCATTCCTCTTCTCCCTCAATTATGACCAGAGCTGGTTGTTCCTTCTTTTGTCTCTCAACTTGCCCTATGTATTTATGTATCCTACTAACATTTACTACTAGATGTATCCTGATTGTGCTAGGTAGTTCCAATTCAACTGCATTTGCTGATATGATTTTCTTTACTTTATAAGGGCCAACAAACTTCTCCGTCAACTTTTCTGTCCTTCTACCAGCCATCTGATATTTCAGATCCTTGGTGCTTAGCATTACCAAGTCTCCTACTTTATACTCATCGTCTTCTCCTCTCTTCCTATCTGCATATTTCTTCATCTCTTCTTGTACTTTTCCCAGCACTGCTTTTGCTTCTTCCTGGATCTCTTTCATTTTTGTCACAAATTTCTCCATTCCTTTGTATTTCCCTTTCCTCCTCATTTCAAACCCCATTCTAGGATTTTGTCTGTAATTTGCCTTGAAAGGCAAAACCTTAGTACTTGAGTATGTTTTATTATTGTAGGCGAACTCTGCCATTCCTAACCAGTCAGGCCACTGCTCCTGCCTGTGGTCAATAAACATCCTTAAGTACTGTTCCAGTTCCTGATTAACCCTCTCTGTCTGTCCATCGGTTTGAGGGTGGAATACTGTCGACAATTTACTCTTGATCCCCAACATCCTATTCAATTCTCTCATTAACCCTACCACGAATTGGGGTCCCCTATCTGATATGATGCTTTCTGGTAGACCATGCAATTTCCACACGTTATCCCTAAACAACCTTGCTAATCTCTCTGCTGATGTTCTCTCTGTAGTTGGTATAAAATGGACCATCTTAGTTAACTAATCCACTACTACTAGAATGCTATTGTATCCCTGTGCCAAAGGCAACTTAGTGATAAAGTCTGCTGATATATACATCCACGGTTTTTCTAGGATTGAGTTTGGCATTAATTTGCCTGCCAGTTGCTCTGTGCAGTTTTTATTCCTCTGACAAGAGTCACAACCTTCCACATATTGCTTCACTTCCTTCATTACTCCTGGTCACCAGAAATTTCTCGTGACCAGCTCCACCATCTTCCACTGTCCTCCGTGCCCTCCTACAGGTGTATCATGATGTAACCTGATTATTTCTGCTCTGAGTGCCTCATCCTTGGGTACATACACCTTTCCTTCTCTATACATTACACTGTCTATGTCCTTCCACTCTTCATCCCTTAGGATTTTTACTCCTGCTCATTTCATCTCTTCCACTGCTTTAACTACTTCGTCATCCCTTACTTTTGACTGTTTTATCTTCTCCAATAGGTCTACTCCCTCCACTATTACTTCCACCTTTTCTGTCCTTCTGTTCTCTAACCACTTCTTTTTTACCAACATTTCATCCTCATTGTCTCTTTCCACTCCAACCTCCCAGTCTGGCCTCTTGCTCAGGCTGTCTGCCTTTCCTATCTTTGTTCCAGGAACGTGTTTAAATACAAAGTCAAATCTTGATAGGTATAGTGCCCATCTGGCTTGTCATCTATTCAACTTTTGTGCTTTTATAAAATATTCAAGATTTTTATGATCTGTCCAAATCTCGAATTTTACTGCCGTTCCTTCTAGAAAATATCTCCATGACTCTAGACACCTGATTACTACTAACATTTCCTTGTTATGTATCTCATAGTTCCTTTCTGTATCACTTAGAGATTTTGAAATGAAAGCTACTAGTCTCCATAAGTCGTCAGAGCACTTCATTGAGAGCACTTCTCCAGTTGCGTAGTTTGAGGCATCTGCCTCTACCCTGAACTCTTTGTCTAAGTCTGGGGCTACTAGTACTGGTTTTGTTGTAAAGGCCTTCTTGAGCTCATCAAATGCAGCCTGTTCTTCTCCCTTCCACCTCCACTTCATATCCTTCCTCGTCAGCACATTTATTGGCCTGGCTACTCAAGCAAAGTCCTTAATAAACCTCCTGTAATAATTTGTGAGGCCCAAAAACTTCCTGACATCTTTCACATTTCTTGGTTCTGGCTAACTCAGCACTCCGTCCACCTTCTCTTTCTCCATCTCTATTCCACTGGGTCCTATGACTATGCCCAGGAATCTGATCTTCCTTACTTTCCATGCACACTTCTCTGGCTTGACGTATAAGTCATTCTCTTCTAACCTCCTCAGGACCTTTTCTACTATCTCATTATGTTCCTTCTCTGTTTCTGTCCTGACTAGCACATCATCCACAAATGCTGCTACTTTTCCTTTATTAATCATATCCCTCAGAATTTCATTCATCATCACCTAGAATGTAGCTGGTGAATTTGTCATTCCAAAAAATATGACAGTTGATTCAAAGGATCCAATGTGTGTGGTGAATGCTCCTTTCCACTCATCCCCCTCCTTTATCCTCATATTGTTAAAGCCCCATCATAAGTCCATTTTGGTGAATACTTTCTTATTCCCCATGTTGTCAATTAAATCTGTAATTAGTGGCAGGGGATAATTATTCTTTACGGTTTGTTCATTTAGACTACAATAGTCTATAACCATCCTCTTCTTCCCATCTTTCTTACCCACAAAGAAAACTGGTGACATCTGAGAGAATTTTGATGGTCTGATATACCCCTTTCTTAACTGGTTGTCCACAAATTTCTGAACCTCCTCCCTTTCATCTTTGGAGAGAGGGTAGATTCTTCCCTTTCATGGTTTGAATGTCTCTTTGAGATCTATAGCATGATCCCAGATTTTCCTTGTTGGCATCCTCTCTGACTCAATTTTCCCAAACACTTTTCTCCACTTCAGGAATTTCTTGGGGACCATCTCATCAATCTTTCTGTAATCAGCCTTGAGCTCCTCCTTTCTTCCCCAATCTTCCTTATTGTCTACTGCCCATCTCACCATCTTTTCTTTCTCTAGGGTTGCCACTCTTTTTCCTTTCTTGATTCCCCTTGGTCTTGTTCTACTACATAAGGGGGGGCATCTCATCATTTTTACTTCTCCAGTTTTCCAATTGATTTCTGGGTTATGTGCCTGTAACCACAGCATTCCCAGTGTCTGACCTCTCTTTGCCTACCCTCCTCTTTTTCTGCACCTTCTGGGGCTTCTGCCCATGTACTGCTCTGCTGTGCCTTTCTTTTCTGACATCCACACCACTTCTGCCTATTTGAAATCACCCCCTATTCTCTATTCCCCTCTATATGGCATCCTTTCTGTCCACACCTTTTACACTCCACATATGATACTATCACCTCCTTTGTATACCACTCCAGCTCTAACAGGCATGCCTCATCTGGAATGTCCTCTTCACAGTACTCTTGTGCTTTTTGTCATAGGACATGTGCTAGACTCCTCCTCCACTCCTTTTGCTGCACCTTTTGTAGCATGGCCATATGTGCTGCCTCTTCTACCATTCGCAACTTCTTTTCTCTTTTCCAAAGAGAACACTCTCTGCACTTGTGTCCCTTCTCTCCATACTTAAAATATTCTACTTTCGTCTCCTGCTTCCTTATCATCCTCTCCTTCACATCACACTGCATCACCCTACTTGACAACACTTCAAATTTGTTTTGGGGAGCGGTTCCCCTCTTTTCCTTTCCTCCCTTGTTTCTGCAATTTCAGGCCAAGTATCCGAACCCTTTGTAACTCCAACATTCTTGTTCTTTCTTTCCTTCTAATTTTGCCCTTAATGAAGTAAGGGCACACTTTTGTTTGAGCAGGTTGCTCATTAATGAATTGTATTGTTGCAAAGACATGGTGCTATGTCTTTGCAAGGGTACAGAAGTAGTGTTGATTCTTGCTAATTACAACTACATTTGCTGGGGCACAAGATCTTCACCCAGCCAGGTGCCTACTGTTCTACTAACTACTGTCTTAATAATAGGGTTAGACTATCACCTCACAGAGAGGATCCCTACTCTAGACGGCCTCCTAGAAGTAACCATCACTCCTTTGCATGTACCACTCACAATGGAGCACAGCACAAGGTTTCTACTAGGAAAACAGTAATTAATAACACCACCCAGTTGCAAGGTCAGGTCTAGAACATGATGCCTGGGTTTGGTACTGTATTTCTACCTGCAGTCCCTAACTGACTGCAAAGTCCCCTTAAGCCAAGGGCCTGGCTATATATGGAGGTGGCTAGTGATCATGGTGACCACTGGCCAAGAGTTGGTTTATATGAGAGTAAGAGTGAGCAAGGTCCAAGGTGAACAGTGCTCCAGAAGTGGAGATTGAGTTCTAGTGTAAGAACTTAGACTGAGACATCTTAGAACTACTCCTAGTCTGAGTTGACAAGGAGAACTTGATGGAGTTCTTATTTGATTATGGTACACTACTTATATGCCTCTTGTGTTTACTTTTATTTATAAACTCCTATGC
>Ga0154008_100446_pt1 | contig 9802 bp, 9 predicted proteins | sample TSNJ092MetaG_FD_104711 | JGI IMG/M metagenome (GOLD analysis project Ga0154008, IMG submission 104711) | Attine ant fungus gardens microbial communities from New Jersey, USA - TSNJ092 MetaG | ecosystem: Host-associated > Fungi > Mycelium > Unclassified | place: USA: Connecticut, Klassen Lab...
ATTCTTTTTCTCCAAGTACAGGGTATTGGTATTGTCTACTCGAGAAGCACCTCCAATTAGATTGTGAAAGGCTTTTTTTTCCTCAGAGGGGAGGTTGAATGAGAAGTAACCTGGTCACTGTGGCTTACTAGTTCATTAATGTTGAAGAAGCGAATGTTTTTAGAGGGCAAGGAACATCTCAGTCTGAGACTTCGCAATTTCCAGTTCATTCCTTCCCACCAAAAACGTCAGAAGATGAAGGTCGTAGAGATCCTTACAAAAAGTCATTGTGGGAATCGTAGACAAATTCAACGAACCCCAAAACACTGCGCGAATTTAAGATTAGACCAGTTCACATCCTTCGAAGAGTGTTCATATGAACATGACACCTGACGTAAGAAATACCGCCCCGCCCGTGATCAGACTCCTGAATGTTTATCCCAATGGGGTCATGTCAGCGGTGATGATGGTCTATGAGATCCAATCTAGACCAGGTATGTCAAATAGTTCATGCATTAAATCCCATCGTGATGGGTCGTGTGATACAAGAATTGCGCCTGTGGAGTACATTGAACAGCAGATTATACTAGATCAACAATTATATATCGCCTATGCTTCAGCCTTAGTCATGTCCCTCGTTATCCGCTCGTGCTTGTAAAGAGGTAGCTCGGGCCCTTTTATGCCCAAAATATACTTCTTAATATTGAAAAACAACGCCTTTGCCTGATATGTAGCATGTACCCGGGTTGGAACGCTGAAAACTTCACAAGGGGTCAGATCAAGTAGGGCAAGGGTAAGCTTCTTCCACAAACCTTGATCAAGTTCCTCGAGTGACAATGCTTTAGTTTCGGGGACAAATAACAAAACAGCGAAGAAGCCCACAACGCTACAGTTTTCAATGTCAGGATCTGCTATGTTCGAGTGTACAAGTCAGCTTACTTCCACGCAGCATACCAGCCAAAGGCCCCTATGGTCACCAGATGAGCAATGAAAGACTTGGATCCGTAAAAATAATTACCTTGCGCCTTGAAAGCCCCGAGCAAAGGGGGGAACGTAATCGAAATAACGAAATTACTGCAGCCCTTCTCAGTTGATTGATCACGATTGTCAGAGGGCCGAACTTACAAGAACCAGAGCGTGGCAGTGGCAAAACTCATTCCGATGTCTCTCACGTAAAGGGGAAATGCTTCGGCTGAATACTGGGGCACCTCAGACTATTGCAAGAACGTACGGGAAGAAACGAACCGTGAATGGAACTGGACCTTCTCCTGGGGAATAAGCCATTCCAAAAAGATAGATACCAAGAGTGATAACGGCTAGATGGGCCTGGGATGTTTCGGGTATCCAACTTAGAAACCATTAGTTTCTGTGGTCTGGAATAATTGATTGGCGGCACTTACAAGGCAAACCCAGTCATCAAAAGGAAGATGGCCATCAAGGGAAAAGTCGTCAGTAGCAAATTACGTCGACCGAAAGTATCGATAGTCCAAATGGCCGGAAATGCAAACACAAAATTCACCGCTCCAAATCCAAATGAGGCCAACAACGTTTGTGTTGACGAAAAGTTGGCTTCAGCAAAAATTTCCGACTATAGACGTAGCAGTTGTCAGATTATTGCTGAGTCAAGGAAGAAAGACAGTATACCGAGTAGTATGCGATCACATTCACACCACAGCTACATTATCATAAGTTGTCTTTTTATCCTGAAATTTACGAACGTCTCACAATTGTTGCCTGACAAGCAGTTGAGCACGCAAGAAACAAGAGGGATATATGATATGTCACGTACATGAACATGACAATGAAGGAGGCAAGCGCCGCTCGGCGGTTTCGGGGAACCGTGAATAGCTCGAAAAACTTATTACTTTTCCTCTCCATATCTTTCTCTGCTTCAATCAATACATGCATATCTATATCATGATAGAAATCGGCGCTCAATGAGAAGAGTCATATGTAACTTACAGTACAAATCCCTAGCAGCCTGAAGTGGGTGCATACGCAGCTTCGAGAGCGATTCAAAAGCCTTGCGATGACGACCCTTGGAGAGATACCAACGCGGCGATTCGGGGCAAAAGAATACTTGAACAACAATGAATAATGCAGGAACCCCAGCCTATTATGACAAATCAAGCGCTGAATATCAAAGTCAATAAAACAAGACGTACACTTGCGAGCATCAACCGCCAGTTAAGGCCATGAATATGGGGTCTATCCTGCACTTTAAAAAACACTAGATCCATAACAAATCCCATCATAATGCCGAAGGCCGTCCATGTTTGCCTTCCGATTGCTTATCAGTCCCGCTGAGATTTGCACAAGAGCACCCAGTAAAGCTTACCACATCATCACCAAAGCACCTCGAATAAGTGGAGGTGCACCTATGGATGCAGAAAACAATTGAGACAAACCACCAACAATTCCTGCAGATAAAACTCGACTGACATTCGGCAGCATACACAGGTACGGTGGAGCTTTTCGGCCCGATGCCTAGACCAAGAACAAAGCGTGCCACGAATAGGTGCGGCCAGGAGTTGGTGACTCCCTGCCAGACGCATGTAAGGAAAGAAAAGAGAGCAGTGATAAAAATAGTGCCTCTCCTCCCAACCAACCGGTTCAGCTAAAAACAGAAACAAGGATGAGCCCTCCTAGATCCGAGACTATCATAAAAGCACAAACCGGTTCGGTCAACCAACAGCCGAGCACAGCGCAGCACAGCTATCAATTTAACATAAATTATGATGGCGGGGAATTAGCAAATGAAACCCACGTAGGGCGCAGAGTTTACCAGGCCTAATAGCCATTGGTTTCTGCTGTTCTCCTGGTCGGTCCCTCCACGCGGATTGATCCCAAATTGAGGTGCGAAGAAGAGATTAGCTCCATTGATGACGGATTCATCCATCTGTATTGAATGAAATCAGTGACACTTCGACTAATGAATTGCAACAACGGACACCCTGGACCGCAGCCGCCACTGCATCAGAGGGATTGAAATGAGTTCCATTACGACGAAAACTCAAAGGTTCTGAGCTTACCAGAGCAAAGGGTGACAAGATAGTATAACATCTTCGGATGCCTCCACTTGTTAGCGACTTCGTCTCGCAATGCTTGCTTATCCGTTTCAGTAAGCAACGGCAGATTTTCGAATGCGAGGGGATCCTGAGCCACCAAAGCACCCTTCCTGAAGAGTTCGGACATATCCTCAAGACCGTTCCTGAGAGCAAACATTTCGCCATCCTTTATAAGCTCGTCCTGCGGAATTCCTGCGAGCGGATTAGCCAGCTTAGCATTGAGGTTCCCGACCTCGTTCCTGCCGGAAAGGCTAGCATTCTCAGCGAGGGAGACAGAAGATTCGCGTTTGATTGCCAAGCCATCGGCTTTTTCTACGACAGTAGTATCATTAATAGCAAGTCCCGTGCGATTAGAAGGGATAGATGTCATAGGAGGGAGTGGGGATGAAACGAACTACAAGTCAGCCAGTTTTCTTCTCTTATAGGAGAAGTGCGGCCTGGACCAGCACATTTTCCCGTGGGTATAGAGCTAGAACTAAAAATAAAAACCGAAACTATCATACAGAACGAAGTGGAAGTGGTGTCAATACATGTGGGTTCGGGTTCGGCGAGTCATGTGAATGTCACTGATGCTTCACGTCAATATTGCAAGTTCAGTGACGTCATATGTCAACGCCGAGAGAATGTTGGAATGCTCATAAAATCTCAACAAGAATTGTCCCGACGGTCAGCACTTTATGTAGTATGTTGTCGATACTATTGCTTCGGAATCATACGATTAGAGCTTGCACGGGACGATCACACGACCCACTAGACAAAAGGTGGGAAAGACATTTTGACCTGATATGGAAACTGTACAACAAGTTGTTGGGAAAGTTCTCAGGTATAAATTCAAGAAGCAGATCAAACCTATACATCTGTTCTTTAAGTTGATTTATGTTGTCTCTCAGTTTTTTCTATTACAACATCTGTGTTTCATAAGGAGTTTAGATAAAAAGCTCACAATCTAATTATAGCCTTAGACTGTTTGTGTTCTCCTAATAGCATACTGTTTTACACTATGATCTTAATCCTTACTTCTCTGATAGATTATTTTGTAGATGTCTGATATATGCATTTTTGCTGAAAAGATGATCAATTTTTTTTACACAATGCTTAAACACAATCCATGGCAGGCACAATGTACACTACTTATATGTTGAGAGAGGCAGACAGGAAAAGAAGACTAACTGGGAAACAGGTAGAGAATAGAGACAATTTAAGTGACTTGCTCTGGGAAGCAGAAGGCACTAGGATCATCTTTCAGGAAATTGTGATAGTGTCACGCTCCTCCCCATCGCGTGACACCTAACTACCCTTCCATTAGTCGCTTTTCGGGTGCGAGGCCCAAACACATAATTTTTCTGAGCTCCGCTCTCTGTTTTCTTCCGGTTTCTATTTCCTAAAGTATCTAAGTACAAGAGCTGAGTCTAGTTTCGTTCTTAAATAAGAATCTTCTCTTCCTCTGAGATAATCCCGCCCAATTTGTGAGGCTTGACAGATAGACAATATACAACTAAGAAGAAATCAGAGTATCTGTTATATTTTATGAGAATATGGGTTCTTGTTTCAATTGGTGTATGACCACAAGATCAGGAAAGAAGCATTTTCTGTATTCTCCAATGGAGGCACGAAGCTCTTGAGTCAAGTACTTATCTATGATCTACTATCTCTGTCCAACGGATAGACCAAAACCATCTTGTGATCCAGAGAATATAAAGTAAGCTGCTGTAAAGACCATGCTAGTCATTGTATTGAGCAGGCATTGTCGGTCAGTCTTCATGCAAAACTTTCTTTAACTAAAATCTTTGTACATCTTTAGCAGTTCTATCTGGTATTCTCATAAGTATTTTCTTCAATTCAAACAATAACTGAGTCAAGCTCGAAGAATCATGTAACATGTTTAGAAGATACCAAATCTTGATTGAGTAGATGCTACCTAGATCTTCTTATGGATGCAGTCTTGATTACGTAAACATACATGATGTCACTTTGGCTCCCACAACATGGGGTGCTAGCATAATGACACCTGCCAAGACTTGCCATTCAGGTCAGTGTTCCTGGTGAAATGAACGCCGCCTCGGCCGACATTTTTCTGATCGTAAGGGCAAAATTCCTTTTCGGGATCCCATTTAATTTCAAAGTGACTTTAATAAGAATAAGGCACCAACGCTCGTCACCAACGCTCGTCACTGAAGAAGACTCAGCAGTCGGCGGGTTGCCTAGGGCCACAATTCTCACCTAAGAGGTTGGGTCCAGGTGACTACGGACAGGTGTGGATTTCACACCTCCACAAGGTAGGGTGGGGGAAACCATCAATAAATGGAGCTAAAGCTCGGAGTGGACTGATGGGATCAATCGCTTTTGCTCACATGAGCAAGAAGCTCCACGATCATGTCAAGTTCCTAGTTTTCCTTGAATGTATTTTCATAATGGTATATATATCAGGCCCGCAAACTTGAAGGGAGTCAAGCTCATCAGAGCCTCTCGCCCCTCTTGCCAAAAACTTGCGAATATCAATGCCTGTAGACGACATTCACCAGGATACAGACTCCATGAGCCTGGAAGCTCAGAAAGAAAGTCCTATCCTCGTCAATAACATCAATGCTAAGCATGTCTAGTTCACTTGGCTCCCTTAGATAACCAGTTGACCAAAAAATGTAGGATCCGAAATCCTCTACATAATATTCCAAGGGAGGAGCTTATGTCTCAAGTAGAAGAATTTGCCATCGAGAAAGGGATGGAGGACATCATGAGCTTATTAAAGAAGGGTGCTCTTGTCGCACAAAACCCCTCGAATTTTGAGACGATACCGGAGCTTGATGAGGCGGATAAAGAAGTCATCCGCCGCGAGACTACTCGTAAGCATCCCTATCCAAGGGCCGTCTTACATTGACACTATCCTCTCAAAAGACAGATGGAGCCAACCGATAGGTCTGTACTTTACAGTCATTCTATGTTCCATCGCAGCAGCTGTACAGTACGTTCCTTCTGTCTGATGCTTCAGTGCCTTTTCCATATCGTCTTCAGGGGATGGGACCAGACTGGGTCTAATGGTGCAAATTTGTCTTTCCCGGACGAGTTTAACATTCGTTTGGATGATCCGGTTTTTGGGAGCAGAAACCAGTGGATAGTTGGAGCGATCAATGCGGGGTGAGCTTGTCGTGATTGAAAGTATCTAATATGCTGACACTCCAAGGCCTTATATCGCCTGTGCCTTGGTAGGCTGTTGGCTCACTGATCCATTGAATTATTATTTGGGACGCCGTGGTGCCCTCTTTATCTCTGGTATCTTCTGCACATTTTCTGTCATCGGATCTGGCTGTGCGCAAACCTGGCCTCAGCTTTTCGTACGTGCGCTTTGAATTTGGATGGATATCTGTTGATGGCCAGGAAACTTAGGTCACTCGTCTACTTCTTGGTATTGGAATGGGCGTTAAGGCATCCACAGCACCGGTCTATGCAGCTGAAAACACGCCAGCGAGCATACGAGGTGGTCTTGTGATGTCTTGGCAGTTATGGGCAAGTGGAATTCAGTTCAACCCCGAGCCAAATTGACTCATGGCAACAGACGGCGTTTGGGATATTCTTAGGGTTCTGTGCTAACCTGATATTGTACCGAGTCGGCAATATTGCCTGGCGCTTACAGCTTGCCTCTGCTTTCCTTCCTGCGGTACCTCTTGTTTTGGGAATCTATCTTTGTCCTGGTACGTTCCATCAAACGTCAGCAGATAACCTACTAAGGACTAGCAGAATCTCCTCGATGGCTCATGAAGAAGAACCTCTACAACAAGGCATATGCCTCCTTCTTACGATTGAGAAACTCAGAATTACAAGCTGCGAGGGACTTATTTTATGTGCACAAACAACTTCAAGAGGAATACGCCGTAATTACAGGTTCCAATTATATTGCAAGATTCTTTGAGCTTTTCACTGTCCCACGTGTTCGCCGGGCGACTTTGGCAAGCTTTGTCGTTATGATCGCCCAACAGATGTGCGGCATCAATATCATTGCATTCTATTCTTCATCTATCTTCGCAGACGCTGGCTATTCTGTGAAGTCTGCGTTACTCGCATCCTGGGGATTTGGACTCGTTAATTGGCTTTTCGCCTTTCCTGCTGTTTGGGTAAATCTCAAAAATATGCAATAGATTTGAACTGACAGCTCCTCTTAGACAATTGATACATTCGGCAGACGGAACCTATTGTTATTCACTTTTCCAAACATGGCCTGGTCTCTATTAGCTGCTGGCTTCTGTTTCTTCATTCCGACTGACAGCTCTGCAAGAGTACCTTTGGTGGCCCTATTTATATTCATCTTCGCAGGTAGTCCTAAGTTTTCGACCTCCTGCAACAATTAATCAGTCCCCAGCTTTCTATTCCCCGGGAGAAGGTCCTGTTCCGTTTACTTATTCTGCCGAGGTTTTCCCTCTCACTCATCGAGAGGTGGGCATGTAAGATAATCATCGTCCTTTAATCAGTCATCTTCTCACTCTGGCAGGTCATGGGCCGTTGCTACCTGTTTGGGCTGGGCCGCCGTATTGTCTCTTACTTGGCCCCGGATGGTGGCCGCGTTCACTACGACCGGAGGTGAGCAGACGCCACCCTTTCTCTTCAGAGCAAAAGCATTGAACGACGTGTTCGCACAGCCTTCGGATTCTATGCTGGGACGAATGTGTTAGCGCTGATTATGATATTCCTATTCATGCCAGAAACCAAACAACGCACTTTGGAGGTAACCTCAAATTACTCTTACAATTCTGATTTGGTTTCTAAGCATCATCCGCGTATAGGAACTTGACTACGTATTCGCTGTCCCGACGCACCAGCATGTGCATTATCAGGTCACGAAATTCATACCGTATTGGTTCAAACGTTGGATCTTGTTTCAAAAGGATGCCAAGCTAGAGCCGCTGTATGACTTCAGGCAGGTTCAATCGATAACTGTGTTCGAGAAAGGTGCTGGCCATTAATGAGAACGAGTAATTAAATTCTCACATTGATTCATGGAATACATAATTCAGTCATGTCAGGTACTAGATTGCAGCACATTTGATCATTACTTTACCATGACCATTCATTATTCTGATCTGTTTTGCTTGGAGGTTCTTTGATAAATTATCATGACTCATCAATTGCAATATGGGGCAGTTCTTGAATGCTGCGGGTTGTGGAGATTCGACACATGACCAAGATAAAATAGATCTCTTAGCGACCAGGTCTCGCAGATTCCGAACTTCTATTATCAAATATTCGATCACGTCGCGCTCTTAGTTACACATGGTAGGAGACAGTGGAAAGCAGGATACTTTGAGATACCTTGAGTTGTTTATGCGTAGCAGAGGACTTGGTATTCCTATCTCAAAATGTCAGGAACCCTGAGGAGTCGTAGTGTATCTGAAGACTAACCCTAACGAGTTTTTCACCACCATCGTAGGGAATGAGGGCGCCTAGAAACACATCAGTTTATCACCTCAAAGAAATAACCTCATCTACCGTTGATATTGATGCTGGCCTTGCCGGGGTGCCAAGCACCCTTGTGCTCAGCCTTCACAACATAAAGTGGAGCCTGATCCTTTTCGTAGCCACCTTCCACGGGCGTAGCGCCTAGATAGCCCACGTTGATCGTATTTGCGGTCGACACCCATTTCAATGCCCTCATGTCCCCAAGGAGGATCTCGTATCTATCGAACTGTGTCTGATCAGCAAAATGGTCGAATGTGCATTCTGAGATGTTTACATGGTGTTCCTTATCCTTGTAGCCGATCACGGCTCCTTTCTTGAAAACATCTGAGGCCTTTCCAGGTGCTGTTTCAGGACAGAAAGTTCATATTTTTGGAACAAACTTGATCGGAGATACGCACTAACGTTGCCCTTTGGTTGATATTTAGATACTTTCATACTGTGTTAAGTAATAATCTGGACTCACGTCGATCCACGCGCGAGCGACAAACAGAGTCCAATCTTTTTCCACACCTGTTGAGATGGAATTTCGGGGGATATTCTTCCCCTCATTATAGACCCAAGTAGCTGGGCTACGGGGACCATACTGATGAAATTCGTTCCCATGTGCCCTTGCAGCACTGGCCCAAGCTTCAAATCCTTCTTTCTGAAGGCAGGTTTAGATCGTCCGCTCAACGTCTTGAACTAGATAATTACCTCGTCTTTCTTGTGTCCATGGTGCATGACAGCCGCGCCAAGAGCACCGAGACCAAGAGCCAAGCCACCAGCGACCTATGTAGTCGGCAATTCGATCATATTGAACATTATGATCAGAATGCAACTGACCTCGAGCCCCGTCTTGTGTTCTTGAAACCAGTTCTTAGTTTCCCCTTCACCTTGAGGTGGGGAGCCTAAATAATAAATCCAAGACTGGAACTGGAGCACTCACCTTGTTCGTCTTTACCATAGTCCCAGGAAGGTTGCTGTTGCTGATGCTGTTGCTGTTGCTGTTGCCAGCTCTGTTGCTGTTCATACTTCTCTGATTGCTGATGAATAGGATTTTGAGTCCGCCCCCAGAGAGCGGGCGTGATGTCTGGAGCCCAATCGGACTTGAAACACTTCAGCTCAACGTCGAGTACATGAATCAACCAATATTCACCTGAGAACGGTGGGGTTGAACTATCTTGTAGTATCCACCTGGATGGGGTGTCACCTATGAGACTCGATACCTTGGACGAATATAGATGATCCACTAACCCTGATACTCAACGACATCGCCGTAGTTGTATTCAGTTCCGGGCTCCCAGTATTGAGTCATGCCTGTAAGGATATCA
>Ga0154008_100447_pt1 | contig 9794 bp, 10 predicted proteins | sample TSNJ092MetaG_FD_104711 | JGI IMG/M metagenome (GOLD analysis project Ga0154008, IMG submission 104711) | Attine ant fungus gardens microbial communities from New Jersey, USA - TSNJ092 MetaG | ecosystem: Host-associated > Fungi > Mycelium > Unclassified | place: USA: Connecticut, Klassen Lab...
ACGCGGAACCCTTCTTCCGAGATATCCTCCAACAAGGGAATGACAGCAAAGGGCATGGCCGCTTGGCACCGTCTTTGCACCGGCTTGTCGCTCTGCTGAGAGAAACTCTGCCGGTTGTTGTTGAGTTGGAAGCTATAAGACGAGACGAGGAGAAAAAGAATAGAGTAATAGATACATTTCCTAAGGCTGTGGGGTGGTACCGGCTACTGTATGGCGACCTTAGGTATGTCTAACTTGCCGCCGATGTTCGTACTTGTTTGATTATATTCCCTTTCAGGTATGCCCTGGATTTCCGGTTGATGACGAAGCAACGAATCGCCATTCTAGATGGTTCATATTTACTTCATCCTTCCTCTTCGTCATTCGCCGGCCCCACCTCTACTACTAAACCATCATCCTCGACGATGACGACGACCACAATGGCCAACTCGACACCGAAAAAATCGAATACGAGAACATTTGGGGACTCGAACCACGGTGTTCTCCAACCTATACCCTATATCCGCGAAATCATAGCTGAAGTGGTTATGGAGGGACTGAGGACGGGTGATATCAGACCGGGTAAAATTGCGAGAGTTGATTCAGGCGTGGTGTGTGAGTGTGCTGCTGTACACAAGTTGTCAAGGGCGATACATTCACGAGTGGTGGAAGTATTAATGAAAAATGCTGCTGTTAGTGGCAATGGTGGTATTGTGAGTGGTCTTGGTGGTAGCGCTGTCAGGCTCGGTACTTCACCTGCGAAAATTTCATGATTCATTTTTGAGTTGGAATGTTCAAGTCGTTCCACTCCCTTTGTTTGTTCGCATGTGGGGAAACCCACTCTGTGTAAACTGTGACCGGTCCCTGGTGTATTTTTTCCTGATTGCTTTCCATAAGCCTCGCAATAATTGTTATGATGTATACTAATCTATATCAACATTTTTCGATAGTAATTGTTAATAGTTGGTGTTTCAGTTGAGGATGAATTTAACAGCCATGAATTCGTTGCCAGGATTGCAAGATCTTTGTCAAAGAGTCGATGGCATTAGAATCTATATCTATCGAGTTGGGAGCTCTCTTTTTGGAGGGTTGTACATCGTTTGTCTGAAACCTTTTTTAGATGATGATTACTATCTTTTGCGCGGTCGATGATCCCTGGTGTTGTCTGAGTGAAGGACTATAATGTGTTTCAGGATTATATCTGTGGCTTGCCGTTCAACCAGTGGGATGAGAATGTTTTAATTTTTCTTTGGATTCGACTCTTTGAATGCAACGGAGCGAGGTAGAATAGTGATGTAGTTACAGGTAGATGTAATGATGATGGATGGATATGGCGAAATTTTTTTAGGTGGCTGAAATGAAGAATAAGCGTGCTGGCCTGCCCAAATATTATTTTCGCCCGCGACTCAACCCATTATTCGTCAAAAGGGTGGCTTATATCAATTTATCTCACGAGCGACGTTATTGGATATCGCCGGGGCGGTGAGTAGGCTTTGACAGACGAACAGTCGAGTCATCCACCGTCTGTAATCAAAGTTGTGGTCAAATGCTCATTGATACCAATACATATAGGCGACTTGTCGACGCAGTGGCTACTGATCACTGTTGTGTGCTAATTGTCGTTCCTTGTGGATGAGCGCACCGAGTACTGATATTGATAATAAACTCCGTTTGACAGCTTCCTTACCCTCAGACCCAGCTATATAGAACGATCAATACGAAACAGTCATCTTCAATCTGATTTCGCCGGGATGGGAACTTCAGCCTGAGGTGTAAGGCGGACGGCGTGGCGACGGAATGTGGGGTCAAAGTCCCTAGTCGCTGAATGGCAAGTAACGCGGTTGTCCTATAATCATCAATCAAAGTGGAGCTGAAACATATTATGCAAGTGCGTACCCAGATCACAACGGTTCCAGGCTCATAGCTAGCACGAACATGAAGATCGGCACTTCGAGCAAGGTGGTCAAATAGGAATTTGAGGAGATAATCTGACTCTTCTTTCTTGTATCCAACTATGCGGCGTGTAAAACCTTCGTTGATGTAGAGCGCCTTTTCGCCGGTCGCAGGGTGCACTCGAACCAAGGGATGCTACTCAAAGTCATTAAAAAGGATCGGCTCGATAGCTTAAGCAACAAACTTCGGTTTCTACAGGCTCCCTCCTCACAAGGCCTCCAATCTTCTTTGAATAGTCTGCTTGCTCAACCGCAGAGTGTACAGCTCGAAGACCCTCCAACCTTTTGCGGAATTCCGGAGACAACCTGTTGTAGGCTTCTACTTGAGACAAGAATAGTGTATCACCACCGACTGAAGGTTGATCAAGGATCCAGAACCATGTAGTGCCAGGAGGCTGTTTCTCATAGGAGACATCAGAATGCCAGGTTACAAGGTTGCTCCTGATCCCAACATCGCGATACTCCTTATATACATCGTCTGCATTATCACGGTAGACTGTGGGTGCACCAGTCAAAGGTCCAATCAAACTCAAATGAGGTGACTCACCAACGTGATATTCTGGATACCCTTTGACATTTCCTGACGTAGGATGCTTATGGATAGGGCCAAAATGCCTATGTTAAGAATCAGCTTTGATTCATTCTTATAAATTCATGTTCTAACTACCGGACAATTTTGATTTGGTTGTCAGGACCAATATCCTTGAAGTCCTGGTTGCGGAATACAATGACCTTCCTTTCTGCTGCAAGCAACGCAAGTTCATCCAGGCCCTCCTTCGAAAGCTGAGATAGCTGGATTCCACGGATCTCTGTGCCGATATAAGGGCTCAGGTTGTATGTTGTGACGTTAGGAGTAAGTAGATTGGGTTTGGCTGGATCTGCACGAAGCCCTGGGTCATTATGTTCTATATAAATTCAAGTAGTTCATTTTCCGGTTACGAAGATTCACGAGCGAACCCACCGAAGATCTCGAGGGGAGGCCATTTCTCGGCAACGTCGAAGTAAGGGTAATAGAACGGATAAGAGACTCCCTATACGATGAATTGATAACATGTATGTGACTCGGTTTAGGACCCCTCACCTCTGGAATAACCCTGGTACCAGCCTGACTCTCAGTCCTCTTCACTTCCGCCAATTTGTCAGCGCTGGTTGTTTCGATTTCGGAGACGGAAGGAGCCATGGTACCTAGGTTGTGGTATTGCTGACAAGTATCCGTAGCTTTTATATCTTCATCGCCATATGGGAACCCAGGCATTAATAGATCATCCTCGTCAGAAAAGGAAGAGCAAAGAAATGCAACTGCGCACACCATATACAGACCGTCATTCGTCATTCTGCAGAACAAAAGAAGTTCGGCAAAACTCTAGATAAAGAACTGTTTCCCCAGGCATGCTGAATGCCGAAGTCTCCTTGAGACCTCATTCGCAGTCACAGGACACTAACTTCGGAGAACAGATGAGATAAACTGGCGAAAAATATGGTGCAGTTTCTCATCAGAATGGCGCGACAAGTGGCAACACCATGCGTGCTGTTTCAAGAAAAGGAAATCAGGTTCGGCTACTACCAGCAGAGAAACAGGCGCACCTATACGGTATAAATTGCACAGTGATTTCCTCTCATTGAACAGAGGCTAGACTATTTTGAAACCTCAGATCCCTCAGCACCAATTGAGCCAATTGAGCCTGGGCTATCTTACTCCCATGTGCTCTTTGTCCATTCGCACCAAATGATTTACTCGACCACACCGGCTCGTGGAGTTATGCAACATCCAATTGTCTACCCCAGCACCCTTGTCAAGATGCTCAAGGTGTTGTTGTACATTGTAAACGAGATTCTTGCAGGAAAAAACAGCAAGAGACTACATTGGAATCTTGTCTCGAGTTCCAGCCTCCCGAAGGAACTGGGAATGCATATAAGGAAGAATCCAATAAATGCAACAGATCTTTCGCACTTCGAAATCAGATATTGTGTTCTGGAGTCATACTGAAATGACATCCCCAGGATGAAGATAAGCCTTATGAGGCTACAGCGGAAAATACGATGATAGTGTCATGGGTTTTGACTGGCAAATAGAGGGTTTTTCGGGCTTTGAAATTAAATGTTCGCTGTCAACAAGGTTTCGAGTAATGGGGCTGTCTTTGTAGAAATAAGTCTAGTTGGTCCACTGCCAGGTTCTAATAGAATTTTACTAATAAATTATATTCTCATTTTTGCACATTGTGCCTGTCGTCATAACCTTTTTTATTACAAGGGGCTTTTGATGGTTGCAGGCTACTTCGATCGAATTCCACTCTTTCAAATATTGGCCTTGACTAAGTGAGGATCATCGCTAGAAATGACCTGAGCAACTTTTTTGTCCCAAGAATGGAAATGAGCGGACAGATTTGATTGAATTGTGTCCACGAGGATCGTAACTCATGAGAAACCTGACTCCACGGATTTGAAGAATGTCCGCGATTTTATATATTTTATTGCGGACAAATTCAGTGAAGAGGGGCAACAACAAGCGTTCAAGGCAACCACCACTGACATCGAGTTATCATTTAAAAACCGATCACTGCGTCCACGAGGCCGGGTACAGCGTCATAGAAATCGAGCACTTGATCCGCGAGTATAAATTGAGATACTTGCATAAGAGAAGCTCATACTCACTGATGATGCCAAAGCGCTCGCCTCTACGTTCTCTCAACCATGGAAGTAGACGCTGATTCATTCCCAAAACCTGATTCCGATCACCGAGGGCATACAACTAGGAGGTTGGTATCAGCTATGCATATAATTGGCAATACGACAAGATACTAACAACAGGTGTGATAGAAATAGCCGGTGTAGGGACGAATGCAGCGCTTGCAAAACTAATATATAGCTGATCAGGGTGCAAGTGTGACGAAGTGGCATTCGTCAGATGTTGAGTTACAACGTCGAATTTGGCCTGGATGTGATCTGAAAGGGTCGAGTTGGCTGGAAGTTCGATATCATAGAAATCCTCAATATATGCAATCTCATTCTTTGCCTGGTTGTAAATAAGTTCAATGTCCTTCCCGTTGTCGGTCCACCGGTCGGGACCAAGGTCAATACCTATCTGGTTAGGTTTTTCTGCAGCACTAAGGAGATCAAGGTCATAACGTTGGAGAAGGGTAAGTTTGCCGCGCGCTTCTCCAATTGTACCGAGCTGGGAAGAGTGAGTGAGCAATTTTTCTCTAGTCTGCGGACATACTGTGCCATTTTTCTGGACCCAGTAACGTTTGGCAAGTTCCGTATTAAATAAATTGTATATATGCTGCTGGATTTTGACATCGTCAGGTGTTCCGGTACTACCCTCATGATTCAGGGATATGAGGACCGCCTCAGTCGGGTGTTGATTGAGCCAATGGTAGAAACCAAAGAACACGTCCTCCAATTGGGTAGTGGGAGCAAGGAGGGCTTGGGCTTCATGCTTTGTTAGTGCTGGAGGCTTTGAGGGTGGTTGAGGCGTACATACAATGGTAGAAACCAATGGTGTCGTTGCCAGGATTATACGCGTATCGCATATCAAACACGCGAATACCATCATTGAGCATCTCAAAAAATGAGCGTTCTTGACAACGGAAGATATTAGCTGGTGGGATTCTAGAGCACTTTCTCAGATTGGTCACAAGTCGAACAAGTTCTACTCACGGACCAGTATATCGAAGGAGTTCTGCTTGTCTTGCGTCGGAGTAGTTGCCTGATTATGGTCAATCTCGCTCTTGGGAAAGTTAAATACAGCACGATATACCTGTAGCAGCGTCGTGTACGCCAGGCAAATTCATGTGGACAAGTTTAATCTGGTCTGGGATCCGGGCCATCCAATTACATGTACTGTGCTTTGGAGAACATCCTTCGTCGGTTCCTCATAGAACACGTTTAGATTAAACTTACTAGCAGTCGTGGTGCAGCATACCTAAAAGGGGACGTCCACGGTCCAAAATCTCCTCAAGTGCACTGGCAGCGAGAAAGGTCTGTTCCACTTGAGGACTGGGCATGGCGCTGACGACGACACAAAGAAAAGACACGAAAACTGAGACGTGCATTCTATCGTTAAAACAATGACGCGAGGTAAGACGCTTTATATTATGATGCCAAACTCTAACCCAACGCACATTGCTGGACCACCATTGTGACCATTGTGATGATGTTTCTCTATGTTCCAGACCCGCACGTTCTTCCACCTTCGCCACCATTGCGAGATATTTTCTCGGACTCATATAAAACATGTATTCATTTGTGTGTAATCAGTTCTCGTGACTTTGAGTACCTATTCTATGAGCTTAGCCTCTGTAAGCGAGAGGCAAACGGGTACTAACTGACACTTGTAGGCTCGGACTCCAACATCCAGCACCCGATAAATATTCTGACCATAATCACAATCAAACGTTCCATCCTCTACATAGGATTTTCTCCCGATCATAGGCACAGGCACACTGACCACGTTCATCTGTTGTGCCTGTCAAACTGTGAGACCCTCGAAGACTTAAATGTCAACTAGACTCAGGCTTTGAAAGTCTCCCCGACACCATGTCGCTGCTCACACTGCTGCTGGGTCTTGCTGGTGCATCCGCATCTGTTGTACACTATCCTCCGAGTTCAACCAATATCAACAACTTGACCTTCGTCTTGGATGGGTCTGGCCGACCCGGTATTTTCAACTCCTCGGTGACACCCGACAAAGAATATGGCATTTACAACTGGTGCAACATGCCACATGTTCGCCAGCTGGAGTACAAGTATGTATACCGATGGTGTCGACTTCATCAGTGTCTGATTCGACTTGCATCATCTTAGGACACCTTCTCAGGATTTTGAGCTTGAGTTCGTCGAAGTGATTCAGCGCCACCATAAACGCACACCCTATGCCTCGAACACATTTTTCAAGGAAGATGTGAGTTGGAATTGCATTGGTTCTGGTCCCGTCGTAGGCCTCGCTAGGTCAGTGGATGTGCTACAAATACGACCATCAGGGGATCTGAAAAACGCATTGCAGTTCACAGGTGAACATCACCGAAGTCCAAGTACGCTCAACGTATGATATAGATAATCCTCTCATGTCGATGTTTGTTTCTTCTAGTGGCAGGCATCCGTTTCTTCGGCAAACCCATTCTCAACACTCGTTGGTCCAGGGTTTCAGGGTAGCACGTATGCAATACAAATTGTTTCATCGTTTGATACTCACATTTACTAGGTGTCAATTCCCTGCGATTACTGCAGAGGGTCTGGTTGACTCCTTCACTCATGGATCAGTGGGAATCTTTGTTCGCTGAAGTTTTGCCGATTTTTACACCTTGTACAGGATCTCCGTCAGGTATATGCGCATCGCCTTGACCTGAATGACGAATTCGATTCAGAAACAGCACTCATTAGTAAGTCTGTTTTTCCCGTCCTCGAGTGCATATGAGTTCACCTCTGAGCCTAGGGGTGACCAATAATGTCATCACATCGCAAGTCGCTTCTGGCCTTCTCCGTGGCCTATTCCCTGAGAGTAATGATATCCAAGCTGAAATACAATCGTCTTCATTTGATTCTCTTGAGCCTACGTATCCCTGTTCCAAGGCAAATACTCTACATGACAACTACACAACGGGTAGTCAAGGACAGGTCTGGCAGCAGCACCTGACGGCAGCAGCACCCCTCTACGACAAGCTTGATCGCATTTCAGGTATTTCAAGGGACGATACTGCTGGGTGGCACGTAAGCTTTGATCAGTACGTGTGCTCATCCTTCCGGTCACTGGAGCTCATCATTGTGCAATCCATCTTAGTTACTACGATAACATGAGTGCAAAACAGTGTCATGGCAAGCACCTTCCCTGCAGTGTCAATGATACCACACTGTGCGTCACTCAAGACGAAGTGCGTCCCAGCTTCGCCCTTGTCCTCACTAAATCACCACGCATCATAGGCCGATACGGTTTACCGGCTTGGGAACTGGGAGTATTCTTACCAGTTTCGTGACGCACCTGATTCTGCCGCTTACTCAGCTCTTCACTACGGAGCTTATGCCCTTGAGCTCAAGTCGCATCTCACGGATGTCATGCAGGGCAAATCCAAACTAAGATATGTTCACAATGTATGATAACTTCCCAAGTGCTCATTCAGGTGAATATCGGGGAAGACTCACTAGATGTTTCAATTGTTCAGGTTGCTCATGATGGGTCAATCTCTCCTCTTCTTGGCTTGCTTCAGATCGATGTTATGGTATGGCCAGGCATGGGATCGGAGGTGGTGTTTGAACTTTACAAAAATGCCTGTGATCAACAATATTACATCCGTGTTTTGTGGTCTGGCCAACCAATGAAGACTTCTACTCCATTGGGTACCCTGGATATGATCAAGATCGAGGATTTCTTTTCGTGTAAGTACCTATGTTCCCTCTCTATTTATCATGTCTCACGTGCTGCCTTTTTCGAATCATAGACATTGAATCCATGATTGGCTCTGGGTCTGACCTTCTCCAGGCTTGCAACTCCTGATATCTAGACTCTGACTTTTGTGCGTCAATGTATGAATGCTAGTACAGAGAAAACGATGAACAATGAAATGCCATCATGTAGTCTAATTATCAGCTACGGTGCGATCTAGTGTCCTTATTTTCACTCCAAAACAGGCACGAGGGGCTACACATTACATACAAACCCAAAAGGAAGGATTAATTCACACACAATGACTTCGGAACAAGTAGTCTGTAATTGTTCCGGGATAATCCGTGATCGCAGAGATCCTCGGATCCCGATTCTTTGGACAATATGACCGGAACCCAAAAAAGGATGTCGTAATCGGATGTTTCATCTCGTGAGATAGAAATAAAAAGTGCCTAACAAGATTACATTACAAGTTTAGTGTGTCTTCCACGTCAACGGGAGGCAGCAGCAGAGGATGTGATTGAAATGATGTTATGAAAGAGGACCTGGAGACGAGTAATACTTTTCCTCAGAGCCGTTGAACGTTCGGTTTCTGATCAGGATTGTGCCAGACAAACGAGGATAGATACCCTGTTTATGTATAGGAGCGAATCCAGCTCAAATCGAGATTGCAGCCTGACGCCACGAGCGCTGCGTATTTACCGAGGCCACATTATATTAAGCTGATACGTGATCGTCAGGCCAACATCTATTTGGGTTGAACAGCTATGGAGATGGTCACTACCGCATGTATTGAGCTGGTGGAGCTGGCATGGCTACCAAATTTTTTTTGTGATAGAGGACTCGGGTGGCCATGTCATGAACAAATGTTACAAATGTTGCACCACGGTATATCACGTGGAATTTGAGCATGCAAAAATACATTGATGGGTAGTTCTATGATTAGATTGATACAGTGTCTATACGACCTGCTACGAGGTAAGCGTCGCGCTGGCCGGCCGGACTTGTGCGGTAGAGATTTGGTATCATCTCAGAGGAAATGCACATGCCGATATTTTTGTAGAATCTGAGAGCCACAACGTTGGTGGTAGCGACATTGGCATGGACAAGAATTCCAGTAGCCAGGGAACCGCGAAGCTTGTCAACGACAGCGCTGATGAGGCGACGTGCAAGGCCCCTGTTTTGAAAAGCAGGTAGGACGCCGAGGGTGAGGAGTTCGATACGAGGGCGTCCTGGGGAATTATGGAGGGCGGCAGAGATGAAGGCGACGGGAGAATGGGGGTTATCGGGGTGTGCGGCGACAAGACAGGCGCGAGAAGGAAATACAAGGAGCTGGGTGAAGAAGTTGTGCGGGTAGTGGACAGGGAGGATCTGGGCCTGGATTGGGTAAGTGAAAAATACTTTTTATGCAGCAATAAACACACATGAAGAGACTGGATCTGGGGCACATCGGATGCCCTAAGTGGCCGCACGGAAACAGCAGCCAT
>Ga0154008_100448_pt1 | contig 9784 bp, 11 predicted proteins | sample TSNJ092MetaG_FD_104711 | JGI IMG/M metagenome (GOLD analysis project Ga0154008, IMG submission 104711) | Attine ant fungus gardens microbial communities from New Jersey, USA - TSNJ092 MetaG | ecosystem: Host-associated > Fungi > Mycelium > Unclassified | place: USA: Connecticut, Klassen Lab...
ACCGTCAGTCTTCCACCATCTACGGCCAGTACCCTCTTTACTTAAGGGCTCTTCATCGTACAAGCCACCCTTGGGACCCCAGTAGTCAATCAAAGTTGGTACATCCATCATATCCCTAATCTGCCGAGTCAATCCTGTGACGATAGACTCAGAAAATTCAGGGTGACCCTGAAGAGTCAAGATATGGATGTTTTGGGGTGTCCTACTGACATCTCCCGAAGAAGGGTAGAATTTTATGAACCCTTGGCTGTCGGTGGAGCTAGAGCAACCAACAAGATAGAGATCGCCTAATACGAGCTGCCTGAAGAGCGACTGCAGCGGGACAACGTCAGTATGGATTTCCTGCACAGTCTGCAAAAGACATGAAGGGAAGAATCATTAATTCCGGATCCGAAAAAGAAAATATTTAGCTTACTATTTGGTCAACTCCGAAAATCGATCTACCCATGTCGCTGAGATTCACCAATGTCGGACCAATTTCAAAATGTGGAGTCCGTATGCTATTACCACCAAGTGCACGACAGACAATCTGGTGTCCGAAGCAGATGCCTAGTATGTGTCCGTCTGTTAGCCAAAGGACCCAAGCTCCTCAAGCTGAACTCACCGACTAGCTTGACCTTGGGATGGTTTTCAATCAGATTCCTAATAAAAGGAACCAGCTTCTTGATCCATGGGACATTATCGTCGTATGCTGAATCCACTATACATCAGGGAGAGGAGGGAGAGATTAATCTCAGGTTTCGCCCAGGAGAAAAGCTCTTACGTGAACCAGTAACCATGAAGAGATCGAACTCGTCGAATTGTGTTTCATTTGGAAACTCCATGTTCCGGACATGAAAGCCTTCGATAACTACCTTCGTGTTGCAATTGGAGGGCATTGTACTTTTCAAATAGTTGCTGTAGACATCATAATAATCTCCGTGAGCTTGGGCAATGGCTCCTTGGAAAAAGCCACAAATCAGGAGTCCGATTCGGATGGTACGATGTGGAGCCATGGAACGATGCCGAAGTGAAAGAGCTGCCTAAGCCCACAAAGAGAAGAAGAAATACAAGATATCGACGATGAGTTCGCCTGGACGGCATCATTTGCCATGGTTATATGGATATGTATTCAATGTGGGGCTGCTCCATTTTGTAGTTGCTCCGGTGGTCGGATCTGAGGTCAGTCGCAACGAGCGTTGATTTTAATGAATCTAATTCGATGATTCATCTCCTATACATGCGTCAGTTAGGAACACAGATGTTTGAGTCAAGCTCTGCACTGGCCAGAAGCTATGAAAGGTGCAGAATTCGAATCGTGTGTACTTTATCGGTTTTCTTCCGTTTTGTAGTCACCGGCGTACGGATAGAGATTGGAACACATCTTATTTTAAGTCTATAGATCGTTCAATGGGTAAATTGGGGAAGTGCTGCGCGTTAGGAAAGTGAGGAGAATAGAATCTGTAACCGCCGCATGTCCGCTTTTGAACAATCCGCAAACTTCGGACGACAATAGGTCGGAATCAGCCTCTCAATATTCTCTGCATTCTCCTGAGATACAACTACGTATTATAGATCTGTTGATTGTGAGTACTCATCGTACACTCATTGCATAACGGATGCCGATAATTGGCGCGAAGGATTGACTCATAGTCAAGGCTGTAGTAACAAGAAACATCGCTACCATGGAACACGGAAGTGGGACAAAGGTGCAAGCATTCAGTTTCAAGGGCTGAAACAAGTATCATCTACTACGACGAGTTGACATGCAGATATGCATGAATATAAACCAAAATTGGATCGTAGAAGTGAGAGTTGAGTTGGAAGCAGTCGTTATACCGTTTTTCTGCTGTTGTGCTAATGGACGTCAGAGTAACTTCATCAACTCGATGCTTTTCGTAAAAAATCTACGTTAAGCTCACTGTCAAGCAGCTAAAAGTCTTCTCCCATACCGCCTTGCCACTAATCTCATCCTCCCTTATTTTCTCTGTTTGACCGGCGATGCAGATTGAATTTGGATATGAATGTTCCTTTCTTTTGGAGTTGCTTCTCGCCTGAGTGCCGAAATGTTGCCGATTATTGTGCATTTCGCTCCGGAGTATTCGGCGCAATGCACCTGTACGTGGTGAGTCTAAAGATAATATTTAGCTGTGCTATTAATTCCTGGGAAAGAAATAAATCATCTAATATTATATATTGATTTATTATTGTCATTAGTTTCACCTCTGGCACATTCATATACCTCCTTCGGACTTGACCAAGCACTGTGTAATAACTTGATGATTTTTTAAGAAAATTCATAATTCTAAGGGCCCATTATGTTTTGTCCAGGACCCACTAGGGTATCACAAACTTAATCTGGCCATATCTCCACAACCAAGCCAATCACAATAATCTTACTAGTGCTAGAAAGTCCTGATAGAGGTCTGCCACTGTGCCTCCGATTGTTGGCTGCCATTTTGTTTTAGGTAGTCAACTTTATAATTGATGATTTTAAAAAAATACCATAAAAAGGATTCACACACACACATGCACACAAACACCGCCTTAACATCAAAAAAACAAAACAATCTATCTTCGCCTAAACCTCACTCTCGCACTCGTCGGCATCATCGTTGCCAAAACTTTCCATCCCATCAAAATCTCCTCTTGTTCCTTCACACTCAACCCTATAACATCCGTCGGAAGCAGAATCTCATATCTTCGCACAACACTAGCGAGAATACAGATACTCTCCGCCATCGCAAATCGTTGGCCAATACAGGCCCTCGGACCAGCAGAAAAGGCAAAGACTAACACACATACATACACACACATCACAGACAAGAAAGTAGATCAAATTTTAGCAGTTCATAAGAGACAATGAATGAGCACGTACACGCATCGCGTGGCCATTTGTAGGTATCCGTATCCATGAACCGTTCAGGCTTGAATTCATCGACATCATTGCCCCAATGTATCGCTGATAAGAAGAAGGAGAAAGAGAAATAACCGGTCACCCCTCAACGTAGTAGGTAGGGATCCCCCACTCACGATTCATATGCACACCCATAATATCCACCACACACATCCCACCTTTCTGAATCGGCACCGCAACACCTCGGACGTCCGAAATCCGACCATCCGCCAAAGTCGAGAATCGTCTCGCTTCGAGGATTGTGTCCTTTTGTACCATCTTTGCAAGGCGCACGACGGCTGGACAAAATCGGAGCGTCTCATGGATGACCGCAGAGGTGAATTCCTGTAAGGCAAAAAAAAGGTCGACTTGGAAAAACAGCCTACGAAAAAAAGTCTTACAAGCTGGGGTACATTGTCCTTGTAACCCTATCATTGCAAGCGTCAAAAGTTTCGTATTGAGTGAAAGAATTTTGCGCTGACACTGGGAGGAGACACAGTAGGAACACCATCGGGATAAATTCGCAGAGATTCTTCAAAAACTCGCTGTTGGCACTGAGGATAAAGAGCGAGATAGACAAACGCAAAACAAAGCGTATGCGCCGACGTTTCTGTTGGGACCTTTAGTCAAACCATTCTTGTTGTTCTTGTCTGTTGCTTACCGTGACCAGCAAGGAAGAACAGCTACTTTCGAATCTCTCTTAGCAAAGAGTTCTTTCAACTTTGGACAGGGCAGAAGAACGCACAAACATATTCGATAAAACTTCTTCATCTGTCAGACTCCTGTGGCCCACTTGTTCATCCTTCTCGAATGACATATTGGCCTGGACCATGTTCTTGAGCAATGCAGCACCCTGGACATGATGGTCGTCAATCTTGGTGCCCAGACCGAATGTATCTCTAGCTTGTGATACGAGCTCTATCATTTGTCCTCGAAACTCCTCGAACGCATCTCTCATTCTCAGCAACGGTCGCTCAAGAAGAGGTACATACACACCGTCCTCTACCACTGCTTTCCATAAACGCTTGGGTGCCAGAGCGCGAGGTTGGATCAGGTCGACGGCGTCCGTGATGGCTCGACTGAGATGGACTTTATGGCCAGGAAGTGGAACACTGCTATTTTCTTCTGTCCAGGTAGAGCGTCGTCCGAACCCTGCTGATGCGATAACCAGCAGAGTTGCTCGTGTCAAGTCACGACAGAGATCGACGTTTGTGGTAGCCGATCCTTCCGCATCATTGGATGAAGCTGCTTTATTATCGATCTCGATGAACCATTCGTTGACGATTCGGATTGTCTCTTGCCACACAAATGCGGTGTTCGCCTCGTTGAACGCCGTCTTTGCGATGGCCCGATGTCTTTTCCATTCGGCGCCTTCCAGACCGATCATGTTGGAACCATATATATTGAGAGCATCGTACTTGGGGTGGGGTGAGGCATTTCATATCACGGACAAGGGGTGACTACACATACCCCTTCCACGTCCTTTAGATAGGTAAACTTATCGGAGCAGATGACGTTGATTGCGTCTGCATCCGCAAACCAGTAGGTCGGAATAGCGTCCCAAAATGTTGTTGAAGTGAGGCATGAGCTTTCATATTTCTTGTACACTAGGATTCGTGTGGTTGTCAGTAAGGTGAACCCATGGGAAAGGAGTATATGTACAGGAGAATCGAGCGTAGATCCAACCGATCTGTCCTTTGAATGGATAGAACGGTGCGAGTATGTAAGACAAAGCTCGGAAGGGATGGAAGAGGATCAAGGCACGACCTGGTATATATGACCTACACAACAACAACAAAAGGTAAGATATCTTTTGAGGAAAAAAGCATGGTGAAGACGTACGGGAGACGGTATACCGCTCTCTTTGCCTTGATCCATCTTCTCAGAAACGATTGGAGAGTCCATACGAATGCGGCTGTCCCCAACAAATTGAATAATCCTGGAAGAACAGTCATAGTGTGTGTGTGTGCATGTGTTGAATTGTCAGAAATGCCCCCACTCCACCTGAGCTATTCACTTGCGCTGATACGGCGGGGCTAATGGAGGGTGTCCTTCTATTGATGATTTCCTAAATGATGATTCTTCATTCTTCTGGTAGGTTAGTGAACACCACCATACCAACACAGCAAAGAATATTTTTTTTGGTAGAATCCCGGTATTAATATTAGTTTTTATATACTATTTAAGGTTAACCGTGAATGAAAAAAAGTCAGAAGTTGATGTTGTGAGCATGAGTGACACCAGACTCTATGGATTCTGTGTATGATACGATGAACAATTGATGCTTGGGAGGAAGAGTGGTGCTAGTTGACAATGTGAATTATGATTTGATAGACTGTCAGTTGGTAGAGCAAACGCACATGTGATAGATTAGGATTAGGTTGGACGATCATCTTGACCACTTTAGAAGGCACGAATTAAGCAATCGAAAAAATTCTTGAAAATTTATTAAACAATCACAGACAACGGGTAAATGGACATGCAAGTATACTCCACAACAAGCTCTATCTAATTCTATACGCTCCTTTCCAAAGAAATCCTTTCCAAATCAGTAAATCAAACAAACCAAGCGCTCAACGCGCCCATTTCTTTTCCCCTTCCTCCTTATTGCCGACAAAAAACCATCGCCTCCAATCGCTCAATCCTCGCTTTCAATGCCTGCTTCTCCGCAAAAATCTCTTGTTCTACTTGACCTCTGAGTTTTTGCCGTTCTCTCTGCAGTCGGCACTTGTCCCGCTGTATTTGGAATTTCAGGAGCGCTAGCACGCCGCGTTCTTTTTGGAGGTCGGTGTAGAACTGCCGACATTGTTGGCGCTCGGATGAGAGCGGGGCTTGCGCTTCTGATTCTGAGCGTGAGGGTGTTGTTTGGTGGGGTTGAGATTCGCAGGAGTAGAGCTTGATCATGCCATCTACGGCGTCGTCAATGGCTTGCGAGGCGTCATCCGTTCCCTTAAAGTGCAGGTGATGAGTATCGTGAGTTGGTTGTTGTTGATGTATGTGGTCATGGCGATGATGGTGATGATGATGTGGTGGCGTAGGGACTGACCCGAGTCTATCTCGTTGCAGAGGTAAGCCGAACGACTGTGAAGGCGTTGTCCTGTCCAAGACGACCACCGCAGCAGCAGCAGCCGCAATATCGGTCAGGTTGGTTTTTTTCCTTGTGTATGGACTGGTGTCTGTCGTCGTCTGCGCATTCTTTTGGCAAATCCCTCCTCGTGGTCTGGACTCTGAATCATATGGCGTCATTCGTGGTCGTGTTCGCTCGTGGGTGTGGAATCGCCTTGGCTTCGGTTCCCGTGTGCGTCCCCGTTCCTCTTCCTCCCCCTCTTGTCTTGGCTGAAGATGAACATTGCCAAAGAACGACGTGTCAGGCGTGTGACAGGGATCAAGTGTCTGGCCAAGTGGCGGAGTTGGTAATTGAAGATTGGTGTGGTTGTGCGCCACCTGGACCGCATTGTCCCTCTTTACTCGCGGCAACAAGGGTTCGAGATTCACCGGCTCGACCTTGATTTTTGTGAGGACAGGTCTAGCCAAGGCTGAGATCGTGGGCTGTGGGAAGGAGAGAGAATGGGGGAGGGGGAGTAAGGAGAGGGGTGGCATGTAGTAATTAGCCCATCTGCAAAGGACTATAACTCGCTGCAGACAAAGGAGCGGTCCGTAGAGCCGTAGCGAGGATGTTAGTATAACCTATACTCGTCCGGTCCGAATGTAATATTTGAAGTACACAAATAGTATATTTCCCACGAACATGGCATCTTCCCGCCAAGGACAGTCCAAGCGGGCAGCTCGCACTATCAGCCTGGAGGAATGGGACGCAAAGGCTCCTCTGAATGACCTTGAGCTCGCAAGCATCAACGCCCTCAAGGCTGCCAACACCGTCATTCCCTTGCCCCTATCCGTATGTTTCTTGACTGACTAATATCCTTTTCTTATTCGATGCCCAGGATATAGTCTCTCGTCCTCCAACTCCCCTCCTTCACACCAGGCAGCCCGGCACTCCTTCCTCTCGTCCAGCCACCCCCAGAAGCTCTCACGGTCATGCCCTCCATCCAAAAGTACCCGTCCAGACGCCAGAACAGTTCTACGACTGGTTAACGTTGATAGATAGATCAGTCACTCATAGCCAGGACGCACACTTCCGTGCCCATCTTGCTTCTCTCACCGCCCATCTCGAAACCTGCCAGCGTCTTATGAACCGCATCACCGAGGTAGACCACACACTTGCACAGATGTACCAAGAGTGGTCGAGAGTCGAAGAAAACGGTCGTATCGTCAAAGAGGGATGCGAGCGTCTCGTCGAGGAAAGGGTCAGTCCATCAGCACACATCCCCTCGCCGACCCTTCAGTCATCATCGTCACTAGGGCCAGCTGCTCCAAGTCATGGAAGATATCAACGAGCACTTGGCGTACTTTCAAGAGCTTGATCAAGCGACTCGAATGCTCAATCATCCCGGCGAGCCCCTCATTTTCGAGCCCGACTTTTTGTACATGGTCGAGCGTGTCGATGTTTGCATTGCCTTTATGAGAAATCACGTATGCCCCTCTCTCTCATTTAGATGCCAATAGCAACCTCACTTGTTGTATTCTAGAGAGATTATCGCGAAGCCGACTTGTATCTGCTCCGATTCCAACAATGTATGACTCGCGCCATGACGTTGATCAAAATGTCCTTTGTAGGCTCTCTCCGAGCCCTCACCGCCGACATCTCCAAGAGGATATCAGAAAAGGTATATACCATCTTTTCAACACCAGGTTTCCAAAACTCAAGGAACGTATAGGATGTTTCCCAAACAGCGCAACATCACCTTTTATACACGCGTTTTCAATCTGTCGCTCCCAAGATTCACCCTCTTTTACGGGAACTCGAACGACGAGCATCCACCTATCCAGATGATCTCTCAGCCCTCTTGAGTGAATGCTACACCGCCTATTTTAGTGCTCGTAGAAACCTGTTGGCTGGGTGGATACAAGCAGAGATTAAAAGTCTAGATGTCGTGCGTAGTGAACTGGTAGAGCTGGTAAGGTTTTATCTCGTCACTTTGGGGGTCATCTAATGTTCATGTATTGATTAGACTCGAGCGGGATGTAGCTTTCTCAAACAACTATGTACAGATGAATTTAATTTATATCGATCATTCTTCAGTACAGCTGAAGAAGAACTATAGTAAGCTGCCCCTCAACAATTTTTTTGAAAGAGGTCAACTTCTCCTTTCCATCTAGTCAATACCTTGAAAAGCTCTGCGACATCCTTTACGATGATCTCCGCCCTCGCATCCTCCATGAGCCGCGCCTAACAGCCCTCTGCCAAGTCTGCACTGTCCTTCAAGCTCTCATGGTCCTTGACTCATCAGCCGTCTTCACCAGCTCGTCGTCTAGTCCCAGTGATTCCGAAGCGTCTGAGAATGACGATGATGAAAGCGAACATGATGCAAGTGACGACCAGCTTACGGTTGACTTGGACTCTGTGCGGCATTCTCTCCTGTTGAGAAAAGAGGAAAGAAGAGGCAAAGGGAACAAACTGCATATTAGTAGACTGTTGCAGATGGTGTTGCAAGATGCCCAGACGCGGCTGTTTTTCAAGGCTCAAGCGATGATTCAGAGTGAAGTTCGGTATTATGTGCCTAGATTGGAGGATTTGAGGTGGCCTGAGTTGTTGATGGGTACGCCAACTTTTTTAAATTCTCATTCTCATGATTATGATTAGAGACAGGTGGAAGCAAGATGTCGTTTGATGTCACCACTACCACCGATGATGACGAAAAGAAATGGAGTGGTAGAGTGACGCTCGAAGGTGGTGGATTGTACAAGGGCAGTTTGGGGTTGTGGTTGAGGGATGGAGAGAGGTGGTATCCTACACTGAGGAAGACGGTATGGATACTTGAGCAGTTGCGGGATTTTGTCCAGGTTTGCTTCTCCTACTTTTGCTCATTTCTTCTCATGAACTCATTGCATACGTACAAAAGCCTGCGATATTCCAAGATATCGCACAAGAAGCGCTTCAGCTATGTCATCAATCGCTGGTGACGGCGAGCGAGGCCATTAAAGCACGTCAAGAAGGAGGGCGGTCTCCTGGTGTGTCCGAGTTGGACGGAGCGTTGTTTTTGGTGAGGCATTTGTGGGTGTTGAAAGAGGTGGTGGTGGGTTTTGAGTTGGCTGGTGGTGACAGTGGGCGTGTAGATGTGAGGGAGAGAGATGAGAGTGTGACAGGTGAGTTGTCGGTGTGTCGGCGTATTCAAGTTGGTTTATCCCTTTTTTTACTGGTGCTTAGATACGCTAGCCAACCTCTTAACGCGTACGTCCGGTTTGTTACCTCTACCTGAAGGTTTCTTCGGCACGCTCGGCATAGGTGTGGATGGGCAAGGAGAACGAGGTGAGCTGCGATATGTATGTTTTTTGTCGTTCTTGTCTTTTTGTGCGATCTGTTATTGGAAGGAACTGATCCCTCCTCTCTCCCTCTCTCTTCTCGGTGATTGGTGCAGGGTATCGATCAAGTGGTTCGTAAAACATGCGAAAATGTGATTGATCATGGTGCACGTGTGGTTTGTCAAGTGCTTTTACCGTGGGTTTCGTTGCCTGTTGCCTCTCCCTCCTCTTCCTCCTCTTCCTCCTCGACATTGAACCCTGGCTCTGGACCACCTTTGTCAGCTCCACGTCTACCACCTCACCAGACGGAAACGCTTTTTCGTGAGTCGTGTACTCGCGAGTTTCAGAACGTAGTTGGAAAAATCAAGTTGTACCTCGATTTTTCAGCAGGAGGGGACGGGACGGGTGGAGGAGGAGCTAGTATGGGAACGAGGGATGTTTTGGTGCGTCGTGTTAGGGAAAGGGTGGTTGAAGGTTATAGAGAATTTCTGGATGCTGCTGTTGGTCAGTCGCAAGTGGTGAAGAAGGAAGAGGGGGAGGGGGAGG
>Ga0154008_100455_pt1 | contig 9720 bp, 9 predicted proteins | sample TSNJ092MetaG_FD_104711 | JGI IMG/M metagenome (GOLD analysis project Ga0154008, IMG submission 104711) | Attine ant fungus gardens microbial communities from New Jersey, USA - TSNJ092 MetaG | ecosystem: Host-associated > Fungi > Mycelium > Unclassified | place: USA: Connecticut, Klassen Lab...
AAGCACATACAAACCACAAAGTCCCTCTGCGGACAAGGTCGCCGTGCTATGAAGGTTCTCCATGGCCCACAAACCCGGATCCATGAAGGAGCCTGTGCCATCAAGGTAAGTATGACTTGCTCACATGATCACCGCCCCGCTATATCCTTCTTCGAGATGCGCACGGACCAGGCACATCACGTGGACTGCTGCTCACAAAAAAAGTAAAGTAGCCTGGGACGGACTATGCGTCTCTCCAATGCACTGCGGCCACCGCTCCTCGCCATCTCCTCTCGCAGACAACCCTCCTCTTCCCTCGTCGACCACCTTCCTCCAGCAGAAGACAGTTTCCTTCAGAGTCGAATAAAGTCTCTGCGTCGTGCCCTGTGGTCCACAGGTGACCCCTCCCGCATCTACACATACTACACCAACTTTGTAAATTTCTTCAGCCCCAGCTCGCTTCCCCTTGAACTGCACCAACAAGTCCTACGGCGCTGCTCTCTCGAGCCTGCTGTCCTTCGGATTCTGGCTGCCAAGCATCTCCTGGAGGGTCGCAAGCCAGAGAGACCTCACATGCATGAGGGCAGATTTCAAACCATTATCGGCAACATTCGTGCTCTTGGACCTCTTCCGTCTCTCGACGATTATCATCATGTTCTCAAACAGTTCGCTGCCGTTGGCCACTTTATAGGCTCCCTCCAGGTTTATCAGGAAATTATTCACCTTGGTCTGACGCCCGAGCCAAAGACCATCGCCCTTTTCCTCCAAGCGCTCGCACATCGTCATTCCCTCCCCATCCTCAAAGCTTACAAGCCTCGTCTCGCCTCCCAAACTCGGAAAATCCTTGATAGTCTTTTGTCCGACATGCGCAAATACAACATTTCTTTCAACCAACCTATTCTCGAGCTGGCGCTTCGAGTATTCAAAGAGTCTGTAGATGAGGATGGATTCGACAAGCTACTCAAGTGGGCATATGGTATTGATTTGTCTAATCCGGACTGTCCACCCCTTGAGCTTCTTCAAGGCGATTCTCAATCGTCAAATCATGTTATAATACCTTTTTCAACACATGCCCTAAATACCATCATTGATACCCTCGGTCGCTTTGGTGACGTCTCAAAGCTTGTCCAAGCATTTGAAGTTCTCACTCAGCCTTTACCACAAGCCAGTCAATACCGCTTTTCGTCCTTTGACGATGACGATAATGTCCCTGTAGAAGAACCGTCGCCCCCTGAATTCGCCTATCCCTTTGCCGAGCCTAATACCACAACTTATAACATGCTCCTTAGACACATTGGAAAGGAAGATCATGGTGTTCTTGCCCGTCACTATCTTATTCAAGTCATGAGGTTGGATAGGGAAGTGAACTGGAGACTTGTACAGCAAATCAAGGCTGATGTGCCGTTAGAAAATATTCCGGCGCCTCGATTATCAGTAAACCGGAGGATGCTCCTCTCAGTTTTCGGGCATAGTAATAGATGGAAGAATCTTGCTCTGATGCGTTGGTTGTCTACCAAATTGCCCAAAGTACAACGAAACAAACAGATGGATCTGGATTTCTATACTGAGGTTCGAGACCGTCTTGGTGTATCACCTTCAGAGGAGACATCGTCAGATGCTCAAAGTGCGTCGACACCACTACCCTCCAACGAGTTCCAGACTTTGCTCCCTACGATGGTGAAAGCTCAGGCGGCTCCCTCCCAGAAAATTTCTGTCGATTCTCGAAATATGGGCAAAGCGTTCGACGTCGACGTCGACGACCTCAGCACACCTCAACCACAGCCTGCGAAAATGTTTGATATCGACCTTCATATTCGCATTTTGACTCGAGATATCGAAGAGATTGCCGCCTTTGCTAAGAACCTCGATTTTGTTTTGGGTCGAACGTACCAAAGAAGAAAGGAGCGTCTTGGCCGCCGCGTATGGGGGGATAAGGATGTATATCTATCCGATGTGCATCAGCGCACGCGCATTTCTCGCCAGAAATGGCAAGAAATCGTCGGTTTCAGACCTCGTCGTGAATTTTTCCCAAAACCAACTCCTCACTCTTCTCACAAGAAGGATGTTGCACCGCATTTATCACCCTCCAACAGTCATGAATCCAGTTGATGGAGAATCTTATCGGAGCATAATCATTATCATTGTCAGGATGTTGACCCAACCGAGTACATTCATCCCAACATGTACACTACTACCAACGTCCGAATACCGAACAGGATTATCAGTGCTGTAGCTGCAAATGATCCCGCTCTCTGGCCTGTTCTTGGATGACTTGATCCATATCATTTAGCCATGTATCAATATCAGCTGCACCAGCAGCTAGTCCATTTGTGACATCTCCCTGACATGATGTTATTGAACCCATTCCCAAATACCTTGCTAGTGCAAGCACAGGTAATCTCCGCAATGCCCTCCCCGACATTCCTTGGCTCTGAAGTCATTTGATGAGATAGTCTCCTCGGCAACAAAACAAATCTAACAAAGACAAACTTTACCCACCTGACACTGCCTAGCCAACCTGAGGACACGAAGAGCGAGATACTTTTGTCTTTCATGAGGATCTTTCGCTTTGCAAACATGATCATCTCCAGCCTTAGCAACAACCTCAAACATTTGTGCTTGTTTCAGAGTGGGAATTTGCTATGGGTTACTGTTAGTGTTTTAAAAAGAGATGACCGTAGCGACTGCTCACAACGGCAGCAACGACACCCTTGGCAATGACTTCACATAGGCATGTTCTCAAAATTTCATACATTGCTTCTCTTGTAGGTAGATCAATGAACTGCACAATGTCAGCACGATCGACAAAGGCACTGTCTATTGTTTTGTTAGTTGTTGATTAGTATAAAATTAAATGAATTCACCGATGGCATTGACCAGATTGCTCGTAGATAGGATGAGGACATTTTTGCGGCGCTTCAATTTATCGAGCTGGGTGAGCAAAGCATTTACGACCTGATCAGGAGTGCATGAGCATCGTAACTTGAGTGAGGATCGTTTCACTGACACGAAGCCCATCAGAAGGTTCTGTTCCAGCCATGGCACCTGCTCGGGCAGCGGTTAAGGACTCCACCTCGTCTAGAAGGGATCAGAACAGAATTCATGACTAGTCTAAAGGAAGATGACAGAACCAATGAGGACGACAACAAAACCATCCTCCTCTTCTATCAGTTCATTGATGCTATTGAAAAGGCGTTGAACGAGTTTTCCGGACTCTGAGAACCACTTCGAGAACAGGGAATGGGAATTGATTTCGAGCAGACGAGCATGCGAGTACCTAGAAACACGGTCGAACCCCAGGCTAGCAGCAGATTCGGGAGATCTACCGGTGCGAAAGTCTAATGGACAGTTTCTGTGCTAGAGCACGGCATAATGACGTTTTCCCGGTTCCGGGGGGACCATGAAGGAGGACAACGCGATTCCAGGAAACAAGATTGACTGAAGAAACTGAGAACCTGATCATACAGAATGTACTGTTCGAATAGTACCCACAGTCGACATTGGCATCACTCAGAATAAGGGTAGCATGGATGTAATCCAGCAACTTCAACTTGATGTCGCCAGAATATATCAGGGAGTTCCAGAGCCCCTCCCAGCCTCGGGTTGGAAGCTCGCAAATACTAGCAGCTAATGTGTCGTCGTCTTCATCTCTGCCTCCTGATCCAGTTGAGAACTCCTCGAATGATTCGCCATCGGATGGTTGATACACATGTACGTGAAGGATCATCTCTTCTAGGGAGAGGGATTGTTTTGTGCAGGACGATTCGCATATATTGATGTCCTCGACAGACGACGATAATTCAGGTATGTCGTGCCATCCTTCGAGTACAGAAGGAATTCCTAGCCTATCGTGGGACCTGACGAATGTCTGGACAAATTTGCGAACCGTATCGAAGCGGGCAGATGCTCGAGGTTTCAACCGAACTTCGACTGCAGCGCTCAAAACAGTTGATATTTCAAGGAGTAGCCATATTAAGCAAGGACAAACCATGAACAGGCCATTTTTGTATTTCGGGCATTGTAGTGTCCGAGATAGACTGGGAAGGCATATGGTAGAGAATATCCAATAAACAACGCGTCTAAATGGCGACACGTCAACACCTTCAAACATACCACTACATACTACTACTACCTCACCTATCTCCTTCGTCCACATCTTACTCCTCTGACCACATGCCTCCTGTAGACACACTCCCGACATTGGGCCCTGCTTAGGCCCTCCTGTTCTTAGCATTAGATCGCTTGTTGCGGAATAGACTCCATATTTTTTGAAAAATAGCGACACGTGATTAGGAACATACTCATCTAGTCCTGTGCACTGTCCCTTTTCATGTATCCGCGGCTAGAAGGAACAACAGTTTCAATCGAATTCTGCGACAGGGTTTGTAATTATTTTATCTGAGAAAATTACAAAACTGAAGTCTCCACTGAAGTGTCGATGGTTCGACTACTGCCTATTGTTTCATTCCCTGAATAACCCACTGACTTTTATCTCACGTAGGCTACACCGAGCTACATGGATCCAAACAGAGCTTTTCCTATCTTTCCCTCCCCCTGCCATAGCTTCAATCACACTCTTCCCTCTGAATGCCGAAGATACCGCAGGCAGGTTCCGAGTCTGGCTGACATCCGGAGACGAGCAGAAGCTCGTTTGGGATCGTAAGACTGAAGGCGGTTTTCCCGAACTCAAAGTCTTGGTAAGGGTTTGTAAATCCTCTTATTCCATTCGTTGAAGGTGGTCCATAGAAACAGAGAATTAGAGACGTTATACAGCCTGGTCGATCATTGGGACATTCCGACAAACGCTCAGAGTCGATATCGGCTGAAAATCAATGTTGACTGACATCATTACCTAGTTTATGTAAACTTACAATAATTTCTCTAGCGTGAGGTCCTCTCAGATTTACAGGTTCCTTGATCGGCCTTCCAAACAAGGTGCCGGTTGACCATCAGTTGGTCTTTGTGTACTTGGTTGATTTTATATAATCTGTGACTTCGTCCTTCCTCCAACTTTCGTTCCACGCTATGAGCTCAGAGGACACCCTTGAGAAGCTTGTGAACCAATGCAAAAGCAACGGTAAGTGCCAATGCCTCGCTCTTTGGCTTTCATGAGACCAACTAGGAAGTATAAGAGATCGATGTTAAGGTCGATGCGTTGACGAAGCTGCAAGCTCAATTCGAGTCTGGTGTTGAGGTACGCTGGTGAGATCGAAGTAACAACAGTCTCATGATTGCTGGTTTTATTCACTAGATCCAGAACGCGGATACCTTTCTGAGTATATTCAAGAATTGCCTTCGAAGTTCAAACCAACATCTCACCACTGCCACTATCTCTGCCCTACCTCCGCTCCTTCCACTCATCATAACTCCTGCTCAAAATGGTGCGCGATTTCATTATTCTGAAACCCAAGTTTAAGTACCAAATTGTTTCCAGGAGTGGTCGATGTCTCGACCCTTCGTATTGTTTTAATCACTCTCCTTCCTCTGATCTTGGAACGCCTGGGCGACAAGGATCGCGTGCAAGTCAAAGCATGCGAGTCAGTCACACTACTCGGAGGATACACATTTAAAACGGGATCCTCCGCTATTGCTGCGGCGCGATCGAGAGAAGGAAAGGGGCCAGAGTCCCCTAGTATGACTTTTGAGCGTTTATTCAAGGATTTAGGTCTCGTCAACAAAGTTTGGAAAATAAGGGAACAGGTACGAAACTCTTCAGCCCACTCAGGTATTCTCCTGACTTCCCATAGTCGATTCTAATTCTGGTTTCGATTCGACGATACCACCCACATTTTCCACTTCGCCCATACCTCTCGCTTCTTGTTGGTTGCCTGGAAGACACTGATCCTCACGTTCGTGATTGTTCACGCACGTCAGTGATTGAGCTTTTCACAGGTCCCGGGGTATCAGACGCTGCACGGGCTGATCTAAAGAAGGAAATGACCAAAAAGGGGGTCCGCAAGTCTATCATGGATGGTGTGCTTTCCAAACTACTCGGGGCATCCATTGTAAATGGCAACCCTCAAAGTCACGAAGGCTCCGAGGATGGTGATGCTGCCATGACGAAACGGGAATATATTCCTCCTAGCTTGATGCTTCAAGGCAAGCTCCCACATAGTCAAGGCAACTCCCAGGCTGGTTTTGCGCCGTCTCGAAGTACCAATTATGATATGCATAAGAGAGAGCCATCCAAATCTTCTTCCAGGCCATCATCTAGGACTACAAATCATACGGACATAGCGAATTCGTCACCGCCTGCCCCAAATGCCTTTTCTGCTTCCACCGCGAATGAATTTCCTGAAGTTCAGACGGTTTATGTGAGTAGTCATGCGCAGACACTGTCGATTATACAATTCACGAATTCTAGATCGCTTCTAGTCGTGATCTCGAGAATGAGTTTCTTGCCATGGCAAAACCTTTTGAAGTAAGTCAGGAGAAGATATAAGCTCTCGAGACCCTGACAACTTCTTTTGACTAGGGAAAGGAAACAGAACATAATTGGGCCGCTCGCGACCAAGGCGTTCAACGGGTTCGCGGAATGTTGAAAGGTGACGTACATCTGCGGTATCCAGACGTATTTCTGGCATCGCTCAAAGATGGATTCATGCAATGGACTTTGAAAACGGTGAGGCCTGATGCATGTGATATTTGACTTCATTTAAACTTGGTTCTAGCTTGCTAGTCTACGGACAACTGTGGCGGTGAATACTTGTCTACTCTATTCTGAACTAGCAATCGGTCTTGGGGCGGGTTTGGAGCCATTTTGTGACTTGCTTTTGAACAATTTACTCAAGATGGCAAACTTGACAAAGAAAATCACAGCGCAGCAGTCCCAAACAACTGTGACAAGCATTTTAACGCACTCGTCCTCACAGCCCAAGATTATAATCACTCTTCTGTGGACAACTCTACAAGAGAAAGCCGTTCAGGCTCGTGCCTTTGCAGTTGGTCATATCAAAACCTACCTGGAAGTCCATGGACGGCGTGCCAAAAGCTCCATTGAGACCTCAGGCGCTTTGGAGGTCCTTGATAAATGCATGCGTAGAGCTATCGCAGATACAAGTCCTGCCGTCCGCGAGGTAGCCAGAAAGGTTTTCTGGAAGTTTCATAAGATTTGGCCTGCAAATGGTGCCACCATCTTGGAATCTCTGGACTCAGTGAACCGAAGGCAGCTGGAAAAGGTCTGCCCAAATCTAGATCAACAGGAGAACATTCCATCTATGACCCCGAAAACTATCAAGAAAGGAAGCGTTGCAGCTGCCATTGCAGCCAGTCGTGCGAAAGCCAAAGCCATTGCTACTGCTCCTCCGACGTTGTACCATAAGGCGACCTCTGCCTCTCACAATTTACCGGGTCGACGTCGTTCGGGGTCACCAAGCTCCTCCACCTCGCGAACAGACAGTGCTCGTCCAATCTCTCCTCTTCGCCTTTCTTCATCCCCTCCCAGCGTTCGCCCGCCTGCTCCAACTGGAGGATGTGGGACCACCCCCACTCTTTCTGCCCACAGGCGATCTTCCTCAGGTAGTTCCGGCAGAGGAAGTTGTCCCCTCTCGCTGCCAGATCTGGCAACGGGACGACAATCCAATGGATCTAACAGTATATCATCCCGAGGAACACAGCGACGAGCAGTGCAAACAGCTTTGCCTGTTTCTCCGCCTACATCCCCGCTGCATACTTCCCCGACACCTCGGGCAACGAGCAGACTGACTCGTCATGCTCCTCCTCGTCCTTCGAGCCTATATCCTCAAATGAGCAATGATGACGAATCTTTACTCCTCGCCCAATCTGTACCTATACCACTTGACGACGAATCCGACTACGATCTATCCACCAATCTACTGCCGCTATCCAACCCCTCCCGGACTTTTTGTTCACCTGTCAGGAAGCCTTTGACGCCGCCTGAATCACAGTCGCCCCGGTCAAATAATTCAAAGACTATTGTCACTTCCGCACCTTCTGTCTCCAATGCTCATTCTTCGGGTTCCATTGTAAACGCGGATCAGCCAGTTGTTGAGGATGCCATGAAAGCGCGGGCAGAGCAAGCGGAGAGTGCGGCGGAAAGGCTGCTTGAGTTAGTTGACCCGGACGTTGAAAACACTCCTCATCCATCCCTCCCTCCATCTCTATTACTGGACCGGCAGTTCATCAAGCCGTCACGACTCCCCGCGACGCCAGCAAGCAATACAGCCCAGATCTTGAAGCAAGCTGCTATGTTCCAGGATAGTCCCGCTAATTCTGTACGAACGTCCTTGATGGACGTATTACAGGATGCTAAGCAAGAGAGTTGGTGGCCGAAGCGCAAGGCAGGTGAGTAAGGTCGTACGCTCTCTGCGTGTATCTTCTGATCTTAGGAAATGAAGGTATCGTGATGAGGCATGGAGCAATCCTCCCTGACGATCCGTCTTCCTTGATTGAGGGTTGCATCACCGAACTCTTGGCTGGTTCTGCAAACATTACGACTTTTTACAAGATCGCTGGATTGTCCTTGCAGAACCCTGTCACGATCATATCGCCTCCTATGAGCCCCTTGAATGATCCATCCAGTCCAATATCCTTTGGCTCATCCCGATCGCTGCCATCTCTGCATTGTGATGTCTGGGAGAAGAACAAGAATCTAGACAGGCTTTTGAAGGCAATGGTAGAGGCTTTGACCCCAGAAAAGGTTTTTCCTTCCCAGTTTAATTCGTATGCTGTTGAAATTTATGAAGGGCAGGATAGTGACATGCTTGAGACTGGACTCATTGCAGTCTATGCCATTATTGAAAATCAATTGGAACATCTTGAAGGCAAAGAAGCCGATATATTTTCCATGCTTTTTCGCATTCGATATTCAAACAAAATGAATGTAGGTAGAGCTCAATCTTCTCGCAACGCAGGGACACTTGCTCAAGCTGTTTGAAGATTCTTGAGGCAAGCAATGCCATTCGAAACCTATTAACAACAAGACTGGAGCCAGTTTACGGACTGACAACCATGCATGCAAGTCTCAAAGAATTCTATGTAACTGAGCCTCCCTCAGAAGCAGATCGTGAAGTCAAAGCTGCTACCTACGCATTTGGTTTAGTTGCCCTTGCCAAATTCATCCTGAGGCTTCCGGCGGAGGTTGCAGAAGAGGAGCTACCTAGGATGAAGACAACCCTTATCTCAGTAAGGGCTTTTGTTGTGGACCTCCTTGGGATAAAACTAATCAGGTATCATAGGCATTGAATAACATATCTTCGTTGACCATCCGTGAATCTGCCGCAGTTTCCATCATCGCCGCTCAACTTGTCCTTCGCGATGAAACACATCTATTTGCGCTTCTCGACGGATTAGCAGATGACAAGAAAAATCTGCTGACCTACTTGTTTGACAAATACGGCACACGTGGTATGACTGCATCCAGCGAAAAGTCAGGTTTCGATAGACTTGAGAAGGAGATCCGAAGGCTTGACATCCGTACCAGCGCGCCTAACAGAAGCTGATCGAACTATCATCACGGTTTGATATGAGTTGATTACATTCAAAATTCTACACGTTGTTGATACCATTCTTGGTTTGAGTACAGTTTTCACTGCGATACCCGAACATCATTTGTATGTTTAATGATATAATATTATCGTGATCAAGTATTGTTGTGAGCAGTGAGCAGTTGAGTTGTGTAGGATGCGGTTCCAACCTTATTTAAAAGATACGGATGCGACGGGTGAGATAGTACCCCACACCAAATAAGACGCCCCCAACGTGTCCTACAGAGTCCGTCGT
>Ga0154008_100458_pt1 | contig 9710 bp, 7 predicted proteins | sample TSNJ092MetaG_FD_104711 | JGI IMG/M metagenome (GOLD analysis project Ga0154008, IMG submission 104711) | Attine ant fungus gardens microbial communities from New Jersey, USA - TSNJ092 MetaG | ecosystem: Host-associated > Fungi > Mycelium > Unclassified | place: USA: Connecticut, Klassen Lab...
CAATTGAATTTATTTCCCAGCTTTTCTGGGTGCAATACACTGTACAGATTATTGGAGGCTAGCCAAGAGCTTACTGTCCTTCATTTTCTTTTGCCAACTCCTGCAGCATTTTCACTATTCTTCCTTTATGTCTTTCCCAACAATTTTTGGCTATATGGCTCCACTTCCCACACATGTAGCATGTTCTGTCTCCTTCTCTTCCTCTGTCTATATCCATTGCATTTGGGTCTTTTCTTGGACCTATTTGAGTTCCCTCTCTATTAAGCATATTTCCTCCTCCTTTTCCTCTATACCCTCCTTCTGTTCTCCATGTTATTTGCCCCCCTTTTCCCCTATACAATCCTCCCCCTCTAGGCTGTACATTTCCCCCTGGGCACACCACATTCCTCTCCAATATCCTTTCTTCCATTCTGCTTTGCCTCTGATTTCTATCCAGTCTTACTGCTCTTTCTTGCCACTCTCCAATAGTGGTCGGCGGTTCTTCTGCTTCTGCTAGCTTCCTTCTAATACTTCTATTTAACTCTCTCTTGAATTCTTCAATAAGGGGTCTTCTCTCATAGCCACTTCTCCTGGTGACCTTTTTGAATTCCTATACATACTCATTGTAGGTCCTCTCTCCTTGTTCAATTGTTCTCAGCTGTTCTATTTTCCTCTCCTCTTCCAATATTTCCCCAAAGTTGTTCCTTATCTTTGTAAATAGCTGCTCTACCGATTCCACTTCTGACTCTTCCTTAGCCAGCTCATTCAGCAAGTTATCCTTCCATGCCTCTACTATTCCTCTCTGTACATATAACAACACCCAGGCCACCTGGATTGCTGCTACCTCTTCTGTCATCTTCATTCTAATATATAGGCAAGCCATATTAACAAACGCACTCACTTCTTTCATCTTTCCACTGAAAACTTGAGGTCTTGCAACCTCTACTCTGCTCTCCTGTTGCTGAAGGAGCATGGTGTTGACCTGCTGCTACAAGGTTGCAATCATAGTGAGGAGTTGCTCCTCTCTGGTTTAGAAGAGAGTGGGCGCTGAAGGGTGTTCCCTCTGTTGCTGTTGTTGTTGGCAAGACATTGGCAATGGTGATGGTGATAGGATAGTGATGGTGATGTTTCCTCGTAGAAGGATGAACAGTCTTTTTCGTCTGTACTTATGACTGACTACTGACTAAGAAGGGAATCTCTAAGCTAGATGGACCTTTAAGAGGTTACCATCATTCCCCTGCATAGACCAGTCACAATGGATTGGTAGCACAAAGCTAATAGTGAAGAACTAGTTACGAGCCCACTCAATATAGAGGTCAGGTCTCGGACAGGGACACAAGCTTTGTCCAGGCCATCTACCCACTGTCCCTAACTGACAGTGAAATTCCCTTTTATAGCTAGGGTCTATTATCCAAGATGCTTTCGAGTACTGTACTTGTTAGTAAGGATAATAAAAGAGTAAGTGAAAATAAGGATGTTAAGGCTGCGAGGTACAGGGTCAACAATGGATATTGAGTTCTTATGTTATCAATAGGCAGTGAATGCCCTTAGTGATCACCCTAGATAGATGTTCAAGAAGAACTCGATAGAGTTCTTCGTTGGACTGGACTACTACTTATACTACTTTTACAGTAGCTGTACTCTTAGTCCATGATCACATGTCCTTCCAGAATGTTCTGTGATCACGTGACCTTAGTTCCTACACTATTTATATCTCAACCCTATTGTATGTCTTGAGGTTTTGGATTAAATATTTGAATGCTTAGAAAACTTTTCTTCTTTTTGGGCTCTCATAACATAGCTGTAAAGGAAACTTCACTGTCAGTTGGAGACAGTGGATAGAAGGCCTGGACAAAACTCATGTCCCTGTCTAAGACCTGACCTCTGTACCAAGTGGGCTTATATATAGCTTTTCACTATCAGCTCTGTGCTACTGGTCCATTATAACTAGTCTACACAGAGAAATGATGGTAATCTCTTAAAGACCTATCTAGCTTAGAGATTCCCTCCTTAGAGATAATATTATTTTACCTTTCTAGTTGATAACTAGCCATAAGTTCAGACAAAGAAGACCATTCATTCTCCTACAAGGAATTATCACCACTACTGCTATACATGTCCTAATAACAACAATAACCTGCTGCTCCCATACCACAACCTGCTCCCCTTACTCAGGAAGAGCAACTTCTTTCTCTAATAGCTAGCCTACAGCAGCAGGTGACCACTCTTTTGTAGCAGAATGGAAGAGCAAGAGTGGAGGTAGCAAAACCTCCTTTGTTTAGTAAAAAAGATAGAGAAAGTGAGTACATTTATCAATGTAGCTCACTTATATCTCAGCATGAAGATAATGGGAGAGTCAAAAGCAACAAAGATAGCCTGGGTGCTGTCTTATGTGCAAGGAGGAGTGACGGAGGCATAGAAAGACAACCTACTGGATAAGCTATCAAAGGGAGAGTCAAAAGTAGAAACGGTGGAGGAATTGTTTAGCAAGATGAGGAATGAATTTGGAGAAATAGTAAAGGAAGATAGAGCAGCTGAGAACAATTGAGTAAGAGGGAAAGACCTGTGATGAGTATGTTCAGGAATTCAAAAAGATAGCAAGAAAAAGTAGTTATGAGAGATGGCCCCTCATTGAAGAGTTCAAGAGGGGATTAAGCAGAGTACTGAAGAAGAAGTTGGTAGAGGCAGAGAGTTCCCCCAGTACGATAGAGGAATAGCAGGAGAGAGAGTGGTGAGGCTAGACAGAAATCAGAGATAGAGTAGAGTAGAAGAAAGAATATTAAAGAGGAATACAATGTGCCCACAGAGAAATATGCAGCCTAGGGGAGGTATTGAAGAAGAATCATATGGAGAAAGAGGGAGATAGATTGTATGAAGGGCAGGGGATCAGAACTTTAAAGGAGAAGCACAGAACAATCAGAGAGGACAGGAGCTAGAAAGAGACTCTAATGCAATGGATATTAATAGGGGAAAAGGGGGAGATAGAATGTGCTATGTATATAAGAAGTGGGGCCATATGGCCAAAAACTGTTGGTAAAGAAAGAGAAGAGAGGGAAAAGTAGTAGAAATGCCACAAGAGTCAGCAAAAGACAATGGAGGACAGTGAGCTCCCAACTGGCCTCCAATAATTTGTATAGTATATTGCATCCAGAAAGACTGGGAAATAAATTGGATTGTCACAGCAACACTGAAAGAGCAAGAGACATATGGCATACACTACAACTGCTAAGAGAAGTGTAAATGAAAGTAGGGTTAGAGAAACTGGAGAGTCATGAAGGAATAGCAGTGAAGGCTCTGTTAGATAGTAGAACAATGGATCTGTTTATAGATACCAAGTTCACAAAAGAAAAGGGATTTAAACTGGAGAAGTTAAAAACCCCCTTGCTAATAAGAAATATAGACAGAATGGCAAATGTTGAAGAAGCAATCACTCACCAGGTAGAGTGCAACATGTTCTTTAAAGAGCATATTGAGAGAGTGCAAATAAATGTGTGTAACCTGGAGAAAACAGAAGTAATATTGGATATGCCCTGGCTAGCAGCTTATAACCTAGAGATAGACTAGGAAAAAGGGGAGGTCAAAATAACATGGTGTCCACCAATATATAAAAAGAGGAAACAAGAAACATAGGAGAGAAAACAGGTGAAAAAGACAAAGGAAGGAAAGACAGTGGAAGAATTAGTATCTAGGAGATTCTAGAAGTAGAAGAAAGTATTTAAAAAGGAGGAATCAGAAAGAATGCCCACCCAAAAACTGTAAGATTATGCAATAGAATTAAAAGAAAGGTTTATGTTCAGAAAGGAGAAAGTATATTTACTGTTGAGGGAAGAAAGAGAGAAGATGTAAGCATTTATAGAGGATTAACTGCAAAAGGGATATATTCAGCTATCAAAATCACTACAGACCTCACCAGTCCATTTTGTAGCAAAGAAGAATGAAAAAAGAAGAATAGTATAAGATTATCATTATGTAAATCAGTAGACAGTAAAAAATAGATATCCTTTACTCCTAATCATAGATATCCTAGATGGAATAGGAAAGAAGAAGGTGTTTACAAAACTTAATCTTAGATGGGAATACAATAATGTGAGGATCAAGAAAAGCAATGAGTAAAAGACCACATTCATAACACATGTCGGAGCATATGAACCAATAGTTATGTATTTTGGTCTGACAAACTCCCTAGCTATCTTTCAAACTATGATGAATGACCTGTTCTGAGATATGATCAATCAGGGAAACATGGCAACTTTTATTGATGATATAATAGTAGCCATAGACACTGAGGAAGGATATAACAAGCTAGTAAAAAAGGTATTGAAAAAACTAAAAGAAAACAACCTATTTGTTAAGCCAGAAAAGTGTCAGTGGAAGGTGAAGGAGGTGGAATTCCTAGGCATGGTAATAGGACCTCAAGGGGTAAAGATACAAAAAGAAAAGATAGATGGAATCCTAAGCTGGCCAGCACCAAGAAACATAAAAGAAGTACAAAAGTTTCTAGGACTGGCAAACTACTACAGGCAATTTATTAAGGACTTTGCTAGAATTGCAGCCCCTTTGCACCTACTAGTCAAAAAGGAAGAAAAGTGGAGGTAGGGAGAAAAGCAAGAAGTAGTGTTCAGGAAACTAAAAGAGATATTTACAACAGAACTAGTCTTAGCCATTCCAGATTTAGATAAAGAGATGAGGGTAGAGGTAGATGCCTCAAACTATGTGACAGTAGTACTATTGGTAAAATGTGAAGATAAGAAGTAGAGACTAGTTGCTTTCATCTCTAAGTCATTAAATGCAACCAAATGGAACTATGAAATTTATAACAAGAAAATGCTAGCAGTAATTCAGTACTTAGAAGCATAGAAGCACTACCTGGAGGGAGCGAAATTAAAGTTCAAAATCTGGACAGACCACAAAAACCTCTAGTATTTTATGACTAGCCAGAAGTTAAAATTGAAGACAAGCCAGATGGATATTATATCTATTATAATTTGACTTCACCTTGAAACATGTCCTAGGAAAAAGTATAGAAAAAGCAGATAGGCTAAGCAGGAGACTGGATTGGCAAGAGGGGGTAGAAAATGATAATGAGAACCAAACACTGATAAAACCAGGATAGATAAAGAGGATAGAAACACTGGTAAAAGAAAACAACCTAAGAAATAAAATTAGAAAAGTACAGGAAGGGGATGAAAGAGTGGTCAAAGCAGTAGAGGAGCTAAAAAAGATAGGAATGAAAACATCGAGGGATAAAGTGTGAACAATAGAAGAAGGAGTAGTTATGAAGAAAGAACAAATCTATGTACTGGAGGGGGAATTAAGAGAGGAGATAATACAGTTGCATCACAGTACACTAGTAAAAAGACATGGCAGGAGATGGAAAACAACAGAACTAGTAACAAAGAACTATTGGTGGTCAGGAGTTACAAAAGAAGTGGAAAAATATATAGATGAATGCAATACTTGTCAATATTACAAGAATAGAAGTGAAGTCCCAGTAGGAAAACTAATGCCCAATACAATTTCAGAGAAATCATGGAGTTATATTTTAGCAGACTTCATCACTAAACTATCTTTGGCTCAAAGTTATAATGCAATTCTAGTAGTTTATGACTGTTTCAGTAAAATAGTACATTTTATAGCAACTATAGAGAAAACATTAGCAGAAGGACTTACTAGGTTATTTAGGGATCATGTCTAGAAATTATATAGTCTTCCAGAAAGCATTATGTTGGACAGAGGGATGTAGTTTGCAGCAGAAATGATAAAGGAATTAAATAAGTTATTGGAGATCTAGACAAAACTATTAATAGTCTATCATTCCCAAACAGATGGGCAAATGGAAAAGATCAATTAGGAGCTAGAACAATACCTGAGAGTCTTTATCAATTACAGACAGAAGCAGTGGCCAGACTGGCTGGAAACTGCTGAATTTGCATATAATACCTTCATTGCTGAAAGTTTCAAAATTGATAGCTCCAATTTTATGGTCTTGATAATAATGAAGTTTATAAATTTATTCAGTTACAAAAGTATCCCCTTTTAAGGCAAAATCCACAAATAGGATTCAAGAGAAAAAGAAAGAGAAAGTTTGAGGTAGTAGAGAAGTTTGTGGAAAGAATGAAGAAAATCTAGAAAAAGGCAAAAGTAGCATTAGAGAAAGCACAGAAGGAGATAAAGAAGTATGCAAACAGAAAGTGAGGCAAAGGAGAAGAGTATAAAGTCAGGGACTTAGTACTATTAAGTACAAAGGATCTCAAGTAGTAGATGGTAAGAAGAAGATCAGAAAAGTTAACAGAGTAGTTTGTGAGGCCTTACAAGATCAAGAGAATTGTCTCAACCAAAGCTATAGAATTAAAACTACCTAGTTCTATTAAAATACACCTTGTAGTTAACATAAGTTAAGTACAGTTGTACAGGCCCCAGGTGAAAGAACAAAGGAAAACCCTACCAAAACCAGTTATCATTGAAGGAGAAGAGGAATTCAAGATGGAAAAAATACTAAACAAAAGGGTAGTTAGGGGAAAGAAAAAGTTCTTAGTACAATAGAAGGGGTATACAGCAGAGGGAGATACTTGGAAAAGTAGAGAAAACCTGAAGAATGTAAAGGTGCTGATTAAAGAGTTTGAAAGAGAGTATGGAGAAGAAGCTAAAAAAGTAAGGCAGCAGGAAGAAGATGACAAAAAGAAGTTCTCAAGAAAACTCTCAGGGAGGTTTACAGCAAAGATACTATGGGGGTGGTCGAATAAGGAATACAAAAGACAAAGGGAAAAAAGATAGGAGAAAAACTAGAGACAATAGAAAAATTCCTCAGGACGAGAAAACTTAAAGGGAAGGCTGTGTTATGAGATAACTCCCAAAAAGGAAACTATTTCTTATATATTTATCAACTTGATGGAAAATACTCAAGAATACAATATGGGAAAGATATAAATAGTATGGAAAGGATTATGTAAGATATAGGTAGTTCTTAGTAAGGGTTATATGATCATGGGAGGTAGGTACACAGACTATCTAATATTTGTATAAGTATCTAGGGGAATCCAACAAGAAACTTTATTGAGTTCTTTCTGAACAACTATCTTGGTTGAGCTCTAAGTTCTTATGACTACATACTAATACCTAACCAGGCTCACAACCAAGTCTCTTACTGTTACAAAGCATAAGAGTAGTATGGAAGAAGTGGAATAAACTAGAGAATTGTCATAATCCTTTGAATCAGCCTATAACACCAGAGTTACCCTATTACTACATACCTTGACTGCCACTTTTCTTCAAGTCCTTATAAATAGGATCCACTAGGCCCACAGGTCTATATGATTATTTTATTCTATTTTATTTTTTTAAATCAACAATTTGTAACACAGGGCTTAGTGGTAGTCTGTGCAAGGTATAAAAGTGACCAGAGTAAAGTAGACTCTAGAAGAATTCTTAGTAATATTACAGCTTCTAAGTGTGTTACAACTTACCTTCAGAAGAATTCTTAAAGTTTAGGATAAGGCTCCTAGGAGTGTACTTTATAATATATATACTACTATAGCTATATGTCTCTGATCCTATGGTTCTATCTGGTAGGGTCAGGAGTCACCAAGTCAAGCTAAGACAATTAAATATTACTATGTAATATTTAATTAGGTATAGGGTCACTCTGGAAGGTCAGTTTAGTATTCTAGGGGTAGCATTGGTAGGATCCCTTTATACAAGGGCAACCAGAGCAAAGTAGACTCTAGAAAAATTCTTAGCTAATATTATACTCCTAAATTACATTATAACTCACCTCCAGGAGAATCCTTAGAGTTTAGGATAAGGCTTCTGGAGGTATACTCTACAATATATACTGTTACAGTCTATCTGTCCCTGATTCTATAGTCCTATCTAGCAGGGTCAAGAGTTACCAAGTTGAGCTAAGGAAAATTAAACATTACATAGTAATATTTAATTAGGTATAGGATTACTCTGAGATATGAGTCTAGTGTCCTAGGGGTAGTATTGGTAGAGTTCCTTTGTTATGAGATGGTTCTAAGAAAAGAAACTATTTCCCATGCATTTATCAATCTAGTAGAAAATATTCAGAAGTATAATGCAAGAGAGATATAAATAGCATGGGAAAGCTTATATAAGATATGTATAGTTATTAGTAAAGGTCATGTGATTGTGGGAAATGGGTATACAGACCAACAGACATTTGTATAAATAGTTGAGCAATCTAATAGGAAACTCTATTGAGTTCTTTCTGAATAACTACCTTGATTGAGCTCTAAGTCCTCATGGCTACACACTAATACCCCTTATAGTCTGTGGATGTTATAAGATGGTTTCTAAAGAGAAAACTATTTCCCACACATTTATTAATTTGATGAAAAATATTTAGAAATATAATGCAGAAAAGATATAATTGGTGTGGGAAAGATTATATAAGATATGTATAGTTATTAGTAAGGGTCATGTGATTACTGGAGACAAATGCATAGACCAATAGACATTTGTCCAAGTAGCTAGTATAATCCAATAAAGAACTCTATTAAGTTTTTTTTAAACAATTACCTTAATTAGGCTCTAAGTTTTTATGACTGCATACTAACAGTGGGGTCCATGTGATTATATCATTACAAGCTGAACTAGAAATAATAAGAGTCATTTAATTTACTTATATAATCCTAGTTATCAGAACCTTGGCAACATAGACTACTACTATGCTCTATATAACAAATTGCTGATTTTAGATAAGATAACTTAAATTCTAGAATAAACAAATTCAAATGTTACCAATGTAGTAAACAACTATAATATATTTACCTAGAATAAACAAACTGTAATACAGTGATGAGAGCTGATAACAGTAATAGAAAACTATAGTTCATCTTGGACATTACCAATGTAGTAGACAACTGATTGAGCCTAAGTATGGTCCTAGTATTTATACTAGAATAAATGTTTTATATTTGTTATACAAGTAGAAGAAAGAAATGAGAGAAATGACATCATATCAGAAACAGAGAATTGGAGTATTAATTAGCTAATATAATAACTCCAGGATGGTGTATATCATGGAGAAAAAGTACTAGCTAGTATAAAAAGAGAATATACTTATACTCCAAGATATATATATCAAGAAGTTAGAGTTTGGAGATGATAAAGGGGAACAATCTTGGCTTCAACATATATGTTGTATCCTAATTTTCTATCATAGGTAATTGTTAATTTCAGAGATGAAGAGATATTGTTAGGTATTAAATAAAATATTACTCTATTTTCAGATAGAATATATGGATCACTACTTGGAAGGGCTTAGTATTTCAAATAGATGTTACTAGACATCTAATAGATAGTTGGGATACTGACTAAGTCTAAGAAAAGATAGAATAAATAAACTAGAAAAAAGGGAGAAGGTTCTGGAAAGAATATGTCTTAAGTATATATCATCTTTGATAGGAAGGCTCTAGGTGTCATGACTTGGCAAAACAACTAAGTTATTATTTATATTTCTTTTATTTTATTTTCTCTTTCTTTTCTCTTCTTATTTGGACTTACTATACAAGAAAGAAGTGTAGGAAGGTATTATATAACAAATGTCATACATCATAGTCATATGTCAGGATGTCACAGTATCATGTCATATGATGAGTGTGGGAAAGTAGTGTATAGACCATGTAGTAGTTGTATAAGTAGTATATAGAATCTAATAGAAACTCTATTGAGTTCTCCTTGTCAACTTGGACTTGGAGTATAATTAAGTC
>Ga0154008_100475_pt1 | contig 9530 bp, 10 predicted proteins | sample TSNJ092MetaG_FD_104711 | JGI IMG/M metagenome (GOLD analysis project Ga0154008, IMG submission 104711) | Attine ant fungus gardens microbial communities from New Jersey, USA - TSNJ092 MetaG | ecosystem: Host-associated > Fungi > Mycelium > Unclassified | place: USA: Connecticut, Klassen Lab...
AAAAAAAATGTAATTCAACTCTGCAGGGTTCAAACCTCTTCCTACTCGGCGCAGTCAACTGCAACACCAAGCAAAAGTTCAAATCGCGAGTCAAAACAGAGATCAATCAATCACTTTCATCTTGCTCATATGAAATGAGCATCCATCTGTGGGCAATTTTCGGAAAAAGAAAAGCAGATAGATGCCAAAGTGAAAAGAGCGAATATCAATATCATCAGAGGGGGGCCACGCAGGAACATCAAGAGAGAGAGAGAGAATGGGATTGCAGATAGATAGAATACATGCGAAAAGGGAGAGGAGAAGGACCTGGTGATCCATCAACATCAGCTCAGAGTTCAATACGAACAAAAACGAAGGGACACACCAGTCAAAAAAACATCACCGATCTACAAAAAGAAACGAGTCCACCCATCAGACATGATCAACGGGTAAGATAACAGAACTTACAAAACTCGTGTGTCTCATCCGTCCTCTTGACCGTTTGCTATCATCGTGGGGGAAAAAGGTAAGGAAGGAAGTAAGGAAAACACGTCAGCTCAAACGTGATGGAAAGCTGGCGCCAATCACAGCCAAACAAGACACATAACACATACCTTCCAAGCTTCCTCAAAATCAACCGGAAGAATGACATATCTATTTTTTCGAACCGCTAATAAAATCATGTCATCTATCAAAATCCTCAAATAAATAAAGGTTTCGTTCGCTTACCCTGAAGACCAGCCGCTTGAGCTATCGATGCAATTTCCGCTGACGAGAGACGATCTGGCCTTGAGACATCTTTTGAAAAGAAAAATCAAAAAATACAATCAACGAGAGGCTTGAAACAAAAACACACAGTCTTCGAGATCAACGTCAGGACCAAGGTTCATCTTGCTAGTCACAGTTTGGAAAATCAATCGCTTCTCTCGTCTAGCCGGTAGTGGAAACTCAATCTTTCGATCAAGTCGACCAGGTCGGAGTAGAGCAGGATCAAGGGTATCCGCACGATTCGTCGCCATAATGACCTTGCGTTTATTTGATCAAAGAGAACGAAACGCGAAAGAAAAAAACAACCAACTTCGACATTACTCCCCTGATCAAACCCATCCATCTGGTTCAACAACTCCAAAAGAATACGCTGAACTTCACGATCAGCACCTGTCTGCGCATCAAACCGCTTCGTCGCAATAGCGTCAATTTCATCAATGAAAATAATCGCAGGCGCATTCTCTCGCGCCAGTCTGAACACATCTCGAACCATACGAGGCCCTTCACCTAGATACTTTTGTACGAATTCACTGCCGACGACGCGGATGAACGATGCGGTCGTATGGTGTGCGACGGCTTTGACTAGCATCGTTTTTCCCGTGCCTTTTTCGAGAAAAAAAAAAACACAAGTTCACTCGCCAAGCATCATAAGAATAATGAAGAGTCATACCAGGTGGACCATACAGCAAAACACCTCTCGGCGGATCAATCCCAATCTTCTTATACAAATCAAAATGAGTCAACGGCAACTCCACCGCCTCCCTAATCTCCTGCTTCTGCAAATCCATACCCCCCACATCCGAATACGACACATCCGGCTTCTCCTCCTGCCCCAACATCGCGATCGACGAATCCGCTTCCGGCGGCAAAATATCCACCAACGCATTCGAATGACGATGCAACGCCACCGACGAGGACGGTTTCAACAACTCCCGATCCAGCGTCGACAATATCCGCACAACGTAGTTCGACCCCGTCGTCGATCCCACAATCCCCGTGTGTTGGTCGATCGGCTCGAGGAACTGCCCAATGACGAGCGGTACGGATTGGATCCGCTTTACCTCTTCTTGTGCGCGGATGAGCTCGCGTTTGAGGTTGGCTTGTTCGTCTTTAATGTAGGATTCTTGAATGTCCAGCATGTCGAGGTGACGGGCGAGTTTTTGGTATTTGATGTAGTAGTCTTCTTCTTCTTGGAGTTGTTGGTAGAGAGCGGTTTTCTCGCTCACGACCGACTCGAATGTCGGTTCCTGTACAGTGTTGTCAATAAAAAATAGACACCACAGCGAGAAAAACGTGCATTGCGCTGTATCTCGATGCCAACCTGGTCCATGGTGAGGAGACAAGAGTAAATTATTTTGTACGCAATGACGCGTCAGATCGTGGGAAAAGGTATACTAAATGAATTTCCAGCGCACAGCACAGCTAGCACCATGGCTCACACTATAGCGCCTCTCGACCAGCCCTCCAACTACAAAGACTCTCAAGCACGTCTCGACCGAGGAAGACAGGCCGAACTATTGTCCAAGTCAACCACTCTCTACGTATGTCCTCATTTTTCTAATCAAACAGGAACTAACAGCGAACAGATTGGTAATTTGAGCTTTTATACTACTGAAGAACAGATCTATGAATTATTCTCAAAATGCGCCAACTCGGAGGACGGAGGAGGTATCAAGCGAGTCATCATGGGCCTCGACAGGAACTCTCGGTGCGTCCGCCCTTTCGTAACAAGCAATTTATGGATATGATACAGGACACCGTGTGGATTTTGTTTCGTGGAGTATTATACCCACGCCGAAGCACTGGCATGCATGAGATTCGTCAGTGGAACAAAACTCGACGAACGTATCATCCGCTGCGACCTCGATCTGGGCTACAAAGAAGGCCGACAATTCGGTCGTGGAAAAAGCGGGGGGCAGGTTCGTGACGAACATCGACAAGATTACGACCCTGGTCGCGGCGGCTGGGGTGCTCAAGCTCAACGACTCGAAATCGAGAGACGAAGAGAAGTCGAAGAGCGGTATGCAGATGTTCAAGATGGACCTGGGGCTGTCGCCGGCGGGGGTGACGACTGGAAAGACCAGGGCGGTTCTCACTATGAAAATACGCGGAAGCGTGGTCGTTCGCCTGACGACGAGGACGAGAGCGCACGACTGGTGAGGGTCGTTCTCTGATAATCTAGATGCATTGCTCAGCGTATGCCACAGGCACAGCGGGTACGATTGGAGGACGACATAGACAACGAGCGTATGTAGTTATATATACTAAAGAATGATTTTTGCTGTGACGAGGTACTTTTCCCACAAAAAGGTAAAGTACGACGCGTGCAATTTCCTGACGAACCGGTGGGCCTCGGTGACTGAAGTGAGCGTGACCAAGTACTTGGCCGATAAAGAAAAAGATTTTGGAGGTCTAGACGACGTCAAGCACAGAGACGTCTTGTGAATCAGGAAAAAAAACTCACAGAGGAAGTCGGACAATCTGCGGATCCCCCTTGTCCGAGCGTGCAATCTGGAAATTGGCAAGTAGGTCTTCCAACCATGATTCAGACGAGCTGCGTGAAGACAGTCCTCCGAAGACGACGGTCCTTCCATCGTTCGTAACCCCAGCACTAGGCCCACACCCAACCAAGACACCCCTGCGCGCAGCCTCAGACCGGCCGCGTTGACCTCTGGTTCTCAGTAGGATGCGGGGCTGTGTCTGAGGGTGATACGGGGACGCGCGCACTGGGATGGCAGAGATGGTGAGATCCTTGAGTGCTTGGAGGTTGTCTCGCATGTAGTCGGGAGAGCTGAGGGTGAGGATAGCACGCTCTGCAGGTTTGAAATACTCGTAGTCTACGGCGACTAGAACAAAAAATGAGAACAACAAAAACGCAAACAAGCAGACTGACTGTCAACGACGCCTTTTGCGCCAGCCTTGTTGATCCCTTTCAGGATATCGCGGGGAGTAGCTGTTCTCGGGACATTTGTCAAAAGAATCTGGCCCGATTTCTTCAACACTGTTATTTGTCAGTTTTAACCAGGGAGGAACAGCCAACGACATGCCTCTATCCAGCATAAGATGAATGTCACGCTGTTGTGACGGGCGACATGTCCTCTCGCGGAGAGTATCGCAGGGACGAAAAAGAGCGGGGGCGCGGAGAACGAACAAGAGAGCGCCATTCTCGCAGTGAAAGACACAGAGACGAGCCGAGGCGAAGAAGATCCAGTCGCTCGCACAGTCCCCGGGATCGTCGAGGACCAGACCGACGAGACTACCGCAGAGACCGAGACCGAGACCGAGACAGGGACAGAGACAGCGAGCGGCACCGCGAAAGGGAGCAAGGAGGACGAAAACGAGAGGAAAAAAAAGAGGAAAAGCCGGCAGCACCGACAGACGAGCCAGAAGAGGGCGAGGAGATGGAGACCGCCAACGAGGACACTCAAGCCATGATGTCTGCGATGGGCATGGCTGCCTTTGCCTCTACCAAGGTCACCCTCTGCACCATTTCTCTCATCCATTTCCAATTTTTTTTCAAGGGAAAACATGTCACCGGCAACCAAGAGGGCGCCGCCAACGTCAAAAAGTCTCGCACCTGGCGACAATACATGAACAGGTCCGTCTCTTTTGTTTTAGCTTGCAATCACTCATGTGTTTCCAGACGTGGAGGCTTCAACAGACCACTCGACAAAATCAGATAGAAAAACATTAATAGTACCATGTACACCTCTTCTCAGAATCCGTGAATCTTTATAGACGACCTCTCTATCCCATGTTCAACCAAAAAATTGGACACATTCGTACGCTGGTCTCCCTGCAGCTGGATCACCGTCCCCATCGCTTCATCCTTTATAATCGTCCCATTGCATGCAAAGTCCTGCCAAACACGTCAGTCTCTCCATTCTCAGGAAACCAAATCCCTACCTTCTTGAACGCCTGGAGCAACTTCTTGTGGTTGTATTCTTCAAACCCTGCAATCAGCAATCCTCATCACCACCCCAAGATACACACATACCGTTCTGCAAACCCTGTAGCGTCGTCAGTGTCTTGCGTCCATTGCGTTGTTGAATGCGGATATGAAGGTGATGAGACTGCGATCCGACGTCCTGACTATTAGCAAGAGGATCACCCTCGTTTGCAAAAGGATCTCCACACAACACATCAGCCATCCTATCGCTCAAACAAGCACACCCAAGTACCTGTCGATGCAAAGCTCATGCGAAGAAGGAACTCTTGAGTGCGGGGAAAGAGGGAGGAAGAGAGAGCAAGCCTCCACCTAATAAGTCCTGTCATCATTACGTAACTGCACTGCTTGTCTCGGCTTCCGCTCTTTTTCAGGCCGATCGACCATGCCGCCTGGCAAAACACCTCCTACTTTCCGCTATTTTCCGCCCAACAGAGGTACAAACCCAGCTTTCACACTTACTTCAAATGCTCATTCTTTCTCCCCAGCGAAACAGCTGAAAAAGGCATGGATCGAGACAGCCAAGATCAAGAGCAGATGGAAGGTCCATAAACGGGGAGAGGCTGTTCTGTCATCGCATTCTGGACTTGAGGGCGATACTGCTATGGCCGATCAAAGTGACTCTGAAATCACACACGAAAACAAGTCCCGTCCATCACACGAAAAAAAAACAAAAACAACGCATCCCGAGGGCAACGCCAACGTCACAAACAAAGAAAAACAACAGTCGCTGCGTGATCTTTTCCGAAAAGCTTATTCAAAGGAATCTCTGCATACGTACAAGTCAGATCCCTTAAAGAAGGGACGACGACAACAACAAGGAGCAGGGCGAGGTGGCAATGCCGCTTCCAGGGGGCAGCCTAATATGAAACTCAGGATGAATGCTATGCTGGAAAAGATCAAACAAGATTATTCTTGAAAGTCGTAGATAACCTCTGTCATTAGATATCCTCGCTTGGAAGTTGTAGACAGTCATTGATCACTCCTACTCAGACTGATTATTCTCCTTATTCTCATCCACTATCATCGTATCCGACGCTGGTCCCATCAACCCAGACCTGACAAACCTCTGTTCTAAACTCCCACCAAATAGCGGACGAGCTGTACCAGGCCCAATCGTTGGAGCAGCGGCAGACTGCTGCAGAGTCGACGACGACGACGACGGAGAGGTAGGACTAGACACGGAGACCGTGGCGCCATGATGAGCTGCGGATGCACGATACTCTCTGTTCAATCCAGTAACAGCACTAATCGCCTGAAGATGATCACTCAAATGTCCAGGCCTAGGATCATCCATCTCATCGACCAAACCCAGCGCCCTAGTCTCCAACGGTTGTATATGAGCATCACCCATCGATCCCACCGTCGCCAAAGCCAACGGCGAGGGCGGGGGGCTAACCGACTGCGAGCGTCGAGCATCTTTATGTAGGAAAGGTAGAGGCGAGAACAGCGGCGTTGCAGGTGCCGATTGACGTGCTGGTCCGAGCAGAGTCGCGCCTCGCCCGAAAGCGTCTTTTTCTTGTTGTTCTGTGAGCGGTGGGAACGCATCGTGGGTAGAGGTGACGAGCGTCGATCGTTCGACAGCACGCAGGTATTTCCCGACGCAGTTGTAATGAGCCTTGGGGTTGACGCAGAGCTCACAAAGGCGTTGGACAGAGAACGGAGTGCTGAGAGGAGGAGGAGGAGGAGGTTCAATCATGGATATGAGACTCCAGAAGAAAAGAACATACGAATCGAAACTGTCCAATTGTTCAAAGATGTATTTTTTGGCGTCGTGCGCTTCCTCGGGTTGCATGAAACTGGCAGGTTTTTCGTTGAGATGAACACGGAGTGCTTTGTGAGGGGGGAACGGGGCGAATCGAAGGCCTCCATTTTGGGTTGCGACCGGGTTGAAATAAGGAGGTCGATGAGTCGGTCTCGTCATCCCCAAGAAGAACTTGATGTTCTAAAAAGAGACAAGAAGAACATTCAGTTCACCGGGGGGCGACCTTGATAAGAAGATTTTTGTTATGAAACGGACTTCGTTAATTTTATGCTTCACGGCATCGCGTACGACAGACCATTCATCTCTATATATCCGCGTGAAAAAGATTGAGGTGATGGTTGTAAGGGAAGAGCAAACTCGACTGTGTCGCTCGAGGCTATTTTCTCGAGGAGAACCTGATGTTCTGTTTTGTGGTGAGATTTAGTCTAACTGATTCTGGATGCGGGTTACAAGTGATTTTTCTAAATTTTATTCACCTGATTTCCATTTGAATGTGTTGGAAGTCATGAGGGAATGGGTGGGAAACAAATCTCTCTCTCTCTCAAGTGATCTATATTACTAGTTGGGCGCGTAACTAATGCCTGGATATACGCAGCTCGACGATCACACTCTCCACGCTCCCCGCCAACATCTTCCTACCCCTCCTACCCCTCCTCCCCTTCCCTCGTCTTCTTCATCCTCACGAACGATGCGCTTCTCCGTCAGGCCCACAAACTCTTTTCCGAGGATGCCAGTTATGTCTTCGGCTAGACGGAAGCGGCTCATATGGTCTTATGCCCCCGACTGGTGAGTGTTTTTTTTTCTGTCTTCTTGTCGTTGCATTGCGAGGAGGACATTCGAACCGTTTTTTTTACTCATTATCGCCTTGTCCCTCCCCCTTGAGAAGGATAATAACCATTCTTCTGGCGTGAGTGTTCTGAATGTCGAATTTCACCAGATCATTGTTGAAAGGCTATTATTTGCCCTTTAGTGCCATTTTTTTCTCGTTAGATCAGGTTGAAGGTTATCGAAGAGTCTTTTCTGTGGAGGACACGTCGTATGTGTTTCTCTTTCTTCCTTCGGCTTCAGTTATCACTCACCACATCGTCCTTTCCGCAGTATACGCCACCCGTATGTGTCATGTTCCCTCTTCCCCCCTGGCATACTCACCTCGGATTGTAATCTAGGTACGCAGAGCATGAACGCATTCCGGTATCGTATCCCACTTTCGGTTTCTCTCTCTCACTACTCATCGTCAATCGTTCATGGTATATCAGAACGTCGCGTTATATTTCATCTGCTTCTTCACTCCGGTTCTCCTTCAACCCATCGTCAATTTCATCACTGTCCGCTCGTGGTGGGATCTTCATAACTGTGAGTGTGAAAATGAATCGTTTTCACGTCAGGACACTTTAACGGGCCTTGGGTTTTTTTTTCGGCAGCAACGTTGGGCTGTACGTTTTTTTTCCATTCATGGCCGCTTGTGTTGGCTTAGCTTTTTTTTCTTCAACTTACAAGTGATTTTTGCGTTGTCGCTGACTGGCACAGTGACGCAATTTGTGAAGATCACGGTGGGCCGACCTCGCCCTGGTACGTCAACAACAAGCTCGCCGCTCTCGAAGTGTTGATCTTTTTGTCTAGACTTTCTTGATCGCTGTAAACCTCTCAGTGGTGCTACCGACCCTGAATTTGGTGCCACTAACTGGACGATATGTACCCAGACGGATAATTGGATGATGAGAGATGGTTTTCGCAGTTTTTTCTCAGGACATTCCAGCCGTAAGTAGATTTATTTTTTTTCTTACAAAGAAATCTATATCGTGACCTATGGTAGTGTCATTTGCGGGGCTCGGCTTCTTCTCCTTTTATCTTGCCGGAAAAATGCACTTGTTCGACACACGTGGACGGACGGTTTGTTTATCTCAAGGCTATCGACATTTTTCTTTTTACTTACAACTTCCGGATTTATTTTAGGGCAAAGGATGGCTCACTCTTGGGCCTTTTGCAGCTGCTTCTTTGGTAGCTATTTCCAGGACCATGGATTATCGTCGTGAGTGGTGACACTTGTACCTTTTTTTTTTCAAGGGTCGCTAACATGTGAGAATGAGAGACCATTGGCAAGACGTACTCGTTGGCTCTATCGTTGGCACCGTGTTTGCGTTTTTCTCGTATCGGCAGTACTATCCATCTCTCGGGTCTGAGTTTTCGCATCGGCCGTACTCTCCTCGTATTCAGAGAGAAGACGAGGAAAGGCTAGAGACGCATGACGATCCTTTCGAGGGTGGTGGGGATCCTCAGCCGCATGATCACCACCACGACGATGAGGAATATGAATTGGAAGGAACTGTACTTCGTCCTCATCCTCCCGAATCGCTCGAGGAGATGTGGAAAGATGATGAACATGCTCCTCCTGTTCGAGAGCGTTCTGTACGTTTTGAACAGCAGGATGATGGGCTGTTTTTGAGGGCTGAGGATGGTACATCTGCGTTGCGAATGACACGGTCGAAGGATTCGCCCCAAATTCGTCCTCCGGATCATGTTTATCGTGGGGCGGAAGATCTTCGTTGAGCCTTTATGGACGCTTTTGTGTTGGCTTGTCTAGTGTGTTGGAGAGTGAGTGGGGGAAATGAGTCATTCTTGTCATGTTTTTCTCTCTTTCTCTTTGTCTCTGTCTCTGTCTCTCTCTCGCGATTGTATCAGTAGGGGCTTTCGTCTTTGCACGTCTCTTTGGGTTATGGACGAGGTTTTTTTTTTTCTTATCATAGGTGATAGGTGTGTGTCTGGGCGGCAAAAGTGGATAGGAGTGAAAAATGGACGCAGTTGCTACCTTTTTTTTTTTTAATCTCGAGGCCTAGTTCACTTTCTTTCATTTGTATGACAAAAAATGCAATGTAATGTTGTCTGCATTTGAGGCTAGGGTACCACCGAGAGTAACCTTGATTAAGAAACTATTCTCTTTTACTCTAGGTTTTGTTGTTACACGAAGTTCCTTTTGGACTTGATGTGTTTTTTTTCTGAGGATTGGAAGAAGATGTATTGCAGTACCTCAAGGAGTCAGAAGACACATTTTAGATACACAAAGTAGGAGGTAAA
>Ga0154008_100479_pt1 | contig 9504 bp, 9 predicted proteins | sample TSNJ092MetaG_FD_104711 | JGI IMG/M metagenome (GOLD analysis project Ga0154008, IMG submission 104711) | Attine ant fungus gardens microbial communities from New Jersey, USA - TSNJ092 MetaG | ecosystem: Host-associated > Fungi > Mycelium > Unclassified | place: USA: Connecticut, Klassen Lab...
AAACATAGTCACTTTATCTGACTCCCTCAACTCCATCAGTTTTCCACAATTGCAACATGTACGGGGACTTGTTTGAGCGTGCCGCGGACACCTCCGATGATGTGTATCATGGAACCAATTCAACAGCATGGGAGCTATTGACCATGTATAACTGTGTCTTGGCGATTGTCGCTCCCACCAACTTGGATACTGGAGGCCATGAACGAGCAAAAATTGACACAGTCAAAAGCTATGTTGTTTCAGTTCCGCCCTCTTCAGTTGATGACCCATTTCTTTACGACGTCGACACCGCCAATTTCGGGATGAAGTAAAATACTAGCCAGCCAATATTGCAATAGTCGACGACGTCTATCGAGGAAAGCAGGGCGGAAACGGGCAAGAGGATTTTTGGCGGGTAGTGGCGGAATTGAAGGCACGAGGTGTCGCTGAACAAGTCAGAATAAACGGGAAAGGACAACAAGAGATGATCACACACCGGCAGACTTCTCCGAAGGGCATCATCGAGTTCGACAAAAGACGTGTACCGTTTGAGAGCGTGGATGGTTGTCCTCTGCTTGTGTACGAGTTGGTAATACATGGTGGTCAGAGAATAGAACTGGCCTCTTTGGTGGTGATAACACAATCGTATACTAGAAGACCCAAAAAAGGAAAATTAGCTAAAACGAAGGTCGAAAAAGGACATACCGATGTAAGCGCTGCTGCTACCGTGGGCAGCAGCTTGTAAACTCTTCTTTACACCGGCGCCTGCAGGCGGTGCATCACCAACGCAAGACCATCCTGTAATACAAACATCTTGAGCAAAAGACATTGATCTTGATAGACCAGTGTTATCTGCAATGAATATATCACTTGATAAGATAGAAGGCGGAGGAGGGGAGGAGATTCTACGAAGCCTCCAACGATCAGGCGAGGGAGCCTGATAACTAATTCAGCATCCAAGAGAATGAAGGACGATATTTGGATGATTCACAGGAGGAAGCTCCAATTTTGCCGTCCTTCGTAATTCGTCATAAAGCTGTGCTTCTTCCTCTATGTCAATACCACTCAGACCGGCAGTTAATGGAGGAACTAGTTCAAGTTTTGCGGTAGAGTGAGAAAACGGATGAATTGGAGCACTCTCAGGTTCGGGGAATGGGGTAGGAGATGGTGATTTATGGTCATTGAGTCCTTTGTTCGGAGGTATTTGTATTTGAAGCTTGGTCGACTTGGTCGTCGTAGTATTAGACGATAAAGGACGTGTGGGGAAACCAGCTTCGGCAGCTAGGAAAAAAATTTAGTTTGCAGCAACGGATGAACTATGAGGATGCATAACAATACCAGCGATGTGATGAGACATGCTTAATCGAAAAATATGACATAAGCACGAATAAAAGCATCTGAAACATCATCATGTGCCTTTCCACCGTATTCTATATATAATATGTTCGAGTCCATCGCTAACGAAATAACCACACCTCTGGGCTGGTCATGCCCCTCTACTACCTAGAGGACAATGGAAGTATTCACATTCGAAACTTCTGTGACCGCGGAGGTGTGCTCCTTGATCATGTTTCCTCTAACACTGTTCCTCAGCGAATAGAAGTCATTCTCATCCCCAACCAACCAACGAGCATCGAACATCTTATCCAATTCACTCGTGACATGCTTTCAAATTCTCTTTTCTATTCTCAGTCCACCTCATTTCATTACGTCGCTCGAATCGACTGGTCGCTATTGCAAAATCAATATCAAACTATCAACAGTCTCATCGATTCGCTTTCCTATGGCCATAATCTCAGCTACCATCTCGCTTTCACTAACATGATTCCCGGAGATCAAGGATCCCGAAATGCTGAATTGGGTATCACCTTAATTGGGGGAACACCTAGTGCCTATTTGAAGCTCCCTTTGCATGGCTTTTCGAATGATAGCCTTGTGATGTACCTATTATCAGAGCTTTCTTTCCCATTAACGGAAATCTGTGTTGAAGACACGATACCACTTGACGCAACAACATTATCACTGACTTCAAAAAACCTTGGGCAGCTGCTCAAGGCCAAGGCTAATGACATTCAACGAGCAGCATTTCCAGTAACGCTTACGCCAATTCATGCTTTTATACCTGAATTATCACGACTTTATGATCTCACGTTCACCCAACCCAAGTACAGTATCATCTCAACTCACTCGTACGAGCAGGATGTTCTAGTGAGCCTCTCACGCTCATCGTGTAATGCCTCCCCCCTCATCTCATCACCATCTCCCTGTTTCGAGACGATATCAATTCTTACTCTCCCTTCTAACCTTTTTTCCTCCCCCCTCATCCGAAATCAGATCTCCCGTTTACGTCGTTTGCAAGAATTGAAAATTTTCTTCACCCCTCCTTTCAATACATCTGATTTTGGCAATCTACCGACACATCGAGTTGGTGATTTCAGCCACCTTCGATGTCTCACGTTTGAAGGCGGGACAATCGCTCAATTTTTGTCGTTGTTGCCCACATTATTTAGTTCACATTTCTGTTCTTCTCCTCGTTCCTCGATTTCATGCCCAGGTTCCTTGTCCCATTCGTGCTCGAGTTGCTCCTCTCAAACTTACAGTCAACGTCCGAGAAAATTTCTTAATCTTACCCTTCTCATTCCCTCCCTTTCCTCGTCCTTATCTCTCACAACCCTTGTATCCACGATCAACACATACATACCGCAAGGGGTAGACATCTTCAAATTATATGTTAGAGAATGGGGTGTTGGTGAGCCGACTGACGGAGGTTGGTGGACAAAGGCAGGTGTTTGTATGCAAGGCGGAAGCCATGGAAACAGTAGCAAGGACGGGAAGGTGCCCAACTTGATTCAAATTCCCGGAAGCGTCATGAAAGATTTAGGACATCCATGCAGAGAGGAGGCTGGGTCTCAAGCGAAGATTCCCTCAAGGATAAAACGCACGTGGAGAAAGATGGTGACGAGTGCGAGGAAAGATACTAGGATATCTAACGTTAGAAAGAGCTCGGAGGGTACCCAAAGCTTCATTTCAAAGATGTGGTGGTGGCGGCATTCAATGCCTTTGCCGATTTGATGATGATGATGACAGCCTATGATGATTCAAGATCTTGTTTTATTACTGTATGTTGTAAACTATTTTTGTTGTTTTAGGTATTTTATACAAGTATACAACTATTATCTGGCGTTCACTCTCTACGTGATGTTAGTCAGGCCTTGTGTTCTGGTTAATTATTTTGAATGTTGTTGTTAGTGGACTGAGTTTAGACTAACATATTAACTGGCAGCCTATACATTGGGACAACTGGTCAATGTAATTGGAACAAGAAATTTTCAAATAGGAGATGTTTCGTTTGATTTTCTGGTGGCTCACACATGCGAGAGTCAGATTAACCGATCGATATCAAAATCCTGAAATGTTAGTGCCTTGGAATGAACCCTAATAGGCAGGTTTTCAGAGGCTAAAACAGGACACAGATAGCAGTTTAGTGTGAAAGTAAAAAAATCACTATCACCACCCCAAGCAATTTGTTCAACTAAAAGGGACTCACAAACGAGTAAAGCAACAAGAATTTCCTAAGTCAGTGAGCCAAAGAAGTATGCAAACACAGCAAAGATGTAAGTTGCAATTGCAAGGGTAACTGAACAAAGACTAGCGCCAATGAAATCATGCACCAAAGACACAGACGTAGTATTAATTCAGACACGTCATCACGATACTGTGGCAGAACTTGCGCTGTGTGGTGACAGTCTCTGATCAGCAGTGATTTTCTGCTCTGGCATGGTCGGTCAATAGATCTGAACATATTTCGATTTTGGAAGCCTATCGATTTTGGTAGGCCCACATCATCTGCCGTGGGTCTTCTTCTGCTTTTTTTCTTGGCTCTGATGCACGAACCCCACTCCTTCCCCTATAAATCTCCTGCTCTGGTCCTACTGGGCAAGTTCCACAACGTTATGAGAACGTTGGAGTGACCTAGTCATAGCGCTTGCATATAGTAATCGAAGACAGTAGTTTTATCAGCAACATAGCGTGTCCTGAGGCGATCATATTCTGAGTGTGATGTATTGTAGCGAGTGTGACCATGATTTACCGACCCGGCCACCATCAGATTGATTGCTGTGCCTCGGCGCATCCAGATCCTCGCAGGGAAGAGACGTTATAAGTCCCGTTGTCCAAGTTCATCCACCTTTGGTAGTTTATTGTCGCTTTGACTCATCCATGACGTCAAAAGTTGTATCGAGCAGTCTGTTCAACAATGCAACAATGTACCTGTAGTGAAACTCAGCGTGTTTCCCTCAGCTGACATATAGTAGTAACTCACTCTTTCCCGTTGATTGTGAACCGAAGACTGCCACAAGGTTGTAGTTACTTGAAGTCACCATTGCAGAATTTCTTCCTTGGTTCAGGATTCTGCATGGAAGCATCTACTGGTATAGAACAGTAGAAACTCACCTGAGATGCTTCTTGTCATCGATAATCTGTAGCCACGTATTCCGCCCATTCACATGTCGATCAGCAGGATACACTGGTATAAGATTGACAGAAAGTGGGTGCTTCGGTTATTTCTAACTGATATCGCATGTCATTTGAGATTCGTTGTATCTTGATTCCGGATCGTGACAGCAGAACGTGATAGGCTAATATAGGAATCTGTCTAAATTTTCTTTCGAAACATGTGACTTGGCTGTCGTCGCGTCGCAGCGCGTCGTTTCTCTGTATACTCGTTTACGAATGTCATCAACACGGGCATTGGCTGAGGTATGTCCTAACTGGCTCTGGTATTTTTTAGCCCCTGATGTTCTCTTTCCAGGACTCACAAGAAAAAATAAAAAATCATGCGGAGTATACGAGGCTCCCTCCTGCTAGCAATGGGTACGAGCGCATCCTGATCCATAGAGTCAGTGAATTATGATATGATATTCTCAATCTAATATTCAGTTTTTAGAACCTCGATTCATATCAGTCTCCGACAAAATTCATCTGCAAATCAGACCTCGACGATCCCCCTCAGCTGAGGGAATTTTGTCTGCATTTTCAGAAACGCCTCAACCTCTTATGTTGTGCGGCCTGCGGCATCTGCTTAACCTCCAGAACAGGGATTTCCCATGTCAAGTTTCATCTTCGAGAGTTGAAGTTCCGAGTTAAAAGATCACGTTTGATCAAGATTTGTGAGGAATTGGGTGTACACAGTGTGTACCCCTCCATCACTGATTTGTCTGGAATGGAGGCGTTCAGTGGACTGAAGCTTTACACGAAGGCACTTTCGTGCCCAGAAGATCACTGCAATGCAATCTTTGCTTCCGGAGGTGCTATGCGCTACCACCATCGTCAGACCCATGGAGGCAAGATTCCAGATCAATGGACAGTGGTTCCAGCCCAAAAGCTCGACAAAAACAAGAATGTCCAATATTTTCGCGTCCAACCGCCGCCACCAGCACCTGAGCCTACGCTCAATTTGTCTTGGATAGATGACCTTGAAGCTGACATAGCACGAATAGTGGAAGAGGGCTACAAAAAAGAAAAGGAAAGATGATGGATGGGACATTCAGTGTTATTCATCTCAGTAGATCATGTTGTAAATGGAATACTAACAAAACGGGGACATCAAATGAGGTTAACGACGTACTCCTGGATCACAATGATTCGAGAAATCTGCTCAAGTCGATGGGGAAAATGAAATAATGCCCCAGTTGTATTTACATAGACGACAATCAAACAAAGCAAAGAAGGGAAATCTACACCATCATGGGACTGACCGCTTTTTTTGTAAAAAAAGCACGTGATGATTATCTCATGAAAAACATCGAGTGACGTTGGATGTAGCAGAGCGAAAGGTAGAACGGCTTGAAGGGTAATCGTCGATGAAACAAGCAAACATTGAACCTTGATCATCGGATCCAGTGATTTACATTTTCCAAGAGAGCATTTGATATGACCGATCACGAGGTTGGTTACATTTCGCCAGGCATTCCAGGAGGCGCCAACAGGAGCTATCCAACTTGAAAGTGCAGTATGATGTGCTGCTTGATAGGTCGAGACGTGAGTGCGATACATTGGGCTGCTGAGGCTCTCGCTTCTCGTTCATGATTTTTTAGCTACCCTCTCGACTGTTTCACATTCAATTACCTCTTGCCTCTCCAAATGCATTTCCCGCCAAGTCATCAGACACGGAAGAGGATTTGCAAGGTGACATCTTCTCCAAGCTATTCCTTGTGCGTTCCCTGCAGCTCCTAGGCCTTTCCTTTCATCTGCTGGCACTCCTCCAGCAACCACCTCCTTCTCTGCAATGAAACTCACTTATAAAAATTTGATACGTGCACACCCGCCCTCAAGTACATCGTTAAACCCTTCTAAGAGAACACCAGATACTTCATTGCTTCGTTTTCCTGCTAAACCTGAGCCTGAAGCCAAATCTGGAATCTTAGATCATGAGTGTTCATCAAATTCTTGTACCAGTTTGAAATGTTCAGTTGTATAGAGGTATTCTGTACACCACCATGATTGATGCAAAGCAGTGAGAAACCAGTGATAATTACCTCGAAATTCTACCAACACACATACGTCTCACTCAGTATCATATCATGCACCATATCTGACCTCCTCGTTTTGTTGGTATCAATTTTCAATTCATGAATCATGCGGTGGGAAATGAACAGACAAAACAATGGTTAGTACACAATATCTACTGGGATGAATTTTTTATCCATCATCTCGCCTCTTCACTCGTGGAGGTAGCTCCTCTACCACCTCGCAAAATATCTGCTTCACTGTCCCTATTGGACTCCGAATGACGGAACCTGAGGGATTCTATTGTCATGGAATCTAAACTTTCGTCCAAAGGACAATTTGCTTCGAGTAAATTGAATATCAACCGTGACACCTGGAAAATACACAAATTAGCAGAGATACAAGGAAGAAGGATTTTAGCCTACAATGAACGGATAAATTAAGTATTGAGCGCTAGTTATTAGAGTCAGTAAGAGAGAGACTAGTAACGATAACAACGTACTAGCCTGTAATGAACAAAACAACTGCAAAAGAAGCTATAGGATAGGAGGCATTCAGGCAAAAGGAATGAGCTTGAGTCCACTCGTTTTATAGTCTAGGCTTACCCAAGAGACTGAATAGATAGACCATCAGTTAGATCAATAATATATAATTTTCGACTCACAGTATGAATAACAAGGTTCCATCGCGGTAAAAAACATACAGTAAACGAGTCGATGTTTTCATGTGAGAAATCCGGGCACATATTCCATCACCACAAACCATCTGTGTTTTGTATGTCATGGCGAACCTGATAAATGTCAAGACGACTTCGATTGCGGTTGCTGTTGTCCTGGTAATGCTTTTTTGCGAGAATTAATATGCAAGTCAGCAGGGCGAAATATGCTAGAACACATACTCAAAGGCACTAGCAGCACGGTTGTATAAATTATCAAGATGCGTTGGATTCGTCCAGCAACCATGGAGAGGGACTGGCACTCCGTAAACTGAGTTGAGATATACACTAAGTATTGTCGCAGCCATCACGGTCTGAAAAATACGATCAGTTGGTGGTTCAAGTATCGCACTATCTTTAAAGCCTACTAGGACCTCAGCTAATTTCGACCATCAGTCCTCTTTATCAATCAGAAATCAGATTCTACAAAACATACCTGCTGTTGCAAAGTATAGAATTAATGTGACTAGAAATCAGAAATCAGTATAACGAGTCCGTTGGCACATGCTTCTAGCCATCTCACCAATGAAATTCTTGTTCCGAATTGCTCGAAGGTGCAGGATCAACAGAGTCTTCACTGCCAATATGTTTAATGTTGTGATTAAGCTATTGACATCAGCCACTCTTGTCCTGGAAACTCATGATGAGACTCACTCGACCGCTAGTGAGTCTCCAAATGTGCACCTAGCAAAGGGGTAGGTCAGACCAAATAGAAAATAAATTTGACCCATACCACTAGAAAATCCTAGTCAGCGAAGATATCAAAGCTGAATCAAGAGTGACGTCTCACTGATTTCGATGCCCAGGCTTTATTGTAAGCTGGTGAAGTTGTTATCAATATGCATTTGATTTATGTCAGGTAATTTCCTCGTACTATATGACTCCATTCTGAAAATTTAGATTAGTTGTCTCATTCAATAAAGTAAGAGAGTCGCACTTACATCATGCCTGTCCAGTTACATATCAGAACAGAAAAATGGATGACATGCAGTTTTGACCACTTCCTCCTGAGATCTCATATGTCAGTAGCAATAGTTGGTCATTGAATGGGAAACATGCCTGTGGAGATACTGAATCTAGGAGACAAGGGATATGTGCAATCATTGTAAACAAATGGAAGGACTCACCTGCTGAGGAATGTGATCAATAAAATCATATATCATTAAAGTAGCAAAGATGACTTGAAAAGGCTTCAGCCATTGCTTCAAGAACAATAGAATAAAGAACAGCATACCTTGGCCGTAATGGTTATATGACAGGACCTTCGTGTCAAAAACGTAATCTTCTGGCGTAAATCCGTACTGATCAGCCATTTAAGTGGAATATATAGGAGGGAGGTATTTTGTATGAAACTCAGTGACCATGGTTCGACTATATATTAACTGGACAAATGTTCTATTCGGTTGCGCGCAGACCAAAATATCTGATCAAGGTCAAACATGTGATATCATCAGTCCAGTATCATGAAGCTGTGATGAAACTTGATCTCAATTGAAACTGACGAGCCGTTCCAGCACCTCACAATGGATGGTGGAAATTATGATAATTGAAGGAACTTGGCTGTGGCTTGGATTAGTCTCCATTCAATTGTCAGCTGGTAACAAACAGGTTTTGCCATCAGTGGATACTTGGTGGTGTAATGCTCATGACTATTGTCTTCGAGAAGCAAGATGACTGATGACTCACATCTTTGATATCCAGTGAAGCCTCCACTTCTTTTCTTACATCCGAATATCACATTCTCAGGCCTTTCCTTGAAGCGTCATCTGCCTATGCCTATGATTCGCATAACACAGCCACCGCAACATGAGGCACTTTTCCGGTGATTTTTTCTCACCGCCTCAGACCTCAGTCGATTTTTGAGCAGCCAGAGCGCTATCCTTTTTCATTGATCGGACAGTGACGGCATTTTGCCTTGTCAGAACTAAGCTGAGCTTAAGGGAAAGGAAGTCAGCGTCTGGACAGAGATCGACCACCTCAACATTGTCTGTCTCTCAAGGTTTTGAGTCTCGTGCAAAATACTATCCCTTCTTTGAGCTCACCACTGGCAAAGAGCTCTTTGACTTTGTTCTCGTTTACCGAGCATGATACTGTCACCATCATCTACTCCGTTCCCGATGCCATTGACGACCTCCACCACAGCATTGTCCTCAAGTACGCTTTCCTCTCTCTCTCTCTCTCACATCCTCCCCCCTTCCTTCACCTGCTTAACAAACCCGAGATCATCTTCTACCACTACAATGACCCCGACAGTGGCATTGGCATTGTCTACTTTGGCATGTGAGTCCCTCATCATTTTTACT
>Ga0154008_100492_pt1 | contig 9406 bp, 16 predicted proteins | sample TSNJ092MetaG_FD_104711 | JGI IMG/M metagenome (GOLD analysis project Ga0154008, IMG submission 104711) | Attine ant fungus gardens microbial communities from New Jersey, USA - TSNJ092 MetaG | ecosystem: Host-associated > Fungi > Mycelium > Unclassified | place: USA: Connecticut, Klassen Lab...
CTCCAACGCAGTGGAGTACTCGTAGCTAGGGAAGACCGAAAAAGTGTAAGCAGGTGATCAAGAAAATGTTTAGGGGACATAGCGGTTGTTGCGACGCTCCCAAACATGGTCCCCTCAACAATTCTCTGTCAATAAAAATCCCTTCTATTGTCTTCGTCTCCATCCTCTTCTTCAATTGGACCTATTTCTTTTGTTTTATTGTTTCAGAACTATTTGTCAGTGTTGAAGTGGTCTAGCAACCCACTTGCACTATGTCAGGGCAGTACCCCATCACCACCAATCTGGGGTGGTACTCGCATTCCAATCATTGATGTTGTCAGTACTCACTGGTATGGTACACGGCCTACTTCTTTTGGACTCCCTACTTAATAACTGAGAGTATGGCTTTCATCCCTCAGTTGTCCATTTTACTTCCCGATGCCTGAGGTGAGATATATATGTTGTGTTCTCTTAGACTATGGTAACTCACAGATGTATATAGCTTATATATCTGATAGGTTATGGACCCTGCTGCTCAATAATTTCTACCAGAAAATTGACATTAAGCAAAACTTACTAGAATGACATCAACTACCACTACTTTTTCTGAATCAGACAAATTTAATGGCATCAACTGAGCATCATGGCAAAGACTCATTTGCACAACAGCTGTGTCAAAAGGAGCTTTTGGCTACCTTGATGGATCTATTGAACGACCCTCTACTCCGCCAGCTGATGGAGCTCCCCTTACTGAAACCCCTTGGGACTCAGAAACCCCATCCCCCAAGGAATGGAGAGCGCATGATGCCTGGACTTTGGGCCTACTTTTGATTAACACAAAGAACCTAGCTGGTTTAGGAATTAACATGGATAGCACTGCAGCAAAAGTCTGGACTTCATACATAAATACTTATGAAAAGGCATCCAATATGACATGACTAAATGCAGAACAAATTCTGTGAAATACAATTTACTCTGACCATACAGATTTCAACAACTTTATTAACATGTGCAGCAAGTGGTCAGATGCTAGAGCTTTGGGGTCAAAAATCACTGACAAAGATTTCAAGGACATAATTATATCCTCTTTACCCAAGTCCTGGAGCTCCACAACCACACCACTTTATGACCCTGAAATGACCTCAGTAGATGCCATAGCCTGTCTTCAGATCTAGTATACTAAATCCTATAAAAACCGACTCACCAACAATGTCTACAGCATACTTGCACTCCAAATATCTGCCCCTAGACAAGAGCAAAAGTCCCAACTCATTTGTGTTAACCCAAATTGCCAACACCATGGTCATACTATTGAGATATGTTACTGGCCAGAAGGGGGAAAAGAGGGACAGTTCCCTCCTGGCTTTGGAAAGGGAGGTGGATTCAGAGGGTCAGCAGCAAATACTTGACAAGGAGGCTTCAAACCATCATCTACCACAAATGCAACCTTCACCAATAATGAAAGTGACCAAGTTTTTGCATGTATGATGATGGGTGATTCCAAGTTCAAGGTACCCACTACCTCAAACCCTAATGAAACCCACAGCCCTGATGACAAAACACCCCCCAGTTTTAGTATTCTTAACCAACAAATGTGTGACACAATAGGGGTGGAGAATCTCAGAAATGTATCTGGAGAAATCCCATTAGTTTGCCATACAAACCCCATAAATAAATCTAACATCCCTATGCTCCTTGACTCTGGTGCAAGTAACTATTGTTTTGCCGGCATAATACTTTTCATATCTTACATCTCTTTTGAGCAACCATCACCTGGACTCACTGCTGAGAAAGGACTGACCTTCAATGTTGAAGGAAAAGGAAACATTGAGCTTCAAACAAATGTTAATGGAGAAAGAAGAACAATTACCTTTGAGAATGCTTTATACATACCTAGATTTAGATCCAATCTAATCTCAATGGCAAGATTGAGTATCAAGGGAGCAGGAGCATACTTCAAAGATAACAAGGCTGTTATAAGGACTAAAAATGGAACAGACATAATATCAGCAACATACTCAGGATTACTCTATGTGGTCAATATGGACAGAATCCAACTAACTGCCTTCATAGCACAGTCCAAGCAGAAGCCTACAAACTTTGCTACCTGGCATAGACATTTGGGCCATGCCAGAATGGAGATTGTATGCCAAATAATAACAGAAAACTTTGTTGATGGATTGAATGTCTATGGAGAACTATCAATTGGTAGCTTATGCAAGGATTGTATTTATGGAAAACATACTGCTCATCTATACAACAATAGCAGACCCAGGGAAAAGGAAGTTCTTGAATGCATATACATTGACATATAGGGCCTATCTCAAGTCTGATCAGCCAGTGGTGCACTATATTTTATGATCATTATAGATGGATTTTCATCATATTGGACAGTTGCTTTCCTAAAATCTAAATCAGCAGAAATCATACTAAAAGTCTTCAAGAGTTTTCATGTCAAGATGGAACATCAAACTGGGAAGAGATTGAAGTGAGTGAGGTTAGACATAGGTAGAGAGTGGTACAACACTATATGGGAGAATTACCATGTTGAACAAGGTTTGGACTTTGAGTTCACGATACCATATATACACCAGCAAAATAGCATAGCAGAATCCTCAATACACACTATCTTGGATGGAACTAGGATAGCATTAGCTGAGTCTGGATTGCCTGTGAAATACTAGACAGATGCTATATGAATGGTGGTATATATTCAGAACCTCCTACCAAATTCTAGACAACCAAAAGCAATTCTAGCTGAACTATGGATAGGACAATGCCAAGACATATCCTACCTTCAACCATTTGGCTGCACCTTATATGCCCACATTCTACTAGACTTAAGCTTTTCAAAATTGAATCCTAGATCAGTAAAAACAGCTCTACTTGGCTATTTTGGACACAATGGATACAAACTACTTAACAAAAACACTGGCACTATCTTTAAATCCAGGAATGTCATTTTCAAAGAAGAAACAACCCATCTGGCAAAACAACCAACTTCTACTGTGTTATCTGATAACAATGACCCCTTTGCAGATAAACCTCAACAAAATGACAATATAATTGGACCAAGTGATGACCCAAAACCAGAACCAACACCACCACCAATACATGGGATTACGCCAAGACCCCTGGCTAGCTCCAATCTGCACAAGAATAAAGACAAAGAATGTATAATCCCTGACATAGATGATAGCAATTCTACTATGACCAAAGATAAACAACCAAACAACCAACCTGATAATCTACTATTGGCTTTGAGAAGATTCTGAAGGACTGTAAAACCAACTACTTAGCTACAAGAGTCAACCAAATATATGAATAGACCAATGGTAAACTATGCTGAAAATGATAATTGGATCTCTAGGACTTTTAAGGAGGCTATGAAAAGACCCAATCTTTGGTGGGAGCCTATAGTTGCTGAAATAGCAATGTTGAAAGCCAAAGAGATATTTGAAGTGGTTTTAAGGCCAGAGGGATGAAATGTAGTTGGATCAAAGTGGGTTTATACAATAAAATAGAAGGAGGATGGTAGAATAGAGAAACAAAAGGTGAGAACTGTAGCAAAAGAGTTCACTCAAGTAATAGGGGAAGACTATGAAGAAATGTATGCATCTGTTGTTTGCTTTGAATCTATCTGCCTTGTATGTACAATAGTAGTATCACAATGACTCCACTTATGGCAAATCGACTTTGTATCAGCTTTTCTCAACAGTGACAATAACTATGAGGTATACATGGAACAACCAAGAGGATTTGAGAAAGGGGGAGATGATCATATATGGAGGCTTTACAAAACTTTCTATGGGACAATACAGGATGTGCATGACTGGGCTGAAAATCTAAATAAAACCTTTGAAGGTTACAGTTTCTACAAATCAAGAGCAGATCCTCAAATCCACTCTAGGGTTTATGGTGATGAGTTCACATTGACATCTACCTAGACAGATAATGTATTGGGTGCCTCATTAGCTATTAAAGGTGAAAATCTGGCCAAATCACAACTTGGTGCTAGTTATGAAATAAAGGACATGGGGGAGGTAGAATTTATCTTAGAAATACATATCAATAGAGACTCCATCACAGGAAATATAACTTTATCTCAAAGATCCTACTGCGAGCATATGCTAAAACATTTTAACATGGAAAGTTGTTTACCAAAATCAACCCCCCTCCCTCCAGGCTTAGTACTTACAGTAGAGGACTGTTCTAGCACTTCAGAGGAGACAAACAAAATGCAAGATATACCCTACTGAGAAGCACTTGAATCACTAATATGACTACAAGTTGCTACATAGCCTGATATCTCATATACCATCACTTTACTATCTTGCTCTGCACACAACCCAGGAAAGTTACACTAGACTGCAGTTAAATATGTACTGGCTTACATCAAAGGGATGCTATACTATGGAATAACCTACAAAGCAGATAACAAACTCAACCCTACTGGATATATGGACTTCGACTTCACTAGTTGCAAGAATATATATCATTCTACAGAAGAGAATATCTTCATTATGGCAGAGGGTCCAGTATCATAGGAAAGTAAGAGACAAGAGACAGTAGTGTTGTCAACAGTGGAAGCCAAATATATAGGCTTTTTAAGGGCAACAACACAAGCTCTATGGATATCAAAGTACCTCAATAAGATCAGATTGTCTATATCAAAACCAATCGTAATATTTACAGACAATAATAGATCAATTTCTTATAGCTTAAATAACAAGAACCACTGTAGAACAAAATACATTGACGTACAGTACCATTTTGTTAAGGATCATGTCAAATCTGGAGATGTTGTATTCCAATATATCCCAACTTCTAACAATGTTGTTAATCTCTTTACCAAATCTCTGTCACGAGATAGAATCCAACAATTCACTGCAAAACTCCACTTACCACTTGAAACCAAGAGTATGCTAGACCAGGGGAAGTGTTGAAGTGGTCTAGCAACCCACTTGTACTATGTCAGGGCAGTATCCCATCACTACCAATCTAGGGTAGTACTTGTATTCTAATCATTGATATTGTCAGTACTCACTAGTATGGTATACAGCTTACTTCTTTTGGACTCCCTACTTAATAACTGAGAGTATGGCTTTCATCCCTCAGTTGTCCATTTTACTTCCCAATGCCTGAGGTAAGATATATATGTTGTGTTCTCTTAGACTATGGTAACTCACAGATATATATAGCTTACATATCTGATAGGTAAATATATACCTAGTCATCCACTTTACTTCATGATGCCTAAGCTTACATATCTGATAGTCAGCAGTCTTATTGTTCTACTATTATGAGAGCCCCAAAATGGAAATAGTTTCCTGTGCAGTTGAACACTCAATCTAAAAATCTTAAATCATACAATGGGGTCAAGATATAAACAGCATGGGAACTTAGGTAATCAGATCATGTGACAAGGTCAGGTGATCATAGAACATTCTGGAAGGACATGTGATCATGAACTAATAGTAGCACAGCCACTGTAAAGTAGTATAAGTAGTAGTCCAATCTAACAAAGAACCCCATCGAGTTCTTCTTGAATATCTATCTAGGGTGATCACTAAGGACATTCACTGTCTATCAATAACATCTACTATACAAAGGTAGTGGTCTGGCTACTGTAGCTACAGAGTATTTAAGAGCCTTCTATAACAGAAATCAGATAGCAAAATACAGGAGCAGTTTATTATCTTCATACTATCTCATAAATCTATAGGTCAGTAGCCAAATGACAGACAGATGCTGTTGTACTTGCAAACTACTTACCAACAACAAACTATCCCATAGTTATCCCTCAACTGGAGCCCACTATGAGGGGCTTCTTGTAGTGACTTAGTCTAGACGACTTAATCACCCTCCAAGTCTAAGTTGACAAGGAGAACTTGATGGAGTTCTCATTTGATTATAGTATACTACTTATACACCTCTTGTATTTACTTCTATTTATAAACTCCTGTGTATCTCTTTTTAGTTGTTTCATCTTGCGCATCCATTGATTTCCTAATTAAAAGAAAAGAAAAGAAAAAGAAAATAAATAATAACTTAGCCATTTTTGGCTGTGTCATGACACCACCCCCCTTTCAAGATTCCTCGTCCCAAGGACTTTTTTTATAGTTCATAGTATGGGTCACAAAGGTTCCCCATTTTATTGTTTTCTTCTTCTGTCCACTTCTTGAGTCCTAAACTTTCCTGCTTGCTTCCTTCTTCTTCCTCTTTTATTGTTTCCATGGTTCTTTGCCCTCTCATCCTTCCTTCTTTCCATCATCTCCAATTTCTTTCTAACCTTGCCCAGTATTCTTCATCGTACCTTTTATCCAACCATCCAAATAACTTTTTTGCCGTAAATTGTCCTGGTAGTTCTCCCCTTCTGAATGTTCCCTCCTCTCTCTCTTGTTGTCTTACATCTTCCATGTCTTGTTGGTATTCCTTTTCATACTCTTTGACTGCCTCTTCTGCATTTTTCAGATTTTCCTTTCCTTCCCAAGTATCTGATTCTGCCATGAATCCCTTCCATTGTACCAGGTACTTATCCTTTTCTTGTATCTGCTGTTTGTTCAGGATTCTCTCTACTTCCCACTCCTCTTCTCCCTCAATTACTACTGGAGCTGGTTGCTCCTTTCTCTGTCCCTCTACCTGCCCTATATATCTTTGTATTCTACTAATGTTAACTACCGAGTGTATTTTTACTGTACTAGATAGTTCTAATTCTACTGTATTTGATGATATGATCTTCTTTATCCTATAAGGGCCTACAAATCTTTCCATCAATTTCTCTGTCCTCCTTCTGGCTATCTGATATTTCAGATCCTTAGTACTTAGCATTACTAAGTCTCCTACTTTATACTCATCGACTTCTGCTCTCTTTCTATCTGCATATTTCTTCATCTCCTCTTGTGCTTTTTCCAGTGCTGCTTTTGCTTCCTCCTGGATCTCTTTTATTTTCGTTATGAATTTCTCCACTCCTTCATATTTCCCCTTCCTTCTCATCTCAAACCCCATTCTAGGATCTTGTCCATAATTTGCCTTGAAGGGTGACACTTTAGTACTTGAGTGTGTTTTGTTATTGTAGGCAAACTCTGCTATTCCTAACCAGTCAGGCCACTGTTCCTGCCTGTAGTTGATAAACATCCTTAAGTACTATTCCAGTTCCTGATTAACCCTCTTGTTATTGATAAACAGTGAATGTCCTTAGTGATCACCCTAGATGATGTTCAAGAAGAACTCAATGGAGTTCTTCGTTGGATTGCAGCCTTATTTATACTACTACTATAGTGGCTATACCCTAAAGTCCCACAATCACACATTCCTTCCAGAATATTCCCTGACCACCTGACCTCCTGACCTTGTTACGTGATTTGACTTGCTAAGTTCCCATGCTATTTATATCTCAACCCCATTGTATGCTTTGAGGTTTTGGACTAAGTGTTTGAATGCATGGGAAACCTTTTCCTGTTTGGGGCTCTTATAACACCTCTCCGTCTGTCCATTGGTTTGAGGGTAGAATGCTATTGACAATTTACTCTCAATCCCCAACATCCTATTCAACTCCCTCATTAATTCTGCCACAAATTGGGGTCCTCTGTCTGATATGATGCTTTCCGGTAGACCATGTAACTTTCATACATTATCTCTGAACAGCCTAGCTAAACCTTCTGCCAATGTCTTCTCTGTAGTAGGAATAAAATGGACCATTTTTGTCAGTTTGTCTACTACTACCAAGATCACGTCATATCCTTGAGCTAAAGGTAGTTTAGTAATAAAATCTGCTGATATATGCATCCAAGGTTTTTCAGGTATTGAGTTGGGCATTAATTTACCTGCTGGTTGTTCTGTGTAGTTTTTGTTTCTCTGGTAGGAGTTGCACCCTTCCACATATCGCTTTACCTCTTTAGTTACCCCTGGCCACCAGAAGTTTTGAGTGACCAACTCTACCATTTTCCACTGTCCTCCATGTCCTCCCACTGGTGTATCGTGGTATAGTCTAATATTTCTGCCCTCAATATATCATCTTTTGGCACATACACCTTTCCTTCCCTATACATTATGCCATCTACTTCCTTCCACTCTTCGTCTCTTAGTGTCTTTACTCCTGCTTGTTTCATTTCTTCCACTGCTTTGACTACTTCATTGTCTTTCACCCTTGACTTCCTCATTTTCTCCAACAAGTCTACTTCTTCTACAATTACTTCTACTTTCTCCGTCCTTCTATTTTCTAACCACTCTTTCTTTACCAATATCTCATTCTTGTTGTCTCTTTCCACTCCAACCTCCCAGTCTGGCCTCCTGCTCAGGCTGTTTGCCTTTCCCATTTTTGTCCCAGGAACATGTTTTAACACAAAGTCAAATCTTGATAGGTAGAGTGCCCATCTAGCTTGTTATCTATTCAACTTTTGCACTTTCATAAAGTATTCAAGATTTTTATGATCTATCCAGATCTCAAATTTTACTACTGTTCCTTCTAGAAAATGCCTCTACGCCTCTAGACATCTGACTACCACTAACATTTCTTTGTTGTAAATTTCATAGTTTCTTTCTGTATCACTTAGAGATTTAGAAATAAAAGCAACTGGCCTCCATAATTTGTCAAAGCATTTCATTGACAGTACTCCTCCTGTAGCATAGCTTGAAGTGTCTGCTTCTACCCTAAACTCTTTGTCTAAGTCTGGGGCTGCTAGCACTGGTTTGGTTGTGAAGATTCTTTTTAACTTGTCAAATGCCTTCTGCTGTTCTCCTCCCTATTGCCATTTCATGTCCTTCCTTGTCAGCATATTCATTGGCCTTGCTACTTGAGCAAAATCCTTGATAAACCTCCTGTAGTAATTTGCAAGGCCCAAGAATTTTCTGATATCTTTTGCATTTTTGGGTTCTGGCCAACTTAATACTCCATCCACCTTTTCCTTTTCCATTTCTATTCCATTGGGTCCTATAATAACCTCTAAGAATCTGACCTTTCTTACTTTCTACACACATTTCTCTAGTTTGACATATAAGTCATTCTCCTCTAATCGTTTCAGCACTTCTTCTACTATCTTGTTATGCCTTTCTTCTATTTCTGTCTCTACTAACATATCATCCACAAATGCTGCCACTTTTCCTTTGTTAATCATGTCTCTCAGAATTTCATTCATCATTGCTTGGAACATAGCTGGTGAATTTGTCATTCCAAAGAACATGACTGTCGGCTCAAAGGACCCCACATGGGTTGTGAATGCTCCCTTCCACTCATCTCCTTCCTTGATTCTTATATTGTTGAACCCCACCAAAGATCCATTTTTGTGAATACTCGCTTACTCCACATGTTGTCAATTAAATCTGTAATTAATGGAAGTGGGTAGTTATTCTTCACTGTTTGGTCGTTTAGGTTGTGGTAGTCCATCACCATCCTCTTACTCCCATCCTTCTTGCCTACAAAGAATAC
>Ga0154008_100527_pt1 | contig 9122 bp, 9 predicted proteins | sample TSNJ092MetaG_FD_104711 | JGI IMG/M metagenome (GOLD analysis project Ga0154008, IMG submission 104711) | Attine ant fungus gardens microbial communities from New Jersey, USA - TSNJ092 MetaG | ecosystem: Host-associated > Fungi > Mycelium > Unclassified | place: USA: Connecticut, Klassen Lab...
CATCGTCTAAGCTTCACTTCAATATGTGCAGCTTGAAATCTTCTATTGTAAACAATTTGGATATCGAGGCTACTGCCAAAACCACTATTCCCTCTCTTGTCTCATATTCATGTCAATATTGGGTGGATCATCTTGTTCACACTCCACCTGACAAAACGTTGATGGAAACCGTCAAATTCTTGATGTACGAGAAACTACTGTTCTGGATGGAGGTGATGGGTTTATTGGGAAAGGCGTATGAAGTGGCATTGATCCTGAAAAGGACTTTAGCTTGGAAAGTGCGTCTGTAGCTTATTTTCTGCAATACATCTCTGATACTGGCTGACCAGACACTCAACCCTGATCTGACATTGTTCATACGTGATGCCCTCCGGTTCATTTCTGCATTCATTGTCCCGATCTCTCGATATGCCCCCCACATCTATATCTCTGCCCTCTCATTTGCACCCGACCAATCTCTTGTTGCCAGAAAGTTCCGTTCGAGGCTTCCCAACAATATTGTGCTCGCTGAGGGAAAACCTAGTCAATGGCCAATGGTGGTATTCTCTGCAGAACATCACAAGGGTCGTGTGCGCCTCATGGTTTTTTCACCTGATGAAAGCACCTTTGCTTCCATATCATTCGGAATTCTGTGTGTCTGTGGCTCTGAAACAGGTCACTGTATTTCGGGCCCATTCAGTAGCGCCGATTATGTCATAGACCCATCTTTGTACACCTCATTCCAAGATGATGTGGGTTAGCATACAAAAGCTTCTATTGTGTATCTATACTGCTGCCTCCCTCATCTCGTTCAGACGTTCAAAGAAACCAACAATATACTTTCTTCCAACTGAGTTAATTTGCGAAATTTTTCTCCTCTTGGACGCGCAAGGGTTGTATTCTGTCAAGTTGGTATGCCCCCACTCGTATGTTCACGATATCTACACTTATCACGAACGATAGACATGTAAACTATTCTATGAAGCTACAAAATCACATCAATTCTGGCAACAGGTCCTCTGTTCTACCAGGCCGTGTCGGCACAACTTTTCCAAGAAACTTCCTACTTGCACCCTTCAGGAAGTGGAACACTGGGCTACGCAAAGCCTGAATATATATTAACGTTGGGTATTAGATGTGCCACTTGAATTCCGACTACGTGTTCTCGAATACTCGACAGAAGCAGAAATAATGAAACGCGAACTATTACCAGGTGGACGATGGCTATTGATTTGCAGCACTCAAAATCAGTACTTCCTACATGATTTACATATGTCTTCTTCTCAGCCACAAGAACTTGCTAATCCAGGGCAATTTGACCTCGAGAGCGGGACGCTGGATGAGCTCACTTCTCTTAAAATATGGGTTGATAATTCGAAGGAGAATTTTTGCTTCCACTTTGTTGTTTGGAATCGTGGAGGATCGTTAAAACGTGAGTTGGATTGGATTGGCAAATTTTGTAATAATAATTTCTTTCCAGAGGGTGATGTAACACGAATGTTCGTCTATGAGACCAACATCTTTGAGGATGAGGGGGAGTTTTATTTTGACACAAAGACCATATACTCGACCCGAAGTTCTCTCCGGAGCATCAAACCAAGCGTGGCTCTTTCAGAAAAATATATCATTGAAGCTGTAAGGTTAGGACAATTTCACGATAGCACAGAGCGGTGGAAACTAGTCCTCATCGAACGCAGCACCAATGATCCAAAACAAGCTGTCACGATTGTACGGCTCAGGAAAAAGGACAATGCGCCTATAGTGAGTGCTCCTTCATGCCTTCAACAATTCTTATTCAATTTTTCCTTCCTTAGAAGGAACTTTATATCACAACAAATGACACTGTGGTAGCAGTTGGGTCCGGATTTATCAGTCTCTACTCCATTCAGGACCTCAAAATGCATCACAAGAAACTAGTCTTGCCGCTACATCGTATTAAGATGGCTTGGGATGACATCTCTCAACCGATTTACGATCGAGGTTTTGATTGGATGGTCATTCTCTGCGACCTTGAGTACCTCCTCATACGATTGCCTCAGGATCGTTACACTCGGTTGTGATGCTGTTGATGATGACCGTGATTGGTTTTCTGGCTTGACGACAGGGGATGCTGCTCTTGCTATATGTCGTGACTCAACTGCCGATATCATAACATACTCCTGGGATGTTGAGATGACACACTGTGTATTTCGGATGAAACAATTTAAGATTCCTTGGGTCACTGATTGTTCAAGACGGCTTTTCAATACTGGAATTGACATGGCCAGCGGGCGACTTATGTTCAGTGACCATCAGCGGAAGTGTATAATTCTGGACACGGTGCCACCAGTTGCCCCTACATATAATACAATTGTGGTAGTATAGCAAATGCTGCAATGTATATTTCTAATCTTCCAGTATTGTAAGATACTATCGTTACCAAGTGGGGTTGCACCTCAAAATATGAAATAGTTGTTAAGCAATCAAGCTGCCTTATGATGGGCCTGTAAATAATGCCTGCTTCAGTCCTGATGGGAAACATCTTCTACTCGAACTCAAACATTATGACGGGCAAGGAGCAATTTTGGATCAAGGGCTCGGATTTTGCCTTCATTTGTCATAACAGAAGAATTGCATCAACGCATTGGATAGATGAAGATGGAAAGGTGATTCGGAGAACTTGCTGGGGTGACTCTGAAGACGAAAGTTGAGATCAAACTGGGATCGTGGTCAAGTTATGGGATGCTAGCAATGGCGCCCTGATCTGCAACAAGCTGTTCGAGGTGAACGATGTGTCGCCGTCCCCCGATTTTCTCCTGATGGGCATTTTCTGGCTGTAGAAAGGACTTCTGAGCATGCCATTGAACTATGGGATCTGGAAGATAACAAGGACCCCCGACGATTCCTATATCCTCTTGGAAATAATATACCATCACTCCGATTTTCTCCAACCACTTCACTAATTCATGACTGATTTATCCCACAAAATAATAATCAGTATTTTGGGTTTTTGCTGATGCAGTGACTCCTCGATGGCTGCATTTTGGGGAGAAGCTATGTACCTTTGGAGATTGAACACACAAGAAATGGCATCCTTCAGCTGGAATTTCGGTCATGTATCACATGTTATTTATTCACCCCTCACCAATTATGTATCAAACAAGATGTCACAGTCGAGATATGGGACATCTCCACAACCGGCTCAAAACTGATCTGGGAGACAAATCCTCCAACTACTTCACCTATATGTAGTACTTATCCATCACACGATGGCCACAGGCTTTTAGTTGGATGTGAAGATGGAAGTGTGAGGATGTGGGACTTTGGAGAATTTGGCGATGAATCAGGCGGCTAACGCTATGGACACTCGAGATGATGCTGATATGCCACAATTTATTGGATTCTCGCATTCTGGAAAGATAGTGGCTACACAATTGAGGCGATCTCACACTATGGAATTTCTGGATACAACTACTGGAAAAGTCGAAGCACGCATGGATATTGACGATGGCATGGAGATTGCATTTTCCCCCGATGAAGATCAGGCAGTGTTTTGGTCTAGATCTCTCATCACTGTATGTGACATAAAACACCCGGATAATCGTGTCTCATTCAACCCCTGGCCGAGAAAAGATGTCCAGATTTGGCAGGTTGCCTTCCGAAAAACATGCAACGACCTGGTTATTTGCGCCTTATATGATGACACAGCATTACTGCAGGTTTGGCATCGGCAGGATCCTGCAGGTTTTGAATGCACGTATTCTTTAACCATTAAGTCCGAGGAATCTTTGTATCCAGTCCTGGCACCCGATGGCTTAACCGTGGTCATCGTGTCTTTACTTCGCTCCGCCAAATGTTATTCATGGAATGACACTGCCCAGTTTTGTCCTGTCGACTTTGACGATCAAAAATACATTCACTGGCCTAAGTACTCACCCGACGGAAAACTCTTTGCATGCTGGTCTTGCAATGACTCTCACGTCCGAGTCTGGGACACACGAACTGGCCAACTCGTTGGCAAATTTCAAACGTCTCGGGTGGATGCAATGGCCATCTCACCTACTCTGATTCAACATTCTCCTGGCAACAGATTCACTGCTCTTTGGCATCGCTCCGGAAGCACAATACGTCTCTTTGACATCTATACTGGCCATCTGTACGCTCAGATTTTGGGCCCAGCATACCATATGGCGTTCATACAAGATACAACCAAACTGGCATGTTATTTCCCTGACTTTGGCTTGAGAATATGGGATATAGCAGATCTCACAGATAAGCACTGGCATTCTGCTCATGGATATGAGCTTATGCTGCAAGGGATGACAGATGGATGGGTAATGGGTCGGGATGATGAGCCACTGTTTTGGGTCCCAGTCGAGCACAGGGACAATCTGTGGGTGCTACCGCCTAAAGCGGTATATGGGATAGCCCAAGCAAGTGTGGACCTCTCTTACTCGAGGCTTGGGAGAAAGTGGACGGAATGCATTGACAAAGAGTGGCTGAGAGAAGTAGAGCGAAAGGGGAAGGAAGTAGGAGAGCTGCTAGAAACCAAAGTGCGTCTGGTCCTCAGCTGAAGTACTTGGATTTAAAATGAAATAGGTGAACTGGAAAATGGGACAAATCCGCCAAGTTTGCTGCTCTATTCAAGTTTGTTGCTCGTCCCTCTCAAAACATGTTTTTGCTTTAGCGAGTCTGATTGTCCAGACTATTTATTGCCTGTATCAAGACCTCTATCGAAATAATTAGAATGAATTATTAAGTGTCCCTGTTAAGAAGGAAGAAAGGTGGATATGGACAAACATGCTTTCGTATAAATCTAGTTATGTAGTATGCAATAGTCCACCATATAAAGATGAAGAAAAGCGTCAACAAAATGATAAATTGAGAAATAACAAGTAGCGGCGGAGTAATAGGACAATTCAAGGTATGGATGTGATGAACAGCCGAGTTCTTGGTAGGGCTAGCCAGAAAATGACAACTCAGACGACCTGTGGAAGTGTAGGGCAGATCGTCCAATAGATGGTCCAATAGTATACTAAGCTATCATTCCATCTCTTTTTTACAGTGCTCCTTCGCATCGGACTGGTCTTAACGAATAATATTACGAGAGGTAACAAGCGGGTCCTTATATTGTAGGATAAACATAGATAATGCTCTGAGAGATAGTGGTAAAGCTGAATTAACGACTGAATCATGAGGACAGCGAGATAGAGGTCCATCACTCGTCGCCCATTTTGGGGGCAGGTCAGTAACTCGGCTTCCTCAGTCTGTTGCATGAGAGCTGTAAGTATAGAGTCAAGCAAAGCGAAAGGAAAAATACACGCGGGTTCTTTTAACGTTTCTTGTTTCCTTCACCTTCTTCCTCGTCGCCACCAGAGTATTACCAGAGCTCAATTGAAATTCTGTTTCCTGTTTGTCTTCCATCTCAACATCATCGTCCTCTGCTTCATCAGGATCAGACTTGACTCCAACTTTTCCAACTTTCCTGTCAGAGTGTTTGAGTACATTCCCATTGCCTCACTGGTAAATCAAATATCTTCTTTACTGACTTTGATCCTCACGGATTCTCCTACTAGCGAACAATCCGAGTCAACTTGGCGGCAGGCATGGTGATGCGAGCATCATATTCAGTATCGGGAATACCAAATGGATCGGTATCAATGTCCAGCCATACTCGGCAATTCGATCCGAGTCTAGAAAAAACGAATGTCTGGATGTCACCAAAAGTGAGAAATGTATTAGCCAATTTAACCAACTTTTTTGCTTTGTAAACTGTAAACAAAGTTTAGGATATCCGCTTCGTGCGCAGCTTTCAAGAGTAACCAGGTTGTCATCCTTGGTACATTTTGAGGACCTCTGTGAGCGATGTGATTCTGAAGCCTGCTGTTTCAAGCTGAACAGCAACGAGTGCGATGTGTGGATTGTCCATGGCTTGTGAGTTGATGTCTTCTTTTGTTACACTTGAAATTAGCGTTAGTGACATGTTCCTTGCATTGTCGACATTCTGAGTGCCTCCAGTCCAATGTCACCCTATTCTAGGGTAGGCTCTGATGTACAATGAATATCTGTACCGGCAACCAACTCCACAGCTCACCTTTGTCCGAAGTCAGAGACAAGCTCACTTGGATTTCGTTGAGGCTCTGTACCCATGAAATGTGTGTGGGTCGAACATTGTTGGATCAGGATAAGTAGCTTCGTCGTGGCATATCGCCCTGTGTCGCGTATTAGAAGATACGATGCGATGAGATCAGTATACCTATACCAGACATTCGCCGAAATTGTCGTATCTTTGGAGATGGATCATAGATATCGGTTATCTTGCTGCTGCATACGATGCGGGAGCTCTCAAAGGCAGGAGGATCCCACCCCATCACTGTACTTTCTGAGACCCATGCCGAGACAAAGGGCAGATTTTGTTCGTCTTGAAATCAACTGTGTTGTTATTCTGGGCGACTGATACGGAGATCTAGCAGATGGAGGGCTAGAGGTAGGTCTCATCGGTGTCGTGATATTTCTCTGTACCAATTTCTCAGTGTCTTTAGAACAAAGAGGCCAATGACAAACGGACCGTCGAACCCGAATTCCGTCGCCAAAGAGATGATCGAGACGAGTCCCCCCAATCCATTTTGCGCTTGACTGACCACCTTTTCATCTCACTCAAACTCCACGGTAGTTTCGATTCTGACTCAAACCGTGTCCATGACATCGTAGGGATCGGAGGCATATCCACTTGCACAAGGAAAGAAGCATGTTGTTGTTGTAACCTGCTCAAATGCACTGGGGCCATACATCCTTTTACACCTAATGCGGAAAAAATGTTTGATTTGATCGAGGCTTTGTAGCTGTAGGTACACGCGATGATCTGGACAATTAGACTCGCTGAAGCAAAAAAAACATATTGTGAGAAACAATTCGAATTGAGCAGCGAGCGCCGTGGATTCGTCCTGCTTTTCCAAATCACTTCTTCATTTTCACTTGAACATCTCCACGTGCTTTACAGCTGGGGGACAAGACGCACCTTTGTTTCTTCATTCCTACCTCCTTCTTATTTTGCTTAATTCCTTTCAACTATGCTTTGTCAATGTAGTCCCGTCCATTTTCTGCCAAGAGAGATCCACGCTCGTTTACCTTCTTTTCAACTACCACTCAAGGCGATGGTACGTGCAGATTGTCCCTGTGCTCGACTGGGATCCAAAACAGTGACTCATTGTCCCGAACCATTACCCATCCAGTGCAGCATGAGCTCATATCCAAGAGTGGAATGCCAGTGTTCATCCGTATTATGTAACCGGCATGGGGAGAATAACATGCCGACTGCTTGAATCTTCTGAAACACTGAGATGCGACGGTTCTGATTTGACAGCTGTCCTGCTTATTTTGACGCGTTACTGGATTACATAAACTGCACATGTACTCTGGGCAACTTGCCGTATTCCACTGGGCATGAAATCTCTAGAGTCAAGCAAAACCTTATCCATGGTCCTGTTCCACTCTCCTTGGTATACAGCCATCTTGGCATGTATTGCCTCTATAGATCCTTTATTGTCAATCTTATCTTGTTAGAGTCACACAGGAGAACGTGTGGATGGGCTGGGAGGTTTAACCAGTGGTGTTACCAAAGCAATTGGTATGTGTTTTGATTCTCTTTCTTCTTTCTCCTGGTTGACGGTCATTGTATTGTTTGGGTTCGTCGGATGATGATCAGGAGGGTTTCAACTTGCTGAAGATCAACTCTCCAAATAGACCACAAAGACTCGCATCTTCTGTCAAGGTCCCGGTATCTGGACTATTGTCAGTGTATCTTGCGACGCGTTGCAGAGAGCATTGGTACCCTAGCTGGACAGACTCAATAGTCAAATCAACTACGCCGCACTGTGACTGGAATGATCCAACTGTCGGTATGGCTCAAGAGTTAAACGCGTACGTATGCATTCATTTGGGATTGGTTCGTGGTTGAGTCATTAAATTAGCCTCGAATGAACAAAAACAACGCAATTGCAGGACAAACTACATGGAAAACTTCAACCGAGACGTCTATAGAGACACAGGTGGGATAGACGATCGAGATTTTGTTGAGCGTCGTGTAGGTTAACCATCTCTCTTCACCATACTCACTACCTAAGATCAGCTCCATACCAGAGATGCGAAACTCGAACCTGAACAATACCTGATGGAGGTGCTTTACCAATGGTGTTGTGTCTGGGGGATCGTGCTTTTGAGGTTGACTGTTACATCGATGTTGGAGATTGAGTGCTCTTCTGACAAGTGGATAATCGGTTGAATCGCTGACCTAACTCTTTTGACTGACCAAATCCATCTATTCACTGTCTTCCAATCCAAGTATCGCTGTAACAAAGTCACGGGCTTCACCACTCACCTTGCGATGCGCAAAGGACGACCTTCTCCTCGGTTGCCCTCACTTCTCGCTCGTCACGACCTCTGCTGATTTCTTGCCTTGTCAATACCGACACACAGGTCCAGCATTTGAGTCTTCATATCCCAGATTGATGGTGTTTATCGACAGCGACGACTTGTTGCAGACATCACGGCCATTGGCCCCGAGCCCATCAGGTCAGATGCCGAAATAACACATTCGGTTACAAGAGTTTAATGTCAACGCTGCCCATTGCGACTGCTTCTGTTCCCGTCTACTACGCTTCAAAGTAATCATCCATCCTCGTTTCGCCATCATCCTCTTCTCAACAGGAAGGGTTGATCTATACAACACCAACGCAATTTAGAGTTATGTCTGGCCTTCCGCAGACGCTGATGAGGTCTCCAGTACACTTTTCAGTGACAGGGTCATGTATGAACGCGACTACCCATTTCGCTCGTCTAGTAGGAGGGTCAGAGTATAAGGTTTCTGGTGCGAAATATTGGACTTTTTATTTCAAAGCATGATGTTCATATTATATTACCACAGATTTATTGATAGATACGCGAAAAGAACGAGAGCGTCGCGAATACTGCTCCTAGATTGAATCACCTGCAGGCGGACTAGAATAAGGACATGTTCCTCCCAAGAGACATGATGGTTTTGGCTCCAACGATAAACAGTCTTCCAACGATTCACCCACGATCTTCTCGTTTTTTTTTGACAAAATAACAATAACGAGTCAGTTGATCATGTATTTCCAAAAATGACGATATTGGAAAATGTCCAA
>Ga0154008_100528_pt1 | contig 9113 bp, 9 predicted proteins | sample TSNJ092MetaG_FD_104711 | JGI IMG/M metagenome (GOLD analysis project Ga0154008, IMG submission 104711) | Attine ant fungus gardens microbial communities from New Jersey, USA - TSNJ092 MetaG | ecosystem: Host-associated > Fungi > Mycelium > Unclassified | place: USA: Connecticut, Klassen Lab...
ATATAGTGCAGACACCAACCGTCATTGACAAGTTTCTCCTCCCAAGCCAAACCCTCCATCTTTTCGACATAGACACGTTCCCTCAGGAGTGCAAATTTGAGCTCAATCGTCGCAAGTACATCCAGAGCTTCAGCTCTGTGTGCAGGTTGTAGGTCGCTTTCGAGCTCAACTTCCAAATCGTCATCTGGTGGGACTTCCTCGGTTTCAACCTCTGCTTCAATTTCATTCTCAACCTCTTGTTCTGGTTCAATCTCAACCTCTTCACCATCTGCTTCGGCAGATGGCTCCATATCTACATCACCCTCAGTTTCTGGGATGTCAACATCCATATTCAGAGGCGAAGAAGTGTGTTTGGAGGGTTTCTTCGAGTCGAGTAGTTTGTCGTCGCCCCCATCCCCATCATCGGACTTTTTTGCCGTAACTACCACTGGGGATTGTGAACGTGAGGTTAAGGAAGGTGAGGGTGGGTCAGAAATTCTGGAGTTAGCAACTATTGACGAAGCAGCAATAGTAGCAATGATACCAATAGAAGCAGGAGGCCCAGTGTGATCACTGACACGAGATATTGGCTTGAGTGGAGATACAGCTGATTTAAGAGTAGCGCTAGTGATGACGGGTACGTTGTCATCAGCCGCGGAAGTCATTCGCAGAGGGCCAACATCATCAACATGGGAATCGATGTCGACGATTTCCTTTTCGTCATCCCTGTCGCTCTCCTCTTCGTCCTCCGTTCTGGGGTCACGGTCATCGACAGAGATAGGTGGATTCACATACATTCGAGAAAAGTACCTGGTCCCTGCTGTGTTGCGATGGCGGGACACTTTGGCTCGAGGAGGAAAGGTACCGGGTCTCCTGGTGTGTCTGGCAGGAGGCATTGGATCTGAATCAGATTCAGACTGTTTTGCAATATCAGTTCCAGCAGTACTACTCAGAGCATGTTCCTTACACGTTTATTGTCCTCTTCAGTGTCGCTTTCTCCTTCTTCCCTTTCAGTCCCGTTCACAGCGCTCGGGCCAGCTTGCGACGTGCTGACATTTATGGCGTCGTCTGTACGGCATGCAGCCTTTTTCCCCTCGCATTCCTCCTCGTCTTCTTCTTCTTCCAGAGCCTTTGGTTGTGCTGACAACTCTTCTTCCTCCTCCTCTTCCCGGATATTGCTAGTCCTGACCTCCGCCCATCCCCACATTGGAGCTGGGACAAGGCTGCTCCTCTTCTTCCTACCGCCTACCCTCTTGCCTCTTGGTTTATTTGCCCCACGCTTTGACGCGCTCGTCGACGTAGCTCCGGAGGTACCACCGGACTCCTCGTCACCGGCAGTCATGCTGTCTCTGTCGGGTCCATTCAAAGCATGGTCTCGCTTCTCTGCGCTTTCCTGCTCTTCTTCTGTTAGCTCTGAAAGCTCGGAGTCACTATTGAGGCCATGGGGTGGTACTGCTTGTCTGTTGTTCGTATGTGTAGCCGATCCTTTAGTTCGAGGGGGAGGTGGCGAGGGCGTCGATGACGGTGTGCTGAGGGGTTCTGAGGACATTCTGGACGCCGACATCATTGAGGATGACGGCGGATGTGTTGGCTCTGGCGGCAGACGAATCGTGTGACGTGATGTTATGGTCGAAAATGCTGTCCGTGCGCGAGAAAGATAGTTTAGTCCATTTCCCTTTAAAGTAATCACAATTATTTTTATCCTCGTCTAATATATGAAGCTCACAATGTCCCACTCAATGCGACGCTTCAGCTATACGACGGACCATAGGCTAGATGACACGCAACAAAAATTACTGAGCAGCTGAATGACATCAAAGGCATATAGCACCTTGGGAAAAGATGTGCGTAACTCCAAATCTGCCAATCAGTCGATGTTGTGCAAAAGGAAAACAGCACTATCCTCGGAGGGCGAGATTTGGGACCAGGAATCAGCAACTCTGTCGAGAAATTATATCGGGTAGCGACGACCGCGCTTCTCTGGTGTATGTGTAGATTGCTCAGAAAGATTGGATCGGATCAGTGACTTTCGCATCAGCTTTCCGAGATTCGCTGATTCTTATACTGACCCGAACAATTAGACAGTAATATATCACTCATATGGCTGTTCTCTCTTCCGCAGCCACACGTCTCTTCATGTTCGTTGAGCAAACATTGTCCTTGGAAGCTCATGCTGGATCATCATTCGCCTGAACTTGTCTCAGTTTTTTTTAAAAAAAAAACAGTTTGTCACACGGGTGCTCGATCGCAGTCCGTAACTTGTCTCAGTTTCCAGCCTCAGCATTTCCACTACGCGCAAATTCAATGATCCTCTCATATCTTTCCAAATCCAGTCTGGAATGATCAAATGCTGGCATCTGGTGAAATGATCGCGCCGATAGGCATCACCCACGGTTAAAATCGGCAAGTCCACGCCTAGACATACGTGATGCTCGTATGTGTTTTGTTGTCGAGTATAATTTATGCACGGTCGAGAAATCTTGTCGTCATCCCTGAAAAGGGGTCAAAGAGGGCGTTCCCTTCAGCTATTACCTCCCTGTACCTATCGTTTATGTGGGGAAAAGCAGATTGAGTTTTTCTGTCACCTGGGCTCTTGATTTTGACACCATTGAAACTCAAATTCCGAAAGGGAGTTAATCAATCGAAAGTTGGATATTCGACATTCATTCGACGTTTGTTCGACTTTTGTGTTTGGTCATGGAAGTGTCGTTTATTCACTGAATTGCAGTACATCAGTCGCCTCAACAAAGCCTCACTCGAGAATAACATTTTTACCACAAGCCGCTCTTTTCCGTGGACCGCGTATGATCTCAACCCATCTTCCTCTCATGTCTCTTTGACGTTCAGTAGTCGCCACATACCGTTGATGATAGACCCCTGGAAAGCTACTCTGAGGGGGGATCTGAGGACGAGGCCCCTACGGCACCAACTGCTCAGGTGCAATGATCCAATAATTCCCTACTGCTATAACTTCCAAACACACTCCTATTCCAATTATCTACCAGAAAACTTTGCCCACACCTTCCTCCTCTGGCTTTATGCCTCCTGCAGGTACATCCCCTCAATGCTGAGCCTGGTCTAGACCCTCCGCATCTTAGCTTGTTGTGGACCAGAAATCCAAAGTAGTCACCACGTGATATACTCGTGGATAAATTTAACTTAGTGTGATAGTGGCATAAAACCATCATCTCCCAGTGATCCAAGGAAAGGTCTTGTTTGAACTTGGGGTTGTCTTACCCCCTCTGTTCTCATCATCGATCTTGATAGGAATACTATTCTGCTCAATGGTACTCCTCGGACGTCTTTCAGTTTACAGCTATTTGTCTTGCTCTCGATAAAATTCTGTCAAGTTCTTTTCTGCTCGCCTACATATGGAGGTTGATTTACTTATTCATGAGCTTTAAAAAATTTGCTACTTGTCCTGTCACTGATATTGTTGAACTGGAGCCCACAGCAACAATGTATCAGTGATGCTTATCATTTGACAAATTCATCCATCTCCAAGATAGTAGGGACCTCCTTTTCATCTATGATGTGTTCAATCTCAGGGGTTGCTTGAGATTAGGGTAAATTCTAACCAGACCGAGAAAATGCCCACAATGATCCCCTAGCACTGTGACCTATGTTCATCAAGACCTGATACCCAGGGTCAAGACAAATATGAGTGCACCAAAGTACCTCAGCATCGATCAAATTCAGACAACCAAACACATAGTTTCTACAACAATCTCTAATACTGTGACATACTGTTGTAGGAGTTGTGTGCCTGATCATCTGGATCTGGTTGATGCTAGGGTACTTTGGCGCACCTGCATTCGCCTTGACCCTGGGTATCAGATCTTGATGAGTAGGAAGGCATAGTGACTTCTTGGACCAGTGTATCTAGTCAGATCTTGATCCAAAGATTGAAAGGACTTGAGCAGAGGTTGTTCCACTCACTGATTCTGGATATTTCATTGATGTAATTATTGGTGCAATGTTGGAACATATCCATCCTGTTGTTCATCTTCCCACGTGAAAGCAGACTAACAGAGATCTTCCAATCAACAAACCTCTGTGGCATATTTGAACAGGGGTGCCTCATCAAACCTTTTACAATTCTTCAGAAACCTTCTGCGATTCTTCGGGAACCTTCCAAATCTAATCATGGCACAGATCTTTCTTCTGCACTATTTATCAGCTCCAATGACCACATTCAACAACTACTAGAGATGAGGATGCAATGGTTTAGGGGTGTCTTTATGAACAGGTCCATGTGAATGTGTTTTTCAATCATTTCAAAGTTTCTGAGTCATTGGTACTCAAGGCAATATGCCAGGATCCGGTGCATTATTTTTAGATATACTAGTTTTAGAACCCTTGCATTGCGAAAGACCATTATGTACGACAATCAAAATGGGGCTAACATCCGCTCTTATCGCTTTTTTTTCAAGTAAAATTCAACAATTTATAGCGCGGCGTAAGAGCACAGTCCGCGGTTACTGACTACTAAGGCACAGGACCTTGACTAAATAATTCAGACACAACTGAGCCAAGTTCTACAATACAAGAAGATACTCGGTAGAGAGAAGAGGGTAGGAGAGGCGACAGGATGCGAGGACGTATGGTTCACTCGGGTAGTCATGGCTGGGTTTGCCTAAGCTGGCATCTTTGCTCTGGGTTCTTGGAGGACGCGTGGGGTAGTCATCGCGGGTTCCCTGGGTGTCGGGAAGTTCAATGCAGACAGGTTGGACGTGGGGAATTTGATGAAGTCTCCTATGCACGAAGAGGGGAGGGTAATTCGATCTTTTGTGAATCTCGAGCATTCGATGAGGATATGGAGTCTTGATTCAACGTCTGATCAGCCACATGGACACGCAGTTATAAGGGAAAAACCTAGATCTATAATCATCTGTTGGGGCGTGATTTAGAATTGCTCTAGTGACTCTCGTGCAAAGGTGGGACATCCAAGTGCCACCTTTTGGGTATGTTGGGGTAGCTTCTCTGCGTTCCCCTGTTTTGATGGTAAGGTTTCTCGAGTTTTCCGCTCTTATCGCTGTCCCTATTTTCTTTTTCGACAAGTAACTTATAACGCCCCTATTCGGACCGAATTCACACTGGCGAAGTGATTATCTCGGATCGCAAACAGCCCAGAATTTTGATCAGCAACGAATGTATTCATTACTAACCCAAAAAAGGTTAAACTATTCTGGTGCAGATAAAATTTCCAGCTTCGTATTTGAATAATTCGGCCCCCTCAGTCTTTGCAGTTCTCGTAGAAAACCAAGCTATCGGTAGATGGAGACCGGTACTCCGTCTGGCATAAGCGTCGAACATGCTAGACCTATATTGAACAATTTCGAATGAATGGCTGATAGACTATATCTGCTTCCTTATGAATGGGGCGGTTGAAATTACCCAACAATATTGATATCGGTATAGATTGTTGGGGCGAGCGCAACTGGGATCACCGAATTACGTCAGCATTTGATTGATATTTTTCTATTACTAGGCACAACGTCATACTCGAGACATCGTCATACGCATAGGATAAACAAGCAGTATCATCATGGAAATCACCTCAGTCATCTACCACATTGCGTGACATCGACCTTATCTTTCTAGTTTAGATTCCTAGGGTTCTGTGCCGGCTGAAGCTCCTGATCTACCCGAGTCATAAAAATTGTTAATATATGATAGTACTACTTTACTACTTTTTTAAAAAAAAAATCAAAAAATTATTACGCGGTACTCATCACAGTCCGTACTACTTTACTACATTCATATGTCACTTAATATGGATTTTTTGATTTGACAGTATTTAATATTAAATGGTATGTTTTAAATGATTGTACAGAGACACAGGTAAATTAGAATTTAATTTTGAAATTAGTTGTGCCCAAGCAAAGTTGGTTGTTCAGATTCTCAGACGATATTGCTGGCTGATCTAAGGGACAGGACAATCCCAACGGTAAAAAACAAAAAAACATAGCAAGCATGCAAATATAATGACTAGTATAACAAAAAAACTACAAAGTAAACAATAATCAAACACGGTAGTCGTCAGTCTAAAAATCCCCAAGATCGACATCAATTGCGTCAATAACTGATGCCTCAAAGGTCTTGGTAACACCATCTATCTTGCTAGATGGTGGAAGAGGTGGTGTTGTTTGAAAAGGCTGAAGAGTCTCACTCGGTGTACCGGGTCTATCCGTCTAGATCAGTAAGTGTGGAGGTAAACAATAGAACGGACCTCGTTGTACTTGGTGTTGCCGAGTTGAATAGCCGTGGAATAGTCTTCAGCCTTGCGCTAGGATCGAGCGCAGTCGCAGGCGCCGCAGCCCCAGCAGCCGCCAACTTCCTCTCTCTCCGTTTTCTCTCTGCTTCAACCAACTCCGCCCTTCTAACAGCTTCCATATTTGCCTTCCGATTTCTCTCGTTCACCTTGGCTAATAGGTCTAGTGCCTCTTCAGGCCGAGATCTCACAGGGTCGCCAAGAATAGCGAGCTGGGCATCAATCTGTGTTACTTCATCCAGATCGTTTCGACGCAGTGCGAGAGTGCGAGCAGCAGTCAGTCCTGCGCGTTCCACCGTGATCATCCCTGGAGACTTTCCAGACTGAAATTGAGATTTGCGCGCGAGCATAGCGTTGATGTCACTCTTTATTTCAAGTTTGCATGAGTAAAATTGAACAAGGATGATGAACTCACTTCTGTCATGGGTTGTGTTGATAGTTTGTGCAGCTGCGCCGCTTTCTGGTCAATATAACGCTTTGTTGGCAGACTAAGCCCATCTGAGGCCAGTGTGGCTTTCCAAAAATGGAACTCTTGCTGAATGACGTTCAATAACAACTTACATCATCGAAAAAAAACGCACCAAGGTAAAAGGGCTATTTGACACTTTATCCATCAGATAGACACGCGTCGACTTGGATAGTTTAAGCTCCAGCGCTTGATTCACTTCCTTGTTGTCAACTTTATATGTTTTGACGAGCTCGGAAGCAAGGTCTTGAAAAGTGAAAGGTGAGACGAGACCGGAGAAATGAGATGAATTACGTACTCTGAATTTCACAAATTCGATATACATTTTCCTTCTTTTTTTCGTCGTTTCCAACCAAGTATCGTACCCATGCGCCTACATATCCATGAGATTGGTATACAGTACAGCGACTGTGATGATGAACCTTTCACGTAGTCCTCGAACCAAGGCGTCAACGCGAACTTCAGTAGTTGATCTCTGGATAGCCGACATTTCTCAAGGTCTTCCTTCGTAATTGGCTGGCTTCCTGTCGACGCAGGTTTGTTAAATATACGTTCAGCCTTCTCTTCTTCTTGCTCGAATTTGGTAATTTGACCATCTTCGGATTCTCCATCCGAAATCTCCATATCTATAGGAGATGACGAGTGATCGCGCCTGGGAGAAGAATTCTGTAAGGTCCTTTTAGTCGTTGTTCATTGAAAGCTATGATGGTAGATCATACCTTCTTCCTTTCATCCTTTGCTTTCCGCCTCGCCTTAAGCTCCGCGAGCTTGTTAGTCTTCTCCTTCGTGGCACCTCTTGCCGTGTGTTGACCTAGACAATCATTGTGAGAGGGAATTAAGCCTGCATTGATACTACTCACGCTTGGCAGCCTTTGCTACGCTGTCTTCCGCACCACCTCCTCGATGCTGTTGAACCATCTGAGATAATAAACGTTTATCCAGAAGCTGTTGTTTTTCCTCTAATCGTTGTGCAAGTATGTCCTCTCGCTCAACTTCTGGCATCTGAAGAAGCCTACACAAAACTCAGACATGGGGTGTTGAATCATGGAAGTGGACATGTACTGCTGTCTATCACTCTCATCCTTGTATTTTCCTTCGAGAGGATATGGATTCGCTTCTTCATCTTCCGTCTCAGTGGCACGTTCCGAATCCCTTGTCACCAGATGGCTCTCAAAAAATATTTCTGGGAATTCGTAGGTTTACTTACTCTTCCTTACGCCGCTTGTTGGACTTGGTCGAGTGAGATTTTTTGCGTTTCTTTTCCCCAGCTCCTGCTAGTTCAAGTATTTCGTCGTCAAGATCTGACATACTGTACTTGTGGCGGTCAAGAAACAAGGGTTCAAGTCATGATAGACCAGTTGTGCCAGTAACGGAGCACTACTGCTCCGAAGTTCCCACGGTTAATAACTCGGTTCGGCGCCGATGCCTGAGCTTTCCCACGATTGTAGAATATCAGAGGAGTTTATCTATAAACCTCTTCTCTGTACAAACAAGTACTGTTGATCAGACAATTGAATTTCCAACGGACTATCCACCATGTTCGGCTGCTGTATCGCCGGTCGTCTTCTACAGACGAATCTCCAACAAATTGATGAAACACATGCACTATTCGAGCTTCCCCAAGCCAGCACCATAAACCACGTTTGTGTCTTTTTACTCGGCACCAGTGCGTTGTCCATCACCGTCGTGACTTGTTCTTATGTTGTATTGCTCCCCTGTCAATAGTTCCTTTTCCTGATGGATATGCTGCGACTGTTCATTTTTTCTGGCCAGGAAAAGGTTTTCAGCTTTTGGGCATGCAAGTGACCTAGGTTTCCCATGTCTCTCACCCCCCTCCTGATACCCGAGCCGCTGCTAGGCTTTCAAATGACAAACCCTCTGCCATCTTTCGCCTTCGGGGTACTTTTACTTCCACACCAGCTTCATCTCATACACGAAACGCATTCACAACCAGTACTATGCCATATCCCACAGAAGATGTGACGGCAATTCTCGGTCTCTCCATCGAGACTATTGATCAAGTACAAGCACAAATGTTAACCCTGAACTCTACCTTAGACAAGTCAACTCCCGATCTCACAAAGGATCCAGCACTTCTTGCAAGTCGCATCGTCAGCCATCTCTTCAATTATGTCTCAAGTTTTGTTGATGCATCGGGGACTATGGCACCTAGCGTCATGGTTCCTGTGAGTATCATAAACAAATGGTATGAAATTTTCCTGAATAAAATCAAAGCTGGAGGCGTCGGGTTTCTAGAGCGTAATGAGTAAAAAGTTGTACATGCCAATACTTCAGTTTCTAGACGACATGTTCGCGTCAGACTCATTCATCATCTGGAAGGCCATAATGACTCCAGCATATTGACATCACCTTCAGATCGAGCGTGGCTGCAGC
>Ga0154008_100541_pt1 | contig 8924 bp, 12 predicted proteins | sample TSNJ092MetaG_FD_104711 | JGI IMG/M metagenome (GOLD analysis project Ga0154008, IMG submission 104711) | Attine ant fungus gardens microbial communities from New Jersey, USA - TSNJ092 MetaG | ecosystem: Host-associated > Fungi > Mycelium > Unclassified | place: USA: Connecticut, Klassen Lab...
CACAAATCAACATACCTGAATCATATTATCTTCTATATCAAACTCTTGAATATTTCCTTCTCTAACATCCTGTAATATCTAATTAGAATTCATTTATCAACAATCAATGAAATTTGTTACTTACAACTCTTAGAATGTTTTCTTGCATATTCCTATCCACATTTAGGTCTCCATTACCCCTATTATTTTCAAAAATTTGCTACTCTTCATAATCAAGAGCATCTGCATCTTCATTTTTCCATTCCTCCATTATTTGATTAATTTAAACCCCTTCCACCTGTCTCTGTCTCCTAGCTTCTACTATTGTGATATGTACTCTAGGTTCCTGGATGGTCCTTTGTTGTTGCTCAGTAAGTTGATATCTATACAAATCAAGTATGGTATCCTCAAGAGTTTGTGGAATATATATAGGAGTCAAGTAAAATCTTTTTCTTCTCCATTCCCTATCTCTATTCCAAACAGGAGCTAGAGGAACATTTTGGAGCAAAGGAAGTAGTTAATGGTTCTCTTGAATAACCACATGTTGTTGTACTTGCTCCTCAGCTCTCCTAGCTCAATGTTCTTCTTCAACAAAATCCATCTCTTACAATAATCTTACTGTCTCACTTACAACTATCCTAAGAATAAAGGTATACTATCACTCCTAAGAAGGAGATCCCTACTCTAAACAACTCTCTTAAGAAGCAGTTGTTATTTCCTTGCATATAAGGATCACAATAGATCCCAAGCACCAGGTTACTAATAGAAAGGTATACAGGTATACTACTGCAGTACCACTCAAGAAAAAAGTCTGTCTAGGAGAGTAGACCTGAGTCTAGTCACACTAACCACACTCTATACCACAGTTGTAGAGTACTGTTCCCTTTACACCTAGGGTCCAGTATCCAGTCAAGGTATAGAAAAAGTAGAGAGGTAAAAGAGCAAAGAGGGAGGATAGAGGATAGTGATTGAAGACAGAGAAGTTAATGAGCTGGCACTATCACTGTGTATTTGTATATGTTTGTTTTACTCCCACACATCCAATTTGGGTTGAATATGAAAAGAGAAGGGTTGTGATAATTGAATTTACTGTTTTAAAATTTTTTAAAATAAGAGAAGAAAAAAGAAAGTAAATTACAAATTTTTTTTCCAATTTTCCCTGATTTTTTCTAATTTTTAATAAATTTATTGGATTTTTGAGTGAAAAGAGAGGGTGTGGGAATGATTAGGTACAATTAATCAGCAGGCATCATCATCCCACATTCAGTCTTGCATACATAATAGATAATTAAATACATACAATATAGTGATTTAGTCTGAGATGACTTAATCACCCTTCTAGTCTGAGTTGACAAGGAGAACTCAATGGAGTTCTCATTGATTGTGTTACATTACTTATACATGTTCTGTGTTTACTTCTATTTATAAACTCCCACACATCTCTCTTTGGTTGTTCCATCTTGTGCATCCACTGATTTCCTAATTAAAATAAAAGAAAAGAAAAATAAAGTAAATAATGACTTAGCTGTTTTGGCTATGTCATGACACCACCCCCCCTCTCAAGATTCCTTGTCCCGAGGATTTTCATAGTTCATAGTATGGGTTGCAGATATTTCCCATTTCATCGTCTTCTTCTTCTGTCTATTCCTTGAGCCCTGAATTTTCCTGCTCAATTTCTTCTTCTTCCTCTTTTATTGTTTCCATTGTCCTTTGCCCCTTTTTCCTTCCCCCTTTCCATTGTCTCCAGTTTCTTTCTAACCCTCCCCAGTACTCTTTGTCATACCTTTTATCTGACCATCCAAATAACTTTCTTGCCGTGAACTATCCTGGCAATTCTCCTCTTCTGAACATTCCTTCTTCTCTTTCCTATCTCCTGATGTCCTCCATGTCTCTTCTGTACTCCCTTTTGTACTCTTCTATCACTTCCTTAGCATTCTCTAGGTTCTCTTCTCCTTCCCAGGTATCTGATTCAGCCATGAACCCCTTCCATCACACCAGATACTTATCCTTTCCTCTGATCTGTCACTTATTTAGTATCCTCTCCACTTTCCATTCCTCTTCTCCCTCGATTACTACTGGAGCTGGTTGCTCCTTTCTCTGCCCTTCTACCTGCCCTATATATCTTTGTATTCTGCTAATGTTAACTACCAAGTGTATTTTTACCATGCTAGGTAGTTCTAATTCTACTGCATTTGATGATATGATTTTCTTTATCCTGTAAGGGCCTACAAATCTTTCCATCAACTTCTCTGTCCTCCTTTTGACCATCTGATATTTCAGATCCTTTGTGCTGAGCATCACTAAGTCTCCTACTTTATACTCGTCCACATCTCCTCTCTTCCTGTCCATATACCTCTTCATTTCCTCTTGCACCTTCCCTAAGGCTGCCTTTGCTTCCTCCTGGATCTCTTTCATCTTGGTCACAAATTTCTCTGCCCTTTTATATTTCCCCTTCTTCCTTCCTTCAAACCCCATCCTAGGGTCTTGCCTGTAATTTGCCTTAAAAGGCATTGTTTGAGTACTTGAGTGCACTTTATTGTTATATGCAAATTCTGCTGTTCCCAACCATTTGGGCCATTGTTCTTGCCTATGATTGATAAACATTCTTAAGTATTGCTCTAACTCCTGGTTCACCCTTTCTGTTTGCCCATCAGTCTGTGGGTGGAATGCCATTGATAATTTACTCACAATCCCCAACATCCTATTCAATTCTCTCATCAACCCTGCTGCAAATTGGGGTCCTCTATCCAAAATAATGCTTTCCAGTAACCCATGCAGTTTCCACATATTATCTCTAAACAACCTTGCTAATCCTTCTATCGATGTCTTCTCTGTAGTCAGTATAAAGTGGACCATCTTAGTTAGCCGATCCACTACTACTAGAATACTATCGTATCCTTGCACTAAAGGCAACTTAGTGATAAAGTCTGCCAATATATGCATCCATGGTTTTTCTGGGATTGAGTTTGGCATTAGCTTTCCTGCTGGTTGTTCTGTGCAGTTTTTGTTGCACTGGCAAGCATCGCACCCTTCTACATATTGCTTTACTTCTTTGGTAACCCCTGGCCACCAAAAGTTTTGAGTGACCAACTCTACCATCTTCCACTGTCCCCCATGTCCTCCTACTGGCGTGTCATAATGTAGCCTGATAATTTCTGCCCTTAATTTATTATCTTTTGGCACATACACTTTCCCCTCCTTATACATAATGCCATCTGCTTCTCTCCATTCTTCATCCCTTAACATTTTCACCTCTGCTTTCTTCATTTCTTCCACCACTTTTACCACTTCATCATCTCTTACTTTTGATTTTCTAACTTCCTCTAATAGATCTACTCCATCTACTATTATTTCTACCATCTCCATTTTCCTCACTTCCAGCCACTCTGGTTTTACCAACTTCTGATCCTCGTTGTCTTTCTTTACTCCCACTTGCCAGTCTGGTCTTCTACTCAAACTATCCGCCTTCCCCATTTTGCTCCCTGGAACATGCTTCAGCGTAAAATTAAACCTTGACAGGTATAGAGCCCATCTTGCTTGTCTCCTATTTAACTTCTGCGCTTTCATAAAGTACTCGAGATTCTTATGATCAGTCCAGATCTTGAATTTAATTGTTGCTCCTTCCAGGAAATGCCTCCATGCTTCTAAACATCTGACGACTGCCAACATCTCCTTGTCATGTATCTCATAGTTTCTTTCTGTATCACTGAGAGACTTGGAAATGGAAGTGACTGGTCTCCACATTTTGTCCGAGCACTTCATTGACAGTACTCTTCCAGTAGTATAGTTTGACGCATCAGCTTCTACCCTGAATTCCTTATCTAAGTCTGGTGCTGCTAATACTGGTTTTGTTGTGAACACCCTTTTGAGTTCATTGAATGCTTTCTGCTGCTCTACTCCCCACTGCTACTTTACGTCCTTTCTTGTCAGCATGTTTATAGGCCTTGCTACTTGAGCAAAATCTTTGATAAACCTCCTGTAATAGTTTGCAAGGCCCAAAAATTTTCTGACATCTTTTACATTCTTTGGCTCTGGCCAACTGAATACTCTGTCTACTTTCTCTTCCTCCATTTCAATTCCATCAGGTCCTATTACCACTCCTAGAAACCCAATTTTTCTCACTTTCCATATGCATTTCTCTGGCTTGATGTACAAGTCATTGTCTTCTAACTTCCTTAGTATTTCTTCCACAATTTTGTCGTGTCCCTCCTCTGTCTCTGTCCCTACTATTATATCATCTACAAATGCAGCGACTTTCCCTTCATTAATCAAGTCTCTTAGAATCTCATTCATTATTGCCTAGAATGTGGCTGGCAAATTTGTCATTCCAAAGAATATAACCATTGGCTCAAAGGACCCTATATGCATTGTAAACGCTCCCTTCCACTCATCTCCTTCTTTTATCCTCATGTTATTGAACCCCCACCTCAGATTCATCTTAGTGAACACCTTCTTGCTACCTATATTGTTGATTAGCTCTATAATTAGTGGTAGCAGGTAATTGTTTTTCACTGTCTGGTTGTTTAGGCTATGGTAGTCCATTACCATCCACTTACTCCTACCCTTTTTGCCCACAAAGAAGACTGGTGATGTTTGAGGGGATTTTGATAGTCTGATATATCCCTTTCTCAGTTGGTCTTCCATAAAATTCTGGACCTCCTCTCTCTCATCTTTGGATAGAGGGTAAATTCTCCCCTTCCATGGTTTGAATGTTTCCTTGAGATCAATAGCATGATCCCAAGCTTTTCTAGTCAGCATTCTTTCTGACTCTACCTTCCCAAACACTTTTCTCCATTTTAGGAATTTCTTAGGGACCAGCTTTTCGATTTTCCTATGATCTTCTTTGATTTCCTCTTCTCTTCCCCAGTTCTCCTTTTCATCTACTGCCCATCTTATGATCTTTTCCTCTTCCAATGTCGCCACTCTTTTTACCCCTTTTTTTCCCTTTTTCTCCTTTAGCCTTGTATTTCTTCTGCACAATGGTGGGTACCTTGTCATCTTGACTTTTCTAGTCTCCCAATTTATTTCTGGGTTGTGTGCTTGCAACCATGGCATTCCTAGTATAATGTCCATTTTTCCTAGATTGCACACATCCATTCTCATCCTCTCTATGTGGCCTTTGTAGTACATGTTTGCTTTCACTTGATGAGTAATGGCTCCTGCACTATTGTTGGTCCCATTGACATTTCTAACCATTATCAGCCTCTCTAGCTTCTGTAGCCTAGATCCATGTTTTGCTACTGTCCTCTTATCTATGAACATCCCTGTTGCGCCACTATCCAAGAGCGCTTTTACTGTAACACCTTCGTGGGTGTCTAGCTTTTCCACCCCAATATTCAACCACACTTCTCTCAGCATTTTGAAGGTTTGTCTGACCTCCCTTTGTCTATCCTCCTCTTTTGCTGCACCTTCTGGGACTCCTGCCCATGTGCTGTTCTGCTGCACCTTTCCTCTCTTGGGGTGCACCACCTCTGTCTCCTTCTTCTTCTGACATCCACACTACTTCTGCCTGTCTGAGATCACCCCTGTCCTCTATTCAAATACCTCCTCCTGTTCCTTCCCCCATCTCCACTTCTCCTCCTTTCTAACTAATACATGTAGTGGTGCTGCAAGCTTTGCAAAGTCTTTAATGAATTGTCTATAGTAGTTGGCAAGTTCTAGAAACTTTTGCATCTCTTTTACATTTCTCAGCACTGGCTAGTTTAAGACCCCTTCCACCTTCTCCTTCTGCATTTCTACCTTCTTTGGTATTATTACTACTTCTAAAAACTCCACTTCCTTTACCTTCCACCAACACTTCTCTGGTTTTACAAAGAGATCATTCTCCTCAAGTTGCTTCAACACTTCCTCTACTATCTTGTTGTGTCCCTCCTCTATCTCTGTTGCTATAATAATATCATCTATGAAGGTGGCTGTATTCCCTTAATTCATCATATCACGGAACAGGTCATTCATCATTGTCTGGAAGGTAGCAGAGGAGTTTGTGAGCCCAAAGTACATTACAGTTGGTTCATAGGCTCTGATGTGCATTGTGAACACTATCTTCTATTTGTCTCCTTCCTTGATTCTAACATTGTTATACCTCTACCTTAGGTCTAGCTTTGTAAAAACCTTCTTACTGCCTATACCATCCAGGATATTGGTAATCAGTGGTAATAGATATCCATTCTTGACAGTCTACTGGTTCACATGTCTATAATTTTGCACCATTCATTGTTTGCTATCCTTTTTGGCTACAAAATGTACTGGTAATGTCTGTGGTGATTTTGACAGTCAGATATAACCTTTTTGCAGTTGATCTTCTACAAATGCTTGTACCTCCTCTTGCTCTTCCCTTAACAATGAATACATCTTCCCTTTCTTAGGCAAAAAACCCTTCTTTAGCTCTATTGCATGATCCCAGGCCTTTTGCACTGGTATTCTTTCTGACTCCACTTTTCCAAACACCTTTTTCCACTTCCAAAACCTTCTTGGTACCAGTTCCTCCACTATCTTCTTCTCTTCTATTTTTCTAACCTCTTTGTCTTTTTTTTTCTTTCTCTTTCTTCCACAGATAGGTGGGCATCTCATCATTTTTACTTCTCCCTTTTCCCAGTCTATTTCTGGATTATAGGTAGTTAGCCATAGTATACCCAGTATCACTTTTGTCTTTCCCAAGTTACATACATCCATTCTCACTCTTTTTATGTGTCCCTTGAAAAACATATTGCACTCTACCTAGTGTGTGATTGCTCCCTCCACATTTACCATACCATCCATGTTTCATACTAGTAGAAGTTTTTTCAATTTTTCTAGTTTAAACCCTTTCTCCTTTGCAAACTTTATGTCCATGAATAGACCTATTGCTCCGCTATCCAATAATGCCTTCACTGTTACCCCCTCATGGTTTTCCATCTTTTCCAATTCTACTTTCATCCACACTTCTCTTAGCAGCCAGAGGGTGTACTATACATCTCTTACTCCCTCAGTGTTGCTTTAACAAGAAACTTTATTTCCCAGTTTTTCTGGGTGCAATATACTGTACATATTTGAGGAGGGCAGTCAGGAGCTTACTGTCCCCCATTGTCTTTTGCTGACTCTTGCAGTGTTTCTACTATTCTCCCCTCTCTTCCCTTCCTTTGCCAACAGTTTTTGGCTATATGGCCCCACTTTCCATACACATAGCATATTCTATCTCCCCCTCTTCCTCTATCAACATCTATTGCATTGGGGTCTCTTCCTAGCTTCTGTCCTCCTCAATTGTTTTGTGCTCCTTCTCTAAAGTTTTGACCTCCTGCCCTCTATATGATCTGTCTCCCTCTTCCTCTATATGATCCTCTACTGAAGCCTCCCCTGGGCTGTGCATTTCCCTGTGGGTGCACTACATTTCTCTCCAATATTCTTTCTTTTACTCTGCTCTGTCTCTGGTTTCTGTCTAGCCTCACTGCTCTCTCCTGCCACTCTTCTATTGTGCTGGGGGGATTCTCTACCTCTGCCAATTTCCTTCTCAGTACTCCACTTAATCCCCTCTTGAATTCTTTGATAAGGGACCATCCCTCATAGCCACTTTCTCTCGCCACCTTCTTGAACTCCTGGACATATTTGTCACAGGTTCTCCCCCTTTGTTTGATTGTCCTCAACTGTCTACTTGATGTAGAGGTCAGGTCTCAGGTAGGGACATAAGTTTTGTCCAGGCCATCTATCCACTGTCCCTAACTAACAGTGAAGTCCCCTTTACAGCTAGGGCCTGCTTTCCAAAAAGCTTCCAAGTGCTATACTTGTTAGCAAGGATGATGAGAGAGTAAGTGAAAAGTGAAATGTTGAGGCTGCAAGGTGCAGGGTCAACAATAGGTATTGAGTTCTTGTATTAGCATGAAGTTGTGAGGACTCAGAGCTCAACCAAGGTAGTTGTTCAGAAAGAACTCAATAGAGTTCCTTGTTGGATTCTTGTAGGTACTTATACAAATATTAGATGGTCTGTATGCCTATCTTCTACAATCACATGACCTTTACTAAGAACTATCCATATCTTACATAATCCTTCCCACACTATTTATATCTTTCCTGTATTGTATTCTTGGATGTCTCATAATACCCTTTCTTAATCCTTGTATTGTTGAACCTCCACCAAAGATCTATTTTAGTGAATACTCATTTGCCCCCTATGTTGTCTATTAAGTCTGTAATTAATGGAAGTGGGTAGTTATTCTTCACCATCTGGTCATTCAGGTTTTGGTAGTCTATTACCATTCTTATTATGAGATAGTTTGTTATAAGATGGTTTCTAAAGAAGAAACTATTTCCCATGCATTCATTAATCTAATGGAAAATATCCAGGAATATAACATGAGAAAGATATAAATAGTGTGGGAAGGATTATGTAAGATATATATAGTTACTAGTAAGGGTCATGTGATTGCAGGAGATAGGCACACAGACCAACAGACATTTGTATAAGTAGCTAGGAGAATCCAACAGAAAACTCTATCAAGTTCTTCCTGAACAGTCATCTTGGTTGAGCTCTAAGTTCTCACAACTGCACACTAATACTGTTCCAGACTACCAATGAGCCCTGTTATAAATTGTTTATTTTTAAGAAAAAAAGAAAAAAAAGGTCTGGATATTTTTGTAGTCATGGTGCCTGGAACCTATGCCTAAATATGGAGAGATTTTCCCTATCAATTAGTTTATCACTCACCTGCTAAGAGCATCAAGTTCTTAGTGTTCCCTGGAATAGTTATCTTTCTCCTGGGCCATTCACACATATATGTGGTTGCTTCTTCTATCACTGATGTAAATACACCTTGTGACAATAGATATCAACCAATGATCCAATAATGGTAATAAATCAATTGATATAATATACTATATTAATTGTGTTGGGTAGCAAGTTGCTAGGACAGCTGCCTATGTTAGAACTTTCTCAACATAGGGTTATGACCTTTGTTGAATATGAGATGCTTGAA
>Ga0154008_100546_pt1 | contig 8889 bp, 10 predicted proteins | sample TSNJ092MetaG_FD_104711 | JGI IMG/M metagenome (GOLD analysis project Ga0154008, IMG submission 104711) | Attine ant fungus gardens microbial communities from New Jersey, USA - TSNJ092 MetaG | ecosystem: Host-associated > Fungi > Mycelium > Unclassified | place: USA: Connecticut, Klassen Lab...
CACTGACTAAGGTACATCATTTGATGTAATCAATTTTCTACTACTTAGATATAATTAAATACATATGAAATGTATATAAGGAGGACATCTATTGTCCTAATAAATCAGGTTCTTTATTTTGTAAATACTCTAGAATACTTAAGTGACTAGCCTGTACCTAAGGTAAGCCTAAGGCTACTCAACAGAATACATCTTTTTTATGTTTTATATCTAAGATTCTGAAGTGTTGCTACACAGAACTTGGATTGGGTTAACATAGTACCTAATAGTATAAATTGTAGCCAACACATTGTCATAGGCAATGAAAAAGGATTAAAACAATGATAATGCCTGCTTTTGTTTCCAATTATGTTATGTGGCTGTAACCTTTTGAGGAGTGTTGAAAAGTAATGCATTGTTGTTAAAGAGATAACTACAAGACTCGGCAACTTATTTTACATCCAAATCTTAGAGTCTAGCTAGCTAGAAGATATAAAGATATCACAAGACATTATATAGTCTTATATATGAAGTAGGAACAAAGTTTCATGAAAAAGTAAAAGCACATAGGAGAATGCATATTGATATCTTGCAAGGCTAACTTAAAAATGAAATTGTCTATAGGACACATCTCTGTTGTAGATGGTAGTAGAGAAGAGATCAATATGTTCACTCTATTGATTAAAGTATACAGGCTATCATACAAGACTATACTAGGTATAATCATCAAATGCTTGGATAGCAGAATTTCTTTTATATCATCTAGCTCTCCTGAAAAACCAGAACCAAAAGTCTCCTTTTTTAGACTATAGTATCTCATATAGGTAGACAAGATCATTCTCCCTTGATACATAATTCTACCATCTTGTTTATCATTATGGTCTTCAGTAAAACCATCTTCATAATAACCACTATTATTGTTGCTATTCTAATCTCTAGCATTAGTATTAGCTTTATCTTGTTCTTTATATATAGCTATATCTTTTAGTCATCCTTGCCTTTGGGTTGGTCATCTTTGACTTTGTTATTGTTATCATCTATCTTTTCATTGCTATCTTCCTGATGATCTTCCTGATGTTATTGATAAACAGTAAATGTCCTCAGTGATCACCTTAGGTGGATGTTCAAGAAGAACTCAATAGAGTTCTTTGTTGGATTGGACTATTACTTATACTACTTTACAGTGGCTGTACTACTATCAGTCCATGATTACATGTTGTTCCAGAATGTTCTATGATCACCTGACCTTGTCATGTGACTTGATTTCCTAAGTTCCCATGCTATTTATATCTTGACCCCATTGTATAACTTGAGGTTTTGGATTAGATGTTCAAATGCACAGGAAACTTTTTCTCTTTTGAGAGTCTCATAACACCTGATGATCTTCCTTAGTATCTTCCAGATTGTCTTTCTTGCTACATTAAGTGTTAGTTTTCTTTCCATCTTGTGGATTTGTTTTCCTTGTAGATTTTCTTTGCTATCTCATAGACAACAGTATAGAATTCAAGGAGATTTCTCTTCTTTATATCAAATTTCCAATGGGATATAATCAACTTTTTTCCATAACCATATTTAAAAAGCCTACTGTTCCTTTGAACAGATTTTGTACATAACAGAGTATGAGCAAAGGCAGTAGCATAGTTTAAGCCAAAATGCAAATGGTATAGCTAGATGACCTTTGTTTTCTCAAGTTTATTACATGGCACACATTTTGATGTCAAGTTGCCCCATCAATTGGGATGTCAAGTGACCTTGGCTTGTCATATAGTCACACTACTATTACAGCTATGCTACCACTCTACTAGGTTGTTTGTATCTGTACTAATTGCCATTATTACACCTTTATCATATCCAATGGCCAACTGACCCATGGAAAACTGGTATTACCTGATACTTGCACAGCACATTTATGGAGAGATGTGGTAATATTATCACATATCATATCAGGTTGTTATTAAACTAATTTATTCTTTATTGTAGTCCTGAAATAAAGTCTCTCTACCCACAACAATTGACATAAAACCAGTGATTGCACATCAGGAGAAGGGAAAAGAGGATACTAGAGTGGTGATCAAAAGAATAGGAGCTAATAATCATGGTATAGATTATTCAGGTGCATTTTCTACTAATTTCCTTCTTTTATTACTAAAGCCATCTGTTAGGGTATCGAGCAACACACTCATCCCTGTATGTGCTCATCTGTATCTTTGGTGTTTGGCTGCATCTTACATGTGAAGTAAGCTGGAATACAACTGCTCAAGTTCTCAAGTTTATTAATGTTATCTTAAATGCTATTAATACTGCTTCAGATATTATTATTAGTAGACTTAATATATATGTATACCTTTGCTGGAGACCTGAGTGTATCTGTGCATTAGCCAACTGTTGTTGTAGCTCCTCAACCTGGTTCTTGAGCACTGGTTCTTGAGCCCAGCTTGTCTTCTCAACAGCTTTCTCTATCTCTGAGATAAAGCAAATTCTCCAGCATTGCTGGTTGGTTTGAATCAATAGATGTATGACCAGATCAATATATATATGTGTGTTGTTGTCATCCATAATATAGTCAAGACTCAAGTGTTTGTAGCAATAAGGAAGCTTCAAATCATTCATCTGATGTCATAAATGCTGTGACATGAAATATAATACAGAAACCTGGTCTTAACCATTCAGCCATGTTTACAAAAAATATATGTATATATGGGATACAATCATAGCTAAGTCTAATGCAGTGAATCAGTGGTGAGAAAGGTCCTTTTCGATGTCTAGTGGCGTAGCTGGAAGGGTGTGACTGTGTGACAAGTCCAGAAGGTGAGGTGACATGATACTGACACAATAGTGACAGGTCACTTGACATCCCAATTGACATCAAAATGTGCGCCGTGTCAACCATCTGATAATGTATGAATTGATTAATCGGTGGTACTCGTACTTCAAACACACCGCAAGAAATGTTGGTACCAATTTCGGAAGTTCGTCCTTTCTAAGATACTGAAATTTGGTGTGGGAATATAACAATTGGGTATCTGCCGGAATGCTTAAACTGGACCATGAGGGTGGACAAAGTCCATGTAATGGGAGTGATTCCATTGCACTACCCGAGACTTGCAGTAATCAAGTTCTGCCAGCTGTCGCAAAAAATGAGCATGGTCAATAAATTGAGAGAGGGGCAGCATATCAATGGATAAGCACATCAAGAGGTTGCAGAAGGATGTCAGCTGGAGATAGAAGTCGACAAATTCGGTTCCTTGTGGCCAAGAGAGTAAGGAAGAGTAGCTGATGATACCCGGTGCCAACACAAGCTCTGAAACAACAAGTAAGGAAGCAGACACAAAGCAGGAAAGCATATACTTGAACCGTCAATGGCGTAGCTGGATGCATATCGATGATGCTCTTGAATCAAGTGATCAAATTTCTTGATTTGAAATGCAGGAGTGTTGACAGAGAAGGCAACTGAACGAGTAGGATCATTAAGGAAATCGTACTTTCGCCTCCTGGTTATGCGGCGACACCTGATACAAGCAAACAAGTTCACAGTGTGAGGGGAAAAGGACAAGGAAGGCAAAGAGGAAAATGCCGAGGACGAGAGAGAAGGTGAAAACCTGAGAACAAAGAGTAGTGTGGAGTCAATGCTAGTGTTCAGGGTTAAGATAACATTTCTCAGCATGAAATGATGATACCAAAGTCAATGGCTATGGACAGGACAATGATGGGGAGCAGCTGAAGGAAGGAAGAACAAGAGCATTATTTATGTCTCAGGCATGGTCATGATTAGAATACAGAATAGGGGAATGTTGGGGCCAGGTCAGATGTAATTGGTGATACAGAACAATGGCTATTGAGGCTTGGGCATCCATGTCAGATGGTATAATCGTGTCATTGAACTCGGTGGCAAAAAAGCCTTCAGGTATGATGATCGTGTCTCGTGCGTCATCGGCATACTCCCTGAGTCGCCGTGTAATTATTGAGTGAATGTAGAAACTTCTTCTACTCGCACTAAGATTTCCAAACAGGACAAGTCCTACAGACGGCTTCGATACCAGGTTAGCCTTGTAAGATTTCAGTTCGTGTTCTCCCATGCCCTTTCACTTTTTTGCGATACCTCGTTCCTTCCTTATGCACAGAATTATATAACGTCTGGAGACATCTTGAATGTAGCAAACACATACAACCATGCTTTTGTAGCTAGCTAGAATACATGTTGAGATCCTTGAACATTTGTATATCAAATACGTTACCGAGGGCATGAACTTCGTCTTGTAGTTCCCTCTCAAACAATAACGCATCACTTACCAACACTCCTCACGGGGCCACGATTCGATTCGCAATCTCAAAATCCTCTTTTTTTCCTTGCCTCTGAGTTTTCCTGAGGCCATCGGTGGTTTCGGATATTGCATTCCCACTATCAGGCGCTACGTCAACCCAACTCAAGTCTCAGGTGGCAATGTTTCTTCTTTCTTCTTCTCGTCATCTTCGTCTGGGATCTCTCTCTTCCTCGTCATCCTGGCCGCCTCTCTCTCCCTCCTCGCCATCTTCTTGATCATCTTCCTGGCCGCTTTCAGTTTCCTTTCCTTCCCACATCGTGAATTTGTTTGCTTTGTAATACTTGATTGCAGCATCATAGTCAATGGTCCTGAACTCATGGAAATATCGCCTCTCCGCATCAAATTCCCAATACCATATAATCGACTTATCCCCATGACCATATTTGAAAAGCCCACTGTTCCTGTGGACAGACTTTGTGCGCAGCAGATTGTGAAGAAGGGAGGTGACACGGCTTGAACCAAAATGCGGACTGTATGGGGGGATGATCTTGGCTTTCTCGAGTTTCTCAACCACCTAATAATGCATTAATTGATTAATCGATGGTACTCATACTTGAAACGAACCGAGAGAATTGTAGCAGGCACCAGGTCATTAGATTTGTCGGTGCAAATACACGCAAAAAGGGTATGGGGTAATGTTTTGACAATTCCTGGAATACCAAAAATTGAATGTTCGAGGTGATTATAGAAATCCTTGATACTCCTTTTCACTACCAGAGACATGCGGTAATCAAGTTCTGCCAGCTGTCGCAAAATACCCAAGGGAATATCACCAATATGTTGACAAAACCGCCAGTTATCATGGGATAAACGCCGCGAGATCCAATAAAACGAAAGCAGGCCAAGAAAGGAGTCAACAAATTCGGTTCCTTGTGGCCAAGCGAGTAAGGAGGAGGAGCTGACAGTACCCTGTGCCAATACGAGCTCTGAAATAACAAGTAAATTGAGGAGCAAACACAAGGCAGGAAAACGTGTACTTGAACCGTCAATGGCACAGCTCAGTGCATATTGATGGTGCTGTTGGATCAGGTGATCAAAGAATTTGATATAAAATGCAGGAGTGTTGACACAGAAAATACTTGAGCGAACAGGATCATTGAGGAAATCATAAAATGATTTGTGGTAGAAATGCCATGATCCGTGAACACTCAGGAGCTGGCCTTGAATTGACAGGTCTGGATTGAACCATCTACCTTGGTCATAAAAGGACCGTGTGAGGCGAATGCGGGAGTCAATTAAGCTGAGAGGGTTGAAAGACACCTCGTAGGCGATCACAGCATGTAAATGATCGCAGACATCTCTGAATATAGACTCAGATATCCTAAGCGCACCACAAGCAAAGGCAACAGTCGAATGCTCTTCGGTAACCCTGGAACCAAAACAAGCGGAAGCAAGGTAAAGAAGGAACTGTGCAAATAGAAGAATACTCGACGGAATTTGACTCATTATGTGGATATAAAGAGTGTCGAGTTGGGAAAATGGCAATACAGATGATTGTTTTCCTGGTCGATATAAGGCATTCAAGACAGATTGAAGTCGCTCACGGAATTGCCAGTCTGGTGGATAGGCCACATGACGCAACACAGCAGCAGGATGCGCAAACAGGCCGTCTGCTGCATTAACAAGCACCTGGATATCGCTGTCGGATGGCCATACGGACAACAATTGTCGACAACCTCGACGTTCAAGAATGTTCCTGAATTCACCTTGGAGATACATCTCGATTTCGGCATCTGCCTCACGCGAGATGAAGAGTTCGATAGAATGAGTGACGGATGCGACGCTGTTCTGATTGAATGTGGACACGATGCGAGGTTCCGCGCGGCTGAATATAGCCCAGCAGAATGGTGTGGATTTTGCCCTGACAGAGGATGCGATGGTCTCAATGATCTCTGCTTGCGCCGCCTCCCCCGTACATTCATCCAGCCCATCGATGAAAATTGCTTTTGGTTGTATTCTCTTTCCCTGCTTCTTCAGCTCCTGGAAGGGCTCAATAATGAGTGATTCAAATTGAGATGGTAGTTTCTTCTCAACAACATTCTTGTCCTTGGAGATTCTCTCATCAACAGCTGTCCGATAATCAGGAAGCATGGTAGTAAGTTCGTAAGCGATGGTGGTGAACAAACGCCAAGGATTATTGTGTTGATTGACAGTGAAAAAAAATGCAGCACCAAGGTGCCCAGTCTTCTTGAGTTTCTCTGCACATGTCTGAGCAATTGATGATTTCCCCACTCCTGCAGGTCCCCTCATCCAGTACATTGATGAAGGAGCGTCGACAGATTCAGTGACCCAATTTGTGATGTCAGAGATGTATTGTTCTCGAGTACCGGGGAAACAGCGACGATCGTAGTGGTCTTGGGAATCAAATGCTGCTCCAGGAATGGAGGCCGCATGAAGGGAATCGATGCCTAGGCACTATATATCAACACTATCAATTTTGAAGATAAGGCCACCTACCAGATTGACCATATTGACTGTTGGTAATCTGTATCAAGTTACTGTCCCTGATTATGAAGTCGCTGGCTTCGGATAGTATGGACATGATGGTAGAAAAAGAGATGCGATGACAACGTGCGAACACTGTATGCCATAGAAAAACCTTCCCTTGTTTGATCTTCCTCTTCAATTTCCCCACACTCAGTCTTGCTAACAGTGTAGCGCATATTCCACTGATGGTTACCTCTTACAAATCATGTGCCATGATGAAACTTGTAGAGTAGCACCTTAACTTGGCAATACATCTCTTTTTTTAAAAAAAATCAAACATGCTACCATTTGTCATGTACATACAAAACTCCGTAACAGGCAAAGGGTGTGCGGTAACAGTCCCTGTGGAATATGATTAAAAATCTACGTCAAACTTCCTTTAGTTGATAGAATAAAAAAGGGAAAAGATGCGGTCGCCAGTGAACTTGAAGAACAGCATGAAGCCAACACTAATCTTCAGGGCCAGGCGGCAATGTGAGTCGTACTTGCAGAAGTGGACCGTCAAGTCGGCCACCAAAAAAATGTCTACGTCATCGATCTGAGACATTCTCAGATCGTTCGATAGTTTTTCGAGCCTGTCTTTCTCCCATTAACCACACCGGGTGACGTCCGAGCTTTGTATTTCACTTTAATGTTGAAATACGATCGGGGGAGGGTACAAACGGATAGTGAATACAAACACACTACACTACTTATATACCTATATCTTCATCATGTAACGTAGCTACCAATATCAAGATATGAAACAATAGAATTGATCTCATCATGTGCATCGCGCAGGCTCGCATGAGATCCAGAATCCAACATTGAGTACTCATGATGAAGTTGGTGATGGACTATGCAACACTGAGATGTCGCAAACGATTTGTCTGGCCCTACTCCAGAAGCTAGGTAGTGAGCTCTCCCTACATGTGTACAATGTACAGCCAGGTCGCACATATGCCCAGGCCTTGAAGTATGTACCCACAGACCTTAAGTGCCCATTGAATGAATCCTCTGTTGTGAGTCTAGTTTTATTTGATTTCATATTCGTCATACGTCTCTTGGTTTTAAAAGATGATGTCACTCAGAGGTCACCTTGTAAGGCGCACAACTGAGGTATACATGTAGTGTAGCATCCCAATATATAGTCCGAGTCGAACGTCCAAAATACAACAACAATAAGGTGATGGTCATCGTGTGTCATTCCACCTCAAAGGCAATGACAACAGTAACTGTGTGTCAGTCCACCTCAATAGGTTTGCTTATCACTGATCATTTGAGAGTTGTGCACCACACAGACTGAGTCATTGTTTGACAGACAGCTGCTCCAAAATCTATTATCCTTGAGGGCTTTTGGTTGTCTTCTCTATAATTGCATATTGTCAACCATTATTAGATTTGGTCACTTGTTGCTCATCAGAAATGTCATTGAGGTAAGCCTTCGAAATAACCTCAAATTTTTATTGTCCCCCGGTCCAGGGACTCCAATACTGTCCAGTTTGTACCACATTCATTATTATCACGGTTATGGGTTGTAGATATCACAGGGTTTCAGCCTGATCCGTTATGTCACTGTAACTGCCCATCAGAAGAAAGAAATCGACATGGATATTTGTTATATTGGACGTACAGTTTCACTTTAAGTAGTCAATTTATTTCAGTACTGGCTTACCTCAGTCTCACAGAGGATAGCGCGCAGCCACCAGTCGAAAGCCCTTTCATGTAAAAGTTACTGCTATAGAGTGTTTCGTCGTACCAAGAATTGATACGACATGATAGTCAACCAACATGATTGTACTTTCGCGAGCTTATGCCCGAAAATGGGGGAAAAGAAATAAGCGAGTAAAAATGGAAACGAAACTCGCCTCATCAACGTGTTGATGAATGGCTTACTCCGGGGCCCTTATTTAAGCTCTACATACATCGGACTTCCCCCATTCTTTTCTCAAAAGTGCTTTGCATTGGACATTAGAAGCCTCTGCTCCAAGTTCAAAACATATTTACTGCCACTCAGAATGGACGGCGTCGCGCGCTACCGAGTTGGGAGAAGTGAAGACAGACTTGAACGGTGCGGTAGTCCTTCCCGGATTACTGAAAAACCTCCAGGGCTTTCAAATAC
>Ga0154008_100547_pt1 | contig 8886 bp, 8 predicted proteins | sample TSNJ092MetaG_FD_104711 | JGI IMG/M metagenome (GOLD analysis project Ga0154008, IMG submission 104711) | Attine ant fungus gardens microbial communities from New Jersey, USA - TSNJ092 MetaG | ecosystem: Host-associated > Fungi > Mycelium > Unclassified | place: USA: Connecticut, Klassen Lab...
ATAAAGAAATACATAGATAGGAAGAGAGGAGAAGTCAATGAGTATAAAGTAGGGGACTTGGTGATGCTTAGCACCAAAGATCTGAAATACCAAATGATTGGTAGAAGGATGGAAAAGTTGATGGAAAGGTTTGTAGGCCCTTATAAAGTGAAGAAAATTATATCAGCAAATACAGTTGAATTGGAGTTACCTAGTACAATCAGGATATACCCAGTAGTAAATGTTAGTAGAATACATAGATACATAGAGCAAGTAGAAGGGCAGAGGAAGGAGCAACTAGCCCCAGTCATAATCAAGGGAGAAGAGGAATGGGAGATCAAGAGAATATTGAATAAGTGATGGATTAGAGGGAAGAATAAGTATCTAGTACAATAGAAGAGATTTACAGTGGAGTTAGATACTTGGGAAGGGATAGAAAACTTGGAGAACGCAAAAGGAACAGTCAAAGAATTTGAAAAGGAGTACTGACGGGACACAGAAGATGTAAGATGGTAAGAAAGAGAAGAAGGAATGTTTAGAAGAGGAGAACTGCCAGGATGATTTACAGCAAAGAAACTATTTGGATGGTTAGATAAGCAGTACAATAAGGAATATTGGGGAAGATTAGAAAGGAATTGGAGATGATGGAAAGGGGGATGAGCAAGAGAAAGAAGAACTTTAGAAACAATTTGGGAGGAAGAAGAAAAAATTGAGTGAAAAGAATCAGAAATTAGAGAATACACAGAAGAAGATAAAGAGGAAATAGGCAACATAGCCAACCCCAACTATGAATTGTAAAATCCTTAGAACAAGGAATCTTGAGAGGGAGGTGGTGTTATAACTTGGCCAAATGACTAAGTTATTATTTATATTTCTTTTATTTTTCTTTTCATTTAATTAGGAAATCAATAGGCATATGAGAAGGAATGACTCAAAAGAGATGTGTGGGACTTTATAAATAGAAGTAAATAACAGAATATGTATAAGTAGTGCACAGCAATTGAATGAAGACTCTATTAAGTTCTCCTTGTCAACTTGGACTAGGAGTAGTTCTAAGGCATCACAGTCTAAGTTCTTACACCCCTTATATATATCATGATGCAAGCATATCACCTCCTCCCTCAGTTCTCTCTCTGGAATGTATATTTGTTCTTTCTTCATGACTAACCCCTCTTTCACTGTCCATTCCTCATCTCTTAGCATTTTTATCCCTGCCTTCTTTAGTTCCTCTACTGCTTTTACTACCTTCTTATCTTTCTCTTATGCTTTCTTAGTCTTCCCTCTTAGATTACTTTCCTCCACCAATGTTTCTGTTCTTTTTTATCCACCCTGGCTTGATCAGTGTCTGGTCTTGGTTGTTATTTTCTATTCCCTTCTACCAATCTGGTCTCCTACTCAACCTATCTGCCTTTCCCATGCTCTTCCCTGGAATGTGCCTAAGGGTAAAGTCAAACTGTGATAGATACAATGCCCATATAGCTTGTCTTTAGTTTAACTTTTGACTAGTTATAAAGTATTGGAGGTTTTTATGATCTGTCCAGATTTCAAACTTTACTTTTGCCCCTTTCAAGTGGTGCCTCCATAATTCCAAGCACTGAATTACTGCTAGTATCTCTTTGTCATGAATTTCATAGTTTCATTCAGTTGTGTTTAATGACTTAGAAATAAAAGCAACTGGTCTCTACTTCTCATTCCTATATTTCACCAATAGTACTTCTATCACAAATGGCCACTTACTGATTTGTGATTGGTTGATTTGATAATCAAAGTGCTCAAAAAAGCAAAGTTAGACAAGCAGCAAAAGATGTTGTTAAGTCTGAGGTTTATTCTCAAATATAGAGTTCTTAAATATATGATTGTAGTGGTCTGTGTACTAGAACAGCCTACCACATGATCACTACCTATTGTTCTATATATGGGAGTGCTATTGATCTTGAAATAGAGATAACCTAACTATCTTAGAGCAGTCCTTTGTTCTATTCAAGGACAGATGATAATCTATGGGTAAAGATCAGTGTTATATGCAAACATTGAGGACCTTGTATCTCCATGGGATCTTATTGCCTCTGGATCTATTTATAGCTGAAAGAAGTGCATTGAAGAGAGCTTCACAATGGTCATTGAAGCAAATGATTACATTAAGCAGTTCCCGAGATATTGGCAATTTAGTGACTAGTGACTTGGTAATCACTGACTGATCTGCTGATAACTCAGTGAATACTGATTGCTTTGAGATGTTTTTGGTACCATTTAAAAGGTCTTCTTAAGGGCTTTTGGTGGTCATTTAGATCATTGAAATCTGTTAAGTATTCCTGAAGTTACGGTCCAAATAAAGTTTGTGACAACTTTCTTCATCACATAGTCTAAGGCATCTGCCTCCACTCTCATCTCCTTATCTAAATCTTGGATGGCTAAGGCTGGTTCTGTTGTAAACACCTCTTTTAGTCTTTTAAATGCTTTTCCCTGCTCTTCTCTCCACCTCTACTTTTTCTCCTTTCTGACTAGTAGGTGCAAAGAGGCTGTAATTCTAGCAAAGTCCTTAATGAGTCATCTGCAGTAGTTTGTGAGCCCTAGAAAATTCTGCACTTCCTCTATATTTCTTGGCACTGGCTAGCTTAGAACTCTATTCACCTTTTTCTTCTGCATTTCTACCCCTTGAGGTCCAATTGCCACACTTAGTAATTCCACCTTCTTTACTTTCCACTAACACTTTTCTGGTTTAACAAATAGGTTGTTTTCCTCCAGTCTCTTTAATACCTCCTCTACTAGCTTATCATATCTTTTCTTGGTGTCTATGGCAACTATTATATTATCAATGAATGTTGCTGTATTTCCTTGATTGATCATGTCTCAGAACAGGTCATTCATCATAGTTTGGAAGGTGACCAGGGAGTTTATCAGTCAAAAATACATAACTGTTAGTTCATATGCCCTAATATACATTATGAATGTTACCTTCCACTCATCACCTTTCTTGATCCTCACATTGTTGTATTCCCATCTAAGGTCAAGTTTTGTAAATACCTTCTTCTTTTCTACTCCATCCAGGATATCTGCCATTAGAGATAAAGAGTACCTATTTTTTACTGTCCACTGATTTATATGACAATAATCTTGCACTATTCTCCTTTTTCTATCATTTTTTGCTACAAAATGGACTGGTGAGGTCTGTGGCAATTTTGATAGTTGAATGTACCCTTTTTGTAGCTGATCCTCCACGAATGCTTGCACCTTCTCTTTTTCCTCTCTTGATAGTGAATAAATACACTTTCTCCTTCCTTGGCACAAACCCTTCTTTCAATTCTATCACATGGTCCTATAGCTTTCTGGTAGATATTCTTTCTGATTCTTTCTTCTCAAATACTTTCTTCCAGTTCCAGAATCTCCTAGGTACTAATTCCTCTACTGTCTTTTCTTTCTCTGTCTTTCTCATCTACCTTTTCACCTGTGTTTCTTGTTTTCTCTTTCTACATATTAGTGGACACCATGTCATTTTGACCTCCCCCTTTTCCCAGTCTATCTCTGGGTTATGGGCTACTAGCTAGAGCATACCCAATATTACTTCTGTCTTCCCCAGGTTACACACATCTATTTGTGCTCTCTCAATATGTCCTTTAAAGAACATGTTGTACTCTATCTGATGAGTGATTGCTCCTCCAACATTTACCATTCTATCCATATTCCTTACTAGTAAGGGAGTTTTTAACTTCTCTAGTTTAAATCTCTTCTCCTTTGCAAACTTTGTATCTATAAACAGGCCTGTCACCTCACTATCTAATAGTACCTTTACTGCTACTCCCTCATGACTCTCCAACTTTTCTAACCCCACTTTCATCCACACTTCTCTTAGCAGTTATAGTATATGCTATACATTTCTTGCTCCCTCAGTATTGCTGTAACAATCCAATTTATTTTCCAGTTTTTCTGGATACAATACACTATACAAATTATTGGAGGCTAGTCAGGAGCTCACTGTCCTCTACTTTCTTTTGCTGACTCTTGCAGCATTTCTGCTACCTTCCTCTCTCTTCCTTTTCTTTGCCAACAATTTTTGGCCATATGGCTCCATTTTCCACATATGAAGCATGTCCTATTTCTCTCTCTTCCTCTATCAACATCCATTGCATTGGGGTCCCTTGCTGGTCCTAGCTGTTCTCCTCTATTCTGATATTCTTCTCTATATTAACCTTTTGTTCTCCACATAATCTAGCCTCCTTTGCCTCTATATGACCTTCTACCAAATCCTTTTCTTTGCTGCACATTTCCCAATAGGTGCACTGTATTTCTCTCCAACATCCTTTTTTCTACCCTACTCTGTCTCTGATTTCTATTCAACCTAACTGCTCTCTCCTGCTACTCTTTTATTGTACAGGGGGAGCTCTCTGCCTCTGCTAACTTTCTCTTGATTCCCCTACTTAACCCCCTTTTGAACTCTTCTATGAGGGGCCACTCTTTGTATCCACTCCCTCTTGCAATCTTTTTAAACTCTTGGACATGTTGTACATCCTTCCCCTATAAGAGGACCCTACCAATGCCACCTCTGGAACACCATTTGCAGGAAGTCACTAAGAGGCAAAACTGCTCAGAAACCAACATAAATAATACCCTCTCTATCCTGACCATATAGCTGTAGCAACTCATGCAGCTAGTCTCCAGCCCTCACTCTCTAGCCCTGGTGACAGCCCCCTCTCTAGTGCCTGTACTACCAACCCTCCCTCTGGTAGCTCTGAGGTCTTAGGCTTGCCCCAAACTTTCATTCCCTTTCAACTTCCACAGAAAGCAGAGTGCAGGTTGAGCATTTCTCAATTCCTGTACTCTGTATATATGCTTGGTCCCAGAGCAGTTTGATTGTAAGAAAGAAAAGGTCCTGTGGATCTTAATGTTTTTTAAAGAAGGTTAGGCCATAAAATGGTCTGAAAACCTCTTTCAACAGAAATTGGATACTAGCATGTTTCCTTTGCAGACCTAGACTGACTTTGACCAGCACTTCTGAACTCAATTCTTCCCAGTCAACATGGAGGCCAATGCCATAAATACCTTGGAGGGAATATCCTACCACCAAGGAAATTGAATGGTAGATGACTACCTGGACAACTTCCAAGCCCTGGTCTCCAATACTGGCTATACAGATCTGTGGACTCTGGTGGTAAAGTTTTGACGAGAACTCCAGATAAACATTCAGAGTCAGATTACCACCATGTCTTACAGAAGACCTGCTGACACTAACCCTAAGGTATAGTACTGGGTAGCTTGAAGGATCAACCAGGCCCAGCTAGCCAACAAGGCCTTCTAGTCCTCATAACACTTGGTACCCTCTCTCTTGTCCAGAATCTCCACTCCCCATCTGGTTCCCCTGTCCATGGTATGCTCTCTAGTCCTTCCTGTACCCATGTCTCCAAGACCTTCTCCTCCATCTCCTCCTCTGTCTTGATGTGAGACAGTTGACAGCAGAACAGAGAGAGGAGTTAATCAAAGACCTGATAGCCTTAAAGAATGCAGTTACTGTAGAGGAAGTAGAGTCCCTCTTGAAAGGGGATTTTGTGTAGAGCAACCAGCAAAAGATATGCTCTAGAAGCTCTCTGTAAATAGGTTTACTGTACTCAATGAAGAAGATGTTAATACAAGTAACAGTGAATCAGAAGACATATCTACCCCTTCTTCTGCTTCTGTTATCAGTATTGTTATGACTTGGCCAAATGACTAAGTCATTATTTATTTTCTTTTTCCTTTTCTTTTACTAAGTAACCAATGGATGCACAAGAGGAAATAACTCAAGAGAGATGTGCAGGACTTTATAAATAAGAGTAAATACAGAAATATATATAAGTAGTGTATAGCAAATGAATGAGAACTCTATTGAGTTCTCCTTGTCAACTCAGACTAGGAGTAGACCTAAGTTATCACAGTCTAAGGCCTTACAAGTACACCCTCCCCAAGACCAAAATAGGAAAAACAGCTACCTAAGCAACTCTCCACTAATATTCTTGATGCATATGGTGTTATACCACTAGCAAAATTTCTGCAGAAATGTTACATGAAATATACTTTATACCTGTTATAACTTGGCAAAATGGCTAAGTTATTATTTTATTTTACTTTATTTTACTTTTCTTTCTTTTCTTATTTGGACTTAATATACAAGAAAGAAGTGCAGGAAAGTGTTACATGATAATGTTGCATGTCACAGTCACATATCAGGATGTCACAAGATCACATCACATGATAAGTATGGGAAAGTAGTGCACAGACCATGTAGCAGTTATATAAGTAGTATATAGAATCAAATAGGAACTCTATCAAGTTCTTCTTGTCAACTTGGACTTGGAGTGTAATTAAGTCATCTCAGGCTAAGTCACTATACCAGAACTTGATTTCACATCTAGAACACCATTTACCTTGGACCTTGCTTATCTTAACTCTTATAACCTTTTGACCCTTGACCAGTGGTCATCACAATCACTAGTCACCTCCATATATAGCCAGGCCCTTGGTTTAAGGGGACTTGATAGTCAGTTAGGGACTTTCAGTGGAAGTGTAGTACAAAGCTCAGGTATTGTGTCTGAGACCTGATCTCACAATTGAGTGGTGCTCAGTAGTTTACTTGTACTCTTTTCACTCTATAAACCTTGTACTGAAGTTCCATTGTGGGCTGTATATACAGAGGAGTAATGCTGCATTCTTAGAAAGATATTTAGATTAGAGATCCCCTCCTTGGGGTGATAGTATAACCATAGTATTAGGGCAGTAGCAAGTAGGGCAGTAGAACTCTGGTTGAATGAAGATCTTGTACCCCAGCAAACATAGTGTAATTAGTGAGATTAGACTTTCATTCAACTTTTCTAGAGATATATTATAATGTGTTATGACTTAGCCAAATGGCTAAGTTATTATTTATATTTCTTTTCTTTTTCTTTTTATTTAATTAGGAAATCAATGGATGTATGAGAGAGAATGATTCAAAGAAGATATGCAGAACATTATAAATAGAAGTAAATACAGAATGTGTATAAGTAGTATACAGCAATTGAATGAGGATTCTATCAAGTTCTCCTTGTTAACTCAAACTTGGAGGGTGGTTATGTCATCTCAGGCTAAGTTGCTACATAATATCTTTGGAACAATATAACTCTCTTATGAGCAGCATGCTCAATCAACAGTGTGCTCTCACTAAAATAAGAGCAGAGATAGAAGGAAAGGAAGGAAGAATGTGTTGGGAATATAGAAAGTTTGGGCACCTGGCCCATAACTACAGGAATAAGAAGGAGAAGGCAAAGGGGAAACTGATTCCCCAGAATAGATTTAAGGTAATAGTAAGTAGGGTGATGCAGTGTGGAGTGAAAGAAGAAGTGAAAGTGAGGAAACAGGAGACAGTAGAGGGAGGGATACTGTAAGAACTTAGACTGTAATGCCTTAGAACTACTCCTAGTCTGAGTTGACAAGAAGAACTTAATAGAGTTCCTATTCAATTACTGTATACTACTTATATACATTCTGTATTTACTTCTATTTATAAAGTCCCATGCATCTCTTTTGAGTCATTCTCTCTCATACATCTACTGATTATTTAATTAAATGAAAAAAAAAGAAAAGAAATATAAATAATGACTTAGCCATTTTGGCTGTATCATGACAGATATAATGTTTTAGATATTGGGGAGTGGGACACTACAGGTGGGAGTGTCCAAATATTAAAGTTGAGAAGAAAAGGAGAAGAAGTGAGAAAGTGGTATATATAGTTAGTCCACAAAAGGCACAGCAAGAGGAAAGACCGGTATGCTCCTTATAGAGAAAGGTACAGAAGTATTATGGCAAAAGGGGTATGCTCCCAAGGAGTGCAGCTCTAGAAAAGCAAGGATGGAGGACAAGGTAAGAGATGGTAACATTTGTAGAGTGTGGGGGGTATGAGTACAAAGATACCAAAATGCAAGAGAACCAGGGACAGGGTTTTGTTTCTGGAGAACAGCTGAAGAATATTTGGTATAGCTGATGTCTTGAAGTGTGGAGGTGAAGAGAAAATTCAGCAAAAGAAAGAAGAGCAGTTAAAGTAAAGTATACTCAATGTGTTATAACACAGTCAAAATAACTGAGTCATTATTTATTTTCTTTTCCTTTTTCTTTTTTCTTAGAAAACTGAGGAATGACTAAAAGAGATATGTGGGAGTTCATAAATAGAAGTAAATACAGGATATGTATAAGTAGTGTACTATAATCAAATGAGAACTCTATTGAGTTCTCCTTGTCAACTTGGACTAGGAGTAGTTCTAAGACATCTCAGTCTAAGTCCTTACACAATGTGGACAAAGAGATATGGTAGCAGAGGTATCAAAAGAGGTTGGGGAGAGAATTCTGTGTCCAGAATGTGAGACAGGAAAGAAGCAGCTATGGTGGGATTGGAAAGTAGTGGTAAAAGGGGCAAATGAGGTTTTTTACTGTAACAAGCAAGTAGAGAAAAAGGTGGTGACAGTCCTCAATTGCATACTAAAGGGTCCATGGGGATAAATAGGTAGTAAGAGTATTAGAAAAAAATTAAAGAGAGAAAGTACAGCTTATCTGTAATGTAAAAATAGTTAAAATGATTGTAAGATCAATCTAGATCTATCTTGCATGGTGTTCCTAAGATACCAACCTTTATGCACCATAACAAGCTTACTATCAAAGTAGTCAGTAAACTACTCCTGGGCCTTACCATACTTAGTCAAGCCCTCATCTGCACCCCCAACACCAAACCTTATGAGTGTGATACAATCTGAGTCAATGACTAGCCAGGCTTTCCAAGCCTACTACTGTTATGAGAGCCCCAAACAGGAAAAGGTTTCCCATGCATTTGAACACTTAATCCAAAACCTCAAAGCATATAATGGAGTAAGGATATAAATAGGGTGGGGACTCAGTAAGTCAAATCATGTG